>Ga0180439_101045_pt1 | contig 17854 bp, 8 predicted proteins | sample ChrtobMetaP5_0mM_FD_119744 | JGI IMG/M metagenome (GOLD analysis project Ga0180439, IMG submission 119744) | Chrysochromulina tobin associated microbial communities from unialgal haptophyte culture, Seattle, Washington, USA - P5_0mM MetaG | ecosystem: Host-associated > Algae > Haptophytes >...
GCGGTACTGCCCCAACGGCCATCGGCTCCAAGTGAGCGCGTCGCGGGACAAGGCGCTCAAGTGCGACGGGACGTGCTGCCGCTTCATTGTGGCTTCGGGCTCGCGCCACTTCAGCTGCGCGCCGTGTGATTTCGACGTCTGCTTCCGCTGCGCGGTGCAGTGCTGCTCGGCTACCCCTCCGCCTCCTAGCGCATCGCCGCCGCAGCCGCCGCCGCCGCCGCCCCCGGAGCCGTTCTTTTTTGAGCAGGAGTGGGCGCTGTGCTGCAAGTGCGAAAAGTGGCGCAGGCTTGCGCCGGGCGCTCCGGTGCCCGCCGAGGATGAGGATTGGGAGTGCTCGATGAACCTCGACCCGGCGCACAATACGTGCGACGACGAGGAGGAGGAGGACGAGGACGAGGAGGCGGCGGCCATGCGGGCGCGGGCGACCGCGGCGGCAGGCGAGCAGGCGGATGAGGAGGCGGACGAAGCTGCGCTGCGTGAGCGCGCGGCGAGCTTTGCAGCGGGCGCTGCCATGGAGCATCCTGAGGAGGTCACGGCTGCCGACGTGGGCGAAGAGCGCGTGGCCGGGAGCGAGGACGAGAAGAGCGAAGGCGAGGAGGACGAGGCCGAGGATGCCTTCGGGGACGCCACTTTCGAGGCGCTCAAGAAACAAATGCAGCAGCAGCAGCAGCTGGTTTCTGTGGATGCGGAGAGTGGCGAAGCAGCCAGTGCGGCGGCGGCGGCAGCTGGGCCTGGGGCGGCGGGCGCGGCGGATGAGGAGGAGCTGCGCGCGCGGCGCTCGACGCAGCCTCCGAGCTGGGCCGACGAGCCGGGGTACGTGTCCCCGGGGCATGAGGGCTTCAACGCCTTTGCGCGCGCACGCATGCGCCGGGACGGCGTGCCGAGCAACGAACGCGTGCTGCCGCCGCAGGAGCTACAGCCGGCGCGCTGGGTGCCGCATAAGCTGCCCAAGCCGAGGCTCCAGCCTTACCAGGAGACGGTAGCGTACCTGTGCCGGCCCGAGGTCCTCGGTAGCTGCCCGCGCATGCTCATCGTCCACCGAACGGGGAGCGGCAAGACGGCGACAATGCTCCAGGTGGCCAATGCGTACTTCAAGGACAAGCGGCCGAAGCTGCTCATCTTCCCGACGACGGCCGTGTGTAAGAACTTTTACCGCGAGGTGCGTAACCCGGCGTTCCCGAATAGGTACGCCGCGTACCTCGACATGGTCGAGAGCGGTCGCGCCCAGCTGCCGCAGCCAAAGGGCCACGTGCATAGCACGCACGGCGATGCGCGGCGCGGCCTCGAGCTGCTCGGCATCCTGCGTAACGGCCAGGTGCGCGACGAGTTCCTGCGCCACCCGGACCATCCACCTTGATGACCTCTGATGACCTCTGATTGCCTACCTCATCAGGTGCGCGACGAGTTCCTGCGCCACCCGGACCTGCCGTCGGCGCCGCTACGTGCCTTTTCGTACACGATGGCTGGCGGCCGCTCGGCCCTCGGCGACAACCCGAGCGCGGTCTTCAAGTGCCCGGACGGCTATGCAGGCCGGACGAAGTACGGCAAGCCGCTGCCACGGAACGGCGGGTACCCGGAGTTCCGCAACGCGCAGGGCAACCCGTTCTCGAACAAGGTCATCCTGATGGACGAGGTGCACAACTTGGTTCGTCCCTCCGACGAGATCCTGCGCAGCCCGCTGCGTATGCAGATGCTTCTCAATCTGCGCACGCTTCTCAAGGCGGCAGAGAACTCGGTCGTACTCGGCTTCACGGGCACGCCGCTGTGCGACGAGCCCACGCAAGCTGCCGACCTCAAGAACATCATCAAAGGCCTGCGCTGGGCCGACTTGAATGACGAGGGATTCCTCTCATTCTACAACGACACGCCCAAGGCAGTCTTCCCGGCCCTCATCCCGGCGGGCGTGCCGGCGTGCGTGCCCGAGACGATGGTGCGCCGCGTGCGCCTTCGCAACTTTGCGCACGAGGGCGGGCCTGACGACGATCCTTTCCGATACGGGTACTCAAGGTGGAAGAAGGTGGGCGGGCACAAGGCCGAATACGAGCACAATGTGCGCGAGGCGGTGCATGCGCGGTTCCCCGCGGCTGCGGCTGAGGTGATCAGCCGCCGCCACGTCGAGTCGCTCCCTGTGGCCGAGCTGCAGCGGCTCTCCAAGCTTTGCTCCCTCGGCCAGAGCGCCGCATTCGCGGGCCAGGCTCGTACGTCCTCCTATGTGCTAGGGCAGAGTGGCAACCTGCTCAGGCGCTCATTTGGGGAGGTGCCGGTTCGTTCGGCGGCCCAGCGGCGAAGGGCTCTCGGGTACGCAAGTAAGCTGCAGGCCGTGGTGCACGACGTGCAGCATGGGCCGCATGGCCTCAAGACCCTCGTCGTGGTGCACCGGCTGCATGGGTACACGCTGCTCTTGCGTATGCTCGCGACGGCCCTCGGCCCCTCGAGAGTGCGAGGATTCCCCGCAGCTCGCACCTTTACAGAGCGCAACGATGAGGCGCTCGCGCCGCTGCTCGGGCTCGCGCACGATGAGGGCCTCGCCCTCGCCTCGCGCTGCCCGTGCGCGCTGTGCGAGTTCAATCGGCCCGACAGCGCCGCGCGCGTGATGGTGGCCGACGCCAAGGAGTGCGGCGAGGGCGTCTCCTTCCTCGGTGTACGCAGGCTACTCCTCGTCGACGTGCCGCCGAACGCGGTCGACTTTTTGCAGCGCGTGGGGCGTGCCGTTCGCTTCATGGGGCATGCGCGCCTGCCTGAGCCAGAGCGGCGCGTTCAGGTCGTCCTGTACCAGGCGACCCTCGCGCGCGCCCAGCACAGCGCCGCCGCCTCGGGCGTCGCGCCGCCGGCGCCGCTACCCACCGCGGACGAGCTGCTGCTCGAGAGGCTGCGCAAGAATGTGGCGGACTATGCGAAGCAGCTGTGCGCGCTGCGCCGGGCAGCGGTCGACGACGGGATGTGGGCCGACGCGGCGGCCGATTCGGATGCAGGCGTGTCGGCTGATGCGGCCGAAGCAGCAGGCGGCGTAGGAGGGGGAGGCGGTGGAGGGGGAGGCGGTGGATGGGGAGGCGGTGGGTCTGCCGGGGCCGGCGGCGGCGGTGGGAACGGCGCGCCTGGCGGGCCTAGCGCAACCGGTGCGGATGCGGAGCCGTGCCAATGGGCAGACGTGCCAGGCGACGTGAGCGCTGCCGAGGATCCCGAGCCGCCGCGCGAGCCGCCGCCGCCCCGGCGCCCGCCGCCGCCGCCGCAGCGCCAAGCGCCACCGCCCCCGCCTCGGCAGCCGCCGCCGCCACCGCCACCGCCGCGTCGCAACTGGGGTGCTGGCGGCTCTGGAGGCGGCTTCGGAGGCGGCGTCGGAGGCGGCGTCGGGGGCGGCGACGCGTCCGCCTCCACTCGGCCCGCGGGCGCGTCCGCTCGGCCCGCCGCCGCACCGCCGCCTGCTGGGCCCACGACGAGCCTCACGCCCGAGCAGGCGATCGAGCGCATCCTGCAGATTGCGTACCGCACGCAGGTGCACGCGCCCGCGAGCACGCGGCTTGCGGACATGCTTGGGCTGCCCTCCGCCACGAGCCCCGAGTCCAACGCCTTCAAGGTGCCCTGGTCCAGGGTGTGCCTCATGATCCATCCCGACAAGTGCAAGCACCCGCGCGCCGAGGAGGCCATCAAGGCGCTCAATGGGCTGTACACGCAGGTCAAGAAGGACTTTCACTGGGCGTGAGAGCGTGAGAACTCTTCCGGTCTGTGTGTTTGCACACGTTTGCTTTGGCACTGAATTCGAAATCAAGTCGAGTCAGAAGTGTGAGCTCTACTAGAAATACTAGTCAATGGTGGGCGAATCCAGGAACCAAACACCCTCATCCTATCGTATGTGGGCCGCGATAAGGCCGCGACATGGGCCGCGATTGGTCAAACACACGCATGAGAGCGGGCAGTAACAGTGCCGTAGCACCGGTTGTCGCGTCTGTCGTGTTCACGTTCACGCATGCTTCAAGCTCGCGAAGGGCCTCTCGCCCTACTACGCGCATTCGTTTCGGTGTGATTTATAACACGCATGCAATCTCGATTGTTCTGAACGTCCAAGATGTGTTTTCCTAACTTCATGCGTCGTATGGCGTCCGTGTGAGATCGTCCCGCCTGCATCATCGTCCCGCCTGCATCATCATGCAGACGCGCTGCAACGTGCGCTGCACAGACGCCTTGTGCTCCGATGGCGCCGCACCGCTGTTGAATCCGCCCCTGCCGAGTCTGCGCTATTTCATCCATGGCCACGGTGCCTTCAATTTCAGCGACGTGCTCTCCGCACTTCACGCTCGGACAGCGGGACAGCGTATGGACGTGGCGCTGCCCGTTGGTGAGGCGCAGTACCTGTCGGACATCCCAATCATGGCGGCCCTCGAGCGACATCCACTTCGCACATTCGATGCAAACGCGGCCGAGCTGCACGTCATTGGCGCGCTGCCATTTGCTTCTTACGTGCTGGCCCTCGTGAGCGGCGGAGAGGAGGCACATGGACGGCGAATGGGCGTGCTCGCAGCGGAGCTGGCGAAGCTGACGCTCTTTGTCGAACGCGAGAGGCCCTTTCTGCTGCTGCATTGCTCGTGCTCCGCCAATGAACTGGGCGTGCCGCTCATGAATACCCTCGGGCGTGGCAACCTGATAGTCGCCTCGTGTGATCCCTTCTTCGCACGTGATTTCGGCAAGCTGCCGCAGTCTTTCGCCCATGCCTACCGCCGTGGCGTGACAATCCCCTTTTATCCGCACTCCCTCGCGTACGATGACGGCGGACAAACCAAACGACAGGCGCCGCGCCAAACCTTCATCTTGGGCGATGGCATCGGCGATGGCCGCGCGTTGCTCAGCGCTCGCTCCGGCCTGATGTTCCACGGCGGTCTGGGGCGGTACGACCACGGGCTGCGTGACGCCATGCTGCTGCTGCTCGAGCGAGTCCGCCTGAACGGGAGCGTGCCCGTTGACACGCGGGCAGGCGAGATGACACGCGGGTCCAACCGGTCGGCATACAGCCGGGACTCATACGCACGTACGGCGCGGAGCTACCGGGCGGCATCGATGTGCATGGTGCCCTCGGGTGATGTGCCCTCCTCGCGGCGGCTCTTCGACGTCATGTCTGCCGGCTGCGTCCCCGTGCTTGTGCGCTCGTATTACCGGATGACCTCCGATCGCCACAGCTTCACCACCTCGCTGCCATTCCCGCTTTCCATCGACTGGCGAGCGACGTCGCTCTGGCTGGGGCCGATCGTGCGCGGCAAGAACCGCGAGGCATGCATGGAAGAGACGAAGAACTGGTTGCTCCGGTGGCACTCGGAAGGAGCGGAAGCGCTCGAGACGACGCGTCGGAACGCGCGCGCCGTCTTCGGTGCGTACCTCGACTCCGATCGCAATCCCGAGGGCATTGTGTGGGGGTTACTGCGCGAGATCGAGCACCGCTCCAAGAATTGCGACCTCACGATGACCCGACCCAAGAGCCCCTACTTGAAGAACAACACGGTCGACGACCCAACCTTGTGCCCATACAATGATGCGGCCTCGGTGCGACGACACCCGGGTTTTAGTGATCGTCCAGCATCGAAAAGGATTTATGTAGCACCCGGGACGGGTAGTAGGTGGTGAGTGAGAGGCTATCGAGGCTTCGTTGGCATGCATCGGCCATCGCGAAATAGTTACCCCCAAACCGACCAAAACTCGAAGCGCTAAAGTCATGACAGACAACACGCCGACGCCGTCGGCTGCCGCTTCTGCGGCAGCGTCTCGCATGGCTGGACAGCCGCGGAAGCTTTCGCATCCCACGCTAAAGGTGAAGCCGCCAGCCGCAGATTGTGGGTCCGATGTGATGGTCACAAGCGCACGACGCTCGCAGCAGCAGCAGCACAGCATGCGCTCCGTGTCGTCGCAACCAGGAGGCATGCCCAGCTTCCGATCCGGTGCTTCATCGGAGCGCTCCCGACGCCGACCGCCAGCGCCATCGCCAGCCCCCGCGCCGCCCGCTCCCAGGACGCAGCGACCGCCAGTTCTCATGCCGTCGTCGGCCTCCGCACCATCGGCAGCGCCTCGCATGGCTTGGCAGCCGCAGAAGGGGGCGGCGCATCCAACGCTGATGGTGAAGCAGCCACCAGCTGACTTTGGGCTCGACGGGGTGATGACCAGCACACGACAGAACTCGCAGCAGCAGCCTAGCATGCGCTCCGTGTCGTCGCAGCCGGTTTCGGGCACGCCCAGCTTCCGAGCAGGCGCTTCGTCGGAGCGCTTGCGACGCCGACCGCACGAGACCAGAGCCGTTGCATCGCAGAGTACCATCGAAGGCCTCGACGCTGTCGTCAATGCTCGTCAACTCGTCAGCTTCACCATCGTGGCTCGAGATGCCTTCGACTCCCCCCTGTCGTCCGGTGGCGACCCCTTCGTCGTGGGCGTGCGTGGGCCGTCGCATGCGCATGCACGCGTGACCGACACAGGTGATGGCCGATACGCGGTCGAGTTCAAGCTGTCGACCTCGGGCACGTACTCGGTGTGCGTGAGCCTACACGGTGCGAAGGTTGCTGGCTCGCCGATCGCACTCCTCGTGCAGCGACCACAGCCGAGCGCGCCCCACTGCGTGCTGCTATCTGTGCAGGCGCAGGCGAGCTGCATGCCACCAGTGCAGGCTCAGGCGCAGGCGAGCTCATATGCGCACATGCACGCGTCGGGCGCCAAGCCCGGTGCACACCTCGTCGTGCAGGCGCGCGAACCCACCCGATTGACGATCGCGTTCCGCGACGCCTTCGGCCAACCCACTCACTCAGAGGAGGTCGACTGCTGGGTGGTCTGGGACCCGATTTGGGACGAGAGTGCCTCTGCCCCCGGAGGCGTTGGCGGAGCCGCCAGCATTTCAAGCAGTGGACCGTTGCCGACTGTAACGCCCGTCGCTCCGATGCTGCGCTCATGCTTCCAGCTACCACGCCCGACACCAAGCCAGCCGACGCGTGCCGCCCTGCGCATCCAGTCCATCTTTCGCGGCATCCTCTGCCGAAGGCATCAGGCCGCCATCTTGCGACTAGCCAAGCGCATTCAGGCATGCGCTCGAGGGCGCGCGGTGCGACGGACGCAGGCGCTCGCGCGACCAGCGCCCGTGACGGCGCCGACGCGCGGGCTGGTCGAGATGGCGGAGGCCTTGAAGAAGGATCTTCCACAGATCCTTCCACAGAAAGAGAAGCGAACTGAGAAGCGTGCTCAACACAACGCTCGTGGCGGCGTGGGGCGACGAACCCCTTCGGCCGAGAAGGCGACTAAGAAGGCGGCAGCTGACAAGGTGGCAGCAGAGAAGGCGGCAGCGGAGAAGGTGGCGGCTGAGAAGGCGTCGGCCGAGGAGGCGGAAAGGGTGGCCGCCGAGAAGGCGACAGCGGACAAGGTTGCAGCGGTTAAGGCAACACCAGCGCAGGGGGATGAGGCCGCGCTGCATGCGCGCTGTATGCGTGCTGCATGCGCAGAGGCGGCACAGCATACGAAATGGAGCGAGGCGTCGCTCGAGCACGGAGTGCTACTTCCGATTCGGCAGCCGCAGCAGACGGAGAGGGCCCCTCCGCAGCATAGCCCACAGCATAGCCCACAGCATAGCCCACAGGGCAGCGCAGGGCGACCGCAATCCCCTCAGAAACAGATCCCCTCGGGCCGCAATCATGCTTCCGAGGACAGCATAGCCGCCGGAACCAGTACGACTTCATGGGCGCCACTTTCGCCCAACAGCCATCGGCTCAGTAGCTCACGCTACTGGTCCGGATCGCCACGCCGAGGCTTTGCCTTGCTGCGGCTCGGGGCGGCCGAGCGACAGCGCCATCGGCGACTCTGGGAGCGTCGGATGGGGAGTTTGCGGCCGTCGTCGCCGCCGCCGCGTCCGCCTGCCCAGACGGCGCCGATGCCCGAGACGGCGCCGTTGCCGCGGGCAGGAGCCGGAACAGCAGTTGCGAGCGAGCGCACTGGTGCTGCTGGCGCTGCTGCTGCTGCTGGCGCTGCTGCTGCCGCTGGCGTTGGCGCTGCTGAGTCGGGCGCTGCTGCTGGCGCTACCGAGGGGAAGCAGAGAGGCGTGCCGGAGGAGACGATGCCATTCGAGCAGGCAGAGGAGAGCACTCAGAGGACGGCCGACGCAGCGGCGGCGACAACTGCTGAACGTGAGGAGTTGCTCTTCCTTCCCCTGAGCCCCAAGCCGCCAGGCGCGGGCCCCAGTCACGCTCACGAGCTCGAGGAGGACCCCGAGGGCATAGGCTTCGCCATCGGGTCGCTCTACCCAGGCACGCTGTACGCCAAGGGCCAAGTGCAGCCCGAGCACACGCTGCCCTTTTCGATAGGCCGCGCGGGCTCGTACAAGTTGTACGTGGGTCTACGTCATCAGGCAGCGCTGCTCCCAGGATGCCCATTCTCGCTACGTGTGCTTCCCGGCCTCCCGTCGGCACGCCACACGCACGTCGAGCTGCTCGAGGGCGAGATCGTCGTGAGCGAGGCGGGTAGCCTCTCGCGGAGCGTGCGGGTGGTCACGTGCGACGCGCTGGGCAACCGATGCGTGCGCGGCGGCGGAGCAGTCGTCGTGAGCAGCCCGGGTCCGGACGTGGAAACACAGCTCATCGACCGCGGCGATGGCACTTACACCTTTGCATGGCTCGCCACGCGCAGTGGCCGCCATCGGCTACATGTGAGCCTCGATAGCCTCGATGGCTGATTGCCACTTCTTGCCACTGATGACCTCTGATTGCCTCCCTCATCAGGTGAGCCTCGATGGCCTCGAGTGAGGAGGCCTTGCATGCAAGTGCTCACCACGGCGCGCCCCTTCCCCACAGGTGAGCCTCGATGGCCTCGAGGTACTCCGGTCACCCGTGCACCTCCGTGTGAGTGCGGCGCCGCCCGACGTGGCGCGCTTCCAACTGACGGGCGAAGGGCTCCAGGCAGCCAACGCTGGCGAGCCCGTGCGTCTGTGCATACGCTGCTTCGACGCGTTTGGCAACCGGCTGCGGCCGCCGCACGGCTTGCCACTATCGCAGACGAACGCCGTGTTCGGCATCGCCATCGTCGACAGCGGCAAGGGCAGCAGCGGCAGCGGCAGCAGCGGCAGCGGCAGCGGCAATAAGGGGCGAGCAGCAGCCAAGGCGAACGGTCTGACGAAGCTCCCGCGAGAGTCTCAAGAGCTCGTCAATCTGCCGGAGTTTCGTCAGGAGTTTCGTCAGGAGCAGCAGCAGCAGCAGCAGCAGCAGCTCGTTCCGCGCCAGCCGCACGTACCCCTGCGAGCAGGGCACTGCGGTGTCCTAGCCGGCCTCCGCCTCGGCTTCGACTCGATCATAGAGTCGATGCCCTTTGAGGGCAGTTGGCTTGAGGCGGACGAGTACAGCCTCGCATTGGTCGCCGAGCGCGCGGGAGATTTTGAGCTGCACGTGTGGGTCGAGCTCACGGGCCGGGGAGGTGGGCGCGCCGCACGCGAGCAGTTGCCAGGCTCGCCGCTCGCGCTGAACGTGCAGCCCTGCCGCCCTAGCGCGGCCACATCGATCATTTGCGCGCCCGAGCCGCTCAAGTCGGGAACGCTCACGATGGCCGCGGGTCCCGCCGACATCAGCTTCCGTGTGCAGCTCCGCGACGAGTACGGGAACACGACCCCCGCTAATGAGAGAGCGCTGAAGGCACTGGGCATCGTCGCGCACGCGCCCGACGCTGAGCGTCCTCTGTCGGTCACGCGCGTCTCGGACGCCCTCGGAGAGTGCTTGGTGTCCTACCAACCTGCTCTGTACCCGATGCTCGTGGGCGAATACCGGATCGCCATCATGCTCGGGCACGAGATCCTCGGCGAGTCGCCACTCGTCTTCGCGGTCACGCCTGGCCCAGCGGACGCCCCGAACTGCGTCATCAGCATGCCCAGCCGTGCGCCCATCTACGATCCGTACTCGAATAACCGACCCTTCAGTGCGACGCTGACGGCGTTCGACCAGTTTGGAAACCGGCTGTGCAGGGGCGGTGCAAACGTCATGGCGCGCGTGCAGCAGGTGGAGAGAAACGGCGAGACGACGGGCGTTCCATTATCGGCGAATGTGGAGGACTGCAAGGACGGCGAATACCGCTTCACCTTCACCTGGCATCGTGTGAGCTTGGTGCTGCTGCAGGTGCGCATCGAGAACAGTGATCTCGAACCGCAGCACGTCGAATTCTTCGACCCACTCGCGCAGATGGCGCAGAGGGCGAGGGCCAAGTCACCGCCACCAGAGCAGGAGGAGAGCGACGGGGACGGTAGAGGCGAGGAATCAGAGGGTTGACTTAAAGCGAGGTGGGAAGCGCCTGGCGCGCGCCGATAATAACCAAGGTAAAAGAGTTCATGTATGTACAGCCCAACGCGCTTTATACGCGCTTATACGTTTGACTGTCTTCATGCATGTGCTCGAGACACCGTCAAACTTGCGGGGCTTTCTTCGAGGGCTTTCTTGAAAGGTGCCTCGCTGGCGGCGGCATCCGGGGAGAGCAACGAGTAGGCGACGACCGGCGGGCAGCGCAAGACAGGGTTGTACGGCATGCGTAGCTCCTCATTTTCAGCTCCCGAGCCTGCAGCACGCGAGATATGAGCGGCAGCGCAGATGGGGTGAGAGCTGCGTACGTAGCTGGTAGCTGGGAGGAGGCTGGTGCCCGACTTCGAGGGCTATGGCAATTACTGCGCATGTATGCGTTTCGGATCTTTTGGTGCAACGGCATCTGCCCATTCGACGATTCCTCCGCTGAGAGATCAGGGAAGTGCTCCATGAACTGGTCGCAGGCGGCGCGATGATGCTCCCATCGCTCCTTGTGCACCAGCTGGTGCATCTCCTCAAGCTCCGCCTCGGACTCCGATGCGAGCTTCCTCATGGCAGTGATCATTGCATCGGCGCTCTCGTCAGGCCCCTTTGAACGCCGTTCGCGAATGCGCTCCCGAACCTGTCGGTCCCGGATGCGCTGCTCCTGCACGGCCGTGTCGCAGATCACCTTGTTCAGCACTTCGCGATACTTGTCATGAAGCGCCGAAGGGGGCGCCTTCTCCGCGCGGTACTTGCCGATGTCCATCTAGATGTTAGAGATTAGAAGCGCCAACAAGGGCCTTGGTAACCGAAGGCGCGGGTGCCGATACCCCAGGCTGTGCCGACCTCCAGGCGGGCGAGGCGTGATACATGCGAAAAACGAGTCGCAAACTTACCTTGTGTGTCGATTCAACTGACCCTTTCTCAAACTTGACGCAACAGGAAAGCAATTTGCATGCATGAGAATTTGCCTACAATCCTCAAATCAACGCGAAAGGTCTCAGCTCCACAAAAGCCGCATCCCGCCGGCGCATCTTGCTCACGTCGATCTGTTGCGCCTGCCGCCCTTGACGTTCTTGTTCGCCCCTGAAGACAACCAATCTAGCGCTATCGCGCTAGAACCCACCGTCTTCTCTGTACTTCTCCCTTGAGGTGTCAACGGACGCCGCGTCGAACACGAAACTCGAGAGACGGCGGTCAAGGCGGTCCGACGGTAGCGGGGTTGGCGATGGGGATGGCGGCGGTGGCGAGAGGATTGCTGTGCAGCACGAGAAGCCGCTGCATCCCCTCGCGCCGAAGCCACAGGCGGCTCCGTCCGAGGCTTGGCCGAGCCTGCAGCAGGCACCCTGAGCGCCACAAAACGTTGGGCAAGGGCCGGCACGTCCGCACGCTGTCCAGCAGCGGAGACCCACGTTCCGCAATGAGGGTTGGGGCGGTGAGGGCGAGGGGGGCGGCGGAGAAGGCGATGGCGGTGTGAGTAACGAGGGGGCAAGTTCGAGGACGCTCAATGCCAGCGGCGGTGGCGAGAGGATTGCTGTGCAGCACGAGAAGCCGCTGCATCCCCTCGCGCCGAAGCCACAGGCGGCTCCGTCCGAGGCTTGGCCCAGCCTGCAGCAGGCACCCTGAACGCCACAAAACGTTGGGCAAGGGCCTGCACGTCTGCAAGCTGTCCAGCAGCGGAGACCCACGTTCCGCAATGAGGGTTGGGGCGGTGAGGCCGAGGGTGGCGGCGGAGAAGGCGATGGCGGTGTGAGCAACGAGGGGGCGAGTTCGAGGACGCTCAATGCCGGCGGCGATGGCGGGGGCGGCGGCGAGGGTGGAAGCGGCGAGGGCGAAGGAGGCCGTGGTGAAGGTGGCGGCGGCGAGGGCGAGGGTGGCGGCGGCGAGGGCCTAGGTGGTGGTGGTGAAGGTGGCGGCGGCGACGGTGAAGGTGGTGGCGGCGACGGTGAAGGTGGTGGCGGTGAAGGTGGTGGTGGCCGTGGCAGTAAAGGTGGCAACGGCGGTGGCCTAGGTGGCGGTGGCGAAAGTGGCGGCGGCGAGGGCGAGGGTGGCGGTGGCGAAGGTGGCGGCGGCGAGGGCGAAGGCGGCGGCGGCGAGGGCGAGGGTGGCGGCGGCGAGGGCGAAGGCGGCGGCGGCGTAGGCGAGGGCGGCGGCGGCGAGGGCGATGGTGGCGGCGGCGAGGGCGAAGGCGGCGGCGGTGAAGGCGAGGGCGGCGGCGGCGAGGGCGAGGGTGGCGGCGGTGAAGGCGAGGGTGGCGGCGGCGACGGAGGCGGTGGCGAGGGCGGTGGTGGCGACGGAGGCGGTGGCGAGGGCGGCGGTGGCGATGGTGGTGGAGCGGGCGGAGGCGGCGACGGCGGCGGCGGCGAGGGTGGTGGCGGCGAGGGCTGGGAGAGGCTCGCGATGGGTAGCGAAGGTGCGCCGTCGGGGTCGATGCAGCCGTTCAGGGAGCAGCATTGGTCCATGGCAGTCTGCACCATGGTCATCGGGTCCGGGCACGCAGTTGGCTCGGTGGCGACGGGCGGGCCGTCACACAGAGCGCTGTCGCTTGAGGAGGGGGTGCAGTTGGCACTGATGAAGATGTGTGCATGGTACGAGTAGCGCGGGATACGGATGCTGTCACGCTCGAATTTGCCGTCAGGATAGGCTGGCACCGTCCACGAGCCGCTTTGGGTCCAGTCCGAGGGCATCTGCACCACGCGAAAGGTTAGCACGCCGCCCGACAGGTGATACGTGTTGCCAAGAGACGCGCGCACCTCGGCGATGCTCGCGACGCGCGTATACGCGGTGGTGCACCGTCGCTGCGCACTCTGCCATGGGTAGCACCAACTGGGCGCCATCGCCGTGACATTGATCGTGTCGACCGACGCCGGGTATGCAATCGAGATCAGCAGCTTGGTCGTATGAGGAACCTGGATCTGCGTTAGGTTGAGCACGCGAGGCGTGCCGCTCGTGAAAGCCACGTGCCATCCGTACCCGCCCGTCACGCCGGTCACGAGGCCGTTGCGCGTCAACGGCAGCGCCTTTCCGGCGCCAGTCGCGTAGCGCGATCCCCAGTGCTTCACATAGCCGACGGGCGTGCACGCCATCCCAATCTGGCCGTTGCCACATACCAGCCGGCCGAGTGACCGCGCTTGCTCCTCGTACCATTGCAGAAGCACCGAGCCGACCGTGCGTGTGCCGCGCACCCCGCACTGCCACAGGCGTGACAACGGCTCCATGACGCACGCGTCGTCGAGGTGCCACCACTTGCCACCATCGAGAGGAGCGCTCCCGAGCAGCAGGGGGCCACGCAGCCCGGCCGCCGTGCCGTCCGCATCGTACCAGTTCTGAAGCCGGCCCGAGACGCTCGAGCTCATGCCGTTGTGGAGATGCCCTCCGTTATCGGCGACGAAGTTCGTCATACGGAAGCGCAGGCCGGTGTTCTCGTAACGGATTCCCTTGGTAGCCTGCATGAATTGGGGCGCGAACTGGTCCGAGTGCGTCAAGAACGCCCAGACAGACGAGCGTGCGCTGCAGCCACTCGAGCCAGTGCCGCATCCGACTTCGGTGCCGCCGCTTCCCGAAGCACGTACGCCGCACCTCCGAAAGGTGGCGTTGGTGAAGATGTGCGCCTGCGCGGTGTCATACCAAATAAAGCCAGTGCCCCCCATGCTGGCAAGCGTCGTGTCCACGTTGCACCCGCTCACCTCGCAAGGCACCTGCAGTGCGGCGCCGGTGCGGCACCGTACGAGGACGCGGTTGAGGAACCCATAGCCCAGGATGGAGGCGGAGAGGCCCACATCATGCGCCTCGTAGCCCACAATCTCGGGCGCGGAGCCCCAGTGTGAGACGCCGGTGAAGGCGCCTAAGAAGACCTTGGTCTCCGTGATGCGCGTGGCCGCCTCATAGCCGGCTGGGCAACCTCCCCATGATTCGAGCTCCGCCGCACACGTGACACGCGCTGGGTTCTGACGGCACGGATTGTAGCGCAGCGGCGGGGGGGCGGTGGTGTTCGGCGGGGGGGCGGTGGTGTTCACGTCCGTGTGCCACAGCTTGCCGCCAAAGTAGATCATGCCCGCGCTCGCCCACCAGAAGCCCGATGAGTGCGCGCTATTGCCCTCGAAGCGCAGCAGCGGATACCTCGATGGCTTCATGCTACTACTCCGATGCGACATGATGGGCGAGTCGAGCTGCGGCAGAGCAAAGCCGGCCCAGCCGCCCGATGCGGCGTTCCCCACGATGGTGTTGTGCCCGTTGGTGATGTAGAAGCCCGCGGCCGCGCTATCGGCGGGCAGGGTGAGCGTGTCGCTCTGCACGATGTCCTCGCAAAATTGGCCAGACGTGCTGATGGCGGCGGGCATACCAATCGGATGCACGAACGACGCCAAGTTGTACTCGAACGTGTTGTCCTGCTCGATGCCGTCCTCAAGATAGAAGCAGTGGCCGATCGCGTCGTACGCCACATTCTCCGAGATGAGCGCGTTATTCGTGCCGTGCACGCTCACGCACCGGTAAAAGGAGCGGTGCACCGACGAATCACGCATCGAGGCGCGCGTGCCACCCGTCCCAGCGTTGCCCACAAAGTGGAAGTGCATAGGGTAGCGTGCCATCTGGTTGGTCTGCCCCATCCGAAAAAATTCGACACCCGAGACACGCCCCTGCCCCATGACGAGCACGTGCCCGCCGAAGCCCGTCAAGAATGAGTTCGCGCACGGCACCGAGTTCGAGCCGAGGGCCCAGCGGGAGGTCGTGCAGGCAATCGGCGTCGTGTCAGTGGGCTCCGAGTCGGCGGCGGACCCCTGCACCACGATGCGGCGCGAGAGTAACGCCACTTCGCCCTGCCAAGCGCCGTTCGCGCCGTGCGCATACCGCGCCGCCGAGGTGAGTTGGAGCGCCGCGCCCACGCCGGCAGGCGGCGACAGCAGTCTGCTCAGAACGAGCACCTCGTTTCGATGGTAATCGCGCGCGTCCTTGAGCGCCGTCGTGGTGAGGAGCACCTGCTGCCCGGGCTCCCAATTGACGGCACGCTGCAGATAGACCGTCGTATCACCCGGTGACACCGGGGCCGCCAACCGCGTCCACGTGCGGTAGAAGCGCTGGCCGTGCAGGTCGAGCGAGCCGGTCGAGGAAACAACGATGCCCTTGAAGGTGGGTGGCAGCGCGTCGCGCACTTCCTTGGTCGGGGGCCGCGCACCGAAGAGCGTGATGGTCACACGGGTCGTCAGGCGACACGTCTGCGCCCCAGCACGAAGTGCGCCATCCACCTGCATCCCGGCCATGTTCAGCGCGACGCCGTGGGAAGAGTTCTCGCCAATGATGAGCTCGCTCGTGGCGGGGATGGTGACAAGGCCGAGCGTGTAGCCCACGTCTCGTGATAGCAGCACCTTCTGTCCTTGTGGCAGAGTCACGTGGGCGCCCGCGCTTGGCGGCACGCCACTTGCCCAGGTGGCCGCATTGTGCCAGCTCACCAGGCCGGACTGGTCGTGTGGGCACCCGGTGCGCGAGGTGCTCGAGGGCCCGGAAGGCTCGAACATGCGCACCAACTCACCTACCGCCGCATAATAGGGGCTAGTGCTTTGCGCAAGAACCACGCTGAGCAGCATTGAGAAAATCCAATGCTGGCGAGCAGGCGCACTGGCGACGCTTCGCATGTGGGGCGGCGACGCAGGCCGAAAAATCGCCTTACCATTGAACCCAGAAAAAGAGCCCGCCGTTTTTTGAGAAAGGGTCAGTTGAATCGACTTAACCTTTTTTGTCATGTTTTGTTCGTTCTTCACACCTCGGTTCACAGCGTCCCTTGATGCAATTAAGCGAGGGCGCAGGCGCTCAACTTTCGCGCTTCCCTTCAGTGCCGATGGGATAAGATGCAGGATGAGTGGCAGCGACCATCCCTCAGCCACTAGCAGCGCACAGGGCTCTGCGCATGTCTGCGCACTGGAAAGGGGGCGCCCTTTGGGGCGCCGTATTTGCACGTGCATTCCACACGTGCTGTGCCCGGGCGTGGCGTGAGAAATGGGGAAACGAAAACGATTCGCAAACATGATGCACCATGACATTCTCATGCATGCAAGTTGCCGGTACATGTACGAAACGCTCCATGGACGAACGCTCCAGAGATCGGAGTCACATCGGAATTCCACCACTACGCAGTCAAGAGTCATCAACACCGTAAAGCGCACCGTCTCAGCTCCACAAAAGCCGCTGGTATTACCTGACCGCCCCGAGGACATCTAATCACGCGGCAGTTGCACAGCGCGCTCGAGAGCCTGGAGACCCACCCCCACACCTCGATAACAGATCACTCTTCACCGGGCTTTGCTGGTCACGCCCAAGGAGCAGTCGGCAAATCTTCTGGCCAGGCACGGTTATCTGAAGCGACGCGAAGGATGATGACATGAGGAGATGCGATGGTAGGAGTCTCCTGCCACTTGGCCTCCTCTACGGTGAGCACTGTGTACGGGACCAACAAGAATTCCAACTCGCCTTCGAAGCCGCTGGCGCTGGGATCAATGAAGTTGACGTGAAGGCAGTCTCGTTGAAATTTGAAGACCCAGAGAATCGGATCCTCACGTTCAAGGTGCTGAACTGCTTGGACGGCTGCTTGTCGACGGTCCATGAATAACTTCGCGACTGACCACTGGAAGGACGACGAAATAAACTGGCGTGAGCGGAAAGTCTTTCCGGGCTCACTAAACCAAGGTATGTGGCGTCGAGGCAAGCCGCCGCCTCGGTAAGTTGTGTCTGGGGTGGTGCTGTTCTCTCCATCTGGCCATTGCTTCGAATCGTATTTCGGACTGCAGCAGAAGAAGGTGATTGCACGGGCCAGACGGATGGCCGGCTCGAGTATCGGCTCGGCATCTTCGCGGATGGCCTCATTCAAGATGCTGCAGACTTCCGGTCCTTGATATGCCTGCGCCTGCGCCTCTCCAACTGTTAGCTGCTCAGCACAGGCCCATAGCCGCACGGCGCTTCTGATCGTGTCCTGTTGTTCGGCGATCTCGTCGACGATCAAGCCATCAGAGTCCCCGCGAATATGCTGAAGCACACGATCAACAAATGCCTGTGCCTCGTCACGAGGTATGGAGCGCTGAGCGGCGAAAAGAAAGATCATGCTTTGCATATCCTGCAGGACTGTGCCGCTGTTTATGTCTCTCAGCGAAGTCGAAGAGTAGAGTGCCTTGTACCGGCTCTTTGCAAAGCTCTTCAGTGCGATTGCGGGGATGGCGATCGCGGGGGGGTCAGCTGCGGCGGCGGGTAGTGTGCTTGATGTTGGAGCCAGGACCCCGGTGTCAATCACACGAAGCTCACCGCCATGGAAGACACCATAGAGTTCGCGAAGGGATTCATCGAGCTGCTTCAAATCAACGGCATCATTTTCGAGCACATAGACTCCTGAGTCCAGGACTGTGATAGCACTCCGCAGCCGCATTGGGGACTCGTATGTAGACTCGTTCGTGTCAAGAGCGAGCATGCCACAACATGGCGGACGCCAGCATTCCTTCCAGCGATCACCACAGCGCCAGTCCAGAGGCTTAATTATGAGCTCACCGAGCTTACCTGCATGATGTACTCGCTTGATGCCGTCGATCTCTTCCCAGCCGATGAGA
>Ga0180439_101119_pt1 | contig 17237 bp, 14 predicted proteins | sample ChrtobMetaP5_0mM_FD_119744 | JGI IMG/M metagenome (GOLD analysis project Ga0180439, IMG submission 119744) | Chrysochromulina tobin associated microbial communities from unialgal haptophyte culture, Seattle, Washington, USA - P5_0mM MetaG | ecosystem: Host-associated > Algae > Haptophytes >...
GCTGTACCGGAGGTGCCGGTGGGGGCGAGGGCGGCGGCGGCGAGGGCGGCGGCGGCGATGGTGGCGGCGGCGATGGTGGCGGCGGGGGCGGGGGCGAAGGTGGGGGTGGCGACGGAGGCGGAGGCGACGGCGGTGGTGGAGAAGGCGGAGGCGGTGACGGAGGCGGAGGCGAAGGCGGAGGCGAGGGTGGCGGGGACGGCGGCGGCGGTGAGGGCGGCGGCGAGGGCGGCGGCGGCGAAGGCCGTGGGGGCAAAGGCTGATACCGTTGATCGCACAAGAATCCAGCAAATGGCATCACCAGCTTGCCGTACAAGCCAGTCGAGTGCAGGGTAGCCTTCAGAGTGTGCTCGGGAGCGCCGAGGCGGCAAATAGGCTCGCGTCTGACATGGATGGCCAGATCCGAGCGCTCAAAGCGGATATCTTCGCCATCCTCGAGACTCATGCCCAGCTTGCGCGAGAGCTTTTGGGTCGCGTCAAGGAGGTCCATGTTGCGGTCGTACACTGCTTGGCGGAAGTTCATCTCATCAGAGCTCCATAGCTTTCGCATGTTGGGCGTGCCGGCAAGACGTCTCCGGGCGCTGTCCTCAGTGGGTGTTACTGGAAAGCTGGCCGTGATACTGTTCTGTCCACTCGCAAGAATTGTTGAGACGGCCTCGAGCATGAGCTCAGGGACGCCATACGCCAGCGGAGAGCTTTGAGCAACGGAGCCGTCCATCAGTCTCCGCAAAGCTAGCGCCGAGTCGTCGAGAGCATCTGGAGAGACCTCTCCCTTGACGATCTCGCCGATGGCTGATACGGCTTGATGCACTAGAAGCGGCTGTGTGGATGCACTGTCGGATAATTCAAGCGCCCTGGCCGCCAAGCTGTTGCGCAGTGCGCCCGGGTCAGTCTCATTGCCCGATAGGCTACCCAATTGGTCAAGGGTCGACGCCAGGGAGGCAATCAGGCGAAACCCGCTGGCTGAGTCGCCTTCGCCTACGGCCAGACTTACCCTGTCGAGAAGAGCTGTTGTCACAGATGCTGGCAGTGTCACGGGGCTGGCCACCGCGAGTGTCTCAGTCACTGTCGCGCTGGAACCCATAACGTCGTAGCATATTGAGCGGATGGTCCAGTTCCCCGGCGGCGGGAGCCACATGATGAACGAGGTAAGGGAAGGTTCACCCAGCCCGACGACGCTCAAGCCTTCTCCCCCGATGCTGTTCCTGGTCAAGTACGCAAACGAGTATCGCAGTGGCAGGTCCTCTGCGTCGTCATCAGTCCAGCCACTCGCTACCACGCGCACCTCAGTACTGAGGCCGATAGCAGGCGGCGTGTACTCGAGAGTGACGTAGCCATTTGAAGGCGGACGGTTGACACGAACTATGATGGTTGCCGATGACCATCGTAGTGTGTGGTTGCCGCTGAATGGCATCCCATTGACGGCCTGGTTGAGAAACAGGGAGTTCTCGAAACGCGCGTTGAGTGTGAAGGTGTACGTTCCGCCTGGTGCCAACATATTTGGACGCACCAGAAGCGTGTGCGACGCGGCACCCGTGAACGTCACGCTGGATGAACTTAAGTCGCCGATGGAAGGTGTTACGGACCACGCGAAGACGTACACCGGGTCGTTCGGTCCGCGCAAGGCCAGCCTGCTGTCGGGGTCCACCTTGTTCACGGCCAAGGGTTCAATGCGAATGTCGGGTATGGTCTCATTCACGACGGTCACGACGACCTGGGTTCTGACGGTCTGGAATCCGTCCACGTTGCTAACCGTGAGAGTGAATTCGTACGCGGCTGGCGGTAGCCGGTAGGGCGGTACGGCCCAATAGCAGGCTGTGACGACACCCGGTCCTCCCACAGGTGGTGCAAAGACCTGGCTACACTCTTGATGAAAGCCGTTTCCAACCCTGCAAGACCATTCAAAGCGAAGTGAACCGCAGAACCGATTTGCATCACACCGACCGTTTAGGTCGTCCGGGTCCATTGAGTGGCATGCATCGAGGCGAAATCCACTTTGGTACCCTATGGTGCGGCTGCCACCATTGATGCCGCCCTGCATCGGCTCGTCCTGCAACGCCACCTGAATTTCCGAAGACCCGCAGATCCACTCGGTGGTGTTCAAGGAGCGTTCCAGAGTGATGTTCGTAGTGCTGTTGAAGCTGATGGTCTCATTCATCAATTCCACAGCCTGCACCTCTACGCAGGCCCGCAATCGAAGCGCGTACGCAAACCCAATGCGCATGTTGGCGCCAGGGACGACGAGAGTGCGCTCGCGCATGGAGGCTTCGTCGAGCATTAAAGTGGGGATGAAGAAATTGCGGTACCCAGGCAACACGCTTATCGGGCCCTCGGACCATTCGTAGCGAACCTGGTTGGAGAGGGGTAGTGAAGATGGAGCCATGCAGCCGGCCCGCACGGCCCGCGAAACCAGCATCGTACTCAATGCACGCCTGACGAAGACCAAAGGCGGGCCGTCAATCGTCACCGTTGGGATGGGCTGGCTTGATCGCGAGATAGTGATGAAGTCTGTGGTTGCCGTCGCTCCGACAAACCCATTTAGGGTCGGTCGGGTCACCTCGAGCCCCACGACGAGCTCATTGACTCCCCGCAGATCGCTCGAAGACAGGGTCAAAAATGGAGTGTTGCCGGCCAAGTCAAGCAGTGCCTGGATCGCATGATAGTTGTCCGTGGTCCGCGGCTCTGCGAACCAACGGTACTGGAGTGGTGCAACGACACCTCCACCCGCTGAATATGAGCCGTCCAGTACAAGTGAGACGCTATCGCAGCTGCTGATGCTTCTCGGTGCGCGTATAGCCGCAGTTACCGGTGCGCACGCCTCGACGACCTCCGTCTCACGACGATCGCACGGCGCACCCGCTTGGGTGGTTACTTCGATGTGCTCCAAGGCACAGTACCGGCGTAGGGGTGGAAAGACGTATCCGCGCGAGAAGTCGAGGCAAGGACCATTGTACCGCGCCGGCCGAAGGACGTCCGGCCGAATGGCCACGCGCATTCCTGGCTGTGCTCTGGTGCCAGAGGGCAGATACACCGTCACGGTTGTGTCGGTTGTCCATAGGCATTGCGGATCAACGCGGCTCGAACCACGAATCACAGACAGCACATCCGGCGCGATCAAAGGTGCGCACAGGCCGAGCTCCAGCATGCCAGCACGATCCGTCGGCTGGCCGTCGAACATCAATGTCAGGGTCTCCAGATCCGAACCAAACCACGCGTCTAGGAGCTCAGGGGCGTGCAACTGATTGTTAGGCGATTCAAAACGGAACAAAATGTCGGACGAGGCTGTGAACGTGGCACCGTTGAGCGTGACGCGAAGATTGCCACCAGTGGACGTCGTGAAGGCCACTCGCGGAGCAGAGATGAGTGCTGCTGCGGAAGGCCACGGCACGGAGCACTGTATCTCGCTGCTATTGTAGACGATCGCCGGACGAGTGATGCGCGAGCCAAATCCGCAAGCGACTCGATGAGGTAGAGTATAAGGTGCCGGCCACCCGGGTGGAGAGGGGGGCGCAACATGAAGAGCATTCGTAAAGCCCGAGCCGTAAACTTTGACGGTGAGGGAACCCGCGTCGTTTCTCGCAATCTGAGTTGAGAGATCAGGGTTCGTCTCAAGCTCGCTTGAAGATGGCAACGTTCTGGACAGCGTTGGCGCGTTGTAGATGGTGAAGTTCAGATGGTTCAAACTGCGTAGCTGCGGCCGATCTGTGGGAGCACTAAGTCTGTACTGGGATGAAGTAGGCGTCACCGCAATTGCAATTCTGCCCACGGCTGTTCGTGCGGTGAGCTTGCAGATGAGCGTGGAGTCGTCAACGCGAGTGGCGTTGACAAGCTCACCCACGAAGTCCCAGCGGTGAGGCAGCAACGCGTCCAGCATAAGGCACCCGAGCTCGTTCGGATCGGCTTGATGGAAGCCGCTGCCCCTCACTGTGACCTGAGTCGCCGTGCCAATGAGCCCAAATGCTGGCTCAAGAGAACCAATGCGCAGTGTGTTGGGGTCATATAGCGAGAATTTAAGGGGCGCAGCATTGCGAGTGGGCACCGCAGTGAAACCATCCTGGAGTATCTCGAGATTCCACTCAGGGCCATCGATGAGCGAGCTCAGAGCATTCTCCGTCAGCGCGCAGTAGCCCAGCGTCGAAGTGACGGCGATGAACCTGGTGCGCACGATCTCTGGCTCTACGACGAATCTGGGAGGAGGTGGAGGCGGCGGTCTCCAGACGCACTGGTTGCAGCCGGAGCACGGGGAGGGACCTCCATTGGCATTCCGCGGGGTAGTGAAGCACTTGACAGCCCATGGAGTCGTGAACAGGGTGTAGCCGCAGTACCAGTCGTCGCAGGGGCCCGCCTGGTAGGGCGGAAACGCGGGCGGTGGCGCGGGTGGCGGAGGCTTTGATGCGAGAATCTGAGCGGGCGGATGCGAGAACTGGCACCCAGCCACGCGCGAGTTGGGCGTCTCATTTTCGTCAAAGACGATCGGGAGAAATCCTGCGCCGTGCACGTAGACTCGCAGCTTCGTCGTGTTATACGTGCCGGCTAGCGGCGTGTAGTTGAGATTCGTGATGTTGCTGCTATTCGTGCTGTTCCTGCTATTCGTGCTGATACCCTTCAGCGGCGGCGGCGGCGGCGGCCTTATGGTGATGTTCGGAGTGATAACAACCAGCCGGCTGTTATTTCGACTGTACGGCACATATCGAGGCGAAACACTGTTCGCTTGCGCGTTGAGGGAATGGAAGATGGGAAAGCCGACGACTGGAGGCGGAAGGTCGGCATAGCACTGACCATTGGCGCTGAAGGCGACTTCGAATGGTCCAACTATCTCGCGAGTATAGTCAGCGAGACGAGGTCGCTCACATTCGAAGTACGAGCTGTTGAGGACACGACCCCATGAACTGTACCAGACGCCGCCCTCGCCCACCTGGCGCGTAAGCCAACCCCCAAGGTTGGAACCAATCCCCAAGGGTGGCGCCTTCGGCGGCGACGGTGGTGGAGAGAGGGCAGGGCACTGGGTGCACCGCCAGCCTGTTGAACAGCATAGGTAGGTGACGCCATTGCATACTAAGGTGCCCGCTCCATAAAGGCCAATGCCCACGCCGCATCGTTGGGTATCACACCAAACAGGTGGTCCGATGCAATCAGCTGGTTGGGTGCCTGGCGGTGACGGAGGCGGCGGCGGAGCCGCTGGTGGGGCGTTTTTGGCTCCTCGCGTGCTTGTGAAGCGGCACCGCGGGGCTCCATAGTCTTCAAAGTAGCCGACGCCGTGGATGGCCTGCTTGCGGTTATACATTCCACCTCTCACGGCCAGCCCTTGACGCTGGTTCCATCCGATGTGGTTCGCCTCGGCGTCATAGGATCTAAAGGTCTGGAACGTCGTCGGGTGAGACTGCGTCAGATTGGCGATGTCCATGCGAAGAGGCAACAAGCCCGCAACGGCCGGCACGGGGCTCGGGCAGCTGGCGTGAGTGTTGTTCCATCGCGTGACGTTCGTCACCCGGTTCACTGAGGGCCAGCGGCATTCCAACGGACCACCTGGCTGTGAGTCCACTGTGAGGGGAGACTCTTCAATCTCGTCCAAGAGATCGAAGCCGAGGCCTCGAATCACCACGGTACTTGAGCACCCTACGGCAGTGCCGCGCGGCATCGGCGAATCAAATCGCAGCACGTAGGTTCGGATGTGCGAGAAGCGGATGTAAGCCGAGGACGCACGATTGCCGCCGTACATAAACCTGAAGCACAACTCCAGGCGCTGGTTCACGAGCTCAGAAGGGAAGAAGAAGTGGACCGCCCCACTTGCGTTCTTCTGTGCGGGAATCCGGGCTGCTGGCACGGCGTCGAACCGCGAGTGGCAGCTTGGGGCGCTAGCCCGCACCCACTTGGCAAAATCCCCCGCCTGTACGTTGGGGCCTCGAAAGGTCACATACTGCCACGAGTTTGCCAACACAACAGTGACCAAAGGTCCGTGCATGTCGTTCGGCGGTGCTGCTGGAGGGTACGGCAAAGCAGGCGGCGACGGCGGCGATGCCGGCGGAGGTCGAGGAGAAGGTGGCTTACTGGGTGGGCTCGGTGGTGGGGGGGGTGGCGGCGGCGACGATGGTGGAGGGGGGGAGTAGCCGCCAATAGGTGCTGGCGGTAATGGCGCCGGCGGCTGCGATGGTGGATTCGGAGGTGGCGGCGTCAAAGGTGGCGCTGGCGCAGGTGGACTTGGTGGTGGCTCAGCAGGAGGCAGACTGGGAGGTGGTGAGGGTGGAGGGGGGGAGGGGGGTGGCGGTGACGGCGGGGGCGAAGGTGGCGGTGGCGAGGGCGGAGGCGGCGAGGGGGGTGGCGGCGATGGTGGCGGCGGCGAAGGTGGAGGTGGCGACGGCGGGGGCGGTGAGGGCGGCGGCGGCGAGGGAGGTGGTGCGGGCGGCGGATTCGGAGGTGGTGGGCTTGGCGGTGGACAGGGCGGTGGTGAAGGTGGAGGCGGTCTTGGTGGCGGTCTTGGTGGCAACCTAGGTGGAGGACTGGGCGGTGGAGGTGAAGGAGGAGGACTGGGTGGCGGCGGCTCCGGCGGTGGGGGTGAAGGGGGTGGGGGCGAGGGTGGCGGATAGGGTGGTGGCCTGGGCGGTGGCGAGGGAGGTGGAGGGCTTGGCGGCGGAAAGGGCGGAGGAGGAGATGGAGGAGGGCTGGGCGGCGGCGTAGGCGGTGGCGAGGGAGGAGGTGGGCTGGGTGGCGGGCTTGGCGGCGGTGGGGATGGCGGGGGGCGTGGAGGTGGAGATGGCGGGGGTGGGGAGGGAGGTGGGCGTCTCGGGGGTGGAGGAGACGGAGGCGGTGGCGAAGGAGGTGGAGGCGAAGGTGGTGGGCTCGGCGGCGGCGGGGACGGCCCCGGCGGGTCTGGTGGCGGCGGTGAAGGCGGCGGGCTCGGTGGCGGAGGCGACGGTGGTGGAGTTGGTGGTGGCGACGGCGGCGGAGGCGACGGAGGCGGTGGTGAAGGAGGTGGAGGAGTGGGTGGCATCCATGGCGGCGGCGGCGGCGAGGGCGGAGGCGGCGATGGTGGGGGTGGTGATGGTGGCGGTGGTGACGGTGGAGGCGGAGAGGGCGGTGGCGACGGTGGCGGCGAGGGAGGTGGAGGCGAAGGTGGCGGGCTCGGCGGCGGCGGAGACGGCGGTGGACTAGGTGGTGGAGATGGAGGGGGCGGCCGAGGTGGTGGCGAAGGGGGTGGCGGCGAAGGTGGTGGTGGCGAGGGCAAGGGCGGCAGCGGATTGGTCCATAGCTTGCGCCCTGAAGGCCTTGGGCTCGGCAGCGGCGGCGAGTAATTCCCCTAACAGCAGGAGTACCACGAGCGCGATGCACTGCATGACGACAAACACCACGAACGCGGAAAAGCAAAACTGCCCAGAGGCTCTGCACCTGACGCGACCACACGACGGGTAAGTACGCATTGCGTTTCCAACGGCACAAGCGTTTTACACATCCCTAACGGCTCGAGTGAGGAACTGCAAACCCCCAGCCTGTGGCGCCTCGCGGAGGTGCAAGCTCCGAAGTCCGTCGACGAAAACGGAGCCAAGGACCGATCTTTTTCTGTCTTGCTCCTTACCGCAGGCATCATGACCCCGTCCGCAGCGGAAACGATGCTCATTCTTTTGCGCGCTGGCGTGCCCAACTTGGAGGTCCTTCGCGCGAAAACGGTGGAGGACCTTGTGGCGATCGCTGAGCAGCACCACATAACCCTGCCCTCCTTCGGGAGCGACCGCAGTGACATGACCGATGAGGCCAGTGTGGATGGCGCACCCGCGAACGCCACAGGTGGCGACATGGATGATGGACTCGTGAGTGGCCGTGGAGGTCACTACGATGGTGAGCGGAACGCGCGAGGAGAGTGGGAAGGCTTTGGCCGCTACACCTTCACTGATGGCTCGGTCTACGAGGGTCAATGGCGAGCGAATCGGCAGGACGGGCTCGGAACCTTTTGGTACGCGTCGGGCAACGAGTACTATGGGCAGTGGAAGGTGGGCAAGAAGCACGGCAAGGGCACCTTCGGCTATGCCGACGGGCGGGTCGAGGTGGGCACGTACGTTGCGGATCGTGATGAGGGCGAGGGCGTGATGTGGTCTGGGGACCGTCGCGTCGCGTGGCGCATCGTGCAGGACGGTCTTGAGGTGGCGGAGATCACACTCGAGGAGGCCCGCGCCATTGCCGCACGCATCGGCGAGCCCGTGCCTGCCAAGGGAAAGTGGCTCGAGGCGCGCCTGTCGGCAGCAGCGGCTGAGAAGGCGCTCGTACTCGAAACGAAACGAGTGGTCTTCGAGGCGGCGGCGGCGGCGGCCATACACGTGATGACTCAACGCGAGTCGGCGCGCCGCCGCGCGAGCGACGTGGACGACCCTTAGGACACCATACGAGCGCGCAGGCCCACCGCGGGAGCCCCTGCAGGAATAAGACCGGACCTAGCCTCCTATAGCGCGGCACCGCGGCATGAGACTGAGACGTGAGAGGTCCAGGAGTCTGCGAGGACCCACTCGTTTGCCCGGGGACACCGTCGTGCCCGAACAGTCCGAAATAGCCATCAATGCTGCGTTGCACACAGGTTACACACAGGTACAGGTACAGTGATATTACGCGTTTTAGAGAAAAAGAATACGTCGGTGGCTCAAATGATATTACCGGCGGTAATAATTTCGTAATACCCAAATACCGGTCGGATCTGTGTTCTCTCCAGTTCTGTCAATCTCACATCTGAAATCTCGTCGGTCGCGTGCACGTATCGCGGCGCGGCCGTCGGGCCTGAGGTCTGACCCTCACGGCTCGATATGGACACTTATGTTCGTTCGTGAGTTCTTCGGGCCGACGCGCCCGCTCCGACCGGGCTCCGGGGACCGAGGTGACAGCTGACGCGGACCCGGACGCGGGGCGCGGGGCCCGGGACCTTTTCTCGACCTTATCTCGACCTTAATAACGGCGTTTTATAGCATATAGGCGCGGGGACCCGACGCACACGAAGGCACAAACATCTTCAAATCTAGGCACACATCACCGACCGTTCGGTCCTGGGCGGGGGCACACACATCGTTCATCCGATCGGTCGCGGTCTCTATGCCTGGCTCGACTGCGGCTCGTCTCTCCCCTCCAACGCGGACTATTCTCATGCGCTTCCCTGAGGCCTCTCAGCGGCCCCCCTCACGCGCCCGACGAGCCGAACATGCGCTTCAGCCGGTCAATGTCCTCCTTGGAGGCCCCCGGAGTTGGCTCATTTGCACTCTCTTCAGGGGGCTCAAGCACTGCCGTTCCTCCACTCGGCTCCGACGGAGGGCGCTTGAGGGTCGCCGAACCACCGCCGCCGCCGTTGCTGTCGTCGGCCGGACCCTGGCCGTCGGGGTCGTTGTCACCCTTGACGACCGTCGAATTGCCCATGCGCTTGCGCAGTGACGCAAGCAGGTCTGAGTCCACTATGACGCCGTCGCCGTCGATGTCGGTGAATTCCTGAGTCATCTTCTCAAGCTTCTCCGTCTCTTCGCGGATACGCACCTCCTCCTCCTTGTCCTCTTTCGCGGCGGCGCGCAAGCCCCAAAAGGTAAGCCCACCCGCGAAGATGATTGTCGAGAGCGCCTGCTGGCTGCGCGTCACTGACGGTGGCGGCGTCGCCTTCTTCGTCGTCGTCGTCTCCGCATTGGACTTGGTTGGCGCTGCCACGGCCACCGACACCGCGCCGGGCAGGCGGAGCATCACAGCAGCGCCAACGATTCCCGTCGTGAAAATGAGCTGCTTGCACACGCGGCGCCACCAGGGCATGGTGGACCGCGCAGCGGGATGCACGCCCAGGGTCGCGCGCATGATGTTTCGCTGCTTCTGCTGCTGCTGCTGCTGCTGCTGCTGCTGCTGCTGCTGCTGCTGCTGCTGCTCGGGCTCACGCATGAGCACGGGCGCGGAATGGCGCACATGGCTGAGGAGTGGTGTGGGCGGAGCGCGCGATACGACGAGCGCTTCGGAACCGGCGAGCGCGACGAGTAGCAGTGCTGCCAATGACTGCATGGTGGCGCTCTGTGCAGTCCTCGGTTGACGCGACCTGCAGCCGAGATGACCAGCGTTCATCAGTGAAATTGCACTTCGAGATGTTGTTCAACGCGATCTCCCGGGAACCCCCTGTTCAGTTCAGTTTCTTCGCGGTCCCTCCACGCTCACTCCACCACCGTCTCAAAGGACGGCCCCAAGCTCAGGAGACACTATCACTCGGGAGGTGTATACACCCCGTTTCAACATCAGGCCGTTACTCGGCAATGCGTGATGAAAGAGAGATTTGTAACTGAACAAAGAGAAGGGCCGTACATCGTACTACCCCGGGAGGTTGTCTGTTGTTTATGTAGTAATTGAACTGAACTGAACTACTACCCCGCGTACTACAACGAATTCCTACTGAAGTCCCAAAACTAGTGCCACAGCGCGCGTGAACCGAAGGTACGCACGCACGCACGCGTCGCGTTCACCGGCTTGTCTTTTTACCGGCTTGTCTTTTGGCTGTTTCGCCGGTCACCGAACAGTTAAAAAGACAGGATTCGCGCGGGACGAAAAGCATTACTAGGATGCTAGGAAGCTTGGGATCTCGAGCCCGCACAACGACCGCCGCACGCCCCTAGCGCACACTTACGCATCCTTCGGCCGAGGCACACGACAAACGAATCGGGCGTCAACCCTTTTCTCGTGGGTTTGAAACCACAAATGATCAAAACACCGGAAATGCAGCACGCACGCACGCACGCGCAGATACCCAGCCTGGACGACCACTTTCCCATTGAGGATGAAGAAATGAAGTCCGCTCCCGCTGAAGCAGAACAGGAAGAAAACAAGGCTGTCTGCGTGTTTGATGGCGCGGTCTGGGCCCGGCGCACCCAAGACTTCAATGTGTTTGACTTTGGCGGTAAGCACTGGTTCCGTGTGCATGGTGGCCCGGAGGTCTTCGCTCATCCAAGGGCGGTGTGGCGCCACGACACGGCGATCCTCTCGTGGCTTTCCTGCGAGCAAAACCTCAACCACTTCATCGGCGAGACGCTCGGCCCCGTGTGGCGTACGATGAAAAAGCACCTGCTGAATACCTCACACGTCATCATCACTTCGCCTGCGCTCTGGCCAAACCCTATCCACAGCGAGTGCGGCGGCAATCGCTTCTCATGGCTCCTCACGCTGATGCCGATCAGACCCTATGTGTATATCGCGCGCACACACAACGCGAGCCGCGACTTTTACGCTCGCTTTCCGCCAAGCACGATGTTCGACACCAAGTCGCGGACCTCGCAGCCGCTGACTGTGCCTCACTGCTTTCGGAACTCTGTGCTCCAGACGGTACAGCACAACAGTATGGGTGCCGACTTTTACGGATACATCGCGAACCGGTCAGGTGTGTGCAACGCTGGCTCGGGGTACACCCTCTTCATCCAACGCGGGCGCACGCGGCGCATCGTGAATCAGGACGAGGTGGTGCAGGCACTGCGCCGGCGCTTCGAGCTTCCGGTCGTCGTCGTGCACCTCGAGAGCCTCACCGTGCAGGAGCAGATGTCCGTCGTCTGCGGTGCGCGTGTCGTGTTCGGGGTGCAGGGGATGGGCCTCGAGTGGGCTCACTTTCTCAACGGAGGCTCGTCGTCGGGCCTCGTGATCGAGGTTTTTTGGCGGGGCTGGCCACCGTACTACAGGTCGGCGATGTTGGCGAGCGGGATTTGGGGCGAAGGTGTGCAGGCGACGCCGACGGGTCTCGCTCCACCAAAGCTCGACAACGTGACAGTGAACGTATCGAAAATCGAGCAAATCAACAGCATCATGCGCTCGCGGTCTCCAGCCATGCTCCGAGGCATCGAGAGCATCCGTCATACGGGCGCGAGACTCATAAACTTGTCCCTCACACAGGTACAGTCCTCAGGTACAGGTACAGGGACTGGAAGTGGACTGTATCTGAGTGACAGGGTGCCGTAGTGCATTGAGAGCTCCAGCTGGTACAGAGCGGAGTAATAGGATTAGGGAGCTGCGTCCGCGGTCCGGTCCCCCCGGGGTCTTACCGGGGTCCGGTCCCGGCTTCAGTCCCGGCCCGCCCCGCGCCGCGCGCCGGCGGCCCCGGTCTCGTCTACCGACAAACACGAAATACACGCACGTCGCACGCGGACGCGCCAGCCGCCACGCGCGAGTGTACGCGCGACACTCGCGTCGACAGTACCGACAGGCAATTTAGTACGGTTAGGCGACGAATACGATGTCGTCACACTTTAGTCCACCTGCCCAGCACTCCTGCTCGATGCTCAGGCTCCGCCCCTCCGACGGTGGCAGGCACACCTCGACCGTTCGGAAGGCCGGACGCCACCGACTCCCATCACCGTGCAGAAGGATGCGCGCGCGTAAGCGGAGTGCGTCCGGAGTGCAGTGTAGCTCGCAGCTGATGACCGCCCGATCGCACTCGATCGTCACCGCCGGCTCCGCGGACACCGCTGCCGCTGTCCTAGCAGCATCGCTTGAGGCGGCAGAGTCGACGGGACTCAGGTCGCAGGTGAGGTTTGGGTCGTCGTCAGTGACACCGTCGTCCTCTATCCACGTCAGTTCCACCGAGGCAGGCGCGTAGGTGGGTGGAAAGGGGAAGACACGAAGCATACGTACACGCGAGGCGCCGGTGGCAGCCGCCTGAGCACCCTCGGCGAGCACAATGAGGCTGCCCCCCCGTGCGAGTAAAGGACAGCGATCCAAGGGCGCCGCCAAGGTCACAGTCTGGCCGGCACAGTACCACGCGCCGTTGTCGTACCAATCCCACCAGCCCCGTCCGCCATTCTCAGGCAAGTACGCGCGGCGCGTACGCTGGCCCTTCTCGACGACACTCGCCACTAGAAGAGCTTCCCCGAGCAGGAAGCTCCCAGCGTCCTGCCGCTCCTCTGCTGCCTCCCACGCGCGCGCGTCGTGCTCGTGGTCCAGCCACAGAGGCCGCAGGAGAGGCTCGTGCTCGCTGACCGCCCGTCGCAGCAGATAGTAGAGATAGGGCGCGAGAGCGTAGCGTAGCTTGATGGCGGCGCGCACTACCGGCAGCTCGGCCTCGTACATCCACGGCTCATTGCAAGTGCCATCTGGAGTGCCGTCGAGGTCCGTGTTCCAAGAATGGATGGTGAAACGAGGATGGAAAATCCCGTTTTGGACCCACCTCACAAAGAGCTCCGGCTCCGGCTTGGGGCCGGCGAAGCCGCCCACATCGTGCCCCGTATTGAAGAAGCCAGAGAGGGAGAGGCCGAGGCCCATCGCCACGTTGTGGCGCAGCGTGTGCCACGACGTGTAGTTGTCCCCGCTCCAAGTCTGGGCGTACCGCTGCGTGCCCGGCATGCCGCTGCGCGAGATGAGCCAAGGGCGACGTCCCGGCGCGTGCGCCTTCTGTGCCTCGAGCGAGGCTCGGACCATCAAGAGCGCCTGTGGGGAGAGGGACGGGGGTGCCCTGGTGAGCACATGCACGAGGCTCGGAGCATCAAGAGCGCCCCTTTGTGGTTGGAGCCGAGCGCCGCTTTGGGCGACTGAAGTCCATGTGACCCAACTCCATCAGAGGCGGCTCACTCCAGGCTATTCGAGGGCACTCGAAGCCCATCGGAGCCCATCAAAGCCGATCAGAGTCATGGGCACCTGGACAGGCCGAATGAGACGGAGCGGCGTGGGGTTGCCGAATCCATGGCAAAGAGCTCCCTCATCCTCCACACGCCATTCGTTGTTGTCGTTCCAAGTGGAGCCAATGCCAAGTGAGAGTAGCTGCTCACGCACCTGCGTGCGCCACCACGCAGCCGTTGCTGGGTTGGTGAAGTCGAGATGAGAGCCGACGGCATCCCAGAACATCGAGGTCTCTGGCACCGGCGGCGGCGGCGGCGGCGGCGGCGGCGGTAGGGCGCCTGCAGCGCCATCAGTGCCGCCGCCCTTGCTGCCCACCGCCGTCACTGCCCGGAGCGCACGCACGATTCGCTTGAACGCGATCAAGTCGATCACGGGCGGAACGCGCGCGAGGATTTTGAGGGCCGCCGCCTCCGCTGCCGCCGCTGCCTCCTCTGCCTCCGCTGCCGCCGCTGCTGTCGCCGCCTCCGCCGCCTCCGACTCTGGCTCCACTGCCGGTTCCGGTTCCGGTGCCGCGGTCGAGTCCTGAGTCCCGAGTCCCGAGTCACGCAGAAAGAGCCCCGCGTCGCGGCACTCGGCGTAGCGTGGATGGTCAGTCAGCAGGCACGGCTTGATGTTGGCGGCGAGATGGACACCAGCGGCAGCGAACTCGGCGGCGAAGGCGGCAGGCTCGGGGAACTTGTCGCGGTTCCAGTGGAAAACGTACCGCTTGGTGCCAATTGAGGTGTAACCGCTGGACATTTGGAACGAGGAGCACGACACCTCGTGCTTGACGCAGAGCTCAAGGAACGAGCGCATGCGCTCCTGTGGGGAGAGAGGTGAGGTGCCGTGGTGAGCACTTGCATGCCGAGAGCGAGAAAGAGATCAAGGGAAGCAGCGCAAACGCTCCTGAGCATTCGGCGCATCGGTATAGCTCATTGTCGATCCCGAATACCCAACAGACCACAGAGGTGGCAGGGCATGCCCACCGCACAGCCACGCGAATCGCCTCGTCACCGCCAGGACGCTGGGTCCGAGCAGCACCGTGTACTCGAGATCCCCACAACTCGCCTCATACGAGCTGAACAGGCCGTGGTAGTTGTCATAGGTGCATCCAAGGTCGACAGCACAGTTGGCTGGATTGTCATAGAAGAGACCGTACGCAGCCGAGGCACACGCGCCCTCGCCCGCGCTCACTGCCGGCTTAGCGATGTAGAATGGCCAGAACTTGTACAGCGGGTCCGATGCCTCGGCGTCGTAGCCCATCGCATCGGTGCAATCCATTCGGAAGCGCCGTCCCGAGCGTTCGAGAGCGCCTGCCTTCTCCCCGAGCCCGAAGAAGCGATCGCCACGCCGCCGGCGCACAAAGTGGCTCAGGCGCTCGTCACGCCGGCCGACGTAGTAGGCTCCCGTCCGCCGGTCTGCGAGCAGCAACCGCCACTCGCCGGCCGCAACATCATACCACTCCCACCGCAGCGCGAGCGGCGCCACGCCAAGGGGCACGTGCACACGCAGTCGAGAGGTCGCAACACGGAGCACGCCATCGACATCATCGATGCTGACGCGCGGCAGCGCAAACCCGCTCAGGTCCTCCTTGTCACGACCCTCGTACGGAGCCTTGCCGCCCGGAGCCACCATCCACGAGCTGCGGACAGCACGTCCACGAGCGTGATCGAGACGCACACGAATCATGTCCTCCTCAAGTGCAGTCACGTGCAGCTTGTGGCCGCCGGCAACGTGAAGCGTCACACCGTGGGCTGTCGAGGAGGCCAGGGTCGCATCACCAACGACTCGCATGTGAGAAAACCAACTTGGCCGCGAGCGTCTCGTCAAAAACACCGGGTCGACGGATCTCCAAAAACATTCCCGAAAAAGACACCGCCGGGGACATTACCGGTGCGGCGCATTTCTGCCCACCAAGGACGTGCTAGCGGCGAGGCGTAGGAAGCGCCGGTGCTGCATGAGCAGATATGTGTACGTGCGAAGGTAGCATCGGCTATGCTGGATGCGGCCGAAGAAGCGGCAGCCACTGTCCTTGATGGGCTGGTACATGCACGTGTGGCGGTTTGCGCCATTCGGATCGCAGCCCGGTAGCTCGTGCCACGCGCGCAACGGCCAGGTGCCCTCGGCGATCGCCCTGAGCCAGCATACCACATCCGCCGGCTTGTATCCGTGCCAATGCCAAATGTGCGGCTCCTTCCAACGGAGCGGCCTAGCGCGCCGCGGGTGGCCGGGCCACGGATGCACGAAGGGCCGCGCGTTGAAGACGGTCTCATCCAGCCGAAGCCACCCGAGCTTCCGATGCATCAGGTGTTTGCGCTTGCGCGCGACGGGATCGAACCACTCCTGCAGCCAGCTCTGGTCCGCAACGAGGAAGTTGAACCCGCGCGCCACGGCGTACGTTAGCATGCCGGCACGCTCCTGCATGAAGGTGGTTACGTTGAAGTATACCACCCCCGAGTTCAGCGATTTGCTGAAGAATTCAATCCCAGCAGCAAATGTCGGCAGTGAACGCGCCTGAGGCCACCGTGCAAACGTGAAGTCGCCCGCAAAGAGAACGTCCACATCCGTCATGACCACGCGTTCGACGTCCAGACCACGCGCGGCGAGCTCAGTTTGGAGGCGATGCGCTGCCAATGGGATGTCCATCTTGCAGATGCCCGTGCTTCGCTCCATCCAGCGCTTACGCGGTGGCATCTGGTCCAGAAAAGAGAGTCGCCAGTTGTAGACGTGCACGCCCATCGCCTTGAGCCATCCTGTCGTGTTGTCGTCGACGGGATCGAACGCTTCGCCTTCGCTGTGCATGTACAACACGTAGGGTGCCAGGGACGGTGCATTCAACCGCGCTGACGTGATCGCCACCCGAACGTAGTCCATGAAGGCGATCTCGCTCGCAGTGGTTGGCTTGTGAAGGCACATGAACCACGCCGTGCTGCTTCCGGGTGGCTGTCGATGCTGCTGCGTCGATGGGCGTGCTCGTGTGAGGTCAGGCTGCTGCCAGAACGTGCATGTCGAGCAATTGGCCTTCGACTGGTTAGCGGCGGCACGCTCGCAAACCCAGTGAGTCAGGTTGTGCTCCATGATAGGGACGCAGGTCGCGCGATCGCGCTGTGTTGGTAATTTTTCACTTTTATGGAGTGTGTACAAGTATACAATTGTAGCGGTTGTGTCGGCCACACCTCCGTCCATGCGATAGCGGCCCCCGTGCTAGGACGGTCCGGCGTCGCGCGTTGGTGCTGAACAGCAGCAGGTGCAGCTCTTTTCAGATAAGCCCATTGGATTTTGGATATTAAGCCCCAGGATTATAGCATTATACCCAGACTCTGCCCAGACTTACATGTAACCACACATGATTGATGACAGTAGAGAGAGAGAGATTTGTAACTGAACAAGCTACCCTACCAATCGGCGGGACCCCCTGACTTGCAGTGGGGGAATTTGAACGGGATGTCGGCGTGAAAGTAGCAGAGTACAAGTTCAGAAGTACATGTACAAGTAGATGCTCTTTTTGGGGGAGGCGACAATTCGGTGCCGGTAGAATCCCACAGTGGCGCCGGATCACGCCGCGCTCCGCGCGCCGTACCAGGCGTTCACACAACACACACTCGGGTAGCTCACTGAGCTCTTCCTCACTACGAGGGGATGACCTCCACACGGTTGACACAACAGAACAGGTCCCA
>Ga0180439_101120_pt1 | contig 17218 bp, 10 predicted proteins | sample ChrtobMetaP5_0mM_FD_119744 | JGI IMG/M metagenome (GOLD analysis project Ga0180439, IMG submission 119744) | Chrysochromulina tobin associated microbial communities from unialgal haptophyte culture, Seattle, Washington, USA - P5_0mM MetaG | ecosystem: Host-associated > Algae > Haptophytes >...
AAGGACGGTTTGGTCGGCAGTGGCGAGCGGCGGTGAGAGTACCATGTTCGCGCAGGTGGGATGGCCGCGTCGGCAGCCGAGAGCTCAGCCAGTACTGGCCAATGGCGCCGGAGCCGGCCGGCTACCTGTGGGGTTCTACCGGCACCGAATTGTCGCCTCCCCCAATGGCCCTTAAAACTGATCCCGATGCACGCACTCCCGTGTTACGCCTCTCCGGGGCTACAAGTACAGGTAGCGGGTGTGCGTCTAGCCGAGAGTGGCGCAGAGAGGGCCCTCTCTAACGGAACAGGAATCATGCTTCCGACAAGCGGCGCAGGCTTGCTTGCGTTCAAGGCGCGTACGGATGCGCCCGAGTTCAGGTGGGGAGGGTGTGGCGTGGCGCTTGACGATCCGCAAGAGCGACTCGATGAGCTTCATGACTTTGATGATATGATGGACGAAGTATCAGCGGACGAACTTGCAGCCTATGAGGCTGCAGGTGCTGCGTCTGCTTCCATACGATTGGCAACAACAACGGATGCCGAGCTTCAGCCCTGGCACACTGCCATGCATGAGATACTTGCAGCAACAGCTGCTCATCCAGAGTTGCCGGTGGATATCGCACCAAGGCTGCTGCTCGGAGATGCCTTGGCGGCTGAGGATGCCACCCACTTGTGTTCACTTGGAGTCACGCATGTCCTGAATTGCAGCAACATGGATTTTGGAATGCGAGAAGAGTACAGCGCGGCCGGCATTTCCTATTTGCAGCTCGATGCACGAGATGAGATAGGATACTGCATGCGGCCACGTGAGCGGGATCGCCCTCGAAATAGAGACGCCCTGAGCCCCTGAAACGTGTGGCGTGCTGCTCCAGAAGTTGAGCCTGTGCCGTGCCTGTTGCACAGATTTGGAGGCAGCCTCGGACTTCTTTCAGCAAGCCTGCAAAACACGCGCGGGGAAGTGCATGTGCCACTGTTCCGCTGGCATCAACCGCTCGGGCTTTGTCGCAGTCGCCCTACTGTTGCTGCACGAGCGTCGTGATGTCCTTGATGCTGTCCGCCAAGTGAAACAAGCCCGGGGAAACTGTCTTCTCAACGCGAGCTTTCAAGTCCAGCTGCTAGAGCTCGCGCGAGAGAAGGGGTTGCTGGGGGCGCGTCCAGACCAGTGCCAGTGCCTCCGCCAGTTGCTCTTGTGCTTCAGTGGCCGCCTCGAGTTTTGCAATTCGTAGAAAGCCGTAGAGACACTAAAGTCTAAGAACCCGTGCCGCCGGACTGCCGTACGGACGGCCTAAGCCGTGCCGAGGCGAAACTTGGAAGAGAAGTGGATACGTGTGTAGGCTGTAGCTGAAGCTGTAGGGGTTAGGGCAAGTGCCAAGTCGCAGGAGGCTTACTGTAACAGTTTTGAGTTTAAACTGAAGTGAGGCTGAGGGCTCGGCCCCCGCGGGGCGTATCCGGTATATCGGTATTCCGTTCCGCGTTCGAGAACGAAGAGATATGACGGAGTATGCGCTATGCGGAGGGTGTCGGATTAACCCGGTATGAAAACTGGCTGAAACGAGCCATACGAGATACGAGCGGTACAGTGACGCGGCCATCGCCATGACGGTGATCGTAAAACCGGCCTTCTCTATTTTCCGTTATTCGGGGCGCCGGCCTGGCGAACTGGACCTTGCGGATAGTTCGCCCCGTTTGCCGTTGTAAGTGTCAGCCACATTTCGAACGTTGTGGGAAGTTGTATTGCCATGCCAAGTTGCAACACTTTTGAGATCTCTTGTCCTGCAGGCCTCGTCACAGCTCACACTGCCTCTAACTATGCATCTGACTGCGGAGAGACAGGGTCTGGCGCTGCTGTTGCAGCGCCTGACTCGTCAGATGTTATTACTGTTAGAGCGGGTGCTGGAGCTGGCGCTCCTGCAGCTCGTGCAGCGCTAATTGATTTAGTGGCCGCCAGAAGCTTGGCCGCTCCCGCAAGGCCGCGCAGCTTGGGTGGCTCCGGAGTGGTGACGTTCACGGTTTTCACAACCTTCGGCTCCAGCTGAATGGGCTTGCTTGGCAGCTGCACAGTTTTCGGGCTTTTGGACCTCTCGGAATCAACGTCAGCACCTGGTTTTGTGTTGCGCAAGATTTTGCTGAGCTCCTTGAAATCGAGCTCGCCACCACCATCTACATCCCACTCAGAGAAGAGGTCGTCGATGCTCTCCGCGGGCACTTCGAGACCGAGAGATACCATTGCCTTATGAAACTCTTTTCGCGTTACCGTGCCGTCACCATTGTCGTCCCAGCTTCGGAAGAGATCCAACACCTTGGAGGCGTTCTTCATAAGCGCACCTTTGATCTGTGCGGCGATTGGTGGAGCATCTGGCCCCTCGTCCAGATCGAAATCACCTAGCGGACCTTTGGGCTTCCTTCGAACGACAGGGGCCTTCTTCGGAGTTGGCGGCGGTGGCTTCGTAAGCTCCGTGATCCTGTCAGTGAGCTTCCTTTCGCGCTCCTCTAGATCTTTGAGCTTCTTCTCAGCAATAGCCACCTCCTTTAGCCTAAGGTTGAGCTCTTTTTCTAGGGTCTTGGCGAGATCCTTCTTCTCCTTGAGCATTGCTTTTAACTCCACAATAGTCTTCTCGAGCTCGCTCATATGGTTGTGTAACACCTCCATCTCTTTACGATGCTTGCGTTGCTCCTCGATGACGGCGGCGGATACGGCCACGCTCGAAAGGCCAGCCTCGACTTGAGCACGCTCCATCTTCGAGCGCAACTCGTTCATCTCCGTCGTGTACTCGGCCTTTTGGGCCTGCTGGTGGTGATGGGCCATGTCCTTGGCTTGAATGGCCTGCTCGGTCTCGCGCTTGAACGATTCCAGCTCCGCTTGAAAGGTCTTTCGCTGCTCAACCAACAGACTCTCGAGCAGCTCCAGGTTCTCTTTGCGCTGACGGATGGCATCTTCTTCCGCCTGTTTGAGGGACTGCTTGGCCGAGGCGGCCTCGGCCTGCTTGATCGTGTACGCTTCCGTGAGCTGATTGAACCTGGCGTGTATCGTCTCTGCGTCGGCGATGAGCAGTCGCTTTGAGGCCATCTCGTCGCTGAGCCCCTTGAACTGCTCCCTGAGAGCGCGAAGCTCGTCGTCCTTGGCCGCAAGGACCATGTCGGTCTTCCCCATTTCGAAGCGCATTTCTCGGACCTCGCTCTGCATGGCTTCCAGTTGCTGCGCGGACTTGTCCTTGAGGCGTGTCACTGCACTTGCGCGTTTGTCCTCTTCCAATATGTAGATCCAGTAGTGGAAAGCTCTGCTGAGTTCCGGAGTACGTAGGCGATGTGCAGCGATGTTCATCTGATGCCTGCGATAGACCCTATCCGTCCAGTAAGCGTGCCACGTCGCCCAGCCACGGCCAAGATCGCGAAAAATGATGCGCCGGGTGATCTGGTTCTGCACCGCCTTGACGCGCTCGAGGCGCTCTTGCTCAAGGTCCTCAGCAGATTTGGCCTTTGCCTCTGCCACCCCGCCCTTGAGCCGTTTGACCTCGGCCACGAGCTCCTTGTTCTGATCCTGCGCTATTTGCAGCTTAGTGGCACTCTCTGCCCTGATGCGCTCGAGCTCCTGTTGCAGCGACTCGCTCTGGGCCACGAGCGATAAGCTCTTCTTTTGGTTCTTGATTTTGGTTCGCCAATAGGCATACTCGAACCATGCATCGAAGCCTATGACGAGGCCAGGCGAATGTAGGTGGTTGGCACATTTGCGTAGCTGCGCCATTGCGTAGACTCTTGCCTCCCACGTCTCGACCCACGCGTTCCAAGCGTTGATAATTCCCTGGTTCATCAACCTCCGAGCCCAGCGCTTCTGCATTTCTTCGGCACGTTGTTGTTTCATCATTTCCTCCTTGAGCTTTTGCTTCTCATCCTCGGTGCCAGAGAGCTCCACGCGCAGGCGCTCGAGGGCGTGCAGCTTCGCCTCCTCCGCCTGCTTCAGCTTGCGTTCATACTCAGCGCGCAGGCTCTCGAGCTGCTTCGAGAGGGCACCCTGCGTCGCCAGCATATTGTTCTCGCGCTGCTGCTGGGCCATCCATTTCGCTTGCTCGTGCGCGGCCACCACGTACTCGTGCCAGATCTCGAAGCCCTCGGCCAGCTCGGGCGAACGGAGATGATTACCAGCGATGCGCAGCTGCGTCATCATCCAATTCTTCGCGGCACATACGCCAGACCACGTCGAAAATGCCAATGCGACGCCTTGATGCATGAGGCGCCGAGAAAATTTGGAATGGAGCTGGTTAATGCGCTCTTCCTTGCCAATTGCAAGCTCCAGTCGTCGCTTCTCCTCGGTTGAGCCAACCAGCTCCACGCGCTGGCGCTCGAGCGCAATGAGCATCTTTTCCTCCGCATCCTTGAGGCGTTTCTCGTAGTCAGCTCGTAGCTGCTCCAGCTCGGTACCAAGCTGTTCGGACTCCTCGAGTAGGCCCTGCTCGCGCCTCTGTTGCGCAATCCACGCTGCTGCATCATGCTTCGCCTCGACGAAAGAGCTCCATGCATACCATGCTTCGGCAAGCTCAGGCGCTTTGAAGTGGTTGGCGGCGTGGCGGAGCAGGGTGAAGCAGTACCGCCTCGCATCCCAGAACTCTTTCCATGATGACCATGCCGCCGCCATTCCCTGCTGCTTGAGACGCTTCGCGAATTGCCTGCACAAGATCTCTATTTGATTCTCGAAGGCGTTCTCCATCTTCTTCCGCTCCTTTTCGTATTGAATGTCCAGCCACATGTGCAGCCAGACATACCAAGCGCGAGCAAGCTCGGGCTTCCAAAAGTGCGCAGCAGATTCCTTGAGCTTGCGGAGCGCCCAAACGCGGGCTTCATACGCTTCCTGCCACGCAGTCCACCCGCGGCTCAGATTGCGATTTTGCAAGCGCCGTGCGCTCTGCCGGCGCAGCAGCTCGACACGCTCTGCCCTTGCCCGTTCCTCCACCTTGGCGGCAAGCTCCCCCTCGAAGCTTTGCATCTCCTTTTCCTTGTTCTCAGCTTGATCTGCGAATTGCTTCTTGAGAACGTTGACATTTCGATCGCTCTCGTCGCGTAGCGCTGCGAGCTCGCGCATGAGCTGAGCAACTTCTTGCTCGTGCTTAGCGCGCACTTCTTCGAGGGCTGCCTTGCCCTCGAAGGCAAGGGTTTCCGCTGCTCTCGTAGCCTCTTCGGCATTGATTTCGGCTTGCTGTGCTGCAGCCTCCGCCTTGCGCCATTTTTGCATCAGCTCCTCGTACTTGTTATCGACAGGCGCGGGCTCTGGTACTGGTGCGGGGGTCGTCGGCTCCTCCTGCTTTGGAGTTCCCCACGCAGGAGGTGGCAGGAACAAGCCGGGCGGCATCGGAGACCAGCTCTGCGGCGTGAGACGCGGCCGGACCAGCGCGGCGGACTTGCTGCGGCGGACGGGCGACTGGTACGGCAGCCCGGGCGTCATCGGGGCGCGAGGGCCCATGGGTGATGCTCCGTTGCGCTTGGGCGCCGGCCGCCATGCCAGGCGCTGGTTTAGGATGCGAGAGCGAATATCGGCGAGCTCCGAGGCCACCAGGTTCAGATGGTGCATGCGCTTCTGATCGAGCGGTCGTGTCAGGATGATCTCGCCAAGGCATTCGCAGATGAGATCGCCTTCCTTAGCGATGAAGGCTTTGATATCGTCGCCGAGCTGCGAATTCGTATGTTGCATACTTTCATAGAGCCTCCTGACGGATGCATGTTCGGCTGCAAGTTTCTCGTGCTCATCATGAGCATACTCACGCGCATCATCGAGCCTCAACCGCCGCTGGCTGGTGGCGACTTCCTCGCTGACTCGCTGCATAGCTTCTTGCTCCAGTGCCTCGATTTGCTTGAAGAGCTCATCCTTCATCAATTGATCACGATCGGCGTCGAAGCGTACGAGCTGGCCATTGCCAAGGCTCCTGTCAGGTGTCATTGGTGGAGCAGGCGCCGGACGTGGCGGACCGGAATAGGCCATGCCCTCCTCCTTGGTCCTCTGAGAGACTTGCGGGGCGGCAGCGGCGATGCGAAACGTCGGCTTCACAAGCTTCACAAGATCGCTGTGCAGACATACAGTACGATACACGCACACTTATGTCTTTCGATCAGTCAAGCAAGCAGGCAAGGAAGCAACAGAGTAACCTCGCAAACCCACTCTCTCTTAATCGGGCTGACACCGAGAGCACTCGATAGCGCTTGTTTGTATAGTTTGAGTGCTTCAGCTAGAGCTCGTGCATTGACGCTCGTGTTGTCTGTTGAGAGGCTGGTTGACTGCCTGGCAGCGCGTGTTTCCGGAGCATGTTCCGGAGTACTTATCATGAAGCTTGTGCTTTTGTACGTGACCTTGGTCAGTCGAGTCTGTCAGTCATTTAAGCAAGTTTTAAGTCGCGCCCCCCCCGCCGGCGCCGCGCCGCTCTTTCCAATTCCATGGCTCTTTCTTAGCTCTCGTCCGGATTCCGCGCTCGCACCGACGCACTCCTCAGTCACTCCTCCGGCTCCGCGTGTGCGTCTCCGAAACATCGTTCATCGATATTAGGTTCCGGCTTCCGCTCACTTCCGCCTTCCGCCCGCTGCGGCCCGCGTTGCCGCGTACTAGTACAGTCCGGACACCGCACACCTAGTACAGTCCAGACTGTATCTCTAGTCCGAACGACCCAAGTGTATTCAGTCCGTCATCTCGCACCCCCCGCGGCCGGTCTGTCTTTTCCCCGGTAGAGTCATGCGGTTCACTGTCTTGTATGACAAGCCCCCCCGCGTGGCTACATACAGCCGAGCTGTATCCATGGTGCATGCGAGTTCAGGTGTTGTGCGATGGTACTGTGTTGGTATGGTGCATGCGAGTTCAGGCGTTGTGCGAAGATACTGTGTTGTATTAGTGTGGGAGAAGTCGCCAAATTGGAGGACTGTGGAGGTCGCGATGTGTCCTGTGTGACGCCCGAGCTTCTTTCCTTCAATGATAGTTGTACGAGCCGGCGGATGAAGGGCCGTCGCCAGGGTCCGGCGCGATCGCAACTCGACTGCGGTGTCCCTCTGCCTTGCCAAGTTCGAAGCCAGGGCTCGGTCCGACCGCCACCTGCCTGCCCTTGAACGTTGTGCCCCGCCGCCGGCACTGGACGTAGTAGCAGACCAAGATGAACACCCCACCGACCGAGCAGCCGACGATGATGCCGAGGCGCACGCTCGCGAGGTCGCCATCTCCGCGCAAGAGCGCCTCGAGATTGGGCGCCGGTGGCGACCAGAGTGGTTCGCTCGCGAGCGAGTCGATCGACTCCACGATGATCGTGATGCCCTGCACTCGGCTCCTCAGAATCTCCGTCAGGGCCGCCGGCGTTCTCGAGGCATTCTGCAGGCGTGCGAGCACGGTGGGCGCCGCGCCGGCGGGAGATTCGATCTCGACCACCACCACAACGGAGCCGGCCTCGATGGTGACGAGGACTTGTTCGGGTAGCACGCCCGCGACCTCGGCAAACGTCATCTTGAGCTCCGTGCGCACGGCCGGCGTGTAGTCAGACACGTCACCCGAGAGGGTCAGCGTGAGCACCGTGCGCGTGTCCATGCGTGGCGGTGATGGTGATGGTGGGGGCGGCGGTGAAGCAGTACGAGGAGGTGCTGCTGTGGAATTACGAGGAGGTGCCGCTGTGCAGTTGAGCATACCTGGCGAGAGCAAGAGTGCGCAATCCGCATGCCATGAGGAAGGCAACCAGCATGCAATGAGGGAGGCAGTCCGCATTTCTTGAGGGAGGCAATCCGCATACCTCGCAAGAGCAGTTCGGAACGTGCTTCACCGTCGGGCACCCTGCGTGGGATGCCAAGCAGGAGGCGCACGGCCGCAAGCAAGGTGCTATTCAGCTCCGTCCCCGCGACGATCGGCAGACTCAATGCCTCGCTGAGTAGGGGTGCACCGGCCGCGCTGAACATGCAGTACGCGGGGAGTGGCGGGAACGGCGACGCAGGTGGCTCAGAAGCGTCGAGAAAGTCCCCGTTGCACGTGCATGCATCGGGAGAGGGCGATGGCGAGGCGTCGGGCGAGGGCGACGGTGATGCATCGGGAGAGGGCGATGGCGATGCGTCGGGAGAGGGCGATGCCGACGGGTCCGAGGGAGGCTCGGGCGGCGGCGGAGACGGCGACGGTGGTGGCGGCGGCCGCGGACGCGAATTGGGCGGGGGCGGTGGTGGCGATGGTGGGGGCGGTGACGGAGGTGGCGAGGGTGGCGGCGGAGACGGCGAAGGCGGTGGTGGCGAGGGCGGCGGCGGAGACGGCGAAGGCGGTGGTGGCGAGGGTGGCGGCGGAGACGGCGAAGGCGGTGGTGGCGAGGGTGGCGGCGGAGACGGCGATGGCGGCGGTGGCGAGGGTGGGGGCGGAGACGGCGAAGGCGGCGGTGGCGAGGGTGGCGGCGGAGACGGCGATGGCGGTGGTGGCGAGGGTGGGGGCGGAGACGGCGAGGGCGGTGGTGGCGAGGGTGGTGGAGATGGCGGCGGCGAGGGCGGTGACGAGGGCGGCGGAGACGGGGGCGGCGAGGGCGGCGGTGATGGTGGTGGAGATGGTGGAGGTGAGGGAGGAGGGAACGGTGGCGGCGAAGGCGGAGGCGAAGGGGGTGGCGAGGGTGGAGGCGCGGGTGGAGGCGACGGCGGCGGAGACGGCGGCGGCGAGGGCGGTGGCGAGGGCGGCGGCGACGGCGGTGGCGACGACGTAGATGATGGAGGTTGTGACGGCGGTGGCGAGGGCGGAGGCGATGGTGGAGGAGAGGGTGGCGGCGAAGGCGGAGGCGAAGGCGGCGGCGAAGGGGGCGGAGATGGTGGCGGGGAAGGCAGTGGTGAGGGCGGTGGCGATGGTGGCGGAGACGGCGGCGGCGATGGGGGCGGCGGAGAAGGGGGTGGTAAGGGCGGAGGCGGTGACGGAGGTGGCGAGGGTTGCGGCGGAGACGGCGAGGGCGGTGTTGGCGAGGGTGAGCGCGGCGGCGGCGGCGAGGGCGAGGGCGGTGGTGGCGAGGGTGAGCGCGGCGGCGGCGGGGGAGAAGAAGATGGCGGCGTTGAGGGTGGGGGCAGTGAAGGTACCGGTGGCGTGTCGGGGGGGTATGCGTCGGGGGACGGCGAGGGGGATGCATCGGGCGACGGGGATGGGCACGTGCATGCATCGGGCGATGGGGACGGAGATGAGTCGGGCGAGGGCGAGGGCGATGCGGTAGGCGAGGGCGAGGGCGAAGCCTCGGGTGAGGGTGAGGGCGATGCGTCGGGAGATGGGGATGGAGATGCGTCGGGCGAGGGCGAGGGCGATGCGTCGGGAGATGGGGATGGAGAAGCGTCGGGCGACGGCGATGCCGACGGGTCCGAGAGAGGCGAGGGCGGCGGCGGAGACGGCGATGGCGGTGGTGGCGAGGGGGGCGGCGGAGACAGAGATGGCGGTGGTGGCGAGGGTGAGCGCGGTCCGCCTGTGGTCTGAAGGCGCCGAAGGCCTGAGGATGAGGGCGGCGGCGGTCTTCGTGAGGGCGGCGGTCTTCGTGAGGGCGGCGGCGGAGACGGCGAGGGCGGTGTTGGCGAGGGTGAGCGCGGCGGCGGCGGCGGCGAGGGCGAGGGCGGTGGTGGCGAGGGTGCCAACACAACGTCTACGGTGCTGATGGTGGCAGCAGCCTCCGTATACGCGACGCACAGAAGCACCGCGGTTAAACTCGACTTCATGTTCGGAAACAGTCCCTGGGACTCAGGCGCAGTTGCTGCCGCCCATCGGCCGACACAGCGTGTGGGAAAGAGAATGGTGTCTTGCGTCAGGCGGCACAGGGGGGCGGTTGGGGCCCTTGGGGCCCGGTACGAAAATCGTACGCCCGGCGGCCTTGGGGCCCCGTACGAAAATCGTACGTCCGGCGCCGCCAGCCCGCCACCGCCGCCGCAGCGCCGCATGCCCCCTCGCCGCGTAAAAAAATTGGATCGATACGGTACTGCGTACTGTACGCGGGGCGCGAGCGCGCAGCCGCGCACCGCCAAAGTAACCGTTACGGTTCCGGTGCGTGGAAAGGAGGAAAGTCTATCGGTACCGGTACAGTACCGGTACCGGCTCCCCAGGTGTCTTTTTATCGGTACTAGTTGCAAAACGGGGAAGAACCGTTCTCCTGAGCTGTAACAGTTCAGGGTACGAATGCCGCCGCCAAAGAAGAGGCGCGACATGTCCCCGGAGGCCATCGCGGCGCGTAAGGCCGCCACCAAAGAGTTTGCCCTCGCGATGCGCCAGGCCGTCATGGAGTTCGATTCGCTGGATTCAAATCGTGACAAGCAACTCGACTTCCGGGAGTTTTCAAGGATGATCCGTGAGCGAGAGATGGGAGTGCACTCTGAAGAAGCTCTCATGGAGCGTTTCAAAGAGATTGATATCGATGGAGGCGGCACGCTCGACAAATTTGAGTTCATAGTTGCGGCACTCAAGGATGCGTTCACGCGCTCAGCGGCGGACGTCGAGGAATTATTCTTAGAGTGGGATGAAGATGGCGGCGGGTTTGTGGACAAGGCGGAATTCAGAAAAGTGATTCGGCACTACGGTTTCGAGGCTGACGATGATCTCATCGACCGTGTCTTCGATGCATTCGACATCGATTTGGGCGGAGAGCTCGACTTGCGGGACCTCCGGGTACGCCTCGAATTCGAGTCGATGAGGCGCAACCGTCCACTCCAAAGGCTAAGGGCCATTTACGATCGGCAGGAGAGCAAGAATGCGTTTGTCAAGATTGACCTCAGTCATCTTCAGAAAATTGACTTCAATTGGGGCATCCCGGAGCAGCAGAAAGCGCGATGCGATCGCATCCGCGAAAGCCTGCGTTTGCAGTCGGCGCGAGTTATGGACCTCTTTAGATCCTGGGACGTCAATGGCGATGGAGAGGTCTCCAAACAGGAATTCCGCGACGCAATCTACGCGATTGAAATTGACCCTTCGACCTGGTTGAATAGGAAGGGTGACATGGATGAGAAACAGATGCTCGCCGACATTGACTTTGTCTTCGAGTCTATGAAGCATGGAAGCAAGAAGAGCGCAGTCAACACGATAGCATACCACGACCTCCGCAAAACCATCCAAGGACTCAAACCTCCGCAAGTGGTTGAACTGAAAAAAGAGAATTTGGTCAAGCGGGAAAAGATGGAGTCGCTCTCGGCTGAACAGCGCTCAGCGAGTGTGATAAAAAACATCAAGCTTTCGCCAGACCACGACTTTATCTCGCAGCTCGCTGATGGCCTTGCTGCCAACTGGTCGACGCTCACTGCGCTCTTCAATAGATGGGATATTGATGGCAGCGGGCGCATGAGCCTACAGGAGCTCCGACAATCAATGGCCGAGCTTGGTCTCGCGAATCCCAAGGTAGTCGACTCCTTTTTTAATCTCATGGACGTTGACCATTCGGGGGATATATCCCTCGAAGAGTTCACCCGCGTGGTGCGTGGGTCCATGCGCGATGCGGCCTGCGACAGGCTGGGCAACCTGAGGCAAGTAGCCACGACGCCGCGCAGCTCACTTCTGCCACGTCTCGCTGTAGATGCGAGTGGCAACATGAAGCTTCGTTCTCCTAGGAACATGGTCGGCGGCACACCTGCACGGCAGCGCACGATACTCATGCCTCCACCGGTGCGAGCAATAGTCATTCCAGAGCACGTACCAACAATGCTGCCACCACGCTCGACAGAGAGCGGGCCAAGCTTGCCAGTGAGAGTCCCATACGTACGCCCCAAGACTGTGCGGGCACCGCCGCTGCATCATCCCGGGACTCAATCTACAATCACATTGAGAAGTGGTGAAAGTGACGAGAAGTGACGACGGCGGACACGGGAAAGAAGTAGGACAGTGGGACGCGGATGGGAGGCCTGCGGATGAGAGGAGTCTGCTAGTACATCTCGAGTACTTTACTGATAAACCATACGATAAACGTTTATCGTGACGCGTTCGAGGTTCGTATCCTGTTGGGCTGTTGCTATGTTCCGCCAGCGCCTGCGTCGTGCGTGCTGTGCGATTCACTTTCCTGTTAAAGTATGAAGTATCCCCTGAAGTATCCTGATGAATCACGAACCGGTAACCGGTACAATCGCTATACCGTTAACTGCATGACTGGGTCGGGTTGGTTGTGAGCGTTCGAGATCTCTGCGTCCCGGCTCCCCCCGGTGTCTTTTTACGGTTCAAAGACACCGGGGGGGACGGGGGAGCCGGGACACACAAGGGACACGGGACAGAAGGGCGCACACGGGCACACGGATCACACAGACGAACCTCACAACCATCTATCCATCCATCCAAACCCACCAACACACAACCCGCACGACCCGCAGACAGCGCGACGACCGAAACCGCGGCCGACTCAAAATTTTCCGGCACCGGTAAGTGGGCGAGTTCAAAGGACCTCCGTTTCACTCTCCACCGTGTCCAGTCGCTAACCCGGCCTGCACACGCGCGCTGCGCTGGAACTCGACGCTTTCTTCGTCGAGCCCACACACGATCGGTCCGGTTCCGGTTAGGCATGAACAGCCCTCTCAGCCCTTGTCTACGCAGAATCCCACCTGATTGGCATGGGCTTGTCAACGACTTTATGGAGGTCGAATGGTCACACTACTTTTGGCAAAGCCCATACGGCTACCCTGCACTCTACGGCTACGCTCCATCCAATGCAGCTCGGCCTTTGCCTTCGAAAAAGTGGAAAGAGTGCCCCACCTGCGGTTATCGATGGCCAGACGTTCATGGAAAGGACGAGTGTCCGAAGTGCTTGAACAGGCTGTCAGACAAGGCGGCCTTACGAATTGCTGGTGGCTGGAGGCGCGAACCTGGTGAGACCTCCACCTTCAAGCAAAGGCCGAACTCGGCGATGGAGTCCGAGTACGGCACCTGCAGCTATGGAGGACTGCATTCGTGGCGCTTCGGGCGATGCCGCAAGTGTGGCCTCGCGGAGGGCGAAGAGCTCTCAAACTATTATGCTGCTCAGCGTCGAGGCTACTTTGCCCATCCCGCGTGGGCAGAGGTGGACTTGACTTCCGCCTCGAACTACCGTACGGCCCCGAAACCTGCTCCCAGGCTATGGCCCTCTGCGAAACTCGCGACGGATCAGAAAGCTACACCGGAACACGCAGCAGACTCCGAGGAGGCTTCCTCTGAAATCGCTCTGCCCGCCGCCGCTGGAATTTCTGCTGACGGCTCGCCGACCCTTTCTGGTTCGCCCGCCCATTCGGGCGACGCGTCCACCGCTCGCCTCGCACCGTCTCCCGATACGACCTGGGCAGGGGGCACTCCAGCCAGCGGGCATCAGGTGGATTCACCGACGGCTTTTCGGCCGCCAACTGCCGCGTGGACGGCGCCGGCGATGTATCGTCAGCAGAAGCAGCCACACTTTAGCCGCAGAGCCCAACCGTCAGAAGCGTCACTCGCAACTAAGCTGCACCGCATCTCCGAATTCCTTGGCCTTGAGACGGGACTTCCAGCACTTTTAGCTGTTCAGCAGGCAAACGAGCTCATGGGTATTGCTCCGGTTGGAACCTTGCCAGCACAAGTCGATACGCTTCTTGCTTCGTGCCTGGGCAACTCGGGCGGCCCGTGACCGCAGTCGAGAAACTGAACACAGGGCAGCCAGCCGGTGATTACCGAGTGGGTGCGAAAGCCGTACGATGCTTTACGTCAAGCGCTCGTGTCGGTCCTAACCGAACCAATGCAGAATCAGCATACACAACGCTGCGCACGGGCAGCCACGGATCCACGGTGTATCAGCCGATCACGGATCAGGGGCGGACGGGCCGAGAGAACTCGAGTCTCGACTCCACTCGACTCCCATGCGCTGAAGCTGTTCGACTCGACTCGAGAGGGGATTTTCCTTCCCCTCTCGGTTACGTACCAGTGACGCTAAGCGCTCTGTCCGCGTGGAGAGGTGGACGTGTTCGTGAAACGGACGGTGCGGAACGCCTGGTTATAACAGTTAATGTTAATTGCATTGATGCTCACCTGTCAACCGAACAGCTCTCAGCTGCGACCAAGCGTGTGCGCTTCTAGCTGCCCATATCGGTTACCCACGTAACCGGCTAATAAACCGAACCTAGTACCTACCGCGTACCGGGATATTTGTAACATATCGACCGATGGAAATTTGTCGAGTAGTAAGAAATCAGTCCTCCGCCCCCAGCATGGCCCCCAGCTGCCGTCCACACTTTCACGTACATAACGGTAAATGAATGTGCATAACGCTCCAGGGCAAGGGAAGAGAGGGGCGGCCGCGGCCTTCAAGGCGGAAGGCGCTCGCTCTGATCATGTGCGAGAGGCAGAGGGCGGGCCTGCAAAGCCCGAAGCCAATGACTATAGGTTCCTACATCAACTGAATTGGCCCGGCCTTCGCACCTCTATCCTCTTTGAAGCACCCGCTGTGGACTCATATGACAGAAACCTGTTCTCTCAAAGCATCGTGAGCGGCTTGGCCGCCGGGCGCAGCCCATCGGGGCGCGATATCTGCGCGGTGAGGAGGCGCTCGAGTTCCTTAAACGGAAACCCATCCGACGAGCCGCTCGCGCCCGGGGCAGTGCTCTTGAGCAGCAAGCGCATCGCCCAGTCGAGCAACTCATGGAAGAAGACAGCGTGCCCGTATTCGTACTCCATCCGCTCAAACTCGGCGCGCGCCTGCTCGGCCGAAAGCGCCGGCGCACCCCAGCGTCGCACGAATGTGGCCACGCGTATCAGCTCATCCTCCTCGACGAAGTGAGCCTCGGCGTCGGGTGGGTGGAAGCGCAGATAGAGCTCGAGGTAGCAGTGGATGAGGAGGCACAGCCGCCAAAAGCCGACGCCAGGCTCGACGTAATCGCCGGCGGCGCCCGAGACGAGCACTGTCCCGTACGCGCCCTGGATCCCAAATGTAGAGAGGCGCGGCTCCCTTCCCCAGCTGGTCTCCAATTGCTCCTTGGCGGCCTCAAAGATGCGGCTCGTCGTGGGCCGTGTGACGAAACGCGCGGGACAGCCGAGCGCCGCACGCACCCAGCGGTCAAGGTCAGCAGCAGAGATGCGACCTGTGCTCGAGGGCGCGTCGCACGCTTTCCACAGTCGCGCCCGCGCCTGCTTGCCGTCCTCATCATGCCACATGCATGCTAGCCCGAGGGTCGCGAGCGTCATGTGGTCGAAGGCCTCCAGGGGATGCGACGTCGCGGCGGCGCCGATGCGACCAAGCACGCCTGCGCCGCCCGCCTGGACCCCAGCTGTGCGGCAACGCGCCGGATACATCGCAGGCCGATACATCGCAGGCTGTTGCATGGCGGTCTGAAGCATTGTAGGCTCGGTCGAGAAGAAGCGAGCGCGCGCCGTCTGCTCAAAGGGCTCACTCACGCCAGCCGACGCCAGCCGACGGCTCAGCCGCTCATGCTCGGCCATGTTGCCCATCATTTTGGCCCTCATGGCCCTCGCGGCGAGCTTCGTCAAGTCGACGTCGCCGGGCTGGGCCAGGCTACTTGAGCAGCCGGTGAAGCTGCGCCGCGGCGTAGTAGGCACCGACGGTTTACGAGTGCTGAGCGTTGGGCGTGGCGTCACTGCCGCACTGGGTGGCGCAAAGGCGGCGGGCGGGTGTGGAGGCGGGTATGGCTCGAAGAATGGTGCGGGGGACGCAAAGCTGACCGAAGGGCGTCCACAGCCTTCGACGGCTTGGCCGTACACGCCGTACGGCCAAGCTGCGGAGGATACCTGTGCTTCGTCACTACGGCGCCAACCCGCGGGGTGCATGCAAGTCGAGGGGGTGTCGCTCGGAGCTTTGTGGAACTCGACAGGAGAGTCGGCCTGCGTCCCTTGATCGACGCCGGTCGCCACCTGCGTGGCTTGGTCGACCGAGGCACCGTGTCGGGCTCTTTCTGCCCACGGTAGAGTGAGCTCGCTCGAAGCCACCGCCATGTAGGCACTCGCAGCAGCTGAGGCAGAAGTTGAGACGGCTGGCTCAGACGGGGAGCTGGCCGTGTCGAACAGCGTGGGCACCATGGGCGCCGTCGTGGGCGCTTTGGGCACGTCGGCCGACGCTGTGCTCTTCGGAGGTGAGAACGCGGCGACGAATCTCGTTGCCATCGAGGTGGACGATGCCAAGCTCCAGCGCGACGCTGGAGGCTCCGGCTCGTCAAGCGGAGGAGGCGGAAGTGGAGGCGGAAGTGGAGGCGGAGGGTGCGGCGGAGGCGACAGTGAGGTGGTGGCTGCCTCGAGCGCCGCTTCGACGTTGGCAAGTCTCTGGCGCAGGGCGTTTGCCTCGGCCTCTGCAAGCGGCTGCGACTGCGGCGGTTGCTGCTGCTGCTGCTGCGGCGGCGGCAGCGGTGGCGGCGGCGGCGGCGGCAGCGGGGGCGGCGGCGGAGGAGGAAGTTGTGGGGGAGCAACTGCCGCAGCCGCAGCCACGCTTGCAAACTGCTGATAGCTGGCGGCGGCGGCGGCAACCGCGACGGCAGTGGACTCGGCGGCGGCGGCGGCGCGAGAGGCGGACTCAGCGGCTGCCTCAGCTGCCTTGGCTGCCGCCGTCACAGCTGAAGTGGCGGCCGTTTCGGAAGCATACGCCGCAGCGACAGGAGGCAGCACCGGCGGTGGAGCCGACGCCGGCGGAGGCAGCGGCGTGGACGAGTCCATCCCGGTCACCGAAGTGAACGTGCTCCAGCATGACCTGCCGGGCGACTTGGAGAAACTGGTCGAGCGACGCGCTGTGCCGGGCGGACTGTGACTCGAGCGCGCCTGCGGCGAAGGGATCGCGAGGAGCGCTGTGTTAAGCGCTGCAGCTGCGGCGGTAGCTCGTCCAGAGGCAGCTGGTCGCTCAGAGAGGGGCATGGGCCTCGAGTGAGCCGCCTCGTGGAAATTGGGTAGGAGACTCTTGACACTGTCGGCGAGCAAGCGCACAGCGCTGCCGCCTGCTTCGTCCCCTCCATCACCGGCGCCGCTGCCGCCGCCGCCAAGGCCGCCGTTTTCAAGACTATCGTCCCTGCTGCCGAGGAGATTGTAGCTGCGTCGGTCACGACAGGCTCGCCAGAGAGCCATGAAAGCTGCGAGAGCGATGGCCGACAGAAGGGCTCCAGACACGAGCACGGGCGTCGGTGGCAAGGCACTAACGAGCCAGGATGGAGGCGGTGACGGCGGCGACGGCGGGGGCGGGGGCGGGGGCGGCGACGGGGCCGGTGGGGGCGGCGACGGGGGCGGGTGCGGTAGGGGAGGCGGTGGCGGCAGGGGCGGCGGCGGCGGCGAGGGCGGCGGCGGCGGTGGCGGCGAGGGCGGCGGCGGGAAGGGCGAGGGCGGCGGAGATGGC
>Ga0180439_101127_pt1 | contig 17200 bp, 14 predicted proteins | sample ChrtobMetaP5_0mM_FD_119744 | JGI IMG/M metagenome (GOLD analysis project Ga0180439, IMG submission 119744) | Chrysochromulina tobin associated microbial communities from unialgal haptophyte culture, Seattle, Washington, USA - P5_0mM MetaG | ecosystem: Host-associated > Algae > Haptophytes >...
CCGCTGGATGGCGTGTTAACTGTTAACGTTAACGTTCCTTGTTTTTGTTAATGTTAGGTAACTTTGTCGTGTGTTAGGTAACTTTAACGTTAACAGTTAACTTTATTCCAACTGCACCCCATAGGGTTCGGACATTTGCCCAATGGAATCAAGTTTGGGATTCTGTGGAGATTGATTTTACAACTCCATTTCGGGACACCACGTGCACCAGGGGGGTCTTTCCCGCAGAGCCCCTGGATGGAAGCTCAGCCTTCTGTTGACATCTCACCCCTCCGGCTGGCACTCGTCCCGCGAACACTGAAAGTGCAGTACGTGCTCCGACTGGGCGTCTCCGGTGCTCACCACGAAATCGTAGCGACCCGGGAACAGCACGACCTCGCCGCGCTCATTGTGCACCTGGACCATGTCGGGGGTGATGGCGAAGGTAATCGAGGCGCTCGCACCGGGGTCGATCGGGCCGAGGCGCTCGAAGCCCACGAGAGAGCGGACGAGCTTAGCGGAAGGCTCGGTGGCAGGGATGGTGCCTGGGCTCGCCCTCACGAACACAAGCACAATCTCATCCGTTTGGCGTAGGGCGTCCAAGTTGAGCACCTCCGCGACGATGCTCGTCGAGTTGGGCTCGGCATAGGGATGCACATGCGTCTGGACATAGTTCAATCCGAATCCAAATTGCCACTGCGGAGTGCCCGTGTAGTAGCGATAGGTGCGCCCGGGGCTCTTGGCCATGTCGAAGTTGACCATCTCGAATTGAGCTGCCGCCCAGCCAGCCTCCGAGTACCAGGTCAGTGGGGTCTTACCCCATCGGTTGCTCGCGAGCGTGCCCACGCCCGTGGACGGATCCCATCGGTCGAAGAGCGCGTCCGCGATCGCGAGCGCCCCGTAAAAGCCCGGGTAGCCTGCCGAGATGAGCGCGAGATTGGGCGCGGCGAGGAGGTCAGGCGGGAAGGTGACGATGCCGCCGTGGAAGAGGACGAGGGCGAGCGGCTTCCCGAGCGCGAGTAGCTGGCGTAGCAGGGAGAGCTGCAGCCCGGGGAGTCCGATCTCATGGCGGTCCTGGCCTTCCTTCTCTATGGAAGACGTGTCGAGCCCGCCGACGTACACGACCACGTCCGCCGCGCGCGCGGCCGCGATTGCGGCCGCGATGCCGCTCGCGTCCGTCGAGTTGATCGCGCATCCGGTCGCATTCGTCGTGATGCCGCCCAGGTTCATCGCGGCGATGGCTTCATAGGGACTGCGGACGCATGCGCGGCTGGAGAAGGACTCGTTGCAGATCTGGCCGAGATAATTGCCGAGGATCTGCGACCGATCGTTTGCATGTGGACCGACGACCGCCACACGGCCACCCGCTGTGAATGGCAGCACAGCCGCCGCCTGCGCAGCTGGCGCGTCGTCATGAGCGTCATCGGCGGACCCTCTACTGTGCTGCTGCTCCGTCCGGCGCTCGACGACGCCGCCACCGTTGAGCAGCAGCACGAGCGACTGCTGCGTGGCGTCCATGGCGCGCCTCGTATTCTCCTCTTGACGCACCGCCGTGGGCGGTACCTTCCACAACGGGATGACGGAGGCCATCAGAGGTCATCAGGGGCCATCAGGGGCCATCAGAGGTCCTCAGAGGCCATCAGAGGTCATCAGGGGTCATCAGACCTTCCACAACGGCTGGTCGTCGATTGGGTCGAAGAGGCCGAGCTTGAAGCGCATGTTGAGCGCGTTGCGGAGCGCAGCATCGAGCACCTGATGAGGGAGGTCATCAGAGGTCATCAGAGGTACTCCTCAGGGTGGAGCGCCGTTTCGGGCGCCTGATGAGGGAAGTCATCAGAGGTCATCAGAGGTCATCAGAGGTCATCAGAGGTCATCAGAGGTACTCCTCAGTGTGGAGCGCCGTTTCGGGTACCTTCTCGTCGAGCTCGCCCGAGCGTATGGCCGCAGGTCCGTAGTCGATGTACTTGCCGCCCGTAGCCCAAGGCTCGTCGTTCTTCCAGTTCGCGGACTCGATGTCGCAGCCCGCCTCGAGCGCTTTGGTCACCGTCTGCGTCCAGTTGCGTGTGTAGTGATGGCTACTGTAGATGTCGTTGATCGCGCCTGAGTCGCTGGTCACGTAGCCCGAAAAGTTCCACGTACCTCGCAGCAGCTCGCCGAGCAGCCACTTGTTGGCGCAGCTAGGCACCCCATTGATGCTGTTGTACGAGCACATGACGCCTTGAGCCCCACCTTCGATGACGGCCCTCTTGAAGGCGGGCAGGTAGGTCGAGTGCAGATCATACCTGCCGAGAGGGGCAATCAGGGACCTGATGAGGGGCGCACTCAGGGCTCATCCGAGCCAATCAAGATGCATCTAGGCGCAGCTCGTGCTCCGAGATCAAGGCAATCAAGATGCATCTAGGTGCAGCTCGTACTCCGAGATCTGGGAGTCGACCGTGTGGCGCGTGATGTTGCCGGACGGTCCCCAATCGCCCTCGAGGCTATTGGCGTCAAAGTGCTTGAGCGTGACGATCGCCTGGGCGTAGCGCGGGTCCAGGGAGGATTCTTGCAGCCCCTTAGTCACCTCCACGCCGAAGGAGCCGCACACGCCCGGATCTTCGGACGGGGTTTCCAAGTTGCGCCCCCAGCGCGGGTCCCGCACGATTTCGATGTTGGGGCTCCAGCAGTCGAGCCCGATGTGCGGCAAGTTCGAGTCGTGGTTCTCACCCACGCCTTGCAGCCACAGCGCACGAAGCTCAAGGCCGATCACCTCACCCATCTGCCTCCAGACCGACCGGTTGAAGGTGCCTCCGAGGCCAATGGGATTCGGGAATGACGTCGGGCACCGACCGTCGGGTGCGCAGCGGGACTGGACTCCGTGGATGCAATTGCCACCCCAGTCATATTCAGGGATGCCGAGGCGGCTGATGTTGCCCTTCGGCGAGTTGCGAGCGACGAGCAGTTGAGGCTTCTCGTCGAGCGTGAGCTTCGAGATGAGATCGTCGACGCGTTTGTCGAGAGGTAGGGAGGCGTCGCAGAAGGGGTACGTGTCGTAGGGAGCTTTGCAGGCTCTCGGGATGGCTGGCTCCGATGAGACCCAGCCACAGCAGGAGTCGCAATCAAGGGTCGTGGAGCAAATCGTTTTGTCTTGCAACGCAGGAGAACCCTCGCAGCAAAGCCATGCCGCGCCGCCACAGCGGGTGTCCGTGCAGACGCCACTCTCTTGAGCGTTGGTCATCGGCGCGCGCGCGCTCGCCGCTGCGATGCAGAGCAAGAGCAGAGCCCCTGCTCGTACAGGCATCGCGACGCTATACGGCATCGGCGAAGTCATCAGGCTTCCCACAGCCAGTTGGCTTCCCCCAATCGTGCAGAGCGACAGATTTCCCTTGTTTTTACATTTCTTCCCCCTGACCTTCGTCGTCTTCCCGTGAATTTGACACGGCGACAGAAATCCGAGTGGGGGCAGAGATAATGGACACGAACGCGATGGGGGTCGACGAGACGCCTGACGCGGAGGCGCCGCTGCCCGCCGCCGTTGCCGACAACCCTGCACAAATTGAAGCGCCGCCTGCCGAGGAGCCCGCCGATGACGATGCAGCCGATAGGGAGGCGATGGACACGGCGGCGACACTGGGAGCTCCTGAGGAGGAGGCGATGGCCAATGCAGCAGTGGAACCAACGCTCGCCGTCGAACCAATGCTCGCAGTCGAATCCGAGGCTGAAGCGGCGGCACCTGCTGCCGAGGCGCCTCTTGACGAGCAGCCGCCGCTCGAATCGGCGGGAGCCGTCGAGTCTCCTGGTGAGGAGGAGGACGACGAGTGCATGGCCGACGAAAATTTAGAGCCGGCTGCTGCAGAGGAGGCGGCAGAGGAGGTGGCAGAGGAGACGGCAGAACCGCCAGAGCTGACGGAGCCCCCGGAACTGCCGGATGCGCCAGCGCCGCCGCTGGATGCGGCAGAGCAGCCGGAGCAGAAGCCAGAGGATGGGATCGCCGAGAAAGCGTCCGAGATAGCGTCCGAGATAGCCGAGATGGGCTCCGAGCAGAAGCCAGAGGATGGGATCGGCGAGGACTGCGGCAAGTGCGAGGCGTGCCTCGACAAGGTGAAGTTCGGTGGGCCGGGGCGCAAGCGCAAGGGGTGCTACGTTCTAGCAAAGCTCGCGTTGTCCAAGCAGCCCAAGACGAGCAAGTCTACCGAGCCCTGCGTGAAGCAGGGGCCGCCGGTCGAAGTTGCCGCCGCCAGTAGCAGCAGCGACGGAGGCGGCGGCGGAGGCGGCGGAGGCGGGGTCGCCACCTCCGCCGCAGCGTCACGACCACGCCGCGCGTCCACCGGGTCCACCGCGCCGCCAAAGCCGCCGCCGCCGCCGCCGCCGCCGCCGTTGAAACCCTCGCTCACGCCGACACTCGCCGGCGGCATCGCCGCAGGATGTGAGGAGCATGATCGACGCACGCGCGGCGTGCGGAGCGCGCCGGCATCGAGTCAGATGTCGTCCGACTTTGCATACGAAGTGATGAAGACGTCGAAGCTCGCTGCAGGTACGCGCGTGCGTGTGAGCGTTGGGACACACCTCGGCTCTCTTGGCGTCGTCCTGGGCGAGCCAGATTCACACGGATACTACCCCGTCGGCTTGCTCAACACGACGCTACATACGGACTGGCTCACACTGGCCGCCGACCCGAGCCATCCTAATTTGGCAGCCGATGAGAGCAGTGGCAGTGGCATTGGCGGCGGCGGCGGCGGCGGCGGCGGCGGCGGCGGCGGCGGCGGTCCGGTGCGGCTGCGGCGCGGCCAGCTTGACGAGCGCCTCGGTCCCCACGACTGGCCCGCAGCCGCCGGGCCATCTGCGGGCGCAGAGGGGGTGGCGCCCAACACGGCGGCCGAGGAGCCCACGGAGGAGGATGGCGAATGCTCCAAGGAGGGGCGGTCGCTCCGCAAGCGAAAGGCGTCCGAGCCGGCGGCCGCGCCCTCGCCCAGCCACCAAGTGACGTCCGCGCTCGAGCCGCGGGCTCGGGTGTTGCACATTGCGACGGGGACGTTGCGGGCGGGCCAGTCGGCGCCGTTCCGTCGGAACGCGCGCCAGTGGCTCGCCCGCAACAAGGGGTGGCGGCTGGCGCCTGGAGAGAGGCCTCTCGAGGAAGGCGAAGGCGGAGGGGCCGAGGAGGAGAAGGGGGAGGAGGACGAGGACGAGGACGAGGACGAGGGCGAGGGCGAGGACGACGACGAGGAGGAGGACGAGGAGGAAGTGGAGGACCCGTACGAGCACGTGCGCGTCTACTGCCCGGCCACGGGCATCTCACGTGGTGGCTCGAGCGCACCGATGCGCAAGAATCTAGAGGAGTGGCTCAGCCGCCACCCCGACTGGATCGAGGAAGTCGTCGAAGTCGACCAGCGCAAGCGCGAGCAGGCCGAGCGGAAGGCGGAGCGTGCGCGGGAGAAGCGGCGCGAGGCGGCGGAGGCTGCCACGGCTTCCGAAAGCAGCCCGAGGAAGCGAGCCAAGGGCAAGAAGGCGAAGACCAAGGCCGAGCGCGCAGCGCAGCGACAGGAGGTCAGCGGTCGCGGCAGCGGCTCGGCGTCGGACAGCGTCGACGTAGGCGCGTACGTCGAGGTGCTGCAAGGCAAGCATGCGGGCGCGCGCGGGATGGTGCTCGAGGGGTACCAAGGCTACTGGACCGTACAGCTCAAGAAGCTCGCGGACTCTTCGGCGGCTCCGAAGGACATGCCGCCCCTTGGTGGCTTGCGCCGGAAGCAGCTACAAGTTCTCGAAGGTGCGCCGAGCAAAAGTGCGGCGCCCGGCGGCTCGAGCGGATCTGCCACCTCGTCTTCCAAGGCGGAGGGTCAGAAGGGGCCGCCTCCTTCGAGAGCGGACAAGCCGACTTCAGGTAAAAAAGGGAGCAGTAGCAGCAGCAGCGCCAGCGCGATGCCGCCGCCGCCGCCACCGCCCGTGTACCAACTGAACCCAAACGCCCGCCCTAGGAAGCTGGCCAAGGGCGAGTTCGAGGAGCTGACCCAGTCACGAGATTCGGTGCTGGCAGACGCTCCGCTCTTCCCCTATGTGATTGGCTGGCCCATCTTTGAGCAGCTGAGCCGCGAGGAGCAGCTCGAGCTTGCGAAGCATCTGCCGGAGTGCGACCGGAGTCCCGAGATGTGGAAGTCCGCACTGGGCGCAGAACAGCTCAGGCAGGGTGTGGAGGAGTGGCAACGCCTGCTGAGCGCGGCTGAATTCGATCCCGATGCGATGCCGATTCTCTCGGCACGTCGCGAAAAGGTCCTCCGCCGGCAACGCGGTGACGTGGCCGCGCACGTGCAGATTGAGAAGTTACAGGCAGCCCTTGCCGCGCAGGGCTCGGCAGCGGCGCTCGCCTTTTCGCAGGGTGTGCGTACGGCTGCTGAGAATGAGCACGCGCATGCTGCGGCGGAGGCGTCCAAAGTTCTCGCGCGCTCAGGAGGACGCGCCTCACGATCGATGGCGGGCCTGTCGCCTGCCGCCGCCCCGGCCGCTGCCGCCGCTGCCGCCGCTGCCGCCGCTCCTGCTGTCGCTCCCGCCGCTGCTGCTGTCGCTGCCGCCGCTGCTGCTGTCTCATCCAACGACTCCGCCGACTCTGCCGCCGCCACGATGGACGCACCGCCCTCCGCCGCCACTGTCGTGCCGCCCTCTGCCGCCTCCGATGCCGTCAACGCTGCCGACGAGGGCGGTGCTGGCCAAGGTCACGGCCATCTGTCTCCAAGATTTGCCCGCGCTGAGTCCGGCGATGGGGTAGGCTCGTTGAGCGACGCGGTGGCGCTCGAGACAGCGCTCCCACCGCTCGTTGCGTCGAGTGCAGCAGTCGCCGTGACCCTCGACACTGCGTCTGCGGCCGCTTCCACTGCCCCGGCTCCTGCCCTCGCCGCCGCTCTTGCCCTCGCCGCCACTCCTCCCGTCGCCGCGACCACCGCCTTCACCGTCGCCGCCGCTCCTGCCCACGCCGCCGCTCCTGCCGTCGCTGCCGCGGGCGAGGAGAAGAAGTCGGGGGCGGCGTTCACCGTCGTCCCACAAGCAGGCCCGGTGGCGACCAGCCACAGCTCGCGCAAGGCTGATCAGGCTCTCAAGGCGGCGGCGAATGCGGCGGCCAAGGCGGCTATGGCCTCAGGCCAAAGTTTGGCTAATTTGGCCTCAGGCCAAAATTTGGCTAGTTTGGCCTCAGGCCAAACTCACTCGCCCATTTTGGCTCTCTCGCCTCGGTCCGCGGGCGCGAGCGCGGTCCTGGGGCAGCCTACGGTCAGCGGCTTGGGCGGGGGCTCCCTTGGCGCATGGGATCCTCTGCGAGGGGGCTCGATGCCCAACACGACGCGCGCATGGGAGCATCGGGGAGAGGGCCTCGTCGACACGGTGGCCTTGGGCGCCGTCACGGGCGCCGTCGCGGGGGCCGCCGTAGGGCCTGCGTTCGGCATGCCGCCAGCGCAGCCACCGGTGGTGGCGTCGATGATGAGCGTCGGCAACGGCGCCTTCGGCCGCCTCGCCTCGCTCCCTATGGCTGCCGCCGTGCCTTTTTCAGCACCTCTGGCGTCCTTCAGCGCCCACCACGGCGCATCCTTCAGCGCGGATGCGTACGCGGGCATGAGCCCTGCCGTGGCTGCGGCAGCCGCGGCGGCCATGCTCGGCACGGCGCCGTCGAGTTTGACGAATCTCGCGTCGAGTTTGACTCCGACGAACCTCGCGTCGAGTTTGACGAACCTCGCCTCAAGTTTGACTCCGCTGCTCGCGGCGGCGCAGCTGAGCTCGTCCCGGTCCCAGGGCGCCCAGGGCGACGCGCTCACCACGTCGCTATGCGGTCTGCCGCTCTGCCACCCAGGCTTGTCGGAGAGGGCACCGGAGTTGCCGTTCCAAGGGATGCTTCCGGTTGGAGTCCCTACAGGTTGCGATGGTAGCAGTGCCGCGTGCACCGCTAACATCGCCGCCGTCTCTGCCGCCCTCACAAATCTAGTCACGAACGGTCTGCGCTCGTACGCATTTCCGGCGACGGCAGCGGCGTACCCAACGAGCGCGGCGCACGCGGCCACCGCATCAGCGCACGTAGCGTCCGCCTACACGGCCTTCGGTGCGCCGGTGCTCATGAGCGAGGCGCAGCAAGCGGCGCAACTCGCGGCGCAGCAGCAGTTTCAGGAATTCCAACGCACCCTTGCGTTGTCGCAGCAGCAGGAGCAGCAGCATGAGCAGCAGCAGCAGCAGCAGCAGCAGCAGCAGCAGCAGCAGCAGCAGCAGCAGCAAGCGGCGTTTGCCTCGCGAGCATCGGATGAGAGGGACCCCGCCAGTCTTCTACCAGCCGCATCGGCTGCCGGTGTGAATACCGGTGTGGCACCGAATAGCCAGAGTGCCACGCAGCACCACACGGTCATGCGCCCCGTTTCGGCGGCGCAAGCAATGCACGCGGCGACCTCTGCGGACGCGCTTCTCTCGACGCCCACCACGACGCCTCACTCATTGGGCGGCGTGGTGGGTGAACAGATCACGGGCTTAGCGACGCAGCTGGGCGTCGGCTGGACGGGCACGCCGCACCTCCCACCGCACCTCCCTTGAGCCCGTGTGCCCGTGAACGGAGGCGTTTGCGCGTGTGTGCGCGCGGCAGCGGCGGCGCGTCGCTGCCCCCGGAGCGGGTATTGTGGGACAGCGGTCGTGCGACGGGCAGGGGGCAACACTGTACTCTGGTGTATTGACGTGTTGTGGATCTTATAACGCGATTTTCCGATGTGCTTTGACACCTACGTGTGTAAGCCCTTTTCATGTATGTACAATACGGCTGTTCTGTGTGTGTGCGTATCGTACTTGTGTGAACCAAGATTTATGCGCATGTGGCCGGCGGGAGCGCTGTTCAGATCGCATGCCGCTGCTCCTACTCCGTGCCTACTACCCGCCCCTGCTCGTTGAGGCTGGCCTCGATCAGCCCACGCAGTCGGTCGTCGAGTGCATGCTCCCAATCCTCGAGCTTGATCTTCTTGTCGGCACTCCCGCCCAAATTGTTGAGCGTTGCAGCTGCGTCTTCCTCCGAAAGCCCTAGCGATCCTATGAGCTTGGAAAGCTCACTCAGGTCGAGCGCACCGCTGCCATCTATGTCGAATTGTGCGAAGACCTTGGCCATCCTTGGGGTGTACAGGAAAGACGAGGCGACTTGGGGCTGCTGCTGAGGCTCAGAGGAGGCTGCTGCTGCACTTTTGAGTTCGGGAAGTGGAGCCGTAAAGCTCTTCGCCTTCAGGAGGGGCCTGCCGACGGCGACGCCAGTGACCGCATCCGAGTTAGCGACGTCATGCGAGCCCGGCTGGTAGAGCGTGGCGACGGCCACGACGAGTGTCTGCTCGTCACTCATCTTTGTGGGCTCGCGTTCACAGAAACTTGCACTTCACACGTTTACGAATTTCGAAATGGGGGCTGATTCGATGAAGTATGGCCGGGTCGGGGGGGGGCACCGGGCCGGATCCTTATTTGTCCTTTTTCGCCATGGAAGTCGATGACTCTTGGACTGCCTTCCTGCGGTACTCCTCAGCCAGCGTTGCCACAATACCTCGTTTGCCCCTCACGGCCTGCGTTACCACGCTGCACAATGAAGGTCGGCCCGCGCTGCTTTCGAGCCTCAAGACAGGTGGGTTGGCCTCCTTGGAAGACCGGCAACGAGTCACCAATGCCATCGCCAAAGCTACTCGTCAGGAGAGCCTGCTCAACGCGGCAACGTCAGGCGATGTTAGCGCGCTCAAGGCGTCATTGCTGCTCCTGCCCACAGGCAGCAGTGCGGCCAACGCTCTCGGCGGCGCCGGTGGCATGACGCCTCTGATGGCCGCGGCCGGCAACGGCCATGAAGAATGCATCACGCTGCTGCTCGGGTCCTCAGCGGAGCTTGATGCTGCTCGCAGCCAAGGATTGACCGCACTCATGATCGCGGCCATCAAGGGCCATTCGGGATGCGTGGCGCGCCTGCTTGCCGCGTCCGCCTCTCCGGCGCGCACCGACGAGGACGGTTGGTCGCCACTTATGTATGCTGCCCTGCACGGTCAAACCTCGTGCGTTCGCGAGCTGCTGGATGCGCGCGCCGATCCGCACCAGTGCAAGCCCAACGGCTTCGGCTGCGTGCATGCCGCCGCCTGCGCCGGCGACGTGGAGAGCATACGCGCGCTGCTCGAGGCCGGAGCCGACGCCGCGGCGCGCTCTGCGCGCGGATGGTCGGCGGCGGAGTACGCCATTGCGTTCCACTGCGGCGTGCAGCTCGGCGTGCAGCTCGGCGTGCAGCTCGGCGTTGGGGCAGCAGTAGGAGCCCCCGCTGAGGGCGGGGGGCAGCCAGGGAGGGGGCTGCAGGAGGAGGGTGCACACGGGGCTCCGCCCGGTACGGCGCTCCTCATTCGCTTCTCGTCGAGCGTACCCGGCCACACTCATGATGAGAGCTGGCAATCAGTGGCAATCAGTGGCAATCAGTGGCAATCAGTGTACCCGGCCACACTCATGATGAGAGCTGGCGCGAGAGGCCGGTCAAACCGCTGGCCGGTGAGGCGGCTCCCTCGTACTGGTGTGGCGCTCGGTACTCGCACGACACGAACGTGCTGCAGGTGCTGCAGATGACGGCTGATGATTGCTGATGATTGCTGATGATTGCTGATGACTGCAGATGACTGCTAATGACGGCTGCAGGTGCTCCTCCGGGCGCATGGGGTACGCACTCTCGACGACGGCGACGCCGCGGGCTCCGAGGGGCGTGGTGGGATCGCAGAGGGCGCCTGTGGTAGGGGGTTGACCCAGATGGCGTCGGCGGTGGTCGAGGCGGCGCCGGTAACGGTCGCTCCTTCGTTGCTATGGCTCACCGGTCAGCAGGTGGACGCCGCTCTGCTGATGAAGGCTGATGATTGCTGATGACGGCTGATGACGGCTGATGACTGCGAATGACGGCTGCAGGTGGACGCCGCTCTGCTGATGAAGGCTGATGATTGCTGATGACGGCTGATGACGGCTGATGACTGCGAATGACGGCTGCAGGTGGACGCCGCTCTGCTGCGCGGTCTGCGTCCGCATCAACGCATCAACAAGTTCCCAGGCGCCACGGCCGCCCTGTGCAACAAGATTCAGCTGTGGAGAGCATTTCGGTCCATGGAGCTGCGGCACGGCGCGCAGGCATACGGCTTCATGCCTCGTACCTTTGTGCTGCCTTCACAGCTCGAAGCCTTCACGCTTGCCATCACCGAGGCGTGCAAGGCGGTCCCGGGGGCGCCTTCGCTATGGATTCTCAAGCCGGCGGCGGCGCAGTGCGGCGGCGGCATTCGCATCTTTGATGCGGCATGCGGGACGATGCCCGCCGGCATGGGCTGTGCACCCGCGGTGGTCTGCGCGTACATCCACCCTCCGTATCTCCTCGACGGACTCAAGTTCGATCTGCGGCTGTACGTGCTCGTGACGCGCTGGCAGCCGCATCTGACTGCGTACGTCCATCGCTCAGGCATCGTGCGCCGCGCCACCGAGCCCTACTCTCTCGACGATCTGAGCTGCCGCCAGGCGCACCTCACCAACTTCGCCGTCAATAAGACGTCACCCAATTTTGTGGTCGACGAAGGAAGCGCGGAGAGCTCTATCTGGGCACTCGAAGCTTTCAGGCATCGCCTCGAGTCCGAGATAGGGTCGGACGCGGCCTCGCGCGTGTGGGCGGGCGTGGATGACCTCATCTCGAAGACTCTGCTCGCCGCGGCGCCCACGATGTGCGAGCGGGCAGCCGAGGTAGACCGTGAAGCACTGAGCTCCAGCGCGAGGAGCGCAACGAGCAACGGCGCTGCTCCTCCACGGCGCGGGGGCAGCACACACCAGTGCTTCCAACTCTTTGGGTTCGACGTCATGCTCGACCGCGATGCCCGCCCGTACTTGCTCGAGGTCAACGGCGACCCTGGACTACGCACCGAGTCCGCCATCTTCCTCTCGATCAACGCGCCGATGTTGGCCGACCTGCTCAACCTCGTCGGCGTCAGGCGGCCGCCACAGGAGCGCTCGGGCGTCGTCGCGGGCGACTCGACGGAGCCAGAGGAGGTGATGGCGGCCGAGGAGGCCGACCGGTACGAGCATCAAACTGGATGGCGCCGCCTGCTGCCGGCAGATGAGGTTCAGTTGAGGGAGGACAGTTGAGTCCACGACGGTCTTCAGGGCAGGCCATCAACGTTCAAAAGAGCGCATCCGTGCAACACTTCAGCTGTACGAGGCAGGGCCACCTGTGGAACTGCTCTTGCTATGGCTTTACGTTTACCTTTACAGCCGAGCTGACCAGCTCGCAGCTGTGCTGCGCTGTATCGGCTTTACCTGACGTCGCTTGTGCCGGCGCGAAAGATTCGAAACAGATTTTTGGGAAAAGCGAAGCCCGAAGCGAACGGAAGTAAGACCCAGTAGACACCGCCCCGCGTCGTCGTCATCAAACCACCATAGCACAGTCAACTGTATAACATGCTGTATAATTACACGATATGACCGGTGCACACAGTCTCAGCAGATAAAACCGTAACCGCAAGCGCAACTCGCAACACCCGTGTTCTCACTCTCAGTCACTTGACACACGTCAGACGTGACCCGTGTAAGTTCAGTACGATCAACTAAACGAGTACAGGTTTTCCACTACACGCTATCTTCAGTAAGATACAGTGACTGCTGTCCTCAACCATGCCCACCGGGGCCATGCCGCGTCTCATGGTTGGTTGTGATAGTCGATGGTTTCGATTGGCCATGAGCTGGACTGTGAATGCATCTAGTCGAGTTGTACCGCAAGCTCGACCATCAGCTCGACTAGCGGTTCTATAGATGTCTAGCCGAATAGCCCTCGGTGAGCGGCGAGGAGACCAGAGCCACCTGAGGCATCATCTCGAGCGGTCCATCAGCCCCAGCCGTCCACCTGTCCACCGGCTGTGGGGGCTCGTTGACGTTCACGTTCACGTTCACGTGGCCGTTCTCGCGGCCATCCAGAGCCCCCATCGACAAGGAACCGAGCCGCGGCGCCGCGTAGCCGGGCTGCCGAGGCGTTGTGTCAGAGGCCAGCCCGGGAGTCGCTTCCCGCAGCTGGAATCCAGAGGTGTCTGGATTGGCTTTCTTTCGGCGGCATCTCCGCACCAGCAGGCTCCATCCCAGCCAGGCCACGAGAAAGATTAGGGCGCCGACGCCGGCTGCCTCGATACTAATGGTCATAGCTTCTTTCTTGTCGGGCGAGTGCGACGCTGGCGACACAACGAGTGGCGAGGGCGGCGGGGGCGACGGCGACCGGGACGGCGGCGGCGAGGGCGGCGGGGGCGGCGGGGACCGGGACGGCGGCGGCGAGGGTGGCGGCGGCGGGCTTGGCGGGGGTGGCGGCGTAAGAAGCCTTCCTACAGGCGGGCTGGGTGGGAAATGCGGGGGCGGCGGCGGGGGTGGCGGCGTAAGAGGCCTTCCTACAGGCGGGCTGGGTGGGAAATGCGGGGGCGGCGGCGAGGGCGGCGGGGGCGGCGGCGACCGGGACGGCGGTGAGATTGGCGGTGCCATCATCGACGACAAGACGCAGCTGCCATTGTCGATGGTGGCGCTTGGGTTGAAGTTGGCTGCCGTCGCAAACGTGCAGCCAGGGACGGAGAAAAGGCACGCGATTTCAAACCCAGCAGTGACGCCAGCCACATAGTTCGTGGCCGTCGGGTCTATGCAGCCACGCACCGGCCACGTGCACGAGTTATTGTCGACGGTGGCCGAGGGGTTGTAGTTCGCGGCCAGAGGGCTCGTGCAGCCGCTAATGACGTACGTGCACAACGAGGCGACGTTGACGTTGGCCGCGGCCATGTAGTTGCTGGCGGCAGTGTTCGTGCAGCCCTGAACGGCATACGTGCACGAGGATGGGCTGTTGACGTTGGCGAGGCTGTTGTAGTTGAGCGCCGAGGTCGCCATGCAGCCAGTGACACGGGCGATGCACGACGAGGAGGCCTGGGAGTTGCCCGGCGTGGCCGATGCCAGGTAGTTGAATGCGGTGGAGTTCGTGCAGCCTAGGACGGCGTAGCTGCATGCGCTCTGAACGTGCGTCGTGGCCGAGGCCGAATACGTCGATGAGGCCGGGTCCATGCAGCCCGAGGACTGCAGCCGGCGGCCCGGAGCGTCCTCCTCGAGGCGGCGGCCCACGCCCGCGCACGAGCCCGGGATGGCGAAGGTGTTCCGCGCGTAGTAGTTGGAATTACCCACAGTCATGCAGCCGCCGTAGGAGCAAGAGCCAGGCAGCTGCGTGTTGTAGACCGCGTTGTAGTTCAGCGCAGCAGGGTCGGTGCAGCCTGGGTGTGCCGGGCACGAGCCGTCGTAGTTCGTGGCATGCACGTTGTAGTTGGAAGCCAACGAGTTCGTGCAGCCGAAGAAGATGCACGAGCCGGGGAGCAGCGTGTTGTAGAGCGCGTTGTAGTTGGCTGCCGCCGAGATCGTGCAGCCCCGGATGCGGGGAGTGCATCCATGGGTGTTTGCGTTGCTGTACGTTGCGGACGGGTTGTAGTTGAGGGCGTCGAAGTTCATGCAGCCATACACGGGCGTGGCCATGACGCAGCAGTTGCCCGTTGGGCAGTAGGTGGCGCTCGCCTGGTAGTTGACGGCCTGGGAGTTCGTGCAGCCCGGGACAGGCGGTGCGCAGCCGCCGTTGGCATACCCGTTGTCGTACGAGGCCGCCGGGTTGTACTGGGGGAAGCGCGAGTCGGTGCATCCGCCGATGAGGCACGAGCCGTCGTCGTCGACGGCAAAGGGGCGGTAGTTGTACGCGGCGGTGTTCGTGCACCCGGCCGCCGGCGGCAAGGCTGAGATGACAGGCGAGGGCGGCGGCGCCGCCTTGGGCGCGCCTGTTGGCACACCGGGGGGGAAACGTGGCGGCGGCGATGTCGGGGGCGGTGGGGTGAATGGCGCGCCCGGCAAATGTGGCAAAGGTGGCGGCGGGGGAGGGTTCTGCGGGCAATCGACTGCGGCCAGACACATGAGCCCTGTCCATGCTGCACAGCAGCAGAATTTCAAATCCGGCATATTCGGCGGTCCATTCACGCATTTAGTGTTATCCCAGCTTGTTCTCCCACTACAGACGCTTCCGCCGACTGGATTGCATGGCTGTGATGGCGGGACAGCGGGCGGCGGCGGTGGCACGAAGGCAGTATAGCAGCACTGCCAGCAGGGACGAAGGTCCTCCTGGGGGTTGCTGGTGTCGCACGACCAATTCGGGTCAATGCGTTGCTCCACGAACAGGCGCTTAGGGTCTTCGCATCTGAGCTGTGACCTCGGTAGGTGCTCGTGATCGCAGTCCAACGGTGCTGAGCCCGGGGGGGGGCTTGGAGACGGGGGGGATCGGGGCGGGGGCGGGGGGGCTGCCGAGATGACAGGCGCCCCCGGCGCCTGCGACGGAAGCGGCGACTGCAGCGGCGGTGGCGCGGGCGGTGCTTCTGATGGCGGCGGTGGCACGGTTGGCAAGATGCAGGTCGACATGCTAGGGGAGGCACAGACGGGCCAGTTGTCGTTCGGGTACGACTGACAATCAAACAGGCCAGGTGGAGAGTTTGGACGCACGCCAATATTCATGACAATGCTTCCACACACGGTCTCGACGCTTGTGCATGTGCTCCTGCAGGGCTTTCGTGTTGTCGCACAGGTCATGTTGGAACGCATGCAGATGAACTCAACGAGAGAGCGTCTGCAATTAGAACTTATGGTACCCGATGGCAAGGCACCAATCGCCGCAGCCACGGCCACGAGCTGCTGTGGCTCATCGGCTGGGGATATTTGCGTGGAGACTTGAGTGAGCGTTGGGCACAACGCTAAGACTGCTGCCGAAGCCGGCCTGCAGCCTTGGCTGCACGGCGGCAGGGGAGGCATTGAAGGGTCAAGGGGCTTCCTTGCATGGGGCGGCGACGGCGGGCTTGGCGGGGGCGGCGGCGTAAGAGGCCTTACAGGCGGGCAGGATGGAAAATGCGGGGGCGGCGGTGGTGGCGGCGGCGGGAAGGGCGGCGGGAGGGGTGGCGGCAGAGGTCTTAGTGGCGGCCTCGGCGGGAGCGGAGGTGGCGAGCGCGGCGGATGCGGATGCGGTGGCGTTTGCGGAGGATTCTGCGGGCAATCGGCTGCGGCCAGACACATGAGCCCTGTCCGTTCTGCACAGCAGCAGAATTTCAACTCCTGCGGTGCATCCACGCAAGCCGTGTTATCCCAGCCTGTTTTCCCACGACAGTCGTTAGTATGGGCTGGAAAGCATCGCAGTAACGGCGGGACAGCGGGCGGCGGCGATGGCACGAAGGCAGTATAGCAGCACTCCCAGCAGGGACGAAGGTCCTCCTGGGGGTTGCTAGTGTCGCACGGCGCGTTCGGGTCAATGCGTTGCTCCACGAACAGGCGCTTAGGGTCTTCGCATCTGAGCTGTGACCTCGGTAGGTGCTCGTGATCGCAGTCCAGCGGTGCTGAGCCCGGGGGGGGCCTTGGAGACGGGGGGGATCGGGGCGGGGGCGGGGGGGCTGCCGAGATGACAGGCGCCCCCGGCGGTGACGGAGACGGCAGTGGCGGCGGCTGCGGCGGCTGCGGCGACATTCGAGGACCGCAGTCGAAGCAGTCGGTGCCGAGGCTGCACCTCGAATGCAAAGATCCGGGTCCGCCATCGTCGCACTCAAAATCCCTTGGGAATTCGCACGTGTTCGTGCAGGTATGTGAGAGTGGTAGCGAGGGCGGCCTGGGCGGTGGGGATTGGGGCGGTGGAGGGGATGGAGACGGGGGGCTCGGGGGCATATAGGCTCGGCAAACGTATTTGCGCGTGTACGCCTCACAGGCGATGTCGTTCCACCTGTGGTTGTTCGCATAGTGCCCATTGTCTGTTCCCCACATCTCCCCGCAGTCAGCAGTCCCTCCGTCATCATTGGGCTCGCCGGTCTCCCAAAACGTGAACCCGGCCGGGCGACCGTTGGCCCACACCCAGGTGCCTTTGTCTGCGCGGTCGTTGATGCCGATCCAGAACGAGCCGATATCGTTCCTGATACCATAAGTGAGTATGTTGTTCTCTTCCTGGCTGTCGATCCAAGCGAGATCCTGGCCGTGAAATATGCAATCAGCACGAGCCTGGGTCCACGTGCGCGGCGTGTTGTAGACATAAAATGGGCCGAAATTTGCGTAGGCTCCTGGCGGCGGTGGCGGTGGGGGAGAAGGGGAGGGGGGGGGAGGCGGGGGGGGCGGCGGCGTCGAAGGGCAGCCCGAGTTGATCGTCAGCGCACCGGTCATCCATTGTGTGCCGGACCACCAGACCCAGGTC
>Ga0180439_101222_pt1 | contig 16451 bp, 12 predicted proteins | sample ChrtobMetaP5_0mM_FD_119744 | JGI IMG/M metagenome (GOLD analysis project Ga0180439, IMG submission 119744) | Chrysochromulina tobin associated microbial communities from unialgal haptophyte culture, Seattle, Washington, USA - P5_0mM MetaG | ecosystem: Host-associated > Algae > Haptophytes >...
GAACGCACCTGGCGGGCGTTTCATCGACCTGCTGCTGCCCGGGCCGGGCACGTACGACGTCGAGCCCGCCCTCAACTTGGTGCGCCCGCATGCAATGGTCGTCGACTTTGGCGCCGCGTCCAATCCCCGGATCAGTGGAGGGGCGGCTCTGGAGCGGAGCACTCTCGCGGCGCTGATGCCCTCCCCGGCCACGTACGAGGCCGCACACGCGTGGATTGCGCACGCCATCACTGGCGCCCGCCGCCCGCCCGCGTTCAACTTTGGGCTCTCGGCCGGCCGTGGCGGCGGCGCCGAGGACGTGAGGGGCGCAGGGCCGTTGGGCGAAGGGACGTTACTCCTCCTTGAGGTGGGACGTGAGACGGGCCGTGCGATGCGCCACGATGGCGTGGGCGGCGCGCTCTCCCTCAGCCGCCAGGTGGGGCGTGCGGAGCTCAACCGCCCGCAGGCCGGCAGCGGCGCGTGCGGGCCTCTTTCAGCCGGTGACTATGTCGTCGATGAGCGCCCCGTGCGCCGCCGCTGGCCCGCCGTCGACTTTGGGCTTGGGCGCGGGCGCTCTGAGACTGCTGCGGATGGTGAGGGCGACCAGCTCGATCTGCAGCTCGAGATGGCAAGGGCCGCTGTCGAGCCACGCGCTCGAGTGGTCGACTTTTCGAGTGCGCAGGGGCACGAGAGCGTCGCGGCGGACGCGAATCCGTTCGAAGGGCAGCTGCTCGACCTCCACCCGGACCCCGAGGTCATCCTGCCCCGCCACCCCGCAGCTGTGATCCACCGCGACCCCCGGCAGCGCCGAGTGCGCCGCCAGCCTGTGGTGCGCGTCGGAGACGACGGAATCCTCTGCGACATCGAGAGAGCGCTTGCCATGCACGAAGCTGGCGACGAATAGATAGACCACTCAAGCCTTTGACCGTCCAACGAAAACTTATGTACGGTCCGCGCTGTAACGCTGTAGTCGATGATGCAGACCAGGAGCGTTGAGGACGGTGTAGCACGGATTATCGGATTTGATCCGTGTCCAGTCGTTTTCGTTACGTGTTTTTGTATCTCTATCTGAATCGCGAAGTAACGACACCGTGGCTAAGTGTACCTACGCGAACTACCCCTTCAAATCGTCCAAAGTGGCGCCCCGCACCTTGTCCCAGAGTGCCTGCAAATCTGGTGGTAACGGGCTTCCAGAACCGGTCTTATCATCCTTGAGCTCGAGTGCTTCGGCGTGGCCCGCCCTGCCTCGATGGACCGTCTCCAGCACGGTCGCCGCCTTGGCTTCCGAATCTTTATCTGCCAGCTTGTCAGCCGCGACAGCTTTCTTTCCGGCTAGAAGGGCTACCTGGGCTGACCCTAAGGGCTTCCGCTTCGAGCCGTAAAGGTTTGCCAAGACCTTAATCTGCGTTTCCTTCTCTTTGGGGCTGGGCACGTTCACCTGTGATTACAGCGGAGAGTACAGTGAGGCGGCTGCTCGTGCTCCTTGGAGCGGCGGGCGGCGGGCGGAAGGCGGCGGCTTGCTGATCAATCCTAGCAACGGGTTCCGTTTGCCGCTCTTGTCCGAGCACGCCGGCAATCAACTTAGCAATCACCTCCTCCCTCTTCTCCTTGTCCTTCTCCTTCTTTAGCTGGGCTGCTTTGGCGCGGCCCGCCTTGCCTCGCTGGATGGCTTGCAGCCTGATCACCGCCTTCTCGTCCACCAGAGTCGCCTTGCCAGCGCCAGGAGCCTCACCATCTGTGCCTGCAGCGGCCTTCGCATCCGCCGCTGCATCAAGCTCCTTCTCCAGGCGCCAACTCACCTTCTGAGAGCCATGCGGAGACTTGTTTGAACGACGAAAAGAATGCGGAGACGAAGACGGAGATGTCTCTTGGGCGGAAGGAGGCCTCAGAGCAGGCGATTTCGGAAGACCGTCGGGGCCGTGTCGAGGCGAGAACGACTGAGGCACTGGGCAAGCTGATGGCTGAGGTGGAGCCTTGTTTGCAGGGGTCTGAGCAGTCGGCTTCGCCAGCGAGTTGGACTCTCGTTCAGGCGTGGCCGTTTGCGGCACCGTGCGCTTCATCTCGAGCTGATCAAACATGCTCCCTTTCGAGTCCTGTCGAGGCGATGCTGATTGAGGAGGCAGTGGCCGAGCTGGAGGTCTTAGTTCAGGGGCGCTTGCCGTCTGATCATTCTTGTCGTAGGTATAGATTTGGCTCATCTTCGCATCTCTCACGTGGCTTGGCAGCGTCGGTGCCGCCGTTCTCGGGGCCGACGGCGGCGTACGTACCGGGAATGAATGCGAGCGCATCGCGACGGTGGCAAGATCAGAGAGTGCAGGCGCCACGCGATAGGATCGGAAGAGGGCCGAATCACGCGTCCAGTGTTGCCCCTCCGTGCGTCGTGTGGCCGATGGTAGAGGCGTGGCGCGCGCGGCATGCGTGGCGCGTGCCGATGGCCAAGGCGTGGCCATTACGCTGCGATCATCAGCCTGAGGCTCGGCGTCCTCGGGCTGAGGAAGAGAAGGTGGGTCGCGGAGGCGGGGGAAGATGCCCGCCTCCAAACGTGGGTCCCACTCGTCCACCACGGACTCCTGCTCAGGAGACGCTTTTGGTTTTTGGTCATACGCGCGACGCCTCTTCTTGCGATGGCGTCTGATGTGCCAGCACAAGTAGCCCTGGCCCGCAAGGAGCAGGAATGCGATCAAGCTGCCAAACACGCCAGCAACAATCCACCCGTTGGATTGGCTGGATATTAGTGGCGTTAGTGGCGTGGACGGAGCCAACGGCGGCTGTGAGGGCGGGGCCTGAGGTGGGGGATGATGTGGCGGTGGTGGCGGAGGCGGCCTAGACGGCGGTGGCGAAGGCGGCGGTGGCGAGGGCGCATCGGTTCCAATAGATAAGAGCGTTGACGCCGCTTGCAGCACCTGCACACCCAGCGCAGCCGTGAGCGTCGCGGCGGAGACCTGACCTTGCGCGAACGCCTCCAGGTTGACGGCGGTTGCAGGCAGCACGACCAGAGCATCAACGTGGAGGCTCGCTGCGAGCACTCGCAGGGAGATGCACTCTGGAAAGACGCTCGTGATCGTCTCCGTATAGCGTGCAAGGCGGTTGGCATAGTTCCGCTGCGCAAAGACGTTAAATTGGCTCACTGTAGAATCGACGGTAGCCTGCACGCTCACAACCGGCCTGAACGAGCCTCCGGGGTTGAGCGGGGCTGGTGGGCTGGGCGGCGGTGGGCAGGGTGGCGGAGAGGGCGGTGGTGGCGACGGCGGTGGCGAAGGTGGCGGCGAGGGTGGCGGCGGTGGCGGCGGTGGCGGCGGTGGCGGCGGTGGCGGAGGCGCGGGTGGCGGCGAGGGTGGCGGTGAAGGCGGAGGCGGTGAGGGTGGAGGTGAGGGTTTTGGTGGCAAGGGAGGCGGCGGAAACGGTGGTGGTGAGGGCGGCGGTTCTGGAGGCGGTGATGGTGGTGGTGGCGATGGTGGCGGTGGCGAAGGAGGCGATGGAGGCGAAGGTGGTGAAGGTGACGGTGGTGTTGAGGGTGACGGTGGCGGAAAAGGTGGCGGCGATGGTGGCGGTGACGGGGGCGGGGGCGACGGTGGCGGTGGCGAAGGTGGAGGTGTTGAGGGTGGTGGCGAGGGTGGCGGCGAGGGTGGCGGCGGCGAGGGTGGCGGCGGAGAGGGTGGAGGTGACGGAGGTGGTTTGAAGGGTGGCGGCGATGGCGGCGGCGGCGGGAATGCCGGTGGTGGCGAGGGTGGCGGCGGCGATGGCTCAGGAGGGCGCGGCGAAGGAGGTGGCGGTGGACTCGGCGGTGGTGAGGTGGGAGGCCGCTGTGGAGGTCCAGGCGGAAGTGGTTCTGGTGAGGTTGGTGGCGATGGTGGCAGTGGCGAAGATGCCAGCAACTGCAACCTCCTCTGTCCGGTCATCCTGCCGACGACGGAATCATTGCACTGCTGAACGTCTCGCAGGGTCGGCCGTGCTGGCGGAGGCGGTCGCCCTGGCGGCGATGGTGGCGGGTTTCGAGAGCCGCAATCGATGCAGTCAGTGCCGCGGCCGCAGTCTGAGTACTCGGCTCCGGGTCCGCCGTCGTCGCATGCAGAGTCGGACGCGTACATGCACGTGTTTCTGCAGCCGCCCTGCGCGTTGGTCATGCTCACCATCATGAGAGCAAAGATGATGTGGGCAAGTCGAGGCGCTGGCCCTGGCGTCCTCGAGTCCAACGACAGCAGCGACATGGTGAAGCCTTGCGCTGGCCGCGTGCCGCGCCAGGCGGTGCTGTGGATGTCCGTGGACGTCGGCTCGACCCACCCAACCTCGAGCCGACGGTGCTACCACGCGGAGCGCGCACTTGAAACTGTATTTGTGCATTCACGCTTGGGCAACAAGTTTTAAATCATGCACTCGCAAACAGGGTGCGGTGCTCATGCCTACACACGTTTTAGAACCAAGCACGAGAAGGTGTTCATGACCAGATTCACAAGTTGGTTCACACTTGGTCGGAGCTCGTCGCCGCTGTCTATGCACGTCCATATTGCGACGAGCCTTCAAGCCAACCCTCACCGGCCGCCAGAAAGATGCCCGACAGAAGCAGAAACATGCCCAACCCTTCAAGATCAACCAGTGCAATCGCCGGCCGCGGCTCCAAGATCGGGTGCATCGAGGTGCGCGTGCTCAGCAGTGGCACATGGGACGCCCCGCCGATGCTGCTGCTCACGTGCGAGCGCATGGATACGTACGGCTACCTCATCAACGCAGGCGAAGGGCTGCAGCGCTTCTGCGTGGAGCACAAGATGCGCCTCGTCAATAAGCTGCAGCGGGTACTTTTCACGCGCATGACGTGGGACGCGACCGGCGGCGTTCCCGGCCTGCTGCTCACGATGGCGGACGGCGGCCATGCTGGCACCGTCAAGCTGCACGGGCCGGCGCGGCTGCCGCAGCTCGTCTCGAGCTTCCGCCGCTTCGTCGTGCAGCATGCCATGCCGCAGCTCGTGAGCGAGACGCCTGAGGACTGGCCAGACGCCATCGGACAGACATTCGGCGAGAGCGGCATCCGAGCGACTCCGGTGCTCCTGAATCCTGGTGCGGAGGCCATGGGCGCCGAGATGGGCGCTGGGTCGCCGCCGCGAGGCAAGCCGGCCGAGGACGCCGAGGATGCCACGGGCGTGAGAGCGGACGAGCCCGCAGCCAAGCGCCGTCGTCTCGAAGGCGATGGCTGTGGAAGTGTCGTGTCGGCAGCTGCCTCCGTAGTTGCAGCCGCCTCGCCGGCCGCGGCCGCTTCGTCCGCCGCCGCCGCCGGCTCACCTCTTGGCGGTGGCGGCGACTCGTCCATGTTTGGCAACCCCGGTCTCTCGGGGTCGATGCCCCCCGGCCCCGCCGCCTCCGCTGCGTCGATGCCCTCGCTCTGCTGGGTGCTGGAGATGCCGCCGGTGCCGCCCAAGTTCGACGCGGCCGCGGCGGAGGCGCTCGGCGTGCCGAGCGGGCCGCTGCGTGCACGGCTGTGCGATGGACGCCCAGTCACCCTCCCGAACGGCCACGTCATCACGCCTAATATGGTGCTGACCGGTGGATCTCGCGGCGAGATCGTGCTGATCGTCGACTGCCCATCCGTCGCCCACGTCGAGCCCCTCGCACGCCATCCAACGGTCGCTCAGTTCTATCGGACCAACGGCGCAGCTGAAGCTGGGGATGCGTTCACCGCTGCTCACCGTGACACGTCGATGAATGAGGAAGATATGGCTGGCGCCCAGGATGGCGCTGCCGAGGCGGGCGCCCAGGATGGCGCTGCCGAGGCGGGCGCTGTGGCGGGCGCCGAGGCGGGCGCCGTGCCGGGCGCAGTGCCAGACCCAGGGACGTCTATTGAGGCCGATGACGGGAACGGCGGCGGCGGTGGCGACGATGGCGGCGGCGGTGGCGACGATGGCGGCGGCGGTGGCGACGATGGCGGCGGCGGTGGCGACGATGGCGGCGGCGGTGGCGACGATGGCGGCGGCGGTGGCGACGACGGCGGCGGCGGTGGCGACGATGGCGACGCCGTCTTCGAGGCTCCCGCCTGTGGGGAAGTCAATGCCGCCGCCGCCGCCGCCGCCGTCGACGACGACGGCTGGGCAAAGGCGCTGTATCACGCCGACGGCGGCCTTCAGCTGCACCTCGTCCTCCATCTCTCGCCCCCTCACGTATGCGCGACTGAGCTGTACGCGGACTGGTGCCGTCAGCTGCCGCCGACGACGCGCCAGGTCTTCGTGAACCTGACGCCGCAGCCACAGCGCTTTGCGTTCGTCGCCTCGGCGCGCCTCCAGCTGAAGCTGCACGGCATACACGCCGACGTCTTCCCGCGCCCGTTGCAGATGCCGTCGCTCTGGGGCGGTCAGCCGTTGCCGCCCTCGCTCGGCAGCCTGCCCCTCTCGGACGTTGCCGATATGCTCTGCCGGATCGTGATCCGCCCGATACAGCGCGCGGGGCTCAACCGTGAAGACGAGGAGACGCTGCTGCGCTGGCAAGACTCGCAAGGCACGTACAACACGCTGCAGGTGCGCCGACTGAGTGCGTCTGAGAGGGACGGAGTGCGCCGACTGAGCGCGCCGGCTGAGTGCGCCGGCTGAGTGCAACTGAGTGCCGCCGATTTCTTCTCATCGGATTCGGAATGGGTCGGATTGGGTCAGATTGGGTCAGATTGGGTCAGATTGGGTCAGATTGAGTCAGATTGGGTCAGATTGAGTCAGATTTGGTCCCGATTACGCCTGAGACGCTCATGCACCCTCGCGCGGCAGGAGTCGGAGCTCCGGTGGGAGCTCGAGAACACGCCGAGATTGCTCCAGATCCTGCAGCGGCTGCCACGTGGGCTGCAACTGCCGGAGGGCTCGTGGCAGCACGCCCTGATCCAGACGCAGACGCAGCGGTGGGGCGAGCCGCGCCCGCTGCCCGGGACGGCGCCTGCTCGGATCCCAGCCGCGGAGCTCACGACGACGATCTCAACAGGGGAGATCGAGCCGCGACCGCTGCCGCCGCTGCCGCCGCCGCCGCTGTCGCCGCCCGCGCCGCCGCCGCCGCTGCTGCAGCCGCCGCCGCCGCCGCCCGCAGAGACGGCAGCTGCACTTGACACTGGCATCGAAGCGGCAGCCGCGGTGGCGGCGGCCCCGGCAGTGGCAGCGCCCGGGCTGACGCCGGTAGAGGTGATGAAGATGATCATCAATGGGGAAGCGTCCACCGCTGTCGAGGCCGAGGCTATCGCAGCAGCCGCGCGAAAGGACAATGCCGAGGCCGAGGCCGCGACGGTCTTGGGGCGTGAGGCGTCGGATGCCGCTGCCAAGGCGGAGGCCGCCGCGGCCGCCGCACGCGAGATGATGGCGATGGCAGCGTGTGCGGCAGCGACGTCGAGCGGCGCACAGCTCACATTCCTAGGCACCGGTGCGGCAATGCCCTCTGATTGCCACTGATGATCACCAACGGCATCCTTCATCAGGTGCTCAGCCCACTGATGACCTCTGATTGCCTCTGATGATCACTGATGGCCTCCTTCATCAGGTGCGGCGATGCCCTCCAAGTATCGGAACGTCTCGTCAATGCTGCTGCAGCTGCCGACGCCTCCCCACCATCACGTGCTACGCCGCCAAGTGGAGTACTACTTTTCGGAGGCGAATCTGCCCACCGACCGTTTCCTGCAGGAGCAGCTGCAGTCGGCGCCCAACGGCTGGCTCGCACTGAGCGTGATCGCGACCTTCAAGCGCGTGCAGGCGCTCGTGCCATTGGAGGGCCACGTGGTGCCCGATACGGCGCTCGCGCTGCGCGTGGAGGCGCTCGCTTCGGCGCTCCATGGGCATCCAACGCTCCAAATTAGGCAGGTGGCGCCCGAGAGAAAGGGAGCGGCGGACGGAGCGGCGGCGGCGGCAGCGGCGGCGGATGCTGGGCTGGTCTGGCAAGTGCGCCGGCGCCCACCCGATGACATAGCCGAAGCGGTGGACGAGAAGATGGCGGACGAGGCCACGGCAGAGGACGCGATGGCGGCTGAGGAGACGGCGGCAGAGGAGGTAATCGCAGAAGAGGCGATGGTGGGAGTGCTGCTGGATGCAGGCGAGGGAGCGATGGGGGCGCTGCGCCGTCGCTTTGGCGAGCGCACTGACGCCGTGCTTCGTCAGCTGCGCCTGGTGTGGATCTCGCACATGCATGCAGACCATCATCTCGGGCTGATCTCGGTGCTTGAGGCACGCACCTCCCTCGTCCCTCGCGAGCCTCTCCTCGTGCTCGGCCCACTCGCGCTGCAGACCTGGCTGCGCTCGGCCGCGGCGGCGCTCCACCTGCCGCTCGCCTTTCGGTACGTGCACAACGGCGAGGCGCACAAGGACGCCGGGGTCGGTCTCGTGCTCCGCCGGCTCGGGTTTGACGGGCTGCGCACTTGCCCGGTCGTCCATTGCAACGACGCGTGGGCCGTTGGGCTACAGCACGCGGATGGCTGGTCGATTCTCTACTCTGGCGACACGCGCCCGTGCGACAATGTGGTCCGATTGGGCAATCTGATGCGCCCGGGAGGTCGGCTCCTTGTGCATGAGGCCACGTTTGACGACTCCCCGCTGATGCGCCAGGAGGCCGAGCACAAGCGCCATTCCACAGGTACGTTGATTGCCACTGATGACCTGCCTTGCATGCAAGTGCTCACCACAGCGCGCCTCGCCATCATTCCACAGTGCACGAGGCTCTCGCCGTTGGGGAGGCGATGCATGCGTGGCGCACGGTGCTCACACACTTTAGCCAGCGGTACCCTAAACTGACGGACGTGCGTGCCACGGCGACGAGCAGCCGCACGCTGCAAGGCGCCGGCGAAGGCGGCGGAGGGGGCGGAGGCGGCGGCGTGTCAAGTGGCGGCGGCGGCGGCGGCGGCGGCGGCGGCGTTCCTGACGAGGACCGCGCGCTCGTCGCCTTCGACCAGATGACGATCCCCTTTCGACTGTTGCCCGAGCTCCCGCAGCTCACCGCAGCGCTGCTCTGCCTGTTCGCCCATGAGATCCGCAATCAAGACGAGGCTGCCTGGGCCGCGGCGGAGGAGGCGGAGACGAGGCGCGGTGGGGGCGGCAAGGGCGGCGGCGGCAAAGGAGGAGGCGGCAAGGGAGGAGGCGGCGGCGGCAAAGGTGGAGGCGGATGGGGTGGCGGCAAGGGCGGTGGCGGAAAAAGCGGTGGCAAGGGAGGCGGCGGCGGCGGCAAAGGTGGAAGCGGCTGGGGCGGCGGCAAAGGTGGCGGCAAGGCCAAGGGCGGTGGAGGCGGCGGAAAAGGCGGTGGCGGAAAGGGCAGCGGTGGCAGGTGAGGGTTTAATGTTTGTAAGATGAACATACGATACCGAACTTCGAATTAGACAAACACATGCCCATGATCATGCGGCATTGACCGACGCGGACACGCGGCCAGACCAACCACCCTCCACCGTCGACCATATGAGTGGAGTCGAGTCCATGACTTTCCATGACGCCGCGCATCTCGGCGTATCTCGCGCATGAGCGCCGATTTGAGGGGAGGACGAGCACGGGCCATGCACTTGCATCGCATTCCTCCAACGCAACCCTTTCCCACTCGTACCGACTTGCCGCGGTTGTTCCCAGCAGCGCCGGAGAAAAACACATCTTTTATCACCGCACATGCGCATAATCGCGCGACAAGCGCGGGGCCCGGGGGGCGCTCGCTAATTCTGTTTTCTTCTGCTTCAGATTTGTCTTCTCGTTTAGGCCCGTCGCAGCCGGGGGACGCTGGGCGGGGGAGCAAAGGCCAGACACCGCCGTTTGGCGAGTCGTACGCTTACGGCCAGCCAAGGTAACGCAGCCAGTCTTCTCTGTGCTGCGCATCTGTGAAAGGGATGTTGAAATTATCAAACAGCCCCACGGGAGCCGGCCACGGGCCGGGCTCCTAGTCCCCCTATAGTTACCAGTACAGGGTACGGGAGGGTGGGGCACAATCAGAGTGCGCGCTGGCCAAGGAATTTCACTTGAGTCATTTTGGGAGGATCATGAAGGTTACGATTCGGAGGGATTTTCTCAAATTCTTTCTTCTTCCTTGACCTTGATCTTGATATGGTACCAATCAAAACTCTGCCCGCCCGCTGTGTGCGCGCCGCTCAGCGCCGGAGCGAGCGCCCTACCGCCCCTTAATTCGAATGCTTGCCCCTGAAGACAACCAATCTAACGCCTCAGCGTTTTAGAAACAACCAGCCTGGTGGGAGGGCGCCGCCGTCCGTGCCTCCGCTAGACGCCCCACGTGGAACTCTACATTATGGAGAACCCGCGCTGACACGGGATGCAGGGTGTTGCAGCGCCTCGCTCGTATGGACGCGTGCGCAACTCCACTATCCAACGTAACGTCGACGACGAAACGACGTACATGTACGAAACGTCGGAGATGAAACAACCAAAAAAAACGACCCGGCCTCGCCTCGTCATGGCAGAGACGCAGCTCTCCTCAGAGCGGTGTCGTCACGCTCTTCGACAACACCCACCAACCTACCCCATCACTACCCCATCACCACCGGTACCATGCCGGCCTCAACCGCTCGGCCTCAACGGTCACTTAACTGCGGACTTCGCGCTCACTATTAGCGCCATCGCCCAAGGGCCATCGCCCACCTCCTCGCTGAGCACCGGCCTCCTCGCGCACTCCTTTCGTGCGCTTGTCGCCCTCGCCTCGACGTCAACATTAGTCAGCAAGGGCCCCGCGGCATCTTGTTCAAAGTCCTAGGGAGAGTAGTGGATCTCCCCGTGAGGAGTGATCCCCTGTGCTCCCGCGGTACCGGGGACCGTGGGGGGGCTGTGCGCGATGGATTGGAGCTTTCGGTGGTCGATTCATGATGTTTTGACCGCACATAATCTCGATGAATCTCGATCCGCTTCTATCGCATGAAGCTTGAGATCGCTCATTATCTCATCCGCACAGCCTATGGCGCGCTCAGCACGTCCTGAGAGGGCGAGGTAACACAACCCATGTTTGGGTTCATCAGCCCAAATCATTGGTTTGACATGCCGAGATCACCCCCCAATGTAGATAGCTGCACAATGTTGGGCCCCGAAACACAGACGAAATGCGCAACTACACTGTGCAGCTATCTCGTCTCGTCGAGCCGCTCACCTGACTATTCCAGAGCGTTGCACATGTTCTGCTAGCTCCCTAGAATGTTGTTTACAGTTGGCAACGCTGAAAAGTGACCGGAATGCATGCAAAGGCATGCCCGAGCCCGGAATCGTAAACGCTGTCGAGAACGTGTGTGTGTGCGGCGCCGCTTGGCCGCTCATGCCAAAGTGTAAGAAGGGCAGCGGGCACGCGCAGAAGAAGAAACGCTCCAGGGCCCAGGCAACGGACGCTACTCCGACCGCGAGCATCACCGACGGCAGCCTGCATTCAGCCAAGAGCCGGCGGAAGGCGCCCACCACAAAGAAGTACGTCGTGATCGGTGACCAGTGGGTCGAGCAACCCGAGACGACTGGCACACGCGCCGGCTCATCTTTCTCAGCGGCTGCTGCTGACTTCCAGCGTGAGCAGTCGGCCGCAAAGCGCCGCAGCAAGGCGGCGGAGGCAGCGATGGCTGCAGTGGCTGTTGTGCAGCCTGCACGCTCGCAGAGCCTCTCGGAGCGCAAGGTGAAGAGCGGAGAGCGGTCGCCGTCCTCGCGCGCCGAGCTCTTCGCGAGTGCACCCGAGCCAAAGCGAGCTCGAGGCGCCTCGCCCTCGCGGCCGAATGCCGCGCGGCTCGCCACGGAGGCCGCGGCCGAGACGGCAGCTATCGTGGCAAATCGCTTGGAGCTCGAGGCGCTCAACAATCGCGTGCAGACTCGCAAGTCAGCGATTGAATCCGCAGATCGGCTGCGAAATGAGCGCGCGCGGTTGCATGCTGAGATCGAAGAGCGGCAGAAGCTGCGAAGAGAGAAGACCTTGGAGATTCTTGAGCTGCTCGAGGCGCCACTCGAAGGCTTTGGCGAGGACGCTATGTGGCAGCTGGCCATGCACGAGTACTCGGTCGCTTTCTGCGATGAGACGATTTCGGGGAAGCAGATGGGCTTGCTGTTTCGTGCGCTCGCCAAGACCGTGCGTCATCCCGACGAGCTGCCTCGCTTTCGTGGCTTGTACGAGCTGGATGCCTTGCGCGATGCATATCTCGATGACGCACGGCTTTGCCGAGAGCTCCACAAGCAGCTGCACATCTTCAAGCGATTGTATTGCAACATGCTGAGTGGCTTTGGCCGTTTCCGGAAGGTCAAGATGGTTGAAGGTGAGACCTTCATCGACCTGATGTACCGGACGAACCAGGATGCGCGCGAGTGGCGACCGCCAGGCAATCCTGGCAAGGCTCCGGCCGCCCTAGGCGTGCCTGCAAGCAAGGTTGGTGGCGTCTATGAGGCAGAATGGAGCACACAGTCGCTCGCGGCCTACCACGGAGAGTTCGGCCAAACGATTTCGCTTCGTGGCGTGCGTAAGGCTGATATCTGGGGCTCTCGGCGCTATCTCAAGTCCATCCCAGAGGATGAGCGATCGCAGATCGAGGCACACACGACGATCTGGTACAAGGACCAGCAGAGCCATCTCATCCAGCGCACCAAGGCGCTCGAGCACTCCTTTGCCAAGCAGCGCAACACGCTGCAGTGGGACGAGAAGACGATCGCGCACGTGGCGTGGTCGATCATTTCGCTCACGTGCTTGCGTGCTGGATTGCATCGGGAGCGCGAGGTGATTGCGTGCAAGCAACTGCCCGAGAACGAGAAGGGTGAGTCCAAGGTCGGAGTGCACGTGTGCAACGCGAATCTTGAGGCGCTCAAAGATCTGGGCGTGGCCATCGACACCGTCGACTTTGTTTGCAGCGATGGGACGGCGTACAACTCGTCGTTGAACATCAAGGCGAAGCGGCACAAGGGTGGCGCATACGCGCACCTGTGGACGGCTGCTCGCGAGAAGGGCCACCTGCTGCTCTTCTTCATCACGTGCCTGTCGCATGTTGCACACAACGAGGTGCAGAAGGTGTGCGAGGCAGCCGGCGTGTGCACGCGCACGAGTCTGCTTAAGCACAAGGGCAAGCGCGATTTAGAGGTGTCCAAGGTGCGGCTGCGGCTGCCAGAGCTCTTGACCGACGTCGTCCTCGCGGTCAAGCGCTCCAAGGGCTGCGTGAACTACATCCGAGCGAGCGAGGAGCTCGAGCGCCTGGGCAATCCTCCGGACGGAGTTGAGACGCGCTGGGGCTATTGGGTGCTTGTTGCCATTTGGATCGCGCCAGCGACTAGTCGCATTGAGCTGATTGTTGCATTCCTGCTGCATCGGTGGCTCAAGGCGCAGGGTGACAAGGGTATTCTCGCCAGTGATGCCGAGTTGGACGAGGATGCTACAGTCTCTAGCACCGAGCTCATCGCGAAGATCGAGACGCTCAAGGACGAGGCTCGCAAGCAGCTACTCATGGAGCTCATCAACCCGGAGGTGCGCGTGTGGCTCAGCTTTCTTGCCATCTACGGCAAGCGGTCGGTGCGGCGCTTTTCCTCGACTACTCGCAGAACGATGGGCCGGGCGTCGCCTTCAAGGCGCCGCGCGTCATCCGCCATCGTCTGGCGTACCTGGGCGCACTCGCAAGCGAGTCGGACACAGCCAAGGACCTCGAGCGTGGCTGTCCTTGGGGGGATGACTTCAAGCCGCTGCGCACGATGATCAGCCTGCGGCCCGATGCCTTCGCTGGCGTAGACGTGCGCGGCATCGTGCGAAAAGGGGCGATCGCGGCGCGTGACTACTTCCACAAGATGACGGCAGCCTGGCGTGAGAATCCTGCGTTGGCTGTGCTAGGCATCATGGACGACAAAGGGAACGCCGTCCACGCCGCCTCCGTGTTACTCAGCGAGCTCGGAAAGCAGGGCCGCTCTGGCATTGCGCAATCAATGCTGTCTCATCTACCCGATACGGCCGACAAGTCGGAGCTCGTGGCGGCCATCGAGGCGGCATCCGATGGGCTCGGCATGCTCTTCCAGGACGAGGCGCTCAGCGTGATTGGTCGGCTGGCTGCGCAGAGCCAAGAAAAAGCGCAGCTCGTGGAAGTCGAGGGCGGCAAGGACTTGCACGCAATTATGTGGCGCATTGGTGCGTTTGTGCCAATCTCCAACTTCTTCTCGGAGACGGCGGTGAAGACGTTTGCCAACGACCTCCACGGCTCGCAGCGGAAGACGGAGGCGTGCGCGCTACGGCTCACGGCATCACGCCACTCGGCGCACGTCTATCCAAAGACGTCAGCTGATTTCAAGTGGGCTTCGAGTCAGCTCGGCCACAATAAGGAGTTGAGGGTGCAAGAGAAGTCTGGCGTCGAGGAGGCTCTCAGGCCGGTCAGCCTGAGCGGCGAGGCGCTCTCGGCCCTTGCAGAGGTGTCGGCGGCAACTGCGACTGCGGCATCAGGCGATGATGAGGAGATGACGGAAGCAGACGAGGAGTCAGAGCGAGCTGAGGGCCTGGGCTTGGACGACGAGAAGCTTCATCTGCCAGCACGGCACCAGCGAGCGCCAGGTTGGCCAACCAACCCAAAGGTGACGGCAAGCTCAATTCTGAACGCCATTGCCATCGGAGATATCATCGAGGTTCTGTGGGAGCGCGATGAGGACGGTACCCCTCGCATCCATCTCGCGCGAGTCGTGCAGAAGATGAAGATCAAGGTGACGATTCGCTGGCTACATGAGCATCCGACCGAGGACGACGTGTACATCGACTGTCCCCACTATATTGAGTTGGAGAACATCAGCCTGAGAACCATTTGGGATACGTGCTCGGATGTGAGGCTCGAGCCAGCCGGAGCAGATGGGCAGCAGCAGCGCTGGCGCCGAGCGGCTGAGGCAGATGCCCATGAGGCAGATGCGTCGCGGGCGACTAAATCGACGGGGGAGGCCGATTCCTTGTCGAAAGACGTGTTGCTCTCCATGCTCGAGGCGCGCCGTCAGCGCTTGGCCGCAGAAAATGCATCCGCAGAAGCTGCCAAGCAGGTGTGGACGGAAAAGATGGACATCGGAATTCGTGTCAATGTCGCGCTGCGGGACGCACGACTCAATCTAGTGAAGACGCCGATTGAGGAGGAGGTGCCCGAGGCTCCGCAGCACGGGCCTGCCAACCAGCGAATCAGCACGGTGGGCTACACTTCAGAAAACGATCGGGAATGGTTCAGCGATGCCATCCTTGCCAACTGCAACGTGGTGGATGCACGCGATCAGCCTGAGGGGGCAGTCCCCTTTCGATACCAGTACCCTCGGGCGGCCAAGCCCGAAAGCTTTGACCCCGGCGCCCCGTCCATTCCGCAGAGCCGTGCAGGTCAGCGTGTGCTTCGAGGGTGTGACTGCGTCATGTTGCTGCCGATATGTGCTTCTGCGCACTGGCACTCGATCGCCTTGATTGGTCCCCAGAAGCTTGTAGTGCACTGGGAACCGTTTGGATCGGACATCAACAGTGACGATGACCATGCACTGGCAGCGTTTAAGCGTGCCTTTGAATGTGCACCCAAGGCTGACGGCTGGCGGTTGCTCAGCGTTCCCTTGCACGTGCAGATGGACGGCTACCAATGTGGGCCCTGGGCGCACTGGTTTCGCAACAGGCTCCTGAGCTACATCAGCGATCCTGACCGCATGGCTCAAATCTCGTTTGCAGACTTTTTGCTCCAGAGCCCGCGCGTCACGCAGCTCACCGGCCTCAGCCGCGTTCAGTGCGCTACCGCAGGTCGGGCGAACAACAAGCTCATGCATGAGGAGCGTGCGCGACTTCGTCAACTGCTGCTCGCAGGAAAGCGCCAAGGCTTGCTGCGGACAGACAGCGCGGTCTTGGAAGCATTCAAGGTGAACAAAGACGGAACGGGAACATCCTCCATGAGCCCGATCGATCTGGACGAAGGCATGGACGGGGATGATCGTTTCTGAGCGATTGAACCAGCCCGTCCCTCAGCCCGTGCATGCATGCACGCGCTCAGAGAACTAATCCGATCGATATTGACCTGCTGTACATGATCGGCTGACTTACCCACATTCAGTGATCTCTTCGAGTTCGGCCAGCTAAGCGACTTTAACCCGGTGTTCTTTAACACCACCCAGAGGCAGAGCGGGTAATCCAACCGCAAAGCCAACAACGACCGAAATCTCCAAACGATCATATTTTAACGACACACACAAATTGCGAGTGCAGTACCAGGTTCATGGCTTCCTTTCCACAGTTGATCTCCTTCTGGATTCTTTTTGCGAATCGCAGATTCCCTCGATTTTTTCACAAAAGATTCTCCATCTTGATCTCTCTTTCTACAGAAAATGGCCTCCGAATCTGGCCTCATCAGTCTCGAATCCGGCCTCATCAGCGAATGAATCAGAAATAAATAGCGTTGTATGACTTTAATGGGCGCTGTAATTTCTTCAAATATCATTGGGACCTTCCCACTACTCAGGTAATTACCCCATAGGCTTTGAACACTGTGGGGCGCACTTTTTTGACCTAGGGGGACCTTCCCACTACTCAGGTAATTACCCCATAGGCTTTGAACACTGTGC
>Ga0180439_101245_pt1 | contig 16181 bp, 8 predicted proteins | sample ChrtobMetaP5_0mM_FD_119744 | JGI IMG/M metagenome (GOLD analysis project Ga0180439, IMG submission 119744) | Chrysochromulina tobin associated microbial communities from unialgal haptophyte culture, Seattle, Washington, USA - P5_0mM MetaG | ecosystem: Host-associated > Algae > Haptophytes >...
CAACCGAAGCCGCGGCCGACTCAACAGCCGCAAGCCCGAAGCCGACCGCTCCCCGCGGCCGACTCAGAAGAGGCCGCCCCCAGCAAACCCGACCCTGCCTCCGCCCGCTCCCAGAGCGCCTCCAGGCGTCTTTTTACCGGTACATGGACACGGACGATCTGGCGCGTCTTTTGACTTTTCCAAGTTTTGCGCCAACTTTTGCGCCGCGCCGACGCCGCGTCTGTACGGGTAGCGCCCCGTGGCATATCGGATCGCGACAAAATTCATTTCGCAGTCATACTTATGGCTACCGCGGATACTACCATTCCACGGCCCAAGGTTGGTGTCGGCGTCTTCGTTCGGAGCCCTACGCACCCAGGGTGCATCCTCTTAGGTGAGCGAAGGAATATTTATGGCAGCGGCACTCATGCACTGCCGGGTGGCCACCTTGAAGGCGGCGAGTCATGGGCAGACTGCGCGGCACGTGAAGTGCTCGAGGAAACGGGACTGGTCGTGACAAAGGTGCGGCATGGCACCGTGATCAACGCTGTTGACGCCGCCACAAAATATCACTACGTCACCATTTTCATGATGGCTGACGTATGTCCGGGTGCGGAGCCAGAGAATTGCGAGCCCGACAAGTGCGCAGGCTGGGCGTGGCACCCATGGCATCTGCCACTGCCGGAGCCCGTGTTCCGCACACTCGAACTTTGCATCGCCACTGGCTTCGATCCGCTCGTTGACGATGACGCTGGCCGTCTGCTGCACCCACCCGACGACGTCATGCCGGCATATTGCTGCTGCATAATGCATCGAGCGGGCCAGCTATTCCTCGAGCAGCGTCCCAAGGATGCCACGGTCGCGGCCGGCCAGCTCACCTGCTTCGGCGGCAAGCGCGAGGGCTCCGAAGCGCCGATAGCATGCATTAAGCGTGAGCTCGCGGAGGAGCTCGGACCTAATTGGGCTCCTAATTGGGCTCCTAATTGGGCTCCTAACGGGGCAGCACCGGTGGACGGAGCGACGGAGCCCGAGGAGGCGACGCGGTCAGCATCCTTCGAGAGCACGAGCAGCGTGAGCACTGTGAGCACTGTCGATGTCAGCAGGGGCGACGAGGCGGCCGGTGGCACCGCGGTCGCTGGGGCTGCAGCCGAGACTCGCTCGCAAAAGCGGCAACGTACCTTGGGTGCAAGTCGCCACCTCACACTGCATCGCGCTGTCGACCTCTACGTGGATGGCGCGCTCATCGCCTGGTTCTTCGAGGCCGAGGCGCCGGCCCGTGACGCGGTCCTGACCTTCGAGACTGGTCGAGCGGGCGTCTGGCTCGATGGCAGGCAGTTCGACGCCCAAACCGAGCCCACGGCGGCTGGGCCCCTCGGCGACGTCTCTCCTTGGCACCTGTGCGTATTGCGGGCGTGGCGGCGTGGTGAGCGACGCGCAGACTACACCACGCCCAAGTAGCGTGCGAGCCGCTGGCAGCCGAGCACAGTATAAGGTACCGTGCATAGGTGTACCGTGCAGCGTGCGCCGACTGTGATGAGTGATCCGTGTGCGGCACTGTGGCTCCGCTGTGAGGCGACGAGGGCGGCGGCGCGCGATGCCAGGTCGCGCCGCGCGCGATGGGTGCGTCGCTTCGACGGTCGGCGCCACGAGGGGCGCGAGCGCAGTTGCCATGGCAGTCCAAACTGCTTGCGTCTTTGCTTGCGTACTTATTTGCCTTCTTGCTTGCATGCTTGCTTGCTACGGTGACGAACGTAAAACGCTAAAACCATTGACACATCGACGCCACATCTCTCGCCCAACGATTTCGTTCACGGCCAGGGTGTCACAATACACGGAAAAGATCTGAATATTATGTATTAATACGGTTCGTATTATTGGCCGATATAATATAATACAGCGGACCGTTCACGTTCACGGCGCCGCGTCGTGCCGAGCCGCCGCGAAGCAGGATGCACGAAGGGACCTACTTTGTAAGGCGAACCTCAAGCGCTCCCGTGCTGAACCCCGTGACAAGATCACGGCCACAGGTCGGCCAAATGTCGCGAGGCCCCCTCCATGCATCTTCGTCGAGCACCTCGGCCACTTCGTCGCTCTCGCTGCCCATAGATGTATGGATCACGATCGTACACTGGTTGCGCCCGGTCGACATCATCTCCCTTCGCAGCACGTGCACCGAGCTTCTTGGCCTGCCCATCGATTGGGAGGCCATTCTCTTCCGCACTGCCCATCACGCCGTGCACGCGATCACCGTCCCGAGGGCATTGAAGCAGGAGATGCTGCACATTGACCGCCGCTTGATCCTAGAGGTCGCACAGCGCGCCATCAGCCTGGGTGGCGCAGTGCCTGCGACCTCGCCCCATGCCACTTTCTTCCTTGCTATCCTGAAGGTGCCTGAAGCGGCCGTCGCGCTCGTGGCTCGCGAGGCGCCCGGGCTCTGCCTGGTGTGCATCGATGACTGCGCCTATGACACAAGTGACTATGTCACCCATCATCCCGGCGGCGAGCACCTCATGCGTTCGCATCACGGCAAGGATGCGAGTTATGTTTTCGATGCGTTCGCTCATTCACTACGGGCGCACGACCTCATGCGGAGGCACATGCTGCGCTTCTGCGCGACGACCTTCGTCGGGCGTGCAGGCGCGCCGTACTTTGCGCGCGAGGCCGCGCCACAAGTTTGGTCTTTCTCGCGCGACACGGCCGACGTCGTCTCGCACCTGTCTCCTTCCTTGTATGAGGGCCTGAGGGCGCTCTCGAATCCCTTCCTCGAGGCTGCCACCGCGGGCGCGGCTATGGGTGATGCGTGTCGCGGCGGCAAGCTATCGATGACCCAGCTGTGCGCACTGACGGCCACGGCAGTGGCCGCACTGGGCTTGCACCGGTATGCGAGCTGTGCGCACTGACGAGCCATCAGATCAGTTCGTGTTTTCAGCTGAGGCGACCGCGGCGGCCCGGAGGACGCGGGGTGACGACTCGAATGATAAAGATCGTGTATAGAAAGGAGCCGCTTGCGGGCGTTATTCGAATGATCATTTGATCATGGAGTCACGGAGAGTCAGGACGAGTCAGACGGACTGAGCTCTGAGGAGTGCGTGGTGTTCTCGGACTCTCTCGTAAATCTTATAAAACGTTCATGTATAATGTTGAATCGCCTCCGTGGAATGTGCGCGACTTTCCTTGTATACCTTTGATGCTAGGTACGCTTGCGATGAACATGGCGATGAAGTTCGCGACGCGACGCGAGTTAGTGATCTTCAGGAGATGAGGAGCAAGGTCAGCTTAGAAAGTTTGGTTTCTTTAGAAAGGAGCTGAGACAATGAGCTGAGACCGGTCCTGAGTGATGTTTCGCGCGTCAATTTCAGAATCCATAGCCGCTTGCCGCATGCCGATTGAAAAACGGTTGAAAAGGATACATGTGGTGTGAGTGAGTCTGACCTCTGACCCTGACCTCCCTTGCTGACCTCTGACGTACCCGGTACTCTGACGGTTGATTATCAATGTCATTGTGAGAGGGGTAATTGAGACACAGATACACCCGTGGAACAATACATATACGGGGTACCGGTCGAGATACTCACTAAGGATGCAGCACACACATGCTCGTGGCCGAGAAAAGCCGCCGTTGCGGGCACCTGTGGGGAACTTTTCCTTCGTTCTTCCTTCCCACCATCCTAGCTTCCTAGTCTCGAAGGGGGCTGTATCGAAGGGGGCTGTATCGATATGGGCTGCGGGGCATCAACACCAGGCGCTGAAGTCGGCCAGATTACCTGCGCCAACGGCACCTTGATGAAGGGTACGCGCTGCCAGACCCAATGGGAGAGGCAAGAGGGAGGCAACGACCTATGGTTCTGTGGCACGGTTCAGGCGGTTTACGATTCGGGCCAAGCGTGCATCAGATATGACGATGGCGACACGTGGACAGGCGAGGCCAGGTACATATGGCTCCTTCCGTCAAACCATCCGGGCGCGCATAATCATTTTACGGCGGGCTCTCTAACACAGGCTGGACCTTATCCGCAAATGGCGCAGCCGTTGATGCAGCCCGTCGTGATGGCGCAGCCACTGATGCAACCCATGGCAACGGCGGTTGCGGTGCCAGTGAATGATTACGGCCAGCCGATCGCCATCGGCAAACCTGTGGGCCAAAAACAGGTTTAAACGTGGCCGAGGAAAAGCTCGGTGAGGCGGTCTAAGGTGAGGCGATTCTGGAGAGGTACAAGTACAAGCCCGTCTGTACTTTGCGTGCCCGTCTGTCTGTGAAACTGTGTGAATGAGAATGTGGGATAGTGTCTAGCGTAGGCTGGTAGGCTAGACGCTAGTCTGGGCATTCAGCCAAAAAATAGACACTATTACAAGATTGGAGCAGCGGCCCAGCAGGGAATAACATTTGACTCGTGTAATCCCGTTTTTCCTCACGAACAGCCAGTTCTTCACACTTCGTGCTCTCTGCGCTCTTGGTAACGTCGACAGTACGTCGACTGAGCTTCGGCGTCGTTTTGAAATTAGTTTACGAAGTTTAGCTCCTCGTGCGTGTGGTGCGTGCGATGTCGTCCATGGAGCCTCCCGCGGCAGCCCTCGGCGTCATCGAGCAGCTCTCCAAGCGGCTGCGCACCTTCGAAGACATTTCTCTCAACCAGCTGCTGCTTGCCGCAAATGCTGGCCAATTGGCGCCAGCCGTCGCTCCAGTATCTTCAGAGACGGGCGCGCCCGCGATGGCAACTGCTGCGCCCCGCTCTGAGCCCGCATCCAGTCTCAGCACATCGAGCGGCGGCAGCATCAGCTCGCTTGCCCCAACTTCGCTCGGAGCGGCGTCGGCCTCCGGTGGCACACACGAGGGAAGTAGGGGCAGCGGCAGTGCTGGAGCTTGCAGCAGCAGCGTCAGCAGCGTAAGCAGCGGCGGCAGCGGCGGCTGCGGCGGCTGCGGCGGCAGCGGCGGTAGCGGCCCGAGTGGCGGTGCGGTGGCTGCGGTGGTCGAGCAGCTGCAGAGCAATCCGCAGATGGTGGCCGCTCTCACGAGCAATCCGACGATGCTGCAGACGCTGCTGCAGCAGGTGCAGGCTGCGGGTGGAGACCCGAATGCCATCGTGACTGCACTGCACGCAGCGTCGAAGATGATGGCCAACGGGAGCGGCGGCATGGGCGGCGCGATGGGCGGCGCTGCGATGGGGATGGGTGGCGGGTCGATGGGCGGAGGTGGCATGGGCGGAGGTGGCATGGGCGGTCCCATGGGCGGCGGGATGGTCGGCATGGGAGGTGCGATGGCCGGGCCTATGGGCATGGGCGGCGGCATGGGCGGCGGCATGGGCGGCGGCATGGGCGGCGGCATGGGCATGGGGATGGGCGGAGGGATGGGCATGGCCATGGGCGGCGGCATGGGCGGCGGCATGGGCGGCGCTCAGATGGGCGTTCAAATGGGCGGCGTCGGCCTGGTGGGCGGCGTCGAGCCGCTCTCTCGCTCCGTCTTCGTGCGTAAGCTGAGCCCCGCGTGCCGACCCGAGGATCTAATGAACGAGGTGGGACAGTATGGCCCCATCGAGTCCTTCCGCATCGACGCAGAGCGCCACGAAGCGTCCATCAACTTCGTCGATGGCCAGTCCGCAGCCGCGCTCCTCGACGAGAAGCCGACGATCGTCTTCGCGGGCCAGTCGGCGCCCGCGGAGCTCACATGGGGCAAGAAGAAGCCGATGCCACCCGAGATCGCGATGGCGATTGCAAACGGAGCCACCCGAAACCTCTACGTGTCAGGCCTGCCCGAGAGCGGCACACTCACCAACGAGCGGCTCGCGGAGGTGTTCAGTGCCTTCGGGGAGATCGAGTCTGTACGGGTCATGCGCGTGCAGCCGAATGCGTACGTCAACTTCACGTCCATCGAGGCGGCCGTCAAGGCGCGCGAGGGGCTCCGTGGGCTCAAGAGTATCCGAGTCTTCTCCGACGTCGACCCGAACTTGGACCCCGAGAAGGACCTCACAGTGACCTTCACCACTGCGCAGCAAACGTCCCGCGCCGCCATCGGAAAGGGTGCTGCGCGTGGCGTCAGCACCGGCGGGCGCGGCGCCGGCGCGGCCGTCGGCCTGGGCGTCGCCGGCGCGCTCATGGGTACGGGTTCGACGGTGGGCACAGGAACGATGATAGCTGGTCGCGGCGGAGGCGTGGTCGGTGGTGGTGGGGTCGGCGGTGGTGGGGTCGTCGGTGGCTCGCACCCCAACGGGCCACTGCCGTCCCGGCCGTCCCGCTCCATCTATGTGGGCAACCTGCCGCACGGCATCGACATCGCGTCCGTCGCGGAGCTCGCCCTGCCCTTCGGCCCCCTCGAAGCCGTCAAATTCTTCCAGACGTACGCCTTCCTCAACTTCATCGAGGATGCTCACTCGGAGGCCTTCTGGAAGGCTGGCCAGGGCAACGGCGCGCCCGGCACTGGCATGTACCTGCGTGGCCGGCCGCTCATGTGCAACTGGGGGAAGTTTTACCCTGCCGACGCCAACCTGCACCGGCAGGTGCGCGAAAAGGGGGCCACGCGTCACCTCAAGGTCGGCCCGACGAATCCCCAGACGACCCAGGTGCAGGTGGCTGAGATCGTGCAGTCCTATGGAGAGCTCGAGTCGGTCTACCTCTTCCCAGATCGCGGGTACGCTGTCGTGACCATGCTGAACGTCGCGAACTCCATCACAACGCAGGAGAGTCTCGATGGGAAGGAGATGGGCACGTTCCAGCTCTCAGTCAAGTTTTCGCCGCCCGCGCAGGTGCTCCAGAAGCAGATCATGCAAGAGCAGGCGCAGCAGCCGCAACCGCAGCAGATGCTGCAACAGATGCAGATGCAGCAGCCGCAGATGCAGCAGATGCAAGTGCAGCAGCAGCAGTTTCAGCAACATCCGCATCTGATACCTCCGCCACCGCCACCCCCGCGTATGGGCCAATGAATCCATTTCAAGACAAGAAGAGAGAGGATGTAAAGGTACTTTTTCCTCGCAGCATCATATTGCCAGGTACCACGTTCACAAGAGTGTGTCACAGCATAACTCGCCTTCCTGCGTGCCCCCTAAGAGTTCACACAAAGTGAGTTCACAGCGCTGCATGTCCAGAGAGTGGACACCCACGACCCGCGCACCGTGGCGTTTGTTACGACGTGATGAGAGTCACAGGCGGGACGCATGGACCAGCCCGTGCTGCAATTGTATGGTTATCTGTGACTGCCCGAATGACTGCCCGTATGTGCGCCGGCCAATCAAACAACAGCGTCGTCTCCGAAGGATCCATCATACTTGGCGTTCCAGATGAACGGTGGCTGTACGGCAACGAGGACATTCTACTTGGCACTGCGGAGGAATCAATCATACCTGGCATTCCAGATGATCGGTGGCTGTACGGCGACGAGGACGTTCTTCTTGGTACTGCGGATCCTGGGGACGACGTATTGGATGAGGACGACGAGATCATCGGAGAGGCAGTGGACTGGCCTTTCGGGCCGCCAGACCTCCGTACAGAGATTCGGATCAAACAGCTGCGAGGCGAATTCCCAGAAACAACCATCATATCACTCAAGGAGCAGCAACAACGGCGCGAGGCGGAAGAGGCCGCAACGCTCTCCGAGGCGGAGGAGCTCCTGCGCACGGTAGGACTGAAGGCCAAGGCGGTCAAGCGACTGCTGCGTGCCCATCCGCGAATTGCGAAGCTGCCCACGGAGCAGTTGCGTGAGCATCTTGCGTACATTCGGGAGGTCTTCCCACGTGGCGACGCGGCAGCTAGCGTCGTGACCGGCGCACAGTCGCTTCTGGGGCACGCACAGCTACAAGAGACTCTGCCTTTGAAGCTCGCGACCATCGAGCGTGAGACCGGCCTCGATGCCACGCAGGTGGCGCTGCTCGCCCCATCGCTGCTAAACCTCAACGAGGGTTCCATGCACGCGCGGTGCGAGCGTCTGCAAGAGAGCTTGCACGAGCTGCAGCTCGATGCGGACGGGCTCCGTAGCCTGCTCCGCCGTGCGCCCCGGCTCCTCCATTACAAGCCGGAGAGCGTGCGCGCGAGCTTCGACGAACTCTGTCGCCAGTTGCCTGCGGACGCTGACGCAGCTGACGTCGCCCGGCGTCAGCCGACGCTCCTGGGCGGTAACCTTGAGATCTTGTGCCCGAAGCTCGATCTGCTGCGCGAGCTCTGCTCCGACGCCGAATGGGCAGATCTCGTGCGATCGAGCTCCTTCGCGCGCGCTCTGACGGCCTCGACAGCGGTCATCGAGCGGCTGCGCACATTACCGGCGCGCCCCGATGGCAGCCCTCGCGCAATCATCACCACGCTGCTGATGACCAAAGGGCGATGGGAAGCCGTAACTGGATTGAGCCAGGGTGCTGGTGCCAATGGCGAGTTGCGCAAGCGAGGCAAGGCCAAGGGCCCGCGCAGCGCCATGCGGCAGCGCAGCGCGCGCAGGGGGCCCCTGGGGCAGCCGAACGCTGGGACTGTGGGACAGGTGAAAGAAGATAGTGGCAAACGCGCTGGTAGCGGACCTACGTAAAAGATGCATGATTTAGAGTAGTCCGATACATGCAGAGACACGAATGGCCCGTTGAAAACGATGTTTCGCGCCGCGATGAGCGCCGCAAGTTTCGTGTTTTCCGTTGTTTCTCGGGAGGAAGTTTTTGACGCGGGGGTCGCTGGGAGAGAAGTTGCTCAGAGTGTTCAGTGCGTTCCCTCTGGAGACAAGCACGCGCGCGGAGGCGGGCTCGTGGTACGCAGCGCTTTCATCAGCATGGGTGCAGGCTCGAGTGTCTCGCTGAAAAAGGCGCGAGAGTCGGAAGAATTTGCGGAGAAGGTCTTCAAGGACTTTGATACAAACGGGGATGGCACGCTCTCTGTGATTGAGCTTTATGATGCGGCCGTCAAATATGGCGAGGCGATCGACGGCGAGTGGTCCCTCGATCGAATCAAGGAAGCGCTCGACAGGTTCGATGCTAACGGGGACAAAAAACTCGACCTCCAAGAGTTCAAGATGGCGCTCAGCCAGCTTGAGGATAAGAAGCGAAGTAAGTTCAAGAAGGCCGGTGCGGCTGTACTGGACAAAGCGGGCACCAAGGGCAACACGAAGCTCAAGAAGGCTTTGAAGCGTTCGTTCACTTGGAAGAAGGACGTGGCGTCGGTTGCAGACGCGGCCATGGATGCAGCCGAGGAGGCAGAAGAGGTGGCGGAGGCGGCCTTGATCGCGGCGGCCGCTGGCACCGTCGACGACCCCGAGCTCACGCCGGAGCAGCGGCTCGAGAAGCAGCGCGAGGCCTTCTGGACGCGGCAGGATGGGTACACGTGCTGGCAGGTGCCCTTTGCGCTCAATCGGAGCAAGATGCCCTGGCTGAAGGACGGCGAGACGGGCCTAGCCGTCGCGATGAAGCGCTGCCGCGAAATGGGCAAGACGCCGCTGCTCGTGGACACTTCGTACGAGCAGGTCGTAATCAACTGGCTCGATGGGCTCGGGGAGGCCGTTTTGACGCTCGACGCACACCAGATGTTCCTCGATGAGCGCGCGGCAACGCGCTCGCACAAAGATGTGATGCGTGACTCGCGGCTGATGTTGATCAAGGCGATGCGCGAGGGCTTGACCTTGCACATCCGGATGAACAACAAGGTGACCGAGTTCACGGGCGGCTTGTACTGCGACGAAGAGTCCTTCCCGCTGTCCGTCTTCGATCAGCGTGTCATAGACGACTTGCTCAAAAGCTTCTCGACGAGCACGCCCATCCCGCCAGGCCTCGACAAGGCGACGTGGCTCGGGCTGTGGCAAAAGAAAGAGGTCCACCCGTTCGCCAAGATTCTGCGAGAGCCAGACCTGACGATCGATGGGGGCTTCTTCGCGGCCCCGGGCTTCAACGTCGTCGTGACCACTACGTTCAAGGTGGATGAGTATATGAGTATGCTGCGCAACGCGTTGCCCATAAACCGGCTGCAAGGCATCAACCCGCTCCCCTCTCCTGTCTAGGCTATGGGGGCGGTGGGGGCCACGCTCCCTCGTGCTACGCATGGAAGCTATATGCGCGGTTGGCGCGTCCTGCGCTGTGCTCATCCCCCTTATCAACAGTGTAATGCATTGACGGAAGACACGCACTATCTGTATACCGTATAGGCGGTACACATCCTCACATGGGTGTACAGCATGCGTACCGCGTGTTGCATGGTTGCACGGTTCGGTTCTGGTGTGCTACCGTACAGTACACGTGTCCCCGCATCTGTGAACACAAGGGCGTGACCATCGCACCATGCGGATGTGCCAACCGATGAGATGTAGTATTCAAGTATTGAAAGTTTGAAACACGTGACGCCGCGTCCCGGCGCCGGCCGTGCACAACCGAACCGTAATGCATCACGTTGCACAATATCGACTTATACCGGCCGACGGCGACGCGCCGCCGCCGGGGTACGGGGTGGGTGCGCCAAGTTCTCGTCATCCGCGCACCCGATGACCCGACTCAGTTCGTCGCCTTTCGGTTTCCCGCCCCGCCGCGTCTCAATGCAACTCAATGCCCCGCCTTGCCCCGCCGTGTGGAGCGTGGCAGCGTCGAGCGTGCGTGCCGTCGCCGGTTCTGGCAGCGAGGTGCCCGGTCGAGACGTGGCACGCAGGGCTGGGCCTGGGGGCTACCCGCCCCGAGACGATCAGACTTTTTTTTATCCCTAATCCCAGACGCCAGTGAGGCCAGAGTGAGCAGGTGCCACCACCACCAGCGAACACCAGCGGCCAGCGGCAGCGCAGCGCCAAACTGTTGATATTTCCCCCCGACGGATGGAGACTGTGCACATGATGCTTGATGGCCAGATGGCGTCCGACTTAGCAGTCTCACGCAGTACCCAGTACGGGAGATCGGGAGTTATGCTCCTTGTTATGCTCTCGAGCTGACAGCTGTGTCCAAATCCCTTCAATGTGTTCATGGGAGATCAGGTTTCGGCCCATGCACAGCATACATGCACAGCATGAGCGGACTACCTAACGTTTATATGCTGTCGTCGCGCGTGCCTGATGAAGCCGACCCCGTTTTGGGAGCGCAGCGCGCCTTTTTCGAGCAGTTTGCCACATCACGCTGGGAAGAACATCTGTTACTATCGCAGCTTCGTCGTGCTCGCGGACACAACACTCGGCTCGTGAGTGCGCGGCGTCGACCATGCATCAGGTGAGCTGCGCGTGCCACCTCCACCCATCGACTCTGCACACGACGATACCTACCAGACTCTGCAGCTGACAGTGCTTGTGCTCCTTCGGCAGATCTGCCGCAAGCGGCAAGGCATCGAGTGGATGCCCGTCAGAGCCCACCCGTCAGAGCCCAAGGGCCTCCTGGCCAACTCAGCGCACCTCTCCAATGTGGAGTCGAAGCCCAATTTCCATACGCAGGCGCCGACGGAGCTCACGCTCGCCTATGGCCGTGGCGCAGCTCCCAAACTCGTGCGCTGCATCCAGAATGCGGGCTCGAGCGCTGTTGGCTCAGATGAGTCAGTGCTGCGGTTTAAGGCGATTGAGCAATCGCTCGAGCTGATGATCGGCGCCGCCAATCTAGCATGCCTGGTGAGCGCCGGCATTGTACCCGCGCTCAATCTTGCCGCCTCCAAGGATCTCGACGAGAAAATCCGCGCGCTCGCGCACGTGGCGCTTGCGCGGCTTGCGTGCGATCGCAGTGCGCGCGAGTCTATGCTTGCAAGCGGCACGTGCGAGACGCTGCTGGCGACGGCGGTGGACCCGGCGGCGAGCGTGCGCAGCGCCTGCCTAGGTGTGGTGACGCAGCTCGGCACCTATGACGATGGCAGAAAGGCGCTCATAGCTGTGCACTTTGTCGAGCTGCTGCTCGCGCTCTGCCGCGAGCGGCATGATGGCGGCCCGCAAACCCCCGAGGTCCAGGCTGCGGCGCTCACGGGGCTGAACCGCCTCTGCAAGACGGACGACGGGCAAGCCGAGGCGATCAGGATGAGCGCAGTGCCCACGGCGCTCATGACGATCGCGAGTGAGCACCCTGAGGTCAGGTGCCAGTCCGCCTGGTGCCTCGCGCTCACGACATACGAGCAGACCGAGAAAGCGGTTGCGCTCGAGGGAGGCGTGATGCCGAAGCTGGTGAAAATGCTGAGCTCGGACGACGTGGAGGAGGCAGCAATGCGCCAACGGCTGCGCATCGCGGCGGCCGCCTTCCTCATGTCGATGTGCAACGGCGCGCGGATGGAGGAAGACAAACCCCATCCCATGGGGGTGGCCGTGGACGCGGGCGTATGCGTCGCTCTGCTGCCGTTGGTGGACGAGGCAGCATCGCTGCATCGTATGGGCGAGATGACGCCCGAGGCTTCGGACCTGGCCGTGTACGCGACCAAGTGCATCGCCGCCCTCGCGGACTCGCCCAAGGCACGCAAGCAGTTCGCAAAGGCCCTGCCCAATCTGCGCGAACTCACCACCTCGACCGAGCTTGCTCTGGGCAAGCACGCACAGATCGCCATCGAGCGCATCACGTGGACGCCCTGAGCGCCAGCCGTGAGCAATGGCGCACTTTCGCTCACGAAACAGTGGTACCGAGGGCAGAGTATCGAGGTCAAGGTAGCTGGCGAGCGTGGCGACCGCGACTTAATTCGTTCCCACTCGACGTAGTAAATCCTTGTTCTGTCTGTCTCTGTGCCACTGTGGTCTATGTGAGTGTGGTTGTGCGCGCGCGGCGCGCAACATGAGCCAAAAACCGCGCAGGCTGTGCGTGTGTGCCTGTGCTCCGGGTGACTGTGTAGCGCGAGTGGAACCACGTGCGTTTCCGTATTCCGAACGCGACGCGAACCTCCCACCGGCCCGCTCCCGCCCTGCGCGCGGCCAGGCCCGTGGACGGACGGCTAGACGCCGTACGGACGGGCGGCCGACCGCGACGCATGCCGCGCGGGCAACGACCATCAACCGGTGCGACATCGTGTGCGCGTCATTGGATCAGATTTCACTGTGCCGATTCACTCTCGCTCGTAGGTCATGATGTGCAGTGATTATAGATTTTCATCAGTGGATTCTACTGTCACCTCGCATCCTCACCAGCAGGAATTTTGTCGGAGTTCACCTGCAGATTTGGCCCAGCTTTCGCCTTACTCTTGGCAGGCCCGGGCGAGGACCGCCTTGGGGTAGAGCCTCGAGGAGACGCTGCTCGTGGCGACGATTTGCCGCGTGGCGACTCACCGCGAGCACTCTTGCGCGCAGATGCCTTGCCGCTAGCGCTTGACGCTGGAGACGGAGTCTTAAGGTGGGGAGGCGTAGGCTGGACAGAGGATGATGTCGACGCTGCTGCTGCGGTACCCGCTGCTCCAGCCTTGGCAAACGTAGCCTCTACAGCTGCTGCAAATGCGTCCTGTGCAAGCTCGACAGCTGCAGGTGAGGCGGCTGCACCAACAGCGAGGGCGGCAGCGTTAGCCACCGACGGGTCGAACATGGTCGAAAAAATGTCTGGAACCGGTAGCTTGATTTCCGCCGGTCGCTTGCCGCCTGTGGCTGCGGTGCTGCTGGTCGACGGGGTACAGCTCGCGACAGACTGAGCATCCCCTTCGTCTCCTAACTGACGCTGGCGAAGCGGAACCTGCAGGTCAGCGGCGGCATCGGCCGCAGATGCTCGAGCCGTCGCCGCTTTGAGAGCCATGTCCCTAGCTTGTCGCCGCTCGGCCGCATTCGCCGCGTCGACCTGCTTCTCAGTCCTTTCGACCTCCGCTTCCATGTCGGCCGCCTCGCGCAGTCGTCGCTTCTCGTCGTGTGACAACATGTATCCTTCGGACACTTTCGCAACGAGAGTAGCGATGATTTTGATGTAACCTGTTCCTACTTTGGTCGTAGATCGCGTCAATCTCTTTGCTGAGTCCAGCGCCACTGCTGGGTGCTGCAGCAGAATTTCGGGTATGGGCCGCTGTTGCCCGGGCTGCGAAAGCGCAAACGGCTTCGAGTGCGCCCGGGCCGATAGAGCAAGCGCAACTCGTGACCAATCCTGCTCCTGATTCTTTACGCTGTTTGCGCGCACCCTCGCTGGACTGCCATCCGGCTTGATCGTAGCCAACCCGCGAAGAAGAGGAACTGATTTATAGGCTGAGCCTATCGACCGCAGGCCTTCAGGCAAAGTGAGCAAAGGGACAACATCCATACCCGGAGGAATAAACGGTACGCTAGGCCCATTCGATGATTTCGAAAAGAGAGAGCCGACGATGCTGGCGGACGCAACGGAGGCCAGGTCGTCGGCACGGCTGCCCTCGGTGCGAGGAGGCGCGGAAGCTGCGCGGCTCACCGCCATCATACGAGCATCGTGGCGGGAGACGAGATGAGGGTAGGCAGTCACGATGATGCGCGGCATCTCAGTCGTGCCTGCACCGCCACTGCCGGAGTGCAACTGTGCGCTGTGGCGTGGATGGAAGGAAAGGCGCGTGGGATGGATCGACGGATTGATCGTTGGCGTCGACGGAACCTCGAGAACAAGCTGCATGAAAGAGAGATGCTCGTGCTCGTAGAGACCGATCACGTGAGCACCATCAAAAGGCACGTGAGCCACAGGACCAGCTTCCTCGTGACCGGGAATGACTTGTGCCTTGTGCAAGTACCGCTCCGTCGGCAGCGACGGCGGGAAGGGGAACGACACGCGGCAGTGCTTGACACGAATGAAGAAGTAAATCGTGGCAGGCAGCTGTAGCCGCGGAGAAAGCTGAACTGGGCTTGGAGCGATGCCTGAGATGCGCCCGTTCTGAAAGAAAATGTTCGGAGTCGGGCCAGTTAGGATGATCTGATCAGGCGTCGTCAGCTCCTTGGGTTTGTCCGTTTGATTCTTCTCTTCCGTCTGGAGCTTTTGCTGCTCCAGGGCTTGCAGCTCCAGCAGCACACCTTCCTCTTCCGCTCGCTCTCTCTCGGCCTTCAATCTCGCCTTCTCCTCGCGCAGCTTCTGGGCCATCTCGTCCATCTTCCGCCGCAGCTGCATTACAGCGTCTCTGGCCTCGTCGCGCTTCTTGGTGGCATCGATGCACGCGGCCGACGTCCGCTTCCACAGCGGGTCGTTGATGGCGTACTGCGAGATCACACGGGCGATCCATACCAGTAGAGGCGGCGCGATTTTGGAGACGTACCTCGCATCGTTGAGCGTCAGCTTTGGTACTCCGCCACTGCCGTCCTGCGCCACACCCTCATTGTACGCCTCACGGCGGCGCACTGCGGCTATTGCCTCATCGTTGCGCTCCTTCTTGGAGAGCTTCTTCACTTCCAGGTGTGCTGCCATCGGAAGCGACGGGTCGATTGAATCTAGATCGAGCCTGGACCGCACCTCGTTGACGAGGTCATCGTTGTCGAGCAGCAGGCGGCCATCAAAGTCGGAGATGCGTTCCTTAAAGTTTGCACGTGCAAGCACCTTCTGCGATTCCTCCCAAGATAAAAGCTTCCGCTTCTCGGAGACCATGGTCCCCACGAGCGGCTTGGGAGGCGGCTGTCCCTTGGCGACAGCTTGTGCATTCTTCTTCTTCCGCGCATTTTCCTTTGCTGCCTCAGCAGCACGATGCTCGTGGTCGCCCATGTCGTCACCGGAGGCAAGCGTGCAGACGCAGCGGGCGATGATTTCGACTACAGCTGGCGGGGCAAGCTTCATGGAGCGCAGCTCATCAACGACGACGTTCAGATCCAGGCCTTCGGCCGCGACCCTGGCATTCGCTGCCATTTCTGTGTCGCTGAACTTCTCTATCTTGACGCGTTCTGCCTGTTCGAGCTTCTCCTCGCACTTCTTGAGCACAGCCTCTGCCGCCTGCAGCCGGCTTCTGTTCTTGGACATGCTTGCCGACTGCTTCATGGTGGCCATCCTGGCCGCAGGAGCAGCCAAGTGCGACCTGCGAGCGCGCGCGCTCTCGACCGGGCGCTCGCTGCTTCAACGCGGTCAGCCACCAATTCGAAGCGTCGCAGCGGGCACACGCTCGCGCTCTGCGGTCATACAAGGTTTGCTGCCACACACAAAGACTCAAGGTTGTGTGACATTACAGGGGGGGGAATGTAATTTCAAGCTTCGGACTCTCGGAATCCTAAACCTCTTGGCCTTGGGGGCCTTGGGGCCGGGATTGGAAGTTGGTATCTGAGCCAAGGTATAGGTATAGCGAGGTTGCAAAAGGAGCGCTGGGGGCCGGAAGTGGAATCGGGAATTTCGGAATCCTGGGTTTGCAAGGAGCGCTGGGGGCCGGAAGTGGAATCGGGAATTTCGGAATCCTGGGTTTGCAAGGAGCGCTGGGGG
>Ga0180439_101288_pt1 | contig 15904 bp, 9 predicted proteins | sample ChrtobMetaP5_0mM_FD_119744 | JGI IMG/M metagenome (GOLD analysis project Ga0180439, IMG submission 119744) | Chrysochromulina tobin associated microbial communities from unialgal haptophyte culture, Seattle, Washington, USA - P5_0mM MetaG | ecosystem: Host-associated > Algae > Haptophytes >...
CCACGTGCAACTTCCGCAGGGTCCGAGCCAGCTCACCGGCAGAGACGTTCCCAGAGCGGTTCGCATCGATCATGTCAAACGTTGCCTTCACACCCATACGCGCGACGATGCCTTGCATCGCTACCATCGCCTGCTCCGCCGTCACAGGTGACGGCGATGGCGGCTGTTGCTTGAGCTTGTCGGCCGACGGCGGCAGCGGGGAGAGCTGCTGCTGCTGCTGCTGCTGTGTCTGGCGCGACCCCTCGCCATGCACAGTACCCTTGGCAAACGCGACTGCAAAGATGTCAAACGTGAGGGACTTGCGCTTCGAGCCGTGCCGTGTGTTGATGCGACGAATGAGCTCCTCAGCCGTAGCCGCGTCCATCGCGAGCGGCGCCATCTTCAGCTTCGCGAGAGCGCCCACGAGCTCATCGGCCGACACACGCCCTGATCGGTCGGCGTCCATGGCATCGAAGACGGCACGCGTGCCGAGCTGGTCGACTTGCCGCTGAATGGCCTCGAGAACTAACTCGATGACGTTGGCAGGCAGCGGCGTCGGGCTCGCCTGCTGGGGTGACGCCTGCGACGGGAGAGGTGCCTGCTTTGCATTGGCCACCTTGGAGGAGAAGGCGACGGCGAAGACGTCAAGCGCGAGAGAGTCACGCTGCGAGCCATTGCGCCGGTTGATCGCCTTGATGAGCTCCAGAGTCTCGGCCTCCTCTAACACGCCCACCTTCATCCTTTGCAAGGCCTCCGAAAGCTCATGAGCGTCCACACGCCCCGAGCGGTTCGCATCGAGCCTCTCAAAAAGGGCCTTCGCGCCCAATTTCACGGTGTATTCGTCCAGGGCTTTAACCACCTGATCCTCCGTCAGCCTAGGGAGCGGGCCGTTCGCGATGACGTGTGCCGGCTTCGACCCTCCTATGAACGAGGCAGCGCCAGCCACTGCCTCGGCCTCGGCCTCGTCGCGCCTCTCCATGCGCTCGAGAAAGCGCTCGTCGTCCTCGCGCTCGAGGCGCTCGGGGGTCTGTCGATGGCGCCGCCGCCGGTGCTTGCCAGGGGCCACACCGCCGTCGCCTCCATCTGGGTTATGGTTAGGGTTCGGGTTAGGGTTTGGGGCCACACCACCGTCGCCTCCATCTGCTGCCGCCTCCTTGGGTGATGCCCGCGGCGGCGCTGAGCCAGTGGAAGGCGGCGCGGGCCGTGGCGGTGGCGATGCCTCCTTGCCACGTGGTGGTGGCGATGCCTCCTTGCCAACGGAAACCACCGCCCCCGTCGACACGACCTTCAAAACATCCATGGTCCCCTCCGCCTGCACTTCCGCCCTCGCGGGCGTCGTCACTGCGCCCGGCACAGCGTCCGGCACCGCCTGCTTGGCTTGCCTGGCCGCGGCTATGTTGCTGGCTATCTGACTGTGGAGCACCACCGGCGAGACGGCCGTGGCCTTGGCCTCTGCAGTCTCCTCTGCAATCGCCTCGAGGGGACGTGCGATCAGCTTCTGACGGTAAGCCTCTGCAAACACGGAGGGTGCCGCTGCAACGCTCGACGGAGGCCGTTGGCTCGAGTTGGGCGCCGAGTTGGGCGCCGGCATGGGCGCCGGCCTGAGCGCCGACTTGGGCGCTCCCTTGTCGGATGGGTCGATCTTGCTGCCGCCGCCGCCCGCACGCCGCCGGCGATTGAGGAGCGGCCCCCGCCACACAAACACACACACAGCAATGAGGACAAGGGCCACGCCGCCCGAGATCAGGCCGAGATTCAGGGGATCGCTGAGGAAATCGTCTTTCTCTGGGGCTAACCCTAACCCAGGCGGGCTGAGTGGCGGCGGTGAGGGCGGCGGCGGTGGCGCGACTGCAAGCGGCACGGGGACTTGGGTCAGCACGGTCACAGCCGACGTTGCAGTGACATTCACGCCGAGGGAGCTCAAAATCTCACTGGGGTTGGAGGCGATCAGCGCGTTGGCGGAGGCGTTGACGGCCTCGGCAGTGGCACTGCTGCTCACAGGGCCGTTGTTGGGGATGGTGAGCGTGATGGAGAGCAGCACGCTGCCCGCGGAGATGCGCACGGTCGTCACGCAGGTTGGGCGGAGACAATTGAGCCTTGAGCTGAGCGTGTCCGTGATCGCATGCATCTGAGTCACGTTGTAGTCACTCACGTCACCATCGGCGGTGAGGTCGAATCTCACGACCGTTGAGATGACTGAGACGACGGTCAGACCACTGCTTAGGGGGGGAAAGGGGGGGTATGAGGGCGCCGGTGGCGATGGCGGCGGAGGCGATGGCGGAGGCGGTGAAGGCGGTGGAGATGGCGGAGGCGGTGAAGGCGGTGGAGATGGTGGTGGTGACGGTGGTGGAGATGGCGGTGGGGATGGCGGCGGAGGCGATGGCGGAGGCGGCAACGGCGGAGGCGATGGCAGAGGCGGTGAAGGTGGAGGCGATGGTGGTGGTGACGGCGGTGGAGATGGTGGTGGTGACGGCGGTGGAGACGGCGGTGGGGATGGCGGCGGAGGCGATGGCGGAGGCGGTGAAGGCGGTGGAGATGGCGGAGGCGGTGAAGGCGGTGGAGATGGTGGTGTTGACGGCGGTGGCGAGGGTGGAGGCGAGGGTGGTGGAGGCGATGGCGGAGGCGGCAACGGCGGAGGCGATGGCGGAGGCGGTGAAGGCGGTGGAGATGGTGGTGGTGACGGTGGTGGAGATGGTGGTGGTGACGGCGGTGGAGACGGCGGTGGGGATGGCGGCGGAGGCGATGGCGGAGGCGGCAACGGCGGAGGCGATGGCAGAGGCTGTGAAGGCGGAGGCGATGGTGGCGGTGACGGCGGTGGAGATGGTGGTGGTGACGGCGGTGGAGACGGCGGTGGGGATGGCGGCGGAGGCGATGGCGGAGGCGGTGAAGGCGGTAGCGTTGGCGGAGGCGGTGAAGGCGGTGGAGATGGTGGTGTTGACGGTGGCGGCGAGGGTGGAGGCGAGGGTGGTGGAGGCGATGGCGGAGGCGGTGAAGGCGGTGGAGATGGCGGAGGCGGTGAAGGCGGTGGAGATGGTGGTGGCGACGGTGGCGGCGAGGGTGGAGGCGAGGGTGGTGGAGACGGGGGAGGTGAGGGTGGAGGCGAGGGCGGAGGAGGCGAGGGTGGTGGCGAGGGTGGAGGCGACGGTGGTGGTGACGGCGGAGGTGAGGGTGGTGGTGGCGAGGGTGGCGGCGGCGAGGGTGGTTGCAAGGGTGGCGGTTGCCCCTGTCCCGCCGCGAGCAGAAGGAAAGGCAGCAAGATCCGCGACACCATCATGTTGAGACGTAGGTCATCCATCCAAAAATCAAGTTTCTCTTTCAATCCAGGCGCAATTCCATCTCATCCAGGCGCGGCAGGCCCCCCGCTCTGTGGGGAAATGCAAAGGCCTGCTCTCAATCCGACAGTTGCGGTCCCCCTGTGCGCACCAAACTTCTCGTCTTCCCACAGCCCGCGGAAGCAGAAGTGCTTGCGAAACCATGTTAAGTGTCTTGCGGACGCACTTCCTCTTCCGGGTGGTGATTTCGACTCGTGTGGAGCACTACATGTAGGTTTTTGTCCTTGGTTTTTGTACGTAATTAAAATAAGTTATGTCGGTAATTATGTATTTGTACGGTCCATTTGTACCTTGATTTGTACATGTACATGTGTAGTTGTGTACGATGTTGACTCTCATGTATTCTAGCTCTCAGTCGAGAGCAGAGTGGTCCCGCCCACCCACCGCGATTGTAAGCCTGGTCTAGCTTTAGCAGGGACCGGGTTGAGTCGCGCACATGCAGTGCTACACAAGCAGCCACGCCTCAAGTGCCTCCGCCGCCAGTGTAGCACACTAGCACTGTATGTAGCTCTGATCATGTCTGATGAACAGCCTGATGAACAGCAATTCAAATCAAACACGCGACCAAGTTTACTACCGCGTGTCTTGTGCGTGGGCCCCCGCGGAGACTTTTCACAGGGTAGCGTGTTTTCTGTCTTCTGAGAATTTGGACGCGTGAACGTGCACAATGGCGGCGGAGCCCGCGATCGGTGAGGCGGCCACCGGTGCTTCCTCGCGGCATTCGATCGCGCTTTGCTGCGACTTCTTCTACCCGTCTATAGGCGGTGTCGAGAGCCACGTGCACCAGCTCGCGCAGGGCCTGTTGCGCCTCGGCCACAAGGTGATTGTCGTCACGCATCGGTACAGCTCGCGTACCGGCGTGCGCTGGCTCGCGAGCGGCCTCAAGGTGTACCACGTGCCATTCCCAGCCGTATACGATGGCAGCATGCTTCCAACGGCCGTGCTGCTCATGCCGCTGCTTCGCGACATCTTCGAGCGCGAGAGCGTCACCGTTGTGCACGCGCACGCCTTGTGCACCATCTCGCTCGAGGCGGTCGTGCTTGCGGCGCTGATGGGCTACCGCGTCGTGTACACGGAGCACTCCAACTTTGGGCTCTCGGGCGTGCTTGATGGCAGCCTGAACCTCCTCTCGCGCGCCGTGCTCGCGCACGCCGACGCCCTCATCAGCGTCTCTCGCTCGTGCGCCGCCAACCTGGCACAGCGCTGCTGGCTCCCACCCTCACGCGTGCATGTGATCCCGAACGCGGTGGACGCGGCGCACTTCCAGCCGGCAGTGTGTAACGTGCGCCCGGCCGGGCGCGTCGTCATCGTCGTGCTCACGCGCCTCGTGCGTCGCAAGGGCGCTCTGCTCCTCACCCAACTGATACCGGAGGTGTGCCGGCGCCACGCGGACGTTCACTTTGTCGTCGGCGGCGAGGGACCGAAGCGTTCGGCACTCGAGGCGATGCGAGAGCGGCACGGGCTGTGCGGGCGCATCGAGCTGCTCGGCGCTGTCGCCCACCGCGACGCGCCCGCCGTGCTTACGCGCGGCCACATCTTCTTGAACACGTCGCTGACCGAGGCCTTTTGCATCGCGATCCTCGAGGCCGTGTGTTGTGGGCTGACGGTGGTCTCTACGAACGTGGGGGGCGTGCCTGAGCTGCTGCCAGCGCACATGCTCCACCTGACCGAGCCCACTGCCGCCGCCCTCCTCAGCGTGCTTGATGATGTGATACCGACCGTACGTCGCACGCCGCACGCCGCAGTGGCCTTCCACGACGAGGTCGCCTCCAGGTACTCGTGGCACCGCTGATGACCTCTGATGAGCTCTGATGAGCTCTAATGACCTCCGATGACCTCCCTCATCAGGTACTCGTGGCACCGCGTCGCCGCCCAGACAGCACGCGTGTACGACGGACTGCTGACGCCCGGGACGGCGCGCCCAAAACTGTGCAGTCGACTGCACCATCTGCTCTTTGGCGCTCACCTCGGGCCGCTCGCCGCCCTCGTCGCGATCGCGGTGCTCTTGGTGCAGTGGGTGCTGCTGTGCTGGCTGCGCTGGTGGCGACCCGCTGAGCACATAGAGCGCGCGCCCGACTTCCCCACAGCCGCGTGTGAGGCGGCGCCCTCCAAGTACGATCCGCTGCCTGTGAAGGACGAATACTTGAGGGTGCTTGTGGCGAGGAGGACGTTTGTCCGGACTTAGGTGACGGGTCCAAGAGAGAAAAATTTGGCTCGGGTCGGCTTGTACAACATGAGCCCCGAACCGAACCCACGATACACCGCCAAAAAATAGTATACGACGAAGTCGCCCCGGCCACGCGCACGCCGGCGCAGCCATCGCCGATCGCGCCGAAAGATCGGCATCGGGTGGCAGCTACTCCCCCCGTGTGCCAGCGTCGCGTTTGAGGGCTCGCTAGTAGTACTACGTAGTACAATAAGTTGAGCTACTTGAACTCTTGAGCCTAGTTTTGCCCCTCATGCTGTTGTAATCACACAGCCGCTCGGCTCAATGTCAATCAAGAATCATCAATCCTGTCGTGCTCGACGCGACCGCGAGGCAGCGCGACGAGCGCGACGTGCCAACGCGAGTCGCGACGATCAAGGCTAGGTAACCGTGTCAGTGCGAGCGCCAGGAGCTGATGTGTGCAAAGAAACACATATTAGCGTCACATATCGCGACTACACGCTACGCCGTTCTAAACAATTCGTCTTCACTCAAAGATACTATACTAGTTACTACTACGCTTCTCACTTGTTGCATGATCGATGATGGGTAGCTTCTCCACTGCTAAATACTTGATGCGGCGGAGGGGGAGGCGAGGGAGCCACGATGGGAGATTGATCTAGGGACGAGATTTTGATCCCTCTCCTGCTCAAGGTGGGGGAGTGCTCACTCTGCAGCTCCCTCTCCCAGAGATTGCCGTTGCGGCCACTGCCCCCCTCGCTCAACGTTCCCCTCGGCGATGCCGATGCGGGGGTGGCAACGGCAACAGACACGGGCGGCAGCATCGCATACACAGCCTCGCGGCTCGCGACCAGCACGAGGTTGCCGCCGTCCGCTGCCCCGATCGCATGCTCCAGAGGGAGCCATTGTTGCTGAGGCTCCGCCTCGGGGTGGTGTACTTCCACCGCGTTCGGCAGCACGCTGATCGTCGCACGGCCGCGCGCGGCGCAGTCGAGCGGCGTCTGGCGCCAGTGGATGGTCGAGCGCTTGGCCACGTGTCCATTCGGATCGACGAAGAGGCCAAGCTGCCGCTCGCCCGCGCGCGGCGGTGGCTGCAAGACGAGGAGCGTGTTCTCAGAGAGGCGGCGTAAAAAGGGGGCTCCGTAGTCGGCTGCGAAGCGGAAGAGCTCTCGCACGCATCCGGAGCCGATGGAGATGAGCACGTACTCGTCCGGGTGGGCGACACAGAGCGAGTGCGTGCCGCAAAAGGCGAGCCCTAAGATGGGTACCGGTATCACGAGGGAGCGACAGTCTGACACGATCGAACGGTCCACCGGTAGCGCTCCTCCAAGCGCCGTCCCGAGCGCCGTCCCGACAGCCGCCCGGTCGGTTGCGCGTGCGCGATCAGCCAAGTTGGCGAGAACCATCACCCCAATGCCGCGCGCAACGGCCCTCTCGGTTGCATGCGTGCTCGCGAGTGCGATCAAGCTGCCGCCACGCCGGCGGGTGGCGATGGCGAGATGAGTGCCCACGTGGCCGTCGGGTAGCGGCAGCGGGAGAGCGTGCGTTAGACGCTGCTTCCATGCGTGCGCCGCGCCCTTGTCGCTCAGCGACACGAGGCGCGCACGCGTGCTGTCCGCTGTACCGACAAAGGCAAGGGTGACCGCGGGCTCAGCACAGCGCGTGCGAGCAAGCTCAGTGGTGGTGAGCCGAACCACATGCTGGCGAGATGCGCCACCGCTGCCCGGGGCTGGGCCATAAGGAGGCGGTGTCTCACTTGCGTCTCGGCGGGAACCGCTGCCCGGGGCGGGAGACGGTGACTCACTTGAGTCTCGGCGGGACCTTGCCAGCGCGGAGTCCGTCGCTAACGATGCCTCCACCGCCACGGCCGCTTCAACCACTTCCGCATCTGCCTCCTCCGCCGCCCCCGCCTTTGCCAACTTGCCCTCGACGTGTCCCTCGCCTTCGTCCTCATCCTCTCCCCCATCCTCATCGATGCCTTCGAAGGTGCTGGCGGCCACGCCCACGACGGCGCCCTCGCCAACGAGTCCCAGGAGGCCATTGACGAATCTTGAGCGGGGCGGCGTGGGCGGCGAGGGCTGCGAGGGCTGCGAGGGCGGCGGGAGCTCGGCTGCGGTCTCGGCTTTGGTCTCAGCTGCGGCCGGTGGCGGGAGCAGAGGCGGGGGGGCAAGAGGAGCGGGGACGAGAGGTGACAGCTGATGACGACGGCCAACGGCCGTTGCCGCTGAGAGCGATGTGGCCGATGGCGGTGTGATCACAGCGATGGCCGATGGCGGTGTGATCACAGCGACGGGGAGCTGCGTCGAGGGGGTGGGCGGCGGTGCTGACGGCGGACGCGGCGGCGTTGCGTCGGCGGTGGCGGCACGGGCCGCGGGAGGGTCGGCGCCCACAGATGAAGCGGCATGGACCTGCGGCGCAGAGACGGCAAGCATGGCACAGCTCATGAGACAGGCTCAACCAGCGGGCTCGGCCAGCGGGCAGCGAGAGGGGGCGAGGAAGGGGGCGAGGGGAGGAGAGAGAGCATGGGCATGGGGTTGGGGATGCACGGAAGCCAGGATCAGCAAGGGGCCCCCGCCTGACGATCGGCCCTCTGCATAGGTGCTCCTGGCGGCCCGTGAGAGTGCTATGCGAGAGTACTGTCCCTCCATTCTCCATGGGAAGATGGGAGAATTAAGGGCGAAACCCTCACGAATCACGAAGGGAGGAGGGGAGGTGGGGTGAGGTCGGCGGCCAGTCGGGCAAGGCACACCTTGTACAAGATGAGGGTGCCGTCGCTCGTGCAGATGGCAAGCCCGCTGCCCGCGGCAGCGATGCTCACGATACGTAGGCCTGGCTCACTCGCACACGCGCCGCTGAGAGGGACGAGCTGCCACCTGTCAGCCATCTCCCGCGAGTCCCGCGACGCGCGCACGCGCGGCGGGAGGGCGGGCAGTAGATCGAGCAGAGGAGCCCCGTCGGCCGGATCCGAAAGCGACGCCGCACACGCGACGCAGTGCCCCGCGCGCGCAATGGGTGTGTCCGTGCCGAGCGCCCACGCGTGCAGGTACGCCCGTCGCATGAGCTCAAGGGAGGCGAGCCACCTGTGGAACAGAACGGCGCTGTGGTGAGCACTTGCATGCAAGGTGTCCTCAGGCTCAAGGGAGGCCGAGCCACCTATCGCGCTGCGCACGCGCCGCCGCGCCACGTCCGAATCGCAACACCACCGGCTCGGCGCCCGGGCCATCGATGTTGATGCGTAGAAGAGCTTCGCCCAGCGTGGATGCGGCGGGCTGGACGGCACGGAGGGCGTGCAGCGAGGCTGCTGTGCGAAAGCCAAAGCCGGCGCCAAAGACGAGGGATCCAAAGATGAGGCGCTCCGAGGTGAGCACCAGCAGCCCCGGCATGCCGAGGGATTGGTCTCTGACGGACGAGCGAGAGGCTCGCATAATGAGGAGCTCGCGCGCCTCGAGCCCAAGACGGCGCCTCCACGCGACGGACGGGTGGACCGTGCCTCGCAGTGCCGAGTGCCATGCTTCGAAGATGCTCAGCCGGAGCTCGTCAGCCACGTCAGCTTGTGGCGGTGGCGGGCGAGGCGCCGGGGGCGAGGGGCCACGCCCAACCCAGAGGCCATCGGCGGACCATCCCGACGGATCCTCCGACGCCTTCCCTGTAACTACCTTCTCGGCCGCCGCCTTGTCGGCCGCCGCCTGGTCAACAGCTGCCTGGTCGACCGCTGCGCTCACGGCTGCTGCGCTCTCTGCCGCAGCCTTCTCTGCTGCAGCCTTCTCTCCCGCAGCCTTCTCTGCTGCAGCCTTCTCTCCCGCAGCCTTCTCTTCTGCAGGCTCAGCGTTTGCACCGGCAGCGGCGGTCGACAGGGTGGCGAGCGCCGCGCCAGTCGCAGTGGTAGCGCCGCCGTCACCCTCAGCTTCCTGCTCATCCGAGCTGCCCACCTTGCTCGCCTCAGCCGCCGTTTTAGGCGCGACGTACGAGGCGCGGCGCACCAGGCCCCCATCGGCGCGGCGTACCAAGCCGCTGTCAGCGCGACGCATGAGGCCGCTATCGGCGCGATGCACGAGGCTGCCCTTCGTCCCTAATGCACGAGGCTGCCCATCATCCAGAGGTGCGTCGCCGCCGCCGCCGATCGAGGGCACCATCTCCGCCCACGCTGAGCTGGGCTCTCTCGACCTGTCTCTTGAAGCAGCGAGGCCGAGGGAGGAGACAACCGCCGAGGAGACGACGTCGAAGCTCAGGTCGAGCAAGCCACCCCCCGACGGCGCAGGCTTAGCAGCGGCGAGTGCTTGCATGCGTCGACCCTCGGCCTCGGACGCGGCCACTCGGCGCTGCATCTGGCTCAGAGCTTCCCACAGCAGATCGAGATCTGGCGCGCCCATCACCTGGAGGAGCTCGCCGCCATCAGAGGCAATTAGGGGCGATCTGAGGCAATCAGAGGCAATTAGAGGCAATTAGAGGCAATCACCTGGAGGAGCTCGCCGCCAAATCGATCAAAGTCCGAACGATGGATGGTCTCAACAGCAGCGGAAGCGGTCGCACCGCCGCCGCCGCCGCCGCCGCCGCCGCCGCCGCTGCCGCCGCCGCCGCCGCTGCCACCCTCCGCGCCGTTGTCCTCCCGTAACCGTCGGAAGAAGTGCACTGGATCTACTTGGCTGCTGCGCCGGCCGCCGCCGCCCACGCCCCACGCCCATGGAATCCCGAGCCCCCACCCCGGCGGTGGGCCCGTCGCCGCGCCGCTCGCGTCCGTGCCGGTAGGCTCAGCGAGGGAGCGTAACCCAAGACTGAAGGCGCCGCGCTGTTGGGCGCCAATCGATTGCCACCTCTCAAGGAACGCGCCCGGCGCGCTCTCGCCGCCGCCGCCGCCGCCGTTACGGTCGGCATCGTCGTCATCGTCGCCGGTGCCACAGTCCTCGCATGCCTCTGCATGCAGCTGAGCCTCGCGCTGTGCCTGCCCTTCCAAATAGGCGCGTGCCCACACGGCGAGCAACGGCTGACGCTGTGGGGAGCTCGCGGCCGGCGACGGGTGCGACGCGGGCGCTCCCGCATGGATGCCCAGCGGCAACATGGCGCCGCTGCGTTGGTGGATGCCGCCTCCCGCGGCGGCGGCGGCGGCCGCCACATCACTCAGCGTGCTCCGCAGCTTAGCTCGCCACTCGGCGGGTTGAGACGCGGGAGCAGCTTGATGCGTCGAGGGCGTCGAGGGCGTCGGCGTGTGTGGCGAGGCGGAGGGTGACGTGAAGCGAAGCGTCGCGAGCTCCGCCATCTGCCGCGCGTCGAGTCGGGCGAGACACTGACTGACAAGCACCAGGAGCGTTGCGTCCTGGGGTGCGCGCTCCATTCCATCGACCTTGCCGGCGCCGCCGCTGCCGAGCGGCTTGAGCAGGTCGGTGGTGCTGCTCGCGCGCACATCGAGGATGCTCGGGCCGTTGCATTTGCCACGCCGCTTGTGCGCGCGCCCGCGCTGGCGCTGGCGCGACGAGTGCTGCCGTTCAAGCTGCTCTTGCGCCGCCTGCAGCACGCTGAGCGCCTCGACCGGCGCACTCGCCCGCAAGAGCTCACGCGCATGCATCAGGTGGAGGGGTATGAGCGTCGGCGCCGCCGAGACCGCTGCCTTGCATGCACGGAGTAGCACGGCGCTCGAGTCGCGCTCGTCACGGCGCTCGTCCACGTCCCATTCGAGCGTCTCCCAAATTTGGGTCAGCGCCGTGCCGAGCACCCGTGCAGTACTCGCGTTCGGGGGGGGCTCGAGCGTGGCGGGGGGGGGCGTGACGGGGATCCCCCAATGGTCCAGTACGTGATGGGCTGGCGCCGTACCGAGCACCTCGTGCAGAGCTTCGGGCTGCTCGCACAGGTTGTCAGGCAGCTCGAGGATAGCCAAAGAAAGCAACTCGAGGATGGCAAGTCGCTCCATGAGCCGGGCGCCGTCTCGGGCGCCGTCGCCCGGCGAGAGCGAGCGAAAGCGAGAGTTGGGCGCCATCTCGGGCGTGGGCTGGGCAGCGGGTGAGGGCGCTCCGGTCACGGCGCCGACAGGTGAGTCGGCCATTGCGCCGGCGGTGGCGAGCAGTGCCCCGATGCCGGTACCGGTCGGGTCGGACGGTGAGGTGGGCGTGCGAGTGGATGCCGCTGCCGCTGCTGCTGCTGCTGCTGCTACGCTAGACGGAGGTTGGCCTAGCTCATCAGGCTCCTCCCCGCGCTCCACCTTTTCCAGCCAGCGATGAAAGGGGGCCGAGGAGGCGAGCTTGCGCAGGAACGGGCGCCGATCACTCTGCGCTGCTTGCACCCATGCTCCCACGTCGACGTCGGTGCCGCCGTCGATCAGATACGCTGAGGAGCCACCCAAGAGCCCAAGCCAATGGGTACGCCACACGCGCTGCAACGCGCCGTTGTGAGCATCGACTGCCACCGAGCGAGCTGAGGCGGCGACAGCGGCCGCCGCCCCCGGCACGCTCTCGTTGAGGTCCGTCGCCGCCCCCGGCACGCTCTCCTCCTCCTTGAGGTCGGTCGACTCCTCCAGCCGAGGCGGCGACGCGAGCCACTCGGCCATCTGACGAACGAGCCAGGCGCGCTCCAAGGGGGGGAAGCGCTCGGGGGGCTCGAGGGGGGGCACCTGCATGCAATGAGGGAGGCAATCAGAGGTCATCAAGGGAAGCGCTCGAGGGGCTCGAGGGGGGGCACCTGCAACGTGCCCAAATCGAGGTTGAGTACGCACACGTCCTCCGGGATGGCGCTCGCATTCTCGCCCTCGTCCTCCGCATCCGCCGCGAGGGCGCCCGCGACGGCGCGCGCCTCGCGAGCACCAGCCGCCTCGCCCTTCGCCTCTTCCTCCTCCTCGCCCTCCTCCTCCCCCTCCTCGCCCTCCTCCTCCCCCTCCTCGCCCTCCTTCTCCTCCTCGCGCTCTCCAGCCCCCGAGGTACGCGCGCGGGCCGAGGGCCGGGCAACGGCCCCCTCCCGCAGCAGGCCGATGAGAAATGGGCACGGCGCCTCGAGGTACTGGTGCCATGCGGAGGGGAGGAGCGGGATGTACGTGTGCGGCCACTCGAGCGGGCGGAGCAACGCGAGCACCGCCTCCGCCGCCTCGCCTAGCCATCGATCACTCGCGCTCACCACTGCCAGCCGCAGCTCCGAAAGCAACACCTCGACCGCCGTGATGGCCACCTCCACACCCACACGGTGCACAAAGGCATAGAGCGAAATGCCTAAAATGGGCGGCGCGCCCGTGGGCGTCGCGCGTAGCACGTGCGTCGTCCAGCGAGTCGGCGCCCCAAGCCGAATCCGAAGCTCCACCCCAGGCAGCGGCATCGGCAGCCGAAGCAGCGCGCGCGCCACCAAGCGCGCCTCGGCGGCGCCGCGCAGCGTGGCTGCGCGTAGCGTGCGCAGCGCCGAGAGGAGCTGTTCCAGCAGCGGCACGTGCGAGAGCAGGCACAGCGAGCACGGCGTCCATGCGCCGCCTTCCTCCTGCTCGAAGAAGGTGAGGCTCGCCGCGTGGATGCGCGTGCCGTCCTCGAGCGTGAGCGCTGCGGTTAGCTCGAGCTCCTCGGGCGGCGCCTCGCCGCGCGGCGCAGCAACCCATGCACCCGCGGCCAAGGCAAACGCCGCGATGCCTGGCGGATGCGGCAAGTAGCTGCGGTCGACCTGCGGCCAGCGGCACAGCACGCGCGGCCGCCGCTGGGCGTCCACGCCGATGAGGCTGATGTAGGCAACGAGCGGGTGCGTCGCCATCCAAGACTAAGTTTGGCCACAGCCGCGTGCACGCGCAGCTTCGCCGGAGCCGCCTGCCTGCCAGCCCTGGGCACGAGTCTGGTGACGAACCCTAGTCGCGTGAACACGTTCACGTTCACGTTCACGTTAAATTGAATGTCGCGTGAACGGTGAAACGGCACTGTTGCCGCTTGACCCCAACAGTTAAGCGACCGTGAACTCAACGTGTGATGAGACTGTTGGCAGAGCTACCATAGGGGCCCAACCAGGGGGAAGGGGTATTGGCATATATCAGGTACCGTGCGGACGCATACCGGGAGATATGCTGCTCACGTTTCAGATTCAAGGGAATCTCGAAACTGTTTGATGCGCATCCCGATTTAATTCCAACGGGAGGCATGGACTGGGTGCATACACCTCGTTGCGGGGAGATCAGCGAACGATGGTGACTCTCAAGGGGGGGGGGAAGTAAGTGCACGCGCCGTCTCCGTCTCAAAGGACGGCTCCGTCCCCTCGGTCAACACAAGTACTGAGTTCTCTCTCGCTCGGACTGCTCAATTTCGCTCAAAGTGAGGTCGGCATCTGGGTTGGTCTCTCCGGTTCAGCACACAGGGTGATCCCTGGTGCTCGCTGCCCTATACAACCGGGCGGGATTGTTGAGATAGGCAATCAGGTGGGGGATGGGGGGAGGGGGGAGTGGGCTTAGGACTTTGTCAACCGTCATCATAACTCTGCCGTTGTTGTTTTGCCGCAGCCTCTAGTACCCCCGCCGGCTCACCACACTCCACCGTCTCAAACGTGCAGCGTGAGCGTTAACGCGACAAACGCGGCAACCGGTGCTACCTCCCGCTCAGAATACACACACCTTACATGACCCCATAGACTGTACGTATGGCGCGGAGCATGCGCGAGCTCGAGGCGTTGAGGATTATTTGGGCGTCCACATCGGCTTGGATGGCGGTGGAATATGGGGGGACGATATGAATACATGTATGGAATATAAATACGCCGGGACGATTGGAATATGGGGACGCCGGCGGCCCTCGCCGTACCGCGGTGTCGTCCGGTGGCGCCGGGGAGGCGCGACCGCGCGAGACGCGCGAGGAGGCGACGGATGGTCATGAACGTGGCCACGAGCGCGCCGGTGGTGAGAGCGAGTGTTTTAAATAGGTCTCGGCGGTCAGGTTTGTTATGTGGGACTGACTCACTGTGTCGGTGCCGACATTGACTGCCGACAGTAAATGCCGACAGCCGATCGGCGGATTCGTCATGTCGCTGCGGAATTCCGCGCGGCTCTACATCAAAGTCCTCACATGTTGACCCAGGGATTAACAGGGGTGCGGAGCAGTCCTTTGCGGGGACCGCGACGAAACCGACATTCTATCTGAAAGTTCGCACGAAATTAACCCGAAATGGAAACCAAAGTCCCGCGTCACGGAAAATAACTGCAATGCGACCAGGTTGAAATTTCATTCCAAGTGAAGTCCATCCAGAGCTCCATTCCAAGAGGAGTCCATCCAGTAATCGCCGCTTTCGCAACTTACGGCCGACCGGAGAAAGCGATGCTCGCGGCATCGGTCAAGGCGCACGCCGAGACGCACGCGGAATGTGACGAGAAGAAGGCGAAGCTCGCGGCTTCCTTCAAGGCGCACGCCGAGACGCAATGGACATGTGATGAGGAGAGGAGGAAGCACATGGCATCGGTTCAGGCGCATGCCGAGACGCACGCAGAATATCACGAGGAGAAGGCGAAGCTCGCGGCATCGGTCAAGGCGCACGCTGAGATGCAAGTGGCATACGATGAGGAGAAGGCGAAGCTCGTGGCATCGGTCAAGGCGCACGCCGAGACACATGCGGCGTGCGTCTCGGCGTGCGCCGCGTGTGGCGAGGAGAAGGCGAAGCTCGCGGCTTCTTTCACGGCGCACGCCGAGACGCAGGTGACATATGACGAGGAGAAGGCGAAGCTTGCGGCATCGGTCAAGGCACACGCCGAGACGCAAGTGGCATACGATGAGGAGAAGGCCGAGCTCGTCGCATCGGTCAAGGCGCACGCGCTAGCGCAGGCCGAGGCCGAGAGCAAGGGCAGCCGCGCGGTCAACCAAACCTTCCAGAGAGTGATGAGCAACAACTCCCTCATGTGCGAGCTTGCTCTGAAGCAGCTCACGTCGTTCACGCTGAGCGAGGCCGACGACGCGACACGCAGCGTTCTGCTCGATGGGCTGCGGTGCATCCTCGCCGAATCAATGGCTGGTGTCCAGATGCAGGCCGAGACGCAAGCGGAATGTGACGATGAAAGGGCTAACCTCGCGGCATCGGTCAAGGCGCACGCCGAGACCCACGCGGAATGTGACGAGGAGAAGGCCAAGCTCGCGGCATCGGTCAAGGCGCACGCCGAGACGCACGCGGAATGTGACGAGGAGACGAGGAAGCTCGCGGCATCGGTCAAGGCGCATGCCGAGACGCAGGTGAAATGTGACGAGGAGAAGGCCAAGCTCGCGGCATCGGTCAAGGCGCACGCCGAGACGCAGGTCACATGTCACGAGGAGACGAGGAAGCTCGTCGCATCGGTCAAGGCGCACGCCGAGACGCACGCAGAATGTGATGAGGAGAAGGCGAAGCTCGTCGCATCGGTCAAGGCGCACGCCGAGACCCACGCGGAATGTGACGAGGAGAAGGCGAAGCTCGCGGCATCGGTCAAGGCGCACGCCGAGACCCACGCGGAATGTGACGAGGAGAA
>Ga0180439_101326_pt1 | contig 15567 bp, 9 predicted proteins | sample ChrtobMetaP5_0mM_FD_119744 | JGI IMG/M metagenome (GOLD analysis project Ga0180439, IMG submission 119744) | Chrysochromulina tobin associated microbial communities from unialgal haptophyte culture, Seattle, Washington, USA - P5_0mM MetaG | ecosystem: Host-associated > Algae > Haptophytes >...
ACCGCCAGCCTGTCGCACGGCAAAAAAGGGCGAACCAGGGCCCGAGAGAGGCGCATGAACGAGGGGAGCCATGATCGGGCTCCCCATTTTCACGCGACGACCCTCCCTCTCCCAGCCCCTTGCGGAGCGAAAGACAAGAAACACAGTCCCGATCATGCCCTCGCCCTGCGTTTGGGTTTGGCGCGGCCCGACTCGAGAGGGCCTCGTCGTGCTCACCGCCGGCGGCCTCACCATCGGCCGCTCCGAGGGCGATTACAAAGTAGTTGACATCCGAATCAGCGGCAAGCACATGTGCCTAACAGTGGAAGGCGAGACGGTGCTCGCGCGCGACGACAGCTTGAACGGCACCTTCCTCAACGGTGAGCGCATGGTCCGTGGCGAGGCCGTCGCGCTCAAGGAGGGCGACGTGCTATCCCCTGTCGTCATCCTGCGCAAGCCGCCGCAAGCCATTCCGGCCAAGGAACGCGAGAAGCTTATCGTTGTGCTCGTCTTTCACCGGGACGCGGATGAGGCCAGGCGCGTCGCAGAGGCGACGGCCGCCGCCGCCGCCGCCGCCGCCGCTGCCGCCGCCTCCAGCCCGCCACCAAAACCGGCGCAGAGTAGTGCTCCGGCGGCCGCCTCGTCGACACCCATCGTCCCGGCAGCTGCAGCTAAGGACCAAACGGCGGCGGCGCCACCCGTACCACCGCCGATGCCCATACCAAGCGCGCCCACGGCACCGTTGCGCGCGATGCACAAGTACACAGCACCACCGATGCCGCTGCCGGCCGACGACCGAGCTGGGGGCGGCGATGCTGGTGTCGAGTTCGGTGCTTGCCACGGGTCGTCGTCTGTCTCGTGTGCCGCCGCCGCCTCGTGTGCCACCTCCGCCTCGTCTGCCGCCGCCGCCTCGTCTGCCGCCGCCGCCTCGTCTGGCGCCGCCGCCTCGTGTGCCGCCGCCGCCTCGTCTGGCGGCGGCGCACGCGCGGAGGACAAGAAGCGGGACCGCGCTGCGACGGAGCCGCCGCCCCCAGCGGCTGCTGCCACTGCTGCCTCCTCCCAGGCCGCAGACGACGTGGGCTGGCACCAGAAGCGATCGAGGATGGCAGAACCGTCAAGGACGGCAGAGGCTGACGATGCGGTGCCACCGGCGGAAGGTGCGTCGAAGCCGGCGGAAGGTGCGTCGAAGCCGGCGGAAGGTGCGTCGAAGCCGGCGGAAGGTGCGTCGAAGGCGGCGGAAGGTGCGTCGAAGCCGGCGGAAGGTGCGTCGAAGCCGGCCGCGAAGCTGCGCGGCAAAGCCGCCGCCGTGCCCAGGCTCAGCAGCAGCGACGGGCGCGCTCGCCTCGGCTCCGGCGTAGGCATCCGTGTCGAGCTAGACACGAGCCCGCGTTTCGGTGTTCCCAAGACGGCGCCATCGCACCCGCCGCCACAACAGCTGCGCGGAGGTGTCACGGTCGACGCTGGCGGGACCGCTGTCCACGGCAGCGGCGGCCAGCCCAGCGGCGGCTCAGCGAGTGGCGTCAAGAAGCGACGCCACAGCGGCAGTGTGAGCGGCGGGTCTGGCGCTCATCACGGCGCTCAGCGGACGAGCACTACCCTGCAGGACGTCTTCTCGCACCTGAAGCGCACGACGGCGCGCGTGGCAGCGGAGGCCAGCTCACAGGCATCGCAGTGAGGTGACGTCAGTCAGGCGAACGCGGGAACGTCCGCGAACTCGCCGATCGGAGCGTTGACGCAGCTGACGGCGTGTAGACGGCGTGCCTGCCTCCACCGCGCGGGTGACAGTCGCCTCGCGGACTCCGCACGCTCCGCACGTACCGTTCGTTCTAGAAGTCCGATAGTCGCTCTACAACCCCTGGGTACGACCTGCGGCGCCGGTGGAGTACTCGGCCGTCGCGGATGCGGTTACGCCGCTTCCGGTAGCCAGGCGGTAGCGCGCTAGCGGCTAGGCCCTAGGCGTGACGCGTGGTCAGTCGACCAGTCCCTCCCTCCGCGTGGAGTTAACAACGAAAGCAAACGGTTAAGGCGTTAAGCCGACACGCTACCGCTATCTGCAGCAAAGATAGTAACTACAGCGTCTTCTCGACACCCACCGTTTACTATTCGTATTCTATTCGTACACGTAGGAACGGCTGCTGTTGGCAAGCACCAGCGCGAAGAGACGTCCGCGGCTTGCTGACCGCTGTGCACGATCGTTTGCGTATGCCCCAGATGAGACGGAGAGACGCGAGGAGAGCCTCATGCCCATTGACATGCCCATTGACATGCCCATTGACATGCCCATTGACATGCCCATTGACATGCCCATTGACATGCCCATTGACATGCCCAGCGTTCTCACTCGCCGGCGGCTCCGCGGGCTGGGGACGTCTCAATTCCCGATTTGGGACGTCTCAATTCCCGACTGAGTCAGTTCCCGCCGGTCCGTGGCGGCGGACGGAGGCACGGGGCTCCGTCGCTGCCCGGGACGGCGCTTCTCGGGACGGCGCCGCAATGGGAGTCGCGTCCGCCCGGGGATCGCCGCCAAAGTAAGCGTTGGCCACCAGCGCCATGAACGCAGAGACTCTCTCCCCGGGAGGACCCCCGAAGAGCGCCGTGTCGAGCGCCTCTGTCTGTGCCGCCTCGAGCTGCAGCGACTCATCGGCCGTCATCGTCATGAGCGTCGTCTCGGGCGCGCCCTCCGCCTCGCGCTGCAGCTCCTCCTCCGCCGCCGCCTCGTCGAAGGTGCTGAAGAACCCATCATCGTCCTCACCCTCCTCGCTCACCTCCACCACCACCTCCGAGGCGGCCTGCACCGCAGCTTGCAGACGCACCGCCTGCTCGTCGATCCATCCGTCGCTGCGAGCGGCCGCATCGCCCTCGGCGCCCGCATCCGTGCCACCACGCGCGCTGGCTCTGCTGGCCGCGCCGGCGCCGGCGCTGCCGAAGATCAGACGGTGAAGCGCAGCGATGTTCTGTGCCGCCGTCGCCGCCGCCATGTGCACGGCTGCAGGGCCAGAGTCCTCGAAGCGCTGCTTGGCAGCGGCCCGCGCGGCGACCACCTCGTCGGACTCGAGGAGCACACGATACCACGGCGGTGCGTCCGCGGCTCGCACGCCCTCCGCGCGGCAGAGCGGGCAGCGCACCGGCTGCGGCATGGACCTGCCCACCGCCTCCGCCGAGACGACGAGAAGCCGTTGGATGCACGGACGGCACACGGCATGGCAGCACGTGAACGCACCGCGCGGTACGCGCACGACGGGGAAGGGCGTCTCCGGGTAGTCGGCGAGGCAAATGGGGCACTCCTCGTCGGGTAGGCGGCTCACGCAGCGCGAGCCTCTCAGAGCTTCAAGCTCTGCTGCCAGGGCGGCCTTGCGAGGAGCGTCGAGCTCCGCTGCGTCCGGGAGCGCTAAAGGCGTGACCTCGCAAAGAGCCCTCTCCGGTGCGAGCACCGACGTGGGCGACCCATGCGACGACGTCTCGACCTTGATCGTGGACGATTCCTCGACCTTGATCGGGCCGACTTGCATGCTTGGACGGGTGGTCCACCGGCCAGCTGATTAAGTCGCAATCAAATTTTTCACAAAAGAGGCGGCCACTGGAGGACAATTTTCAAGCTCTTGATTGTCCTCGTCATTGTGTCATCTTCGAGGGTGCGCTTTCTGATGAGGAAGACCCGCACGCACATGATGAGCGAGTCCAGCAAATGTAGTCATGCCGGTGGAGCAACGTCACAGAAGCGGCGCAGAAGTCGCTTCAAACGAATCGGCGGTCGCGGCAAGCACAGCTACTTGTGGTTCGACAGTCTACTCTCGCAGCTGCAGATTAAGGCTATGCAAGACTTTGCCGCGTCAAAGGAAGTTCAGGGGCAGACCTTTGCAGCAGGCACCTCGGACGGAGATGAGCGTGACCGAGTCAGCCGCATCGCGCTTCTTGGTCGACCCAGCTCACAGCCTCCGCCTGAGATACCGGCGTGGCTCGATCGTAAGCTGCGTCAGGCTTGCCGACAGGTTCACACCACGATGGGCAATGACATCTGCCCTCTGGGCATGGACTCACGTGGCCTGTGGACACCACGGTTTGAGCCAGTTCAGTATGCCGAGTACCGCACGGGTGGGCACTACGCAGCGTGGCACACAGACGCCGACGCGGACGAGTCTGACCTCATGGATCTACGGTGCGTCACTGTGGTGCTCATGCTCTCCGATGCAGAAGCGTACCAGGGAGGTCATCTGGAAGTCTGTCTCGGCGCAGCAGGAAAGGCGACCGCGGTGTCGTTGCGAGCGGGCGATGCGGTCGGGTTCGCATCGAAGCATCTGGTTCACCGCGTGAGCCAGTGTACGAGTGGCCTGCGCCAGACTATGGTCTTCTGGGCTCGGAGGCCTGGGACCATCTGACGACTTAACCGGGCTCCGGGGTAGCGGCTAGCGGGGTACTGGTAGTGGGTACCGCGTGGTAAAATGGACGGACACGATCGAAGGATCGTCACCATCGAAGCATCGTAACTACGCTAAATAACGCACCTAGTGCGGTCCGCTTCAGTCCTCGAACCGTTTCGCCTTCGCGTCCTTCTCCTTGAGACCCTTCCAAAACGGCGTTCCTTTGGCCTTGGTGCCCGGTGCGAGCGCCTTGCCCTTACCGGCGCCTCCGGCTGCCCGCTTGGCGCCGCCGCCGCCGCCGCCGCCGCCGCCGCCGCCTCCTTTTCCTCCGCCTCCGCCACCGCTTCTGCTGGTGCTGCTGCCGCTGGTGCTGCTGCCGCCGTCGCCTGATCTGCCAGTGCCGCTGCGTACCTTCGACGCGCTGCCGCCCTCACCTGCCGCGGCAACAGCCTTAGACGAAACATCCTTGCGAGGCGCCCGGCCGGCCGCCGCCTTGTCGACCTTCACCACCTTGGCCACCTTGGCCGCCTTGGCGCCGTTGCGGGCGCCACCAGCGACGGTGGCACCGCCCGCGGCGGCGTGGGCGGCGGCGAGGGTCGCGTCCTCCTCCCGATCGCGCTGCATGATGAGATCCTCCCATCCACTCGTAGCATCGGCGCCATCCCCTAGCACACCGCCGAGGGCCGATGAGGCGAGGCGTGGGCGAGGCTCCCGAGAGGACCTGGCACGCGGACGTCTGCTACTACCGCTGCCGCGCCCGCCGTCGATCAGGAACCCGTACTTGGCGGCGAACGGGAAGAAGGGCGCGGCGGTGCCGGTGGCATGGGTGCTGGCATGGTCATCGTCGCTCTCGCTCTCGCCGTCCTCGTCGTCGTCGCCGTCCCGAGCGCCATCCCGAGCGCCGTCCCGAGCGCCGTCCCGAGCGCCGTCCCGCGGATCGTGCAGTACGCCTTCATGAAGCTCGACGTAGCGTGTTGCGGCGGCAGCGGCAAAGTGGCGATCATGCGAGGTGAGTAGGATGGCGCCATCGAAGCATCGCAGCGCCTCGAGCAGATAAGCTCGTGCTTCGAGATCGAGATGATTCGTCGGCTCATCACAGACGAGCACTGTGGCCGAGGAGAGGAGCATCTGCGCCAAGCAGAGGCGCGCACGCTCACCTGTGTGGAAGTGGGCGGGGGCGCCGTGGTGAGCACTTGCATGCAGGGCAATCAAGAGGCGCGCACGCTCACCGCCGGAGAGGTCGTCCAGCGCCGTGTGCTGCACCGTCCGCGGCAGCCCAAGCTGCTTCATCACGCGATACAAGCGCTCCTCGAGTACGGGAGCGCCGTCTCGAGCACCCGCCGCGCCGTCGCCGCTCTCCCCGCTGGTCACGCTGGTGTCACTCACGCTGGTGTCACTCCCGCTGGTGTCACTTATCTTAATGGCGCCGCAGCTTGCGCGCAGCGCCTCCACAGCGGTCCGCGGGCCCACGAGAGCATCCGCCGCCTCTTGCCTAAAATGGAAGATCGAAGCACCCGCCCTCACCTGCCGCTGGCCTTGCGCCAGGGAGGCAGGGGCCCCCGCGGCGGCCAGCAATAGCGAAGTCTTCCCCGCGCCATTCGGTCCGAGAACGAGGACACACTCGCCTCGGCTCACCTGACGAGGGAGGACACCAGAGAGGTCATCAGAGGTCGTCAGAGAGGCCATCAGAGGTGACCAGAAGACGCAATCGCCGCGGCTCACTTCGAGGTCGATGGCAGGGAGGAGCGCCGTCCCGAGCGCAGGCACGGGCGCCGTCCCGAGCGCCGTCCCGAGCGCCGCCGCGGCCTCCGGCTCGACGCCCGTCTTGGTGGCGGTGCGCACCACGTCGCGCACCACGCCGCGCACCACGCCGGCAGGCCGGATGGCTGCTTGCGTCAGTGTGAGGAGGGGAGCGTCTACCTCCTTGGGCGCTCGCTGGACGACGGGTAGCCGAAAGCGCGAAGGGCGCTTCTTTGCATTGCGTGAGGGCTCGCGACGGAGTGCCTCCGAGGCCGTATCCATCGACTCGAGAGCTTCGCGTCGTCGCTGCTTCGCGGCGACGAAGTCGACGTAGCTGCCGCGGTAGAGAGCTCCGCCGCCCCCCGTCGCGTCGATCATGTGAGTGCATGCATGCTCGAGGAACGCGCGGTCGTGCGAGACCGCGAGAACGCTCGCGACGACGCGATGGCGCACCGCGGCCTGCAGCGCCCCTTCCAACCAGAGCAGCCCGTCGACGTCGAGATGGTTCGTGGGCTCGTCTAGCAGGAGGAGCCCAGGACGGCGCGCGAGGGCGATGGCCAGAGTGAGCCTCAACTGCTGGCCGCTCGAGAGGACGTTCACTGGTCGGCTAGCCGCGTCAACACCGAAGAGGGCACGACCGACGGCGGCGGCGGCGGTGAAGGCGGCGACTGAGCCAAAGGCCGCTGTCGTCGTCGATGACGAGGATGCCTCGTCCTCGTCCATCGCCGCGTCCGCCACCACCGACGCCTCCTCGTGCTCGTCCTCGTCCTCGTCCTCCTTCCATCCCTCGTCCTCGTCCTCGTCCTCGTCCTCCTTCCATCCCTCGTCCTCGTCCTCGTCGTCCGACGCCTCGGCGACTGGCACGTTGATCCACCCGAGCCACGCCCACACAGCCTCCTCGGCCGCCACCGCCTCCACCTCTGCCGCCGCCGCCGCCAACACTCCATCTGCCGCGTCCGCCGATTTCCCCACAGCCTTTCTCACATAGTCTCCGAGTGGGCTGCGCTCGAGCGCTAGGGAAGCAAGGACGCCCTGAGGCACATACTCGAGGGCGCACGCAGCATCCGGCGCCACCCACACTTCGCCGGTAAGCTCACGCGCGCGGTCGGCGGCGAGGCCGCCGCCGGCGGTGGCGAGGCCGGCAGCGGCGGCGGTGGCCAAGGCCGGTGTGGCCTCTTCCGCCAGCAACCGAAGCTGCGTACTCTTTCCGCAGCCGCTCTCGCCGACGACGCCGATAATCTGACCCTCGCACAACTCCCACGACACTTCACGCAGCACCATCTCGTCGCCGAACCGAAGGCTCACGTTGCGCAGCGCCGCGATCGGAGGCGACGGCGGAGCACGGCTGCCGGCAGTCTGCACAAAGTTCGCCCACTTGAGCAGGATCTTGTCGCGACGCGCCCGCAGCTCGGCGGGCAGCATGGCGCCTGCATAGGCCTCCGTCTCCTCGGCCCAATCTCGGATGTTGTCCAGCGCTGCGCCGCCGCCGCCAAAGCCGCGCGGGCCACCACCGAAGCCGCGAGGGACGTTCAGCTCGTCGGAGGCCTCGGAGTCGTCGAGCGCGTCGCACACACGCGCCGGGCGCGCGCGAGCTGCAATGGCGGGTGCGTGCGCGGGCCTGATTCGTGGCGATACGAAGGCCGGTGCCATCAAGGGCAGCGCGGCCACGAGGACGCCACTCCACGATCTCGCCATCAGCGTTCAACGCAGGGCGGAAAACAAAATTCATGGACTGTTCATGTTAATACACACAACACGTAAGCAGCACAGCCGTGAAGACAAAACAATACAATACAGGGACTGTTCACAGCCTGACAGCCTGGGGAGTTGCACAGCGGAGCCGCGTAATGAGAAACATGCGGACGGAGAGCGGAGAAACACATTCATTCACAACACACCAACATGTTTCGTGACCAACCGTCCACATCACACCTAACACACACCACACGCAGCACGCAGCCACGCACTCAACTACAAACGAGCCCCTCGAACGAACAGTTCCATGTTTGGGCGTGAGACTTGACTTGGACTGCCGTGATGGCGAAAAACCAACCGAGCCATGCCGAATGTTACGCTACTCGGATGGTTTCTCCTCCCCTTTTCTAGACTGCTGCGAGCCATCCGCGGATCCCTTCCGGTCAGTCCGAAAGCCCTCTCCGAAGATCTCTTGCGCTTACAAAAGCAGCGCGCCCTGATTGGTCAATCAAACGGCCAGGACATCTCCTTGAAAGAGAAGGACCACAGTCCAGTCCACAGTGCGTGCAGCCCGCGGCTCCACAGTGCATGGAGCCCGCCCACGCGTGCGGCGCTCGCGGCCGCCGCACAATCTGACCCCGAGGCCATAGCCTACCGAGTGTACGCCGCCGAGGCCGCGGACACGCTGGTGGTGGATGCTGCCGAGCGGAAGAGGAGACGCAGCTCTGCGCTCCGCAGCGTCGACCTCGACCTCTCCAAGCTTGCGAAAGCGCCGGTGGTGAAGCGAGAGCACCTAGGTCCGGAGCAACCTTGGTCCGATCTGGACCAGTGGCGTCATATGTGGGCCACGTCATCCCCGGCAGCGCTTGTGGACGAGCGGGCTACACATGCCTTGACGTTCGCACAGAGGTGGCGCGCAGCGCTCGTTACGCTGGTGCTTGTACTGCTGCTGTTCGCCGTGCTGGGCGTGGGTCTGCTCATTTCGAGCCCGCCTTCGGCCACGCCGCCTGGTCTGATGGAGCTCTCATCTTGGCTCCACGACAACGGCTTACGACTGGGCGACTGGCCGCCACAGGCGCCGCCAGCACCGCGGGCGCCGCCGCCGCCGTTGGCGCCGCCGCCGCCGCCGCCGAGTCCGATACCGCCGCCGCTGTCACCGCTCGGTGTGCCGCTACCGCCACCCCCGCCACCGCTGCCGAGCCCGCCGCCGCCGAGCCCGATACCCTCGCCGCCGCCTCAGCCATCGCCGCCGCTGCCGCGACCTCAACGCTCGCCGCCACCAAGCCCATCGCCGCCGCCGCCTCCATCGCCGTCGCCACCGCCGCCGCAGCGCTATTGGCCGGAGCCTCCTCCGTCGCATCCAGCACGCCCCCCAGCGATCCCGCCCCCATCACACCACGCCATGCCACACCATGCCGCGCCACACGACGACGCGACAGACCATGCCAGCTCTGACGAGGCGTCTTACCCGGTCTCCATGTTGCTTCTCGCGGCCTTGCTTGCGCTGTGCTTCCTCGGTCGAAGGAGCGCGCTGCTGTCTTGGGTGCTGTCTTGGTCGCTGCTGCACTTGCGTCATGCGCTCTCTTGGGCCATGGAGCTGGTTGCAGAAGAGGACAGATCCAAGGCCGCGGGCCCGATGGCGGCGGAGAAAGCGGAGGCGGCTCGAATCACGAGGCTGGCGGCGGAGAGGGTGGCGGCGGAGAGGGCGGCGGCGGAGAGGGCGGCGGTCGAGAGGGCGGCGGCCGAGAGGGCTGCAGCCGCGGCGACCGCAGCGTCTGAAGTTGAGTCAAGGGCGCGAGCGACACGAGAGGCTGCTCGACGTGAGGCCCAGCAAGCTGTGGAAGGCCAAGTCGCAGCTGCCAGGGCGGCCGTGACGACGCCCTTCCCGCGATACTCTGCCGATGATGTCGGGTTCATGCACTTTTCTCCATCGAAGCAATCGCCACCGAAGCCACAGCCCCCGGCAGCGCCACGGGGAGGCCCCTGTGGCTCCCCTGGTAGCGCTCGTTACAGCGCTCAAGGGCTCGCACCCCTGTCGCTGCGTCCGCTCCGACAACTGCCACCTATGCCTTCCTTCCCCGTGGCTGGCACGGGCGCCGAGACGAGCGCTTCAAACGAGGAGCGTGCGAAGCTGCTCAATGCTTAACGAAAGGAATGGTGCAGCGTGACACTCAGCACACCGCGCGCGCACCACGAGCCCAGCGGTCGCATGGCAACCGTTGCGGGCCGTCGTACGGGGGCGGGTTTATCGATATCGGTCTGTGTCCCTGGACGAGGCTGCAAGAGACCCTGCAAGAGACCCCTGACCGGGGATCGGCCCATCGGGGGTCGGGTGCTGAAAGAGCCGCACCGGTGGCGTGCCGGGTCTTCGCGATTAAACGTTTTCGTTTATTACCGGTTACTAGAGTGAGAATAAAAATGATACAGCGAATACCTAACCTGTAACGACCGCGCCCCGCATGTGTGGACCCAGCGCCGGAGCGCGAAAGTCCTTCCCCTTCCCCTTCCCCATGATACAGCGTTATCGCTACGACCCGTAACCTCGCGTGTGGATCAGCGCCGGGAGCGCGAACGTCCATCCCCTTCCCGCCTTCCCCCCACTTTGTCGCACACGGGTTTCATCGCGCGTGCGCGCACAGCTCAGCGCTCAACACTCGCGTCGCGGTCTCTAGTCTTCACACCGCCACGCTCTGTCTCATGTAGCCTGGGTGCCACCCTCGCCATGAACCCACGTGTGCGTTGCCGAAAGGCGCGTGTTCCCGTACTCAGTCCGTCTCCCATGCACAGCTCACACCGGCCGCGCGGCCGGTCACAGCTGGCAGGTGTACTCGATTCACATTCACAGCTGGTCGTTGTGTACTCGAGTACAGCCATGAGCTGAGCCCACATCATGCAAACTGCGCGCGGTTGCACTGCCAGTGTAACCACCAGCCCCCCCCTGCGTTACCCGCTCGTGAAGGAGGATCGTGCGTTACCCGCTCGTGAAGGAGGATCGTACAGTTGCAGCGCCTCCCACAGCCAGAACTGCGAAGGACTCCTGTTATTCACAGCTGGCTTGAACTTCACAGCGGACTCCTGTCCTCCAGCATGCACGTGCTCACCACGGCAGTTCCTGTCCTTCAGCAGACGGTTCCGCCAGCTGGCCTGCCAACCCCATACTGCTCCTCTGCCTACCCCCTCCCACAACCCCTTCACGGGGCGCAAAGTCGCGATGCCGCCCGTGCGTAGGTGTTGACGCACGCTACGCTCGTACTTGGTGAACGAGCGCCCCTTGGCGCGCACTCAGACTTTTTCTTCACTGTCCTTGCCAACCCTGCTGCCTTTAGGCGTGAAGGTGGTAAGGAGCGTATCCGAAAAGGTCTCAAAGAGCGTCGCCTTCTTCTCTTCGTCAGGCACTTCGAGTGCCTTGCTCTTGAACTTCTCGCGGAACTTGGTGCTCTCGGAACCGTCCGCACCCGGGCTCTCAGGCAGCCCGGTCTTGAGCGGGCGCTTGTTCTTGATGCGCGCCACGGGACGCGGGTCGACACCCTCGGGGATTGCGGCGGTGATCAAGCCCGAGATCTGCTCAAAGGTCGGCCGCGTGATGGAACCAGGTTCGCAGCACTTCTTGGCGAGCTCCTTGATGGCGTCCGGCGTGGTCGTGCTCTCGAGGAGCAGCTCGAGCGGCGAGTACTCACCCACGCGCACCACCTCGATGAGCTGCTTGGGCGTCTCGATGTGCGTGAGCCACGAGTACGGGGGTCGCTTCGTGCCCATGTGCGCGAGCATGCACCCGTAGGCCCACACGTCCACCGGCTTGTCGTACACGCCCATCTTCACGATCTCGGGCGCCATGTAGGGCGGCGTGCCCTGGATGTCGCCGCCGCTCGAGCCCGCCCCCTTCTCGGCCGCATCGAAAGAGGTGCCAAAGTCGGCAACCTTGGCCACCCACTGAGCGTCGAGGAGCACGTTGCCCGGCTTGAGGTCGCGGTGCAGCATGTTGTTGAAGTGGATGTAGGCCATGCCGTTGGCCACGTCCGACGCGATGGACAAGAGGGAGCCGTCCCATGATGCATACTGCTGGAACACTTCGAGTTGGAGCACGTCGGCGAGCGAGGCCTCCATGAGCTCCATGACGATGCCCTTGGTGCCCTCGGCCGCGTCCTCGGCGATGCCGAGCGTGAGCAGCACGTTCGGGTGGCGGAGCGTGGCCATCACGTGGAACTCGTCCATGAGCGCCTTGGCGAGGAATTCCGACTTGGCGTCCTTGGCGTGCAGCTTCTTGATGGCGCACTTGGTCGCCTGGAACGTGCACTTGTACACGACGCCAAAGGCGCCGGTGCCGAGCTGGTCGCCGTACGAGATCTGGCCCATGGGGATGGGCTTGTACTTCTCCTTGAGCTGGATGCTCTGCATCTCGGCTCCGGAGCTCCCTTCTTGCGCGGCCCCCTTTTTGTGCGGCCCCTGCTTGCGGCGGTGGTAGAACGCGAGGCCGATCACGAAGCAGATGACGACGGAGCAGGACACGACGACGGCGATGATGATGGTGTTGGTATTGTCGGCCGGCGGCAACGTCAAGGGGGCGTTTACCATCCCAGGTCCGCTGGTGATCACCGGTGCAGTGACGATGGCCTGAACGACGATGCTGGGCACCGCTGCTTGAAGCGCGGCCGCGAGCGAGCCTTGGTTGGCGAGAATGCCCGTCGACAGCGTGGAGACGGCCGTTGTAGCCGCGGCCGGGGACGAGAGCGCGATCGCGACGGTGATGAGCACGGACGCGGACGTGACGGTGACCGTGACCACCGAGGGGTCCACGCCCGCCGCGGTGGCGAAGACGGTCTTGATGCCATCCTTTTTGGACGGAGTGAAGTCGGACACGTCGCCCGACGCCGTGAACGCGGTCGTCACGATCGTGGGCGCCTGGCGAGTGCAGCCCGCCAGAGCCGGGTAGAGAGGCTCGAGATTGACGATGACATAAATGAAGTCCGCGTTGGTGCACGAGGCAGCGCAGCCGCCCGTTGCGAAGTAGAGCTGCGCCGCCGCGCACGTGGTCGGCGGCCCCGCGCACTGTGCGCCGATGAGGCAGGAGGGGAGACTGAGGGGCGGCAGAGAGGGTGGAGCGGGCGGCGAAGGCGGACGGGGCGGCGGAGAGGGTGGAGCGGACGGCGAAGGAGGAGGCGAGGGTGGAGGAGGTGATGGCGGCGGCGATGGTGGCGGCGGCGAGGGCGGCGGCGGGGGTCGTGGCGGCGGCGAGGGCGGCGGCGGGGGTCGTGATGGCGGGGGCGGCGGGGAGGGCGGGCGGGAGGGCGGCGGCGGCCTGGGCGGCGGCGACGCCACGACGCAGCTGCCGTTGTCGACGTTGGCGCTCGGGTTGAAGTTGGTTGCCGCCGCAAACGTGCAGCCGAGGACGGAGAAAAGGCACGTGGTGTTAAACCCAGCAGTGACGTTGGCCAAAAAGTTCCTGGCCGTCGGGTTATTGCAGCCACGCACTGGCCACGTGCACCCGCCGTTGTCGACGGTGGCCGAGGGGTTGTAGTTCGCGGCCAGAGGGTTCGTGCAGCCGCTAATGACGTACGTGCACAACGAGGCGACGTTGACGTTGGCCGTGGGCATGTAGTTGCTGGCGGCAGAGTCCATGCAGCCCTGGACGGCGTACGTGCACGAGCCCTGGACGTTGGCGTTGCTGTTGTAGTTGAGCGCTCCGGTCGCCATGCAGCCGGTGACACGGGGAATGCACGACGAGGTGGCCGTGGGGTTGCCCGCCGTGGCATTCGCCAGGTAATTGAACGCGGTGACATTCGTGCAGCCCAGGACGTGGTACGTGCAAGCGGACTGATCGTGCGACGTGGCCAAGGCCGAATAGGTCGATGCGGCCGGGTCCATGCAGCCCGGCCCCTGCAGCCGGCGACCCGGCGCGTCCTCTGACGAGACCTCGAGGCGGCGGCCCGAGCCCGCGCACGAGCCCGGGATGGCGAAGGTGTTCCGCGCGCTGTAGTTGGCATTGCCCACGGTCATGCAGCCGCCGTAGGAGCAAGAGCCAGGTAGCTGCACGTTGTAGACCGCGTTGTAGTTGAGCGCACTACGTTCGGTGCAGCCTGGGTTGTTCGGGCACGAGCCGTCGCTGACAGTGGCCTGCGGATTGTAAGTGGAAGCCAACGAGTTCATGCAGCCGTAGAAGATGCACGAGCCGGGGAGCAGCGTGTTGTAGAGCGCGTTGTAGTTGGCTGCCGCCGAGTTCGTGCAGCCCCGGACGCGGGGAGTGCATGGATAGGCGCTCGCGTTGCTGTACGTGGCGGACGGGTTGTAGTTGAGGGCGTCCGGGTTCATGCAGCCATACACGGGCGTGGCCATGACGCAGCAGTTGCCCGTGGGGCAGTAGGTGGCGCTCGCCTGGTAGTTGACGGCCGCCGTGTTCGTGCAGCCCGGGACAGGCGGCGCGCAGCCGCCGTTGTCGTACGAGGCCGACGGGTTGTACTGGGGGAAGCGCGAGTCGGTGCACCCGCCGATGAGGCACGAGCCGTCGTCGACGACGGCAAAGGGGCGGTAGTTGTACGCGGCGGTGTTCGTGCAGCCGGCCGGCGGGGGCCTGGAGGGCGGCGGCGGGGAGGGCGGCGGTGGCGGGGGGGAGGGAGGGAGGGAGGGCGGCGTGAGGGGCGGCGGCGGGGAGGGCGGCGGGGAGGGAGCCAGGCGGTAGGCCATGCGGTAGATGTCGTTGGTACCACAGTTGTCGAGGCTGGTGCTCGTGCCACACGCACCGCTGCCGCGGCAACGCCCATTGGCCCGCAGTGGCGGAAGCGCAGCGCGAGGGCCGCAGTCGGTGCAGTCGGTGCCGTAGGCGCAGACGTTGAAGTACTCCGTGCCCGGGCCGCCGTCGTCGCAGTCGCCGTCGGAGGCGAAGATGCACGTGTTGGTACACGGATTGTTGTAGGGGTCGACGCATGAGGGCAGTAGGGAAATGGTCAGCGCGCTCGGGCACACGCTCTCGGCCATCAGGCACATGCCGCAGCTCGTGCCCGCGCTGCACTGGGCAGCAGAACGGGGGCCGCAGTCTTCGCAATCGCTGCCGAGAGGGCACGAGGCGAACTCGGAGCCCGGGCCGCCGTCGTTGCACTCGCCGTCGGAGGCCGTGGTGCACTGGTTGAGGCAGACGGAGAGCATGGCGCCCCAGGGGGGGCCGGCTGGCGGGGGGGGGGCGGGGGGCAAGGGCGGCGGGGGCCGCAACGGCGGCGGTGGGGGGAAGGCGAGCGGCGGGGGCGATAGCGGCGGCGGCGGCGACGGCGGCGGCGGCGCGGGGGGGGCGGGCGGCGACGGCGGCATCGAGGGCGGCGAGGGCGGCGGGTCGGGGTAGACCTCAAAGTAGGTCATGACAATGCTGGCTGTGTTGCCGACCAGATTGCTGCCGACCCAGTTGGAGGCGGTGGTGATCGCAGACCGCAGGAGCCCGACGGTGCCGTTGTTCCGGCCGCGGTAGGCCAAGTTGTCGAAGTGGGGTTGAAAGCCCGTCGCGCTGAAGCCGGGGATGAGGTTTGAGGGGAGGTACGAGCGATTCGCGGGTAGGGTGTCCTGAGTGCGTGGGCCGCAGTCGGTGCAGTCGGTGCCGAGCCCGGGACACAAGACGTACTCGGCGCCGGGGCCGCCGTCGTCGCAGTCGCCGTCGGAGGCATAGGAGCCGCACGTCTCGGCGCAGGCATTGATCAGGGGGACGAACCAACCCCCAACCTCATTGGTGATGCCGCACACGAAGTTGGGACTCCTGGTGCCGCCCACGTACGCGAACAGCTGGTCGCCGAGGTCGCTGGCCGCGAAGACTCCGCCG
>Ga0180439_101434_pt1 | contig 14873 bp, 6 predicted proteins | sample ChrtobMetaP5_0mM_FD_119744 | JGI IMG/M metagenome (GOLD analysis project Ga0180439, IMG submission 119744) | Chrysochromulina tobin associated microbial communities from unialgal haptophyte culture, Seattle, Washington, USA - P5_0mM MetaG | ecosystem: Host-associated > Algae > Haptophytes >...
CGAGGGAGCAGCAGGGAGAAGAGCGCGCGTCGCACCTCTTAGCTGCTCTCTCCATGCTCCTCGACCAGGCTCGCCCTGCGCAGCGAACGAGCCAGCGCGGCACACGTGGTCAGAGGAACAGCAAGTTTGTGCGCGCGCCGCAGGAAGCCCGCACAAGCCTAAGCCAGCACCCGAGCCAGGCCTGCGGGCGCCCATGCCGAGGCGGTCTCCTTCGGCCCATGTGCGAGCGAGAGCCGCGCGGCTGCGCGTCCCGCTGGCGCACCCAAGAGGATCGTGTGCGGCAAATCGTGCTCACGGAGGGGGCCGCCGAGGGGAAAACGTGGCACGAACGAAACACAAATAGGAAAGCTATGAATTTCATACTGCGAGACATGAACGTTCGCGGCGATGTAGGAGCAACGACTCCGACCTGGCGAGTATACGATAATTACGGGACCCAAGCAGCTAGATGCTATCCGGATAATGCATAATCGTGCTAACCTAAGGGTGGCGTTTCGCGTTAGGGGTATGTGTATGTATGCATGAGTGTATGTGTGAGACTCGGTGTCTGTTTTCGAACCGAATCATTCGTCGTGCGTGCGTTTCATCATTCCCGAAGAACGGAACTCTGACAGGTGACATCATACGGTCGTGATCATGCACAAAGTTAACGACGATGCCATGGGCGCATGGCACATGCCTCATTTTCGGTATGCAGAATGCACAGGCCCCGCACGCCGCACGCTAGACGTGCGTCTCTCACTTCCGTTCTGTGTGTCTCTCTCTCTACTACGGCCTCCTCAACCCAGCACTCAGCAGGTCGACGGGTGGGGGGACCCCCCTCGGGACCCCACGTGATTAGGCCTCCTCCGCATACCGCAGCAGGTGGTCCGAACGGGGCGTCTTTAAGTAGTCTTGCTAATTAGGCCTCCTCCGCATACAGCAGGTGGTCCAAATTCGGCGTCTTGAAGAAGCGGCTCGCCGGATCGCAGCGCTTGTCCTCGGTCCACGGCTTGACGCGCTTCGGGCGCGGCGGCGGCGGCGCGCCGAGGTCGCCCACGAGGGCGCCGTCATTCGTGGGGGGCAGCTGCGGCTCGGCGCCCACCACGGCGCCTCCGGGCGCACGTCGCCACGACGGTTGCGGCGCCGAGGAGGCGAGACCCATTGGTGCTGAGGCGGACTTGCGCAGCCCCCCCTTGGCGCCAAAGCTCGCGGGCAGCTGGACGTCGGCGTAGATGCCCGCGGTCGACTTGAAGACTTGGGAGAGCGGCGGCGGCTTCGAGCGCGGCGTGAGCTGCGCATCAAGCCCGATCGAATGGCCTCGCAGCTGCGATCTCAGCTTACCCAGATTCACCGCCGCTGAGCGTCGACCCACCGCGGCGGCGGCGAGCGCGGCCTGCGCGCCGTTGCCATCAAAGATGGGCATCACCGGTCCCATACCGGTATCGAGCTCGAAGAGCTGCGGGAGCGGTTTCGACTTGGAGCGCAGCGGATGGATCAGCCCTTGACGAGGCTGTGGGAATTGCAGCGGCGGCACGCCCGGCACGGCGCCACTCCCCTTCTCGTCGCCCGAGGGCGCCGAGGTGGGCAGCGGCTCGGTCGACCTCCGGAGGGCGCGCGACATGTCGGAGGCCTCGATGTGACCGTTGCCGTCCTTGTCCATGGCTGTGAACAGCGCGTCGATGTCGGCGAGCGCGACCGCGGGCGGCTGGATGCCTAATTTGGAAAGGGCCACCCTGAACTCGTCGCGCGAGAGCATGCCCGTGCCATCCGCATCCCAGTCGCGGAACAGGTCGATTGCGCGCCGTCCCGAGCGCTCGAGCGCCTCGCGCAGCGCGTCCAGCAGCTTGCCGCCCACGGGCACCACTAATGACTTGATGACGCTCGGCTTCTGCTTATCGGCGCCCGTGTGCACACGCTTCTTCTGCTTCCCGTCGGCGCCGCCCTCTCGTTCCGCCTTGAGCAGGGCGCGCTCCTCGCGCACCATCTCCTTGAGCTCCGAGTACGAGATCAGCCCGTCGCCGCTGTCGTCGAGCGAGTCGAAGAGACATTCGATGTCCTCACGCGAGACGCGCAGCCCCCACTGGGCAGTCAGCGAGCGCATCGCCAGGCGGAACTCGGCCTTGGAGACGGTGCCATCACCGTCCTCGTCCCACTCCTCGAAGAGCTTCATCACGCGCTTCACGTGCGTCGCGAGCGCCCGGCGGAGCAGCGCGACGTTCCTCTTGAGCCGCTCCTCCTTTGCTTCGGCCGACTCATCCCCCCCGAACTTGTCCAAGCCGCCCCCGCCGCCGCCGGTGCCCGCTCCCTCGCTCCCCCCAGCACGCTGCTGCGCCCGGAGCGCCGCGAGGGTCGCTAAGTGCTCGGCGTCGAGGTCGACCGGCGAGCCCACCACGACGCCCACCACGATGGTGCTCGGTACCTCTGCGCTCACGACGGCGCTCACGCCGGCGGGGATCTGCGGCAGGTGTGAAGACGACGACGGCGGGCTGCCTAATATGGCAAGGTCGGCGGAGCGCGGGCCGCCCGCGACGGCGCCCTCGCGCGACGCGGCGGCGGCGGCGCGCTGCTCGGCGGTCGGTTGCCTGAGCTGGCGCGGGATGCGGACCTGTGAAGAGAGCTGTGAAGAGAGCTGCGCGCTCGCGGCGCCGATGAGCTGCGGAAGGGACGAGGAGGGCGCGAGCTCGGCGGATCTCCCATACTGTCCATATTTGGGTTCGAGCCCGTCGGGCAGGTAGAGACGGTGCTGCGCATTCGAGTCCGCGCGCGCGAGCTGCGCCGTCAGCCGCGCCTCGGCCGGTAGGGCGCCCTCTCGGGCGCGCGCCGTCTCGGGCGGCGACACCCTGCCCACCCGCCCGAGGGCCGCGAGCGATTGGGCGGTGGCGGCGGGGCGGCGGTTGGCGTCCACCTCGGGCAGCACGACGACCTCGCCGTCAAACGAGGGTACGCTCGTGAGCGTGGGCACGCGCGCGATCGGCCCCTTTTTGTGGAAGGGGGACGTGGCCGACATGGAGACGGAGTGAAGGAGGGAGTGCGACATCTCGCGCGCCGACAAATCCGCTGCGCTCGCCTGCATCGCCGCGGGCATCGACATCAGCAGCGGGCCACCCGACGCGACCGCGACCGACACGCCCTGCTGCTCCTGATCCACACCAAAGCCCGGCGCGGGCGCCGCCGCGGGCGCGGGCGCGGGCGGCGCCGCCGCGGGCGCAGGGTGCGCGCCGTGGTGGGCGCTGTGCAGGCGCTGCGGTCGCGGGGGCGCGGGGAGCCCGAAGAGGCCCTTGCCCGGCTGCTCAAGCGTTTTGGGAGGCGGGTCGAAGCCCCGGATCCACTTAGCCGGGAACGCGCCGTGCTGGGCGCCGCCGCCGTGTTGGGCGCCGCCGCCGTGTTGGGCGCGCCCCTTGCGCGCGGAGGCGGTGGCCGACGGCTGCGAGACGCGCCACATGGCGGCGGTGGTCGCGAGGGCTGCATGCAACGCCGTCTGCACGAACTCGGCATCGGCGCCGCTCCCGCTCGCGCCGAGGGAGCCCGACTGCTGCAACGAGGTCGTGATCACACGCTCGAGCCCCGTACGTAGCGAGTCCCACTCGGACGCCTCGGCGCTGTACCGGGCGCGCATGCGAGCCACCCGACGGCGCACCTGCCGGCCGCGCTCGAAGCACTGAAGCCGCAGCGTGCCGAGTGCCTCGCGCTCGAGCAGCGGCAGTTGACGAAACTCGAGCAGCCGTTGCGCGCGCTCGGCGCGCTTGCGCCGCAGCTTGGCGGCGCGCCGCCGCGCCTTGCGCGCCCGGTACAGCGCCTGCAGCCGGATGGTCATGAAGAGGCGCGTCCCGGGCTGGCGCGCGTACTCGCGGTACTTTTCGAACACGGCGAGGCGGAAGGCGGCGAGCGACCGTTGGCGGCGCACGAAGGCCTGGATGTACACGGCCGCCCGCTCGCGCTTGTCGCGGTACTCGGCGCGTCGATTGAGCTCTTGACGCGCGAGGCGCCGGCGCACGCCCGACTGCACCACGGTCGCCGCCTTCTGCGCCTCCCTCTGGTGCTCGAGAGCGTGCCGGGCGAGGTGCATGCGGGCGGCGCCCTGCAACACGATGGCCGCGTCGCGCTCCTGGAGCGCGACCGCGTACTGCAGGCGCGACAGCTTGCCGCGCATCGCGGCCTGCACGGCGCGCGCCGCGTCGCTCTGCTCTCGTAGCACCTCGGTCTCGCGGCGCGTCACGAGCCCTTTGCGGCGCGCTTGGATCGTCGTCGCCGCTCGGGACTCGAGACGCTTCTGTTGGGTCTCGCGCCGCGCCTGCTTGGCGCGCTTGGCGGACTGGAGCGAGAGAGCGGCCGAGTTCTGCTCGAGGCTCTCCGCGGCCAACCGCCGGGCCTCGTGGGCCGCTTGCGCCTCGTGCAGCTCGAGCATCGTCGCCTCCTCCTCGGCCTCCATTCGCGCCTTGGCGTCGCCCGCGGCCTGCCTCGCCTTTTTGGCGCGCAGGCTGCTCCCGATCTTGGCGGCGGCCTCGTCCTGCTCCTTCTTCTCCTTGCGTGCCTTGCGCCCGCGCGCGCCCGCCTGCACTTTGATGAGCGCCGCCTTCTCCTCCGGGCTCATCGCCGCCTCCTCCGCCTCGTTCTTGTACCGCACCTCGGCCGCCGCGCGAAGCGCCTCCACCTTCTCACGCTGCTTCTGCGCCTCCTTTTTGGCCAGGCGCGTGCGTGCGGCCGACTGCAGCGCCAGGCGTGCCTCCTCTTCTTCTTGGGGCGTCCCCTTCTCCGCCTTGGGCTTTTTGGGCCTCTTGCCTTTTTGGGACGAAGGGCGGCTCCCGCTCTCCTCCTCCTCGCCCTCGGCGCTTGCCACGTCGGCCGCTGGCGCCGCGGCCGCCGCGGCCGCGGCCGCCGCCGCGGCCGCCGCCGCCGCCGCCTCAGCCTCTGCCGCCGCCGCCTTGGCCGCCGCCGCGTCGGCCGCCGCCGTCGCCTTGGCCGCCGCCGCCTCGGCCGCCGTGCGTGCACCCTCATCCTCCGGGTTGGCCGCCGCCGCTTCGGCCGCGGCCGCGGCCGCTGCAGCCGCCTCCGCCGCCTCCTCCTCCGCCGCCTCGGCCGCCGCCTTGGCCGCCGCCGCCGCCTCGGCCGCCGCCGCCGCCTTGGCCCCCGCCTCGGCCGCCGCCGCCGCCGCCGCCGCCTCGGCCGCCGCCGCCGCCGCCGCCGCCGCCGCCTCCTGATCAAGCTCCTTGGAGAGTCTCTTCTCTTTGGCCACCTTCTTGCCCTTCTTGCCACGCGTGGCGGCTTGCACTTTGGCAGCCGCCGCCGCCTTGGCGGCCGCCTCCTCGTCCGCCAGCTTCGCCGCCTCCCCGTCCTCGTCCTCGTCCTGCACGTCCTTTTGAGCCTTCTCCTTCTCCTTCTCCTTCTCCTTCTTGCCCTTGTCACGCCCCTTTTTGCCGCGCGTGATGGCCTGCACCTTGGCGGCCGCCTGCTCCTGCTGCTCCGCCTCCTCCTTCTCCGCCTTCTTCTTCTTCGCCTGCTTCTTGGCCTTCTTGCCGCGCGAGGCCGCCTGCAGCTTGGCCGCCGCGAGCTCGGCCTCGACCTCCTCCTCCGTCACCTCCACCACGTCCTCGAGCTCGGCCGGCATGGCCTCGCCCGTGACGGCGAGGCAGCTCGCGCGAACCACCTCGTCCACCAAGAGCGCCGACGCGGCCTGCACCGTGAACGGCACCTGCGGCGTCGCGGGTCGACGGCCTTGACGGGTGGACGGTCGGGAGGGCTCGCGCGAGATGCCCAACGAGAGCGTGATGCGGAACATGTCGTCCAAGAGCGTCGTCGCGAGCGAGAGCCTCTCCTCCTGTGGGGTCCCGGGCTCCGGCGGCTCCCCGGTGAACCGCCGGGCCCCTTGACGGGTGGACGGACGGGACGGCTCGCGAGACTCGGGGCGCGAGATGCCCAAGGCGACGGAGACGGTGATCACGTCGGCGATCAGGGACGAGGCGAGCCCCAAGCTCGCCGGTCGCTCTGCAACGATCGCCTTCGCCTCCCTCTCGGCGTTCTCAATGGCAGCGAGCTCGGCGGCGGCCTTGGCCTTGGCGGCCACGCGCTCGCGCTTCCGCTCCAAGGCCTGCTCGCGCGCGCGCTCCTGCTTGAGCTCGTCCACCCTCGCCTTGTCCTCGGGCCGCGAGCTCAGCTTGAGATTGATGAGCTCCATCTCCTCCCTGAGCGCCGCCTTCTTCGCCTCCTCCTCCGCCGCGCGCTTCTCCGCGCGCTTCTCCGCCGACTGCGCCATCGTCTCACGCACCGCCGCGATCTCGGCTTGCTTCTTCGCCTGCGCCTCCGCCTCCGCCTTCTCCTGCTGCTCCTTGAGCCGTTTCATATCCGCCAGCCCGCTGTCGAAGACCATCCCCATCTTCTCCGCCTCCTCGCGCGCGCGGTCCTCGGCCCACGCCTTGGCCGCGCGATCGCGCGCCTCCTCCTCCTCCTTCTGCGCCTTGAGCATCAAGTACGCTGTCTGCGCATCCTCCTCGACCTTGGACACGCGTGCCTGCGCCGCCGCCACAGCCGCCTGCGCCGCCGCCGCCTTGGCCGCCGCCGCCTCGGCCGCCGCGCGTGCACCCTCATCCTCCGGGTTGGCCGCCGCCGCGGCCGCCGCCGTCTCGGCCGCTGCCTGCGCCTCGGCCGCGGCGGCGCTCGCCTTGGCCGCCGTGTCGAGCGCGATCCGCTGGCGCACGAGGAGCGCCTCGGACTTGGCTGCCGCTCGGAGTGCCTCGTCCTCGGCACGGAGCTTGGCTGCGCGCTTCTCCTCGGCCTCCTTCATCTTGGCACGGATGGCCTCGAGCTCTTCAGCCTGCTTGCGCGCCGCCTCCGCCGCCTTGCGCTCCTCGGCCTCCTTCATGCGCTGACGGATCTTTTCGGGGTCGTACCGGTCCTCGACCACCTTCTTGGCAGCGACCGCCGTCTTCTCGGCCGTCTCGGCGGCCGTCTCGGCGATGAGCTTCGCCGACTCGAGACGCGCCGCCGCCTGCTCGCGCTCGCGCCGGCGCCGCGCCTCACCCTCCTCGCGACCGCGGTCCTCGGCCCACGCCCTCGCCGCGCGCATCGTGGCCGCCTCCTCCTCGGCCGCTTCGCGCTGCGCTCGCTTCGCCTCGGACAGGTTCGCCTTGGCGGCGAAGGACGCGGCCGCCGCCTCGGACGCCACCTTGAACGCGGCGGGGTCGTCCGAAAACTCGGCGGCCGCGGCCGCCTCCTCCGCATTCGCCTGCGCCTTCGCCGCCCTCTCGACCGCCTCCTCGGCCGCCGCGGCCGTCGCGTACGCCTTCGCCTCCGCCTCGGAGCGACGCGCCTCGAGCCGCGCGCCCTCGTCCAGCTTGCGGTCGTCGTCCGTCTGCCAGACGCCGATCGGCTCGCCCGCGAACCAGGCGGGCTCGGGCGCCCCCGAGGCCGCCGCTTCGTCAATGAGCTGCTGCTCCTCCGCACGGCGCGAGCTCGCGAGCTGGGCGCGCTCCTGTTGGCGCTCCGTTCGGTCGCGCTCGAGCTTCTCGAGCCGCTCCTTTTCGGCCTTCTCGGCCGCGAGCCGCCGTCGCTCGGCCGCCGCGATCTCCGCGATCTCAACCGCCGCCTCGACGCGTGCGCCCAGGAAGGCGAGGCACCATTCCTCGGCGGCGCGCCGCTCCGCTTCGACCCGCAGCCGCTCCGCCTCGATGGCGTCGACGGTCACCGAGATGACGTCTAGCACGATCGCCGCGCACAGCAGCTCGCGCTCGCGCTTCTCACGCGCCGCCTTTTCGGCCGCAATCCGCAGCCGCTCGCGCTTCGCGGCGGCGAGCAATGCGATCTCCTTGGCCCACTTGCGCCGCATGATGTAGCTCCGCCACTTGGCCTGGAACTTGATCGTGAGCGCGAGCAGCCGTTGGCGCTCGGCCTCCTCTCGCTCCGCCTGCAGTCGATCGCACTCCGCCATCGCGAGGTCCCACGCCATTCCTGGCCCAAAGAGCGCGAACGCGGCCTCGTCGAGCGCGAGCTTGCGGATGAGCGCCGCGTTCGCGCGGCGCAGCTCCGCCTTGGTCTGCGCACCCGAATGGCAGTCCTCATCAGTGGCCATCACACAGGGCGCGTCCGAATGGCAGTCCTCATCAGTGGCCATCACACAGGCCTCACCCGAATGGCAATCTTCATCATTGGCCATCTCAGCCTCACCTGCGCCTTTTGGATGCGCACGACCGCCTTCTCCTCCTCGAGCCGCTCCTTCTCGGCGGCCTTCTCGGCCTCCAATCGCACCTGTGGGGGGAGGGGAGGCACTCAGTGAGCTCATCAGCGGCCATCAGTGGCCACCAGCGGCCATCAGCGGTACTCAGTGAGCTCATCAGCGGTCATCAGCGGTCATCAGCGGTACTCAGTGCAAATCTGGGCGCACCCTCATCCTCTCCTTCGCGTCCGCAGCCTTCTCGAGCTCCTCCCGCTCGTGCTCGGCCGCCTTCTCGAGCTCGAGCCGCTCGTGCTCGGCCGCCTTTTCGAGCTGTGGGGAGAGGGAGGCGCCGTGGTGAGCACATGCATGCAAAGGATCGTCGAGGCGGTTTCGCCCAAACGTACCTCGAGCCGCTCGTGCTCGGCCGCCTTCTTCGCCTCTGACTCGAGCTCCAACTCCGCTCGCCGCTTCTCACTCTCGAGCAACGCCGCCGCGACCGCCGCCGCCGCAATCGCCTCCGTCTCGAGGGCAGACCGCTGGGCTTCCTTCTCAGCCTCAAGCCGCTGCTGCTCTGCCAGCAGCTCGGCGGCGGCGCGCTGGCGCTCAGCCTCGGCCTCGGCCTCGAGCCGGTGGACGTTCCACTTGTCCAGCAGGTACTCGAGGACGGAATCGGCCACGAGCGCCGCCTCGCGAGCCGCAGCTTCGGCCTCGAGGCGTAGCCGCTCGGCCTCAGCCTCGGCGATCAGCCGCAGCCGCTCGGCCTCAGCCTCGGCGATCAGTCGCTCCTGTTCGAGGCGGTTCTCCTCCTCAATGCGCAGCCGCTCGGCCTCAGCAGCGACGGCGTCCGCCTCGCGTTCCAAGGCCTCCCGGAGCAGCTCGGCCTCGAGCCGCGCCTTTTCGGCCGCCGCCTCGGCCTCGATGCGCGCCTTCTCGGCGGCCGCCGCCTCGGCCGCCAACCTCGCCTCCTCCTCCAAGCGCGCCTTTTCGGCGGCGGCGCGCTGGCGCTCAGCCTCGGCCTCGGCCCGAGCCGTTGGCGCTCCGCCTCAGCGGCGGCCGCGGCCGCGGCCGCCGCCGCCGCCGCCGCCTCCGCCGCGGCCGCGATCGCATTCATCTTGTCCGTCAATTCGCGCTCCATCGCAGCCTTCTCGGCGAGCCCCTTGGCCTTCTCGAGGGCGCGCGAGATCTCCATGTCCTCGAGCTGCGGTAATCAGGGGGGGCATTCAGGCGGTCATCAGGGGGTCATTCAGGGGCCACCAAGGGGGGTCATCAAGGGTCATTTCGGGGGGTCATCAGGGGGTCCTTCGTGGGTCATCTTGAGCGGGCAATCACCTGTGCCTCCTCTACGATTCGCTTCTCTTCGGCGAGGCGCTTCGCCGCCTGCTGCGCTGCGCTGAGCGCCGCCACCTTGCGTGCCAAGTCGCGCGCCTCCTTCTGCGCCTTCAGGTCCGCGAACCGGTCGAGCATCGTACGGTACCGCTCGACGAACGTCTCGTCGTCCTCGGCCATCGTGTCCTGAGCCCGAGCACGTGGATCGTGTCATCATTGGCAATCATTAGCAATCAAGGCCACTCAAGGCCACTCAAGGGCACTCAAGGCCATCGTGTCCTGAGCCCGAGCACGTGGATCGTGTCCTCAATTGCAATCAAGCGCACTGAAGCGCACTGAAGCGCACTGAATCGCACTGAAGCGCACTGAAGCGCACTCAAGGGCACTCAATCGAGTTCGCACCTCGAGCCTCCACGCGACGAACTCGTCTCGCTGGATGGAGCTGTCGCCGTCGCGGTCGATCCTGCGAAAGTTAAGCGCCATCTGCTGGTGCATCTGCGGCGGCCAGCGTTCGATGACCTCGTCCGGGTACTGCGCGAGGAACTCTTCGTAGTCGATCCGGCCGTTGCCGTTGCGATCGACGCAGTCAAAGAGGTCGTGGCACATCTCGAGCCGGTCCAGCTTCGTGGGGGGCATCGTCGCGAGAATCTTAGCCGCCGCCTCCCTCGCCCGGATCCTTGCCCTCTCTTCATCTGACACGTCAGGCGGAGGCGGAGGCGGCGGCGGCGGTTGGGGCACGCCTAAGGCCCCAACGGCCGCCATCCCAAACGGCATCCCCAGCGGAGAGGCCATCATGAGCATCTGTCTCATCCTCTCCGCCTCCGCCTCCGCCGCTGCGAGCGCCGCCGCCATCTGCTGGCGCTCCGCCTCCGCCTCGGCCTCGCGCAGCGCCCGCATCTCGGGCGTCATCGCCTTCTCAGCCGCGAGCCGCGCCGCCTCCTCCGCCGCCGCCGCGAGCTCGGCAGCTAGTCGGGCGGCCTCCCGCCTTTCTTCTTCTCTCTCGGCCTCGACCCGCGCTGCCTCCTTCGCTGCCGCCTGACGCGCAGTCTCCTCCGCATCTCGCCGAGCGAGCTCTGCCGCCGCCTCCGCCTGCGCGGCCGCAATCTCCTGCTGACGGACCTTTTCATCCGCCGCGGCCTGCTCCATCCGCCGCCGCTCGGCCTCGTGCTCGGCCATCACGCGTGCCATCTCCTCATCGTCGATGCGCTTCTGCTCAGCCGCCGCGGCCGCCGCCTTCGCCGCTGCCAGCGTGCGCGCCACCTTCGCCTTACGCTGCTCATCGAGCTTCTCCTGCAGCGCCTGGCGCTTCGCATCCTCATCCGCACGCCGCTTCGCCTCCTCCTCCCGCGCGCGCAGCTCCGCCGCCTCGGCGCGCGCGATGGCCTCGTTGGCTGCCGACTCGGCGCGCCGCGCCGCCTCCATAGCCTGTTCGGCCGCGCGCGTCGCCGCCTCCATCGCCGCCATCGCCGACGACTCCGCCATCGCGACTTTGTCCGCGGTCTCGCGCTTCATCTTCTCGCGCACGCGCGCATTCTGCGCCGCGGTCACGGCGAGCAGCGTCAGGTCAAAGTTCGGGTCGACGATAGTCGGATCCAACGCACCGGGCGCCCGGGTGGGCGGCGCGGCGGCGGCAGGCACGGCGGGAGTGCTGGCAGCGGGAGTGCTGGCAGCGGCGGCGGCGGCGGCGGCGCGCCGTGCACGCTCGCCCTCCTCGCGCGCGCGGTCCTCGGCCCACGCCCTCGCCGCACGGTCCCTGGCAGCTTCTTCTTCGGCGGAGAGCGGCGCGGCGGCGGGCGGCGCGGCGGCGGGTGGCGCCGTGGTAGGCAGCGTCGTGGTGGGCATGTCGGCAGGGGAAGAGGGCGCCGGACCGAGCGCGCCCGCGCCCTCGTCCTCGACGACAGGCGCACCCGTCGGCGTTGGTAGCGCCGCCGCCGCCGCCTTGTCCTCTGCCTCTTGTGCTGCAACGAAGTTGGACAGCATCTCGCGCTGTGACGAAACCGCGCCCACCACGGCGTCCGCGGGCGCCTTCGTGGGCGCCATCGTCTGACTCGCGGCGGCCGAGACGGGCGCCGGTGTCGACGGCGTCGGCGCCAACCCGAAGCCTGTCAGCAGCTTCTTCTGCGACTCCGGCACCGTGGCCAGCAAGCGCTCCTTCCGAAGCTTGTTGACGGTTTGGCGAGCGAACCAGCGTCGTGCGCCGTTCTGCACGTAGATGGAGGCGGCGGAGCGGATCTGCATCTCCATCTGGCGCTTCGTCGCCGCCACCAGGATCGTCTGCCGCATGTTCGCCAGGCAGCCCTTTGCGTACTGCTCGAGCTGCGCATCGCCCGCGTGCACGAGCTCCTGCAGCCGCTGCACCGCGCCCATCTCTTGCATGAGCTCGACATAGTCGATCTCGGTGCACGTGTTCTGGACAGCGCCGAGTGCGTACACCAGCGTCATCCAATCCGACGAGAACAGGTGCGCGAGCATCCGCTCAAAGGCGCGGAACCGCTTGAGCAGCGCCTTGGTCGCCGACGCGTTCGGGTCGACCGCCTCGGAGGCGAGGTTGCCGATGAGCAGGAGCGCCGACTGGTGGATGGCCGGATCGGGGCTGGCAAGGCACTGGGCCACGAGCTTCACGCCGCCCGCGACGCGCAGGTACTCGCACAGCGCCTCCGCGTCGTCGCCGTACGACGTGTCCATGATCTGCGCGAGGTCGCTGAGCGCCTCCTCCTTGGCGACATCGTCGCCCGAGCGGAGGTCCTCGAGGATGCGTGGCAGCTGCTGCGCCGGCGTCATTATCGACGCCATGCTTGCTCCGCCAGCGGTGCGGCCAGCCTCGGAGCGCACGGCCAACGCGCTCACGCAGGTCCCAGCCTCAAGGCACTGTACTTCCTGGACTCGAGACGAAGCAAAACGGCAACGGAGGTGTGAGTGTGAAATCAAGCGGTCACCTCCTTCTATAGTTCCATGTCACACCACAATTAAATATTCGTATGCACGTTAGATATGTCTCCTTTGAATTTCGTCTCTTATCCGGATAAATGAGTGCTCGTTTTTTCGTATTCACCGCGACGTTCCCCATCCGCCGCTCCTCGACGGAGCGTCTCGCATTTGCGTTCCCACGCACGTCCGAACGCCACATGGCGCCGGCCTCGATCGACGCCCTCGGTGGCGCGCTCGCCTCGTTCGCCTTCGGGCTCGCGGGCGTGATCGGCAACGGCGTGTCGGCCTTCGGCAAGCGCCAAGCGCGCCAGTGGCGGCTGCGGCGCGCGGCGCGCGCCGAGCTGCTCCTGGCGCTGCTCGCGGCGCGCATGTCGGCGATCGCGTACGTCGACTCCCACTCGGAGGTGCGCGACGCCTTGCGCGCGCCCGAGCTCGCCAACATGTGCGGCGGCACCCTCGAGCTCCTCCACTTCAAGCGACAGCGCACCGAGGAGAAGGAGCTGCTGCCGCAGTGGTTCCTGGCGCGAGGCGGACCGCCCATTGGCCAAGGTGCCACGCCACGCACGCCGCCCACGCGCACCACCACTGACGTGGACGCTTCCTTTGACGCGCGACCGGCGGACGCGCCAGAGAAGGCGCCCATGCCGGCGCCAAACGCGCCCGCGACGGCGCTGTTCCTCGTCTTTCGCGGCACGTGGAGCAAGATGGACTTGCTTCGCGACCTGTGCGTCGAGCCGGTGGCGCACGGCGGCCGGAGGTTTCATGGCGGCTTCCTCAGCGGCGTGCGGGATGACCGTGAGTTGCATGCGCAGCTGCGACGGGCGCTGCTCGACCAAGGAGGCGGCGGCGAGCCTCTGTACGCGATTCGGCCAGATTGAATCTCCGATGCGCGGTTCGGCCAGATTGAATCTTCGATGCGATATGGCTCTATATCTTGTTGTACACCCGCATTGGCCTCCGATGGCCCTCCCTCATTGCATGCTGATGGCCCACCTTCATTGCATGCTGATGGCCTATCTCATTGCATGCTGATGGCATCCCTCATTGCATGCTGATGGGCTCAATCATCAGGTACGTATTTGGCCACTCCCTCGGAGGCTCTCTGGGCTTCGCGCTCGTGGCCGCCAATCTGCTGCCTCCGAGCTACAGGGGGCAGGTGATTGCCTGATGGTTTCTGATTGCGTCCGAAGGCCCTTTGATGGCCCCTTTCGTTGGCACCGAATGGCCTCTGATTGCCTCCCTCATCAGATGATGGCCCTTTGATGGCCCCTTTCATTGGCACCGAATGGCCTCTGATTGCCTCCCTCATCAGGTGACGGTCGTTGGTGTGGGCTCGCCACCCGTCCTCGTGGACGAACGCCGTCTTGGGCACCGCCGTAGTGCTGGTCACGACGGGCGCAGCCGCCGCGGCAGCCGAAGTGGCGGCGATGACGCCGAGGACGAGGACGAGGACGAAGTAGAAGGTGGGGAAGGGGAGGAAGAAGGAGAGGGGGAGGTGAAGGGCGCCGAGGGCGCCGACGCCCGTGACGAGGGCATACCGGGCGAGGGGCGCGGCACCATGCCCGCTCGGCGCTATTTGCTTGTGGTCAATGATTGCGATGTGGTGCCTCGTAAGCTCCGTTCCCAAATGGCTCTCTAATGAGCCTCTATTGAGCCTCTGCCGGGCCCTCTGATGGCCCTCTGAAGGCCCTCTGATGGCCCTCTGATGGCCTTCTGATGGGATTTTGATGACCTCTGATGGCCTCTGATGGCCTCTGATGACAATCTTACGACCTACGATTGCGTGTCTCATCAGGTATGCTGGGCTCGCCCATGCCTGTGGGTACGCTCACAGTGCTCGGTGCGGCGCCACAGTGTGGCCTCTGATGGCTTCTGATGGCCTGCCTCTGATGGCCTGTGATGACTTCTGATTGCGTGCCTCATCATCAGGTGCGGTGCCACAGGGTGGCGCGATCGCACCGGCAGTGCTGCGGCGCCACGTCGAGCTTCTCCAAGTGTGCAGGGTGCCACTGATTGTGTCTGATTGCGTCTGATTGCGTCTGCTGGCCTCTGATTGCCTGTGTTTGCCTCTGATTGCCTCTGAGTGCCTCTAATTACCTCTATAATTTGAGCTTCTACAGACGATGGAGAGATACACTCACCCACCCGGCACGCTGGGCTTGTTGTTGCGCGATGGGACGGCCAAGGAGGTGCCACCGTCCGAGCGCGCGGCGGTGCTTCATCTGCATGAGGCGCTTTCCCCACAGCTTCTGGACCATCACGGGCTGCGCGGCGGGACGGGCTCGTACATTGGCGGCCTCGAGATCGCGGCGGCGCTCGCCGAGCTCGATGATGCCTCTAGTGGCCTCTAATGGCTATCTAATGGCTATCTAATGGCTATCTAATGGCCTCTAATTGCCTCGAGATCGCGTCGGCGCTCGCCGAGCTCGCGTCGATGATGAGTGACGCGCATTACAAGTGGCCATGCAACTTGCAAGTGGCGCATGGCATA
>Ga0180439_101459_pt1 | contig 14705 bp, 14 predicted proteins | sample ChrtobMetaP5_0mM_FD_119744 | JGI IMG/M metagenome (GOLD analysis project Ga0180439, IMG submission 119744) | Chrysochromulina tobin associated microbial communities from unialgal haptophyte culture, Seattle, Washington, USA - P5_0mM MetaG | ecosystem: Host-associated > Algae > Haptophytes >...
CACTCAGACCTCAATCAAAGACCACTCAGACCTCAATCAAAGACCACTCAGACCTCAATCAAAGACCACTCAGACCTCAATCAAAGACCACTCAGACCTCAATCAAAGACCACTCAGACCTCACCGTCGCCGGCTCCGCCATCGCCAGCGAGTCCCCGCCGCGGTCCGGCATGGCTTTGGGCTCCTCGCGTGCCCCGAGGAGATGCAGCACGAGCCCGAAGCCGTCCGGCGGGACCGGCACGTTGGGTGGCAGCTTGTTGGCCGACAGGTCGAATTGCATGCATTCGAGGTAGCGCTCGCTTTTGGCCTCGGCCGCAAGGGAATAGAATTCGTCAACGAGAGCTGTGAAGCGCGCGTCCGACACCTGGTACTGCCGCTCGGCGAGGGCCGAGCCGTTGTGCACGAGCACCAGCACGTGCGCTTTCGAATCATGGATGCCGAACGCATACGTGCTTCCCACGAGCCGCGTGACCACGCCGCGCACCTTCTTGGCGTGCTCCCCGCGAGGCTCCGGCTCCGAGTACGCGGGGAGCATCCCGACGGCGTACGCGGCGACCGCCTCGTTGGCCTGGACGCCCTCGCACCCGGGCACCACCGACGCGCAGAAGCCGTCCGACTTCTCGTCCAGGATCGCGCGCGCCAGCTCCTCGTCCTGCTGCTCGATGAGGCTCACGCACGCCGCCTTCAGCTCGCGGTTCGAGGCGATGGACGGTCGGCCGCACAGCGCCTCCATCTCCTCCTCGACGGCGGCCCGCAGCGCCACGCCGTACTCCTGCTTGAGCCACCGCTTCGTCTGCGCTTTTTGGACCTTGTCGATCTTCTGCGCCTTCTTGTCGTTGGCCTCCTTGCTCAGCTCGAGCTCCGACTCTGTGTGGTTGTAGGCTTTGGAGAGGTACGTGACAGCTTGAGCGCATGCCGCACACGTGGCGCGGTCAGCGAGAGCGCCGCGTGCGAGGGCGAGCGCCACGAGCACGGCGAGCGCCATGACCAGGCGCGGCGGCCTCGTTCGTGCTATTTCGTCTCGAGCGAGAAGTTGCGTGGCGGGTCGAGAAACGCCCGCCAGCGCGCGCCTGACAAGTCAAGACAAGTCAAGAACCCATCCATCATCTCCGTCCTCCCTTCCACCACAACTCGGTGCCCATTTTGGGGGCGTTGCGCCTGCGGGCGACCAGCACATGTGAATCACCTGCATGAATCACCGAGTTCTAAATCGTACTAGACTATAGCTAATTATGCACTGTAGCTATACTGTGACAGGACCTCGGTGGTGATGTACTGATCGTGTGATGACGACCGCAGTCAAGGACGCTTTATTAAGTTTAATTATCGCCGGTAGGTCATCAGGACCAGGCACGGCGGCGATTCCACGCCCGGGATGGATCGCGCGGGCCACGAGAAAGTGAAGGAGAACGACAAAGGGTACGAATGACATTCGCGATTCGGTCCCAAACACAAGCTAACGAACCACGCGTTCGCCAATTTGACAGCTATTTGGCACATTGACATTCCCACGCAACTCCCCAGTCGCCACACAGCTCACAGGTCGAGTCAGGTACGGTACTACCGCGTACTCAGTACCCTGTGACAACTGCATGCGACATGGAATGCGTGTGTGCAGGCGGGGCCGATAGCTACAATACATGTACATACTCGTACACAATATGCCCCGCCGTGACAGCCCCTCACGGTTGCGGGCGAATCAAAGAGCCATCGGCAGCCGTACTATGCGGGGCATGCGATAACTTACACACCCTGTGACAGCTTTCCACGCGACTTTTTTTGCGAGCTGCGATATGACCTGGCTGAGACTCTCTTTGAAACGCAGGTCTTCGCAGTCTCCCCGGGAGGCTCCTGATGTACTGGCACTTGGTCCCGTTCATCACGCGCACATCTCGGCCAGTTCGCACAGCCCGGGCAGTACGCCTTCCAGTTTGTTATGGTCTGGCATTAACTGTAGCTCGCCGCCGCGGCCGAGCCACATGTACCCGACGACGTGCTGCTTAAACCACTCGTCTGTGATCTTGCCCTTCTTGCCCTTCTTGCCCTTCTTGCCCTGGTTGATATGATCCTTAAAGTTGTCATTGGTGACCAGATAACACTCGTGCCCATGGCCTAACTTCCCTTTGGCAAAATCGATCAGTGCATCGTCGTCGTTGCGCCGCGAGGGTGTGAAGGTAATGTAGCTCAGCCAAGCATCGAGTAGCTCCGCGTTGAAGGCCTTGAGCGCACCCGATTTCCCGCCGTCGCGCACCCACTCGACGAGGAAGGCCATCGGCACGTACTCGACGCCCGCCGCACGCGCCTCCTTCGATTCGTTCGCCCCGAGGACAGTTTCGATGGCCTTAATCACGCCGAGGGCGAGCAACGGGGGCGACTTCTCGTCCGTGCGCGCGCGTACTTCATCGAAGGCTTTGCGCTTCGGGTGCGTCTTGTCATCGTACTCGGGGTCGAAAGTGCTGTGGTTGCGACCTACATTCATGCCGTCGATTGCCACGTAGATTTTGCGCTTCTCGCTTGGAGGCGGAGGTGGAGGTGGAGGTGGAGGTGGAGGTGGAGGTGCAATGAGTGCATTCGTAGCCGTCACCGACTTACGGACGAGCTCACACGCACGCTCAAGCGTGGCCCTGTCGGGCGCCGTGATGCGCAGCACTCGTTTCGTAGAGTCTGTGCTCAAGGCCAACTTCTGGCTCTCGGCTGGCTCTAGAAGCTCGAGTTGCGCACCGCTCTCCTTGCGAAGCTGCTTGATCTTAGAGCCCTTTTTCCCAATCAGACGCCCGACTTCTGACTCTGCCACTAGCAGCTCCGTTTGAAAAAACGGATGCGCAAATTTGCACCCTTTGTTCTTGCAATTGTTGCCATCGCGGCAGTGCTTGTCGCCAAACTTGCCCGCAATCCAAACGACGGCAGGCTCAGGGACGGCAGGTTCGGTCACGGAGGGTTCGCTGTCATCGCCCTTTCCCTCGCCATTGCCGCGGCCGCCACCGCCATCCCCACCGCAGCTATCCCCGCCGTCGCCGCCCTCGCCACCGCCACCCACGCTGCCTCGGCCCTCGTCCTCACCATCACCGCCATCGCCCTCACCACCGCCACCATCGCCCTCACCACCACCGCCGTTGCCACCGCCGCCGGCTTCATCGGACAGGTCAATATGCTCCATGGTCTGAAGAAAGCGAGCGAGAGCACAAAAAGCGAGCGGAGGAATGCACCTAAGGCGCCGTGATGAGCACGAATGAGAGCCGGGAGCGGGGGCATGCGGACGCTGCAGAGGAGATGCCGCCAGCACCCAAGCGGCAGCGCCACGATAGCGACTCGGACGAGTGTCCAGTCGATCCTTGATCGTCCAAGCCCGTCTAGGGGAACTGGGGCAATTGATATGTGGGGTAGGCGCGGTGGCCTGTCGAGATTACCGTCGAGATTAGTTTCTTTTCTGGTCTCGGTTAGTCGTCAGCTCGTCACGTTAGAAGACACCGGGGGGAGCCGAGACACACACACCGACACAGGGCCGACCGCACACGGTTCACAATTAATCGATCCAGTAGAGGTATCGAGGACTGTGAGAATTCAAACAGCATTCTCTCGAAGCGCCGGGACCCGGGGGTGGTCACCCGACGGTTGGCGTTCAGACGCGGTACGCTCGCGGCTCGGACCGCATGCGGGAAAACAAGTTGAGGTGTGAATTCACAGCGCATGACGGACGCGCTTTTGGGACTCGCTTACAGCCGAAGGGGTCGCACTTGCCAAACCATGTGCCAAACATGCAAACTCGAGCTGTGTCGAGCTGTAGCTCACCAGGAATGGTCACGCCTTAGTCACGCCAGACTCGAGTGGCGCCGTACCGGAAGCGACCCGCCTCAAGAGCAAGACGTCGCGGATGGGCCTTGAAAACGACTCAACGACAGTGGGACGGACAGACGAGGAGACGACGAGAGTGACCCACGGGCAGACAGACCCACGGACAGACAGACCCACGGGAGCACAGACCGGAACACGACGACAGAAGCTTCAATATGAACGTAATCGAGCACGAGGAGAGAGCTCGTAAACTACGTTCGCCAGAACTACGTTGGACTAGACTGTACATCGATATGTGAGCGGTTCGGAAGCGACGCGACGGGCTCGACACGGACTGCGCCGCTCGTTGATCATGGGCCCGGCCCTTAGCTCTTGCCTGTTCCCACCGACGTTCACGAGAAGAGGAAGCACGCCTCATTCCCACTGAGCATTCACAGTAGGAAGTTCACGAGAAGAGTAAGCACGCCTCATTCCCACTGAGCACGTTCACGAGAAGAGGAAGCACGCCTCATTCCCACTGAGCATGCTCGCGGCACGCTCCGTGCCGACGAGACGCTGCAGCGGGTACGCATCCAGCTTGCAAAAGAGCAGCGCGCAGGTCGAGTCGGACTCGTCCCCATCCGAGCGGCTGAGTTGCTGCAGCAGCTCCGTGTAAAAGTGCGCGTACGTGGGCGGCGAGTACACGGCGAGGTGGCGCGCGCCGCTCAGCTTATGGCGCCGAAAAAAGTGCGCGCGCTCCGAGTAGAGCAACAAGGGTACCTGTGGGGAAGCGCGGGCGCCGTGATGAGCCCTTGCACTTGCATGCAGCGCCGGGGTGGGCATGCTCCGTGCGCCGAGTCGAGCAGCGAGGGTAGCTCTCGCTTCTGGAGAGCGAGGTGAGGTGCAATGGGAGAGCAATTGGAGTTTGGGAGTGGGGAGGCGGGTCTAGTCTCCCGATTTGGGCGTGGGGAGGCGGGTCTAGTTTGGGAGTGGGGAGTAGGGAGTGTTTGGGAGTGGGGAGGTGGGTTTAGTCTCCCGACGTACCTCTCGCTTCTGGAGAGCGTTGCGCGCCCGCGAGACCTGCGGCGCGGTCGAGTACTCGGAGACGGCCACAAAGGGTACGTCCTCGGCGACGAGCAGCTGACGAACCCTGACGAAATCGAAGTAGCGCGGCACGAAGAGCATCGTCTGCGCGGCGCCGACGGCGGTCGACATGGCCGTGAGCAGGGAGGGGAGCAGCCGCTGTTTGAACGCCTCGAGCCGCGCGTCCGCCTCGGCCTCGGGCTCGCTCGCCTGCAATTAGGGCAATTAGGGCAATTAGGGCACTTAGGGCACTTAGGGCTCGCTGGTGAGTGGTACTCAGTAGAGGATGAGTCGCTCTAATTAGGGCAATTAGGGTAATTAGGGCTCGCTGGTGAGTGGTACTCAGTAGAGGATCAGTCGCTCTCGGTGTTCCACAGCGACATCCACCTCGAAGCGCATGAGAGAGGCAATCAGGGGTCATCAAGAGGCAATCAGTGGGAGCTGGGATGGGGGGATGGGGTGGGGGGATGGGGTGGGGGTGGGGGATGGGGTGGGGGATGGGGTGGAGGGATGGGGGAGGGCGCAAGCTCGGTCATGTCGCGGTGAACGACAGAGGTTATCTCTCAGCTGAGGTCGGCAACAGCCTCTAGGTCATCGTCATTGCTCGTGTGGAGGGGGTGCGTGAGGGTGGGGTCATCAGGAGAGGCAATCAGGGGTCATCAAGAGAGGCACCCACCTCGAAGCGCATGAAGAGTTGACGTAGCCCGACCGGTGCATGCCCGAGGATGCCTTCATACGAGGGGGTGGTGATGACGCGCCCGCTGATATTGGCACAGCCGCGTAGCATCAGGGCGGAGAGTTCGGGGGCCGCGTGGGCGGAGAGCACGGCGGTGTGACGAAGCCGGCGGGCATCGCCTTCCAGGTACCTGAGGAGAGAGGCCATTAGGGGCAATTAGATGTCAATAGGGGCCATCAAGAGGCAATCATGGCTCATGAGTGGCCTCGAGACGCCCCTGATGAGGCAATTCGGTCTCATCAGAGGTCATCAGGAGGCACTCATGGCTCATCAGTGCCGTCCGCGCGTACCACGGGCGGACCCGGGAAAAGTCGGTGTCGCGCTGCTGCGTCGGCAGTCGGTTGAGGAGTTCAAACAAGTCGGACACGTGCGACCAGTTCTGCAGGAAAGAAGAGGGAAGGAATTTGGTGTGATCAGTCGCAATCGATGGCAGTCCGGTGTGAAGAGGGAGATGGTGTGATCAGTCGCAATCCAAGGCAATCCGAGCCAGGTCAAGAGGGTTAGGGTTAGGGCCTGCGTAGGACGCCTCAGCATTTGATGGTACAATAGCGGTCCTCACAGACGCGCTCGGTGTTGGACATGGATTGGGTTGCTCGTCCTCGACATCCCCGCGGCAGCTAGCAGCCAGGCCGGGCCGGCAGCGAGGGTGGGCGAGGCATGCAGGCATGTAGGCATGTAGGCAACGAATGGCGATGGCTGGTACTCAGTAGCCCTCCAGGCACTCAGTGGCACTCAGTGGCACTCAGTGGCACACACCTGCATGAGCATCACGTCCGCATATGGCAAGAGGGTCAACTCAATCGACGAGAGCCAATCCGCATCCGCGCCGTCCTGGGCGCCACGCGTCCTCTTCGAGTCCTTGCCTTTGGCGCCGCCTCCGTCAAGGAGGGAGCGCAGCCCCAGTGGCGAGGCGAGGATCAGGTCGGCCGAGTAGAAGGAGGAGTAGAGCTTGGCCGCCTTCTTCGTCAGGCGTAGCGCGCACCTGGGGGGAAGCGAGGGCGCCGTGGTGAGCACGGCTGGCCGCCGATCGAGTGGGCGCCGTATTGGGCGCTTGCATGCCGCGGCGAGCACCGGAAGCAGTCGTCGTTGTTGCCCTCGAAGAGCTCGCGGTAGTCCTCGGGCTTACCTGTGGGGAAGCGTGGGCGCCGTGGTGAGCACTTGCATGCTTGCCCTCGAGAGGGCTCGCGGGAGTCCTCGGGGGCTTACTCAGCGGCATCGGCGTGCTCCCCTCGTCCTCGTCGTACTCTTTGACGAAGCGCGCCTTGTTCTCGACCTGCTCGTAGCAGGGCGGCAGGAGCGCCAGCAGCGCCTGGATGAATGCGAGCGCGTGTGAACGGAACGGGAGCAGCACCAGCACCGTCGGGCGCGTGAAGCCCTGGTCTTGAGGCGTCGCATGCAGCTTCTGGTGACGAAGCAGCATCTTGCGCGTCACCACCAAATGCTGCGCCGCATGCAGTGCAAGTACCTGCCGGCCAGGAGCGCGATTCGAGATGGCCAATCAAGATGCAATCAAGATGCAATCAAGATGCAATCATATGCAATCAGGAGCGCGATTCGAGATGGCCAATCAAGATGCAATCAAGATTCAATCAAGATGCAATCAGATGCTATCAGGAGCGCGATTCGAGATGGCCAATCAAGATGCAATCAAGATGCAATCAGGAGCGCGATTCGAGAGGTACTCAGAGGTACTCAGTGGTACTCAGTGGTACTCAGTGGTACTCAGTGGTACTCAGTGGTACTCAGAGGTCCTCAGAGGTCCTTGCACGCAATGCGAGTACGGCGCCGTCGGGGGAGAGAAGGAGAAGGGCGGATGAGGCTGCCTCAGAATTCGTGAGATTCATGCTTGACCTCATGGGGTGACCTCAAGACGAGGTGCACCTCTTCAGACAATAATTGAATGGTTGATTGGTATTCTCATTGGCAGCGTGTGATGAGCACCGTCATCATCATCAAGGCTCATCAGACAATATTCTCATGCACAGCATGTTCGGAATGGGGGCCGGGGCGCGTACCGGTATCAAAGCGGGGTACGCGGTGAGTGGGGTGCCCGCAGCGAGGACGTCGACGTAGCCCGTGAGCACACCGAGCAGCGACAGCTGTGGCGCGCTCAGCGGCCCGTCGCCGTGCGCCGCTCGCCACGTCGTACGAAGCGCTGCGATGATGCCCAACCCCTTGAGCTGCGTCTCCGCGGACTTGGCCGCTTGCAGCTTGGCCGAGGGTGGCGTCGCGGTGGGCGGTACGAGGACGCGCGCGTCGCCGAGCCCCGGCAGCTGCCAATGGTGCTCCTGCCAGCTCGCGCGTGCCTCGTCGAGCTCTGCCCGCGGCCATTCCTTCCCAAAATGAGAGTCGTAGGCCTTCGAGCCGTACAGCTTGATGTCGTCGGCGTCGTCGTCGTCGCCGCCGTCGTCGGCGTCGGCGTCGGCGTCGGCGCGAACATCTTCGAGCGCGGCGGCCTTGGCAACATCCTCGCCGATCGGGATGCTCGTCGCATCGCCCTCGTCCTCCTCATTCCGGTCGGGTGCCATGGCCGCGGCTCCGCGCAGGCGTGCCATGGCCACGGCGGGCGGCGGGAACCGATTCAGGTGATTGAGCAGCTTTTGATAGGCGGATACGGGCTCAGTGGTGGCGGCGGCGAGTGGTGCCGGCGGCGGTGCTGCTGCCTCGTCGTTGCGCGTGCGTTTCTTTGCGCGCGCCTGCGCCTCTGCCTTCGTCGCTTGCTTTGGTGGCTTCGGCGGCTTCTGCTTCGGGTCCGCGTAGTAGCCGACACCGTCGTCGCCCGCGCGAAACGCGTAGCCGACCTTGACGCCCGCAAAGGCCTTGGCGGGGATGAAGATGGGTGGCTCTTCCGGCGTCCTCTCAACAGCGGCTTTCGGCATGAGGGACACGTCGCCGTCCACGCAAGAGGCGCATTTCGTCAAAAAGATCGGTAAAAAGACACCGGGGGGAAACACGCACGCCAAAACTCGCCTCTCTATTGCCCGAAGTTTCGTCGAGTTCTGGATTCCTACGTGGAACAGTCCGCGCGAAGTCCGCATATAGGCCTCGAATGCGCGGCATCATGGCGATGCTGTGCTTCTGCTGCTGCGCTCACACAAGCGCGTTTCGCTCGCTTCTGCAGCAACGACAATCGGTGGCGTCGAGTGCCGCCGTGTCGGCGATGGAAACGCTGCCCGCTGCATCCGCTCGCATCAATCCGAAGGTGCTCCTGAAGGTGGATCCGAAGCCAGAGAAGGCGGGGTTGCCCGAGCCCTTCGCCACCCTCACAAAGCTCCTCTACTATGGAGCGTACGTCGGTGTGTTCGGGAAGATGCTGCTCACCGTCATCGAACGAGGATTGCCAGGCAACATGCCGGGAGCGGGATGATGCAGCGAGCGAGGGAACCCTCCGCCACAGCGTTCAACGCAGTGGCCAGAGCACGCGGGGCGCGCCTGAAGCATCGTGAGGCCTTTGGCCAAATAATGAAATAAATCGCACGGCTTCACACCGCACACATTCTCATGTCGTAAGCGCGACGGAAATCATGTCGTTACCCAGTGCACCGTGGCCATACGGGGCAGATATGCGACACTTACTCTTACACGGCGGGGAACGGGGCCGAGGGGCGAGGGGGTGCCCAAGGCCAAGCCACCTACCTCAGTGGCAGCGCCTCAGCACCCTGCTACACCCTGCACGCGCACAGCGACCAAACCAGCGTCCTCAAGCAGCCCAGTGTGCGTCTCCCGCGGGAGGGCGACTGAACATGACGGAACCCGCCTCATCACGCATGGGCACATGCAGGCGGCGCGGGAGCTTTTCGCGGAAGCCCTTGGGTACGACGAGGGCGGCGTCTTCAATGAAGTCGAGGAAGACGAGCGGCATGCTGCTCGTCGCGTCCGCCAGAAAGGCCTTCTGCTTCCCGTTCCACGCGCCACGCACCGGGTGCATGTCCAGCTGTTGGAAGACCACGCCTTTGAAACAGTAAAAATTGGCGTCGTGCGGTTCACTCTCGTCGATGTCGGGGTGTGACGGATTCCAGGCTACCGGTCCGGCGCTCAGCTCGAAGGCGAGCCTCGCCGCTTGCTCATATCGCCAAAAGTCGATCGTCTCAAGGTCTCCTCGTGTCCCAAATGGACCCCGCCGGCGCTGCCCCCTCCAGACCTCGACGATCTCCCGAGAGCTGCCGCTTTCATAGTCGAACTGGCCAAGCTGCTCGCGCAGGAGAGACGGCCGGTTGACCGGAGGGGCCACGTACGTCCTCTCCTGCGTACCGATAGTCCATGAGGGCCCCTGTTCCACTTCCACTTCCACACTAAGCGCTTTCCTTGGCAACATAGAGAGTGGCGCACGCCCTAACTGACTGACATTTTGAATGTCTTGAGGTGTCGTCACGAAAGACGCCTCCCATTCGCGCACAATCTGAATCTGAGGCTGGGGCGGTGGCGGATGTGCATGGGGGACCACGCCAGCATCTTCGAGCGCTTTCAATTGCTTAAACGTCTTGCCAGGCTTGGCCGGGTCGTGATCGGAGATAGCGATAGAGTACCCCAGCTCCGTGGCATACTTGTGCAGCCTCTTAGCGTGGTTTGCGGACTCGTTCTGCGGGCGCGCGATGACGATGCCCGAGACGAGGGCGCGGAGGAAGGTCTCCGAGACCAGCAGCCGCGTTCCGTCGTACGCTATGCGGCACGCGTCGATGTCGAAGTTGCTCAGCACATCTTCCATGGAGTCGAAGGCGCAAAGCACGATCTGTAGGTCATAGTCGCAGTCATCCATCGCGACGGTGATGGCGTATGGCGAGCGCACGACGCACATGCCGATCTGATGCTCCTCGCAGTACCGGGCAAGCGCAATGAGCGTCGCGCGCACCACGCGCAGCCCCTCAGCCGAGTCGGCCGTGGTCAAGAAGAAGTCGATGTCAGGCCGCGCCGCGTGGCTCGAAGAGCTGCTCATGGATGCCTCGTGTTGCGGCAGCTTACACAGGCCCGCAAGTGAGGCGGCGAGGCGGGCGGCAAAGCCTCCCGCGAGGCACATGCCTTGCGCCAGGCAGAGTCGTGCCTCCGGCGGCAGCTTCTGTTCCAGCAGCTCGGCGAGTGCACCAGGCGTGCGAAAGAGCGGCTCATGTGCGCGGTCCTCGTGCAGCTGCCGACGGAACAGGAGCGGGGAATCACCGATTGCGAGCGAGCGATTCACCGCCTCACTGCGTGCAATAAATGTGTTGGCATCCACGTGGACAAAGTATGGAGCCTCTATCTCAAGCAAGGAGCCGTTGTCCGTGTCGAACGAGGATGGTGGAGGGCCAAGTGCGAGGCAGCGACTAGCAAGATCGGTGATGCAAAGTGCGTCAGCGGCGCGAAACACATCGGCCATGTCGCGGCTAGGGATGCCCTTCGGGATGCGCCCTGTGCTCGCCCACTCCACTATCAGGGCAAAAGAGCGACGGGTTGATCATTTGATTCAGCATACAAGCGCTACCGAGCATACTCAGCGCTGACATCGAGAGCGAGAACTGCTCGCCGTTGATGACGAAAGTGACGGTGCTGTTGTACTGGCCATGAGGTTCCGCCATTTCGTCGGCCATGAGAGCGATCCGCATGTGGATTTCGCGCGCTTTGTGAACGAACTGTCAAGTCAAGTCAAGTCAAGTCAAGTCAAGTCAAGTCAAGTCAAGTCAAGCTTCCGGAGCACATTCGATAGGCTTCCGTACAGTATGGTTGTCTGTTGTTTATGTATAGACTTAGACTTATCTAAAAACCCCAGTATCGGTGGCTCTAGCTAGAGTGCCCCTGAAGCTTTGATACAGCTTTGATCGCCAGAACCCGTAGTGGCTTCGTAGTGGCGAGACGGGGGCGTCCATTTACAGCTTTTACATGTAAGCGGAAGGGCGTCTTGAGAGAGCAGAGAGAGAAGAGCGCGATGCAGAAGAGAGTTTTCCTTTTTCCTGAAAGCGAACCTAATACTCGACCACACGGAGACACAGTCACACACATCTCGTATATGTGGTATGACGATACATATGAGATGACATTAACGATACACACAAGTGCATGTTAGTTCAGTACATGCACAGTTCCTCCCAGCTGTACGTTTCTCCCAGTTAATTCGACACCATTTCACGCAGTAAGTTCACAGAATACGTCCAACATCAACTTGCTGCGCGAGCGTGCCTTGGCCCTCGATGCCCATGGCCGCATTCGCCTCGGCGACTGCCTTCGCCACCGGCAGCGAAGGGTCGAGTGAGAGCTCCTCCTTGACGCGAGCCACCTTTTGCGCCATCGTGCCCACAGCGGTCGGGGAGACAAGCGGCGCCGCGGCGGATTTGGGCGCGGCGCTCGACGGTGCCGCCGCGGAGGCGGAGGTGCCTGTGAAGTCATCAACCTTCGAGGGCGAGAGGTTTGAGGGCTGGCCACGCGCGGAGGAGCCTCCAGCGCTGCGACCCCTTGCTGGGCTGCGACTCACTGGCAGCGTCCAGGTAGCGTCCAGGTTGGCCATCGACGCGCGTGCGAGGCGGGCGTTTCGATCGATCGAACTGATGGCCTCGGCCTTGCCATCGAAGGAGCTCTCGAAGGCCGAGCCAACCGAGGGCACGGCATGGGGCGAGGGCTCGCCTCGCGTTGAGGAAGCGCCAGCTGGAGCGTGCTTCGATAGGATCCGAAACTTGCTTCGATAGGATCCGGCCACGGAGGCGTCGAAGGTGGCATTGGCGAACGTGCCTTCGCTCTTGAAAGACGCTCGAGAGCGCTGCAGACGCACCAGTGGTCGCGCGTCCTTGGCGCCCTTGAGGATGCCGGTTTGGACAGCGGGCGACGCGAGCGCGCCCGCGATCGCCGGCATGTCAGGCCGCTGCGTCGGCTCACGGTGGCAGCACTGCTTAGCGAGGGCGACAATGCTGGCGGGGCAGTGGTACTCGCGACGCTCGGAGTCGTCGAGGAGCACCTGCACAGGGGAGACGTCGCCGCGCTGCACCACGCGCACGATGTCCATCGCACGCTTGCAATTGAGCACGAAGTACGGCGGGCGCAGCGTCCCCATGTGCACGAGGAGGCAGCCAAACGACCACACGTCGAGCGCGGCCGTATGGTTCTTCTCGCCACGCGCCACCTCGGGCGATATGTACGCCGCCGTGCCGTGGAGCGCCTCGTTGCCGTCGGAGGCGGTGGCCGAGGTCTTGCTGTTGGCGGACGAGCCGAAGTCAGCAACCTTCGCCACCCACGAGTCCGAGAGCAGCACGTTGCCTGGCTTGAGGTCGCGGTGGATCACGTTGTTGAAGTGCAGGTACGCCAAGCCCTTGGCCACGTCGCTCGCGATCGAGAGGAGCGAGGCGCGCCACGTGAGGTACTCCTTGTACTCGGCGCCTCCGTGCAGCAACTCGAGCAGCGAGATCTCGAGCAGCTCGAGCACGATGCCCACGCGCCGCACGTGGTCGGTGGCGATGCCGAGCATGAGCACAACGTTCGGGTGGCGCAGGCCCATCATCGCGTCGTGCTCGCGGAGCATGTCGGCCAGCAGCTGCACCGAAGACTCCTTGTCTTCACGCAGCTGCTTGACCGCGCAAGGCGTCGCCTTGAACAAGCACGCGTATACGGTGCCAAAGGTGCCCTCGCCCAGCTTCTCGATCATCTCGAGATCGTTCCAGGCGATGAGCTTGCTCGCGTTGCTCGACTGCTCGACCATTTTGTTGAGCGCCGCGATCTTGGCAGCCCCGCGCGGAGTAGTTATGGCGATCGACGACGCGACCAGGTTGTTCTTCTTCGCCGACGCCGTGCTCTTGTCGATGTCGATGGTGCCCTCGGAGGCGGCAGAGGGCTTGTCGCCCTTGCGAGTGCTGAAGTCCTCCATCTCAGCGGAGGGGCCGCGCGGGGACGAGCTGCCAGCAGAGGCTCCACCGAAGCCAATCTGCGCACGGCCGCGAGCCGGGCTGCGGGACTTGCCCTTGCCACGGTAGCGGAAGAAGCAGCAGCATCCAATCGCACAAATGCCAAGGCCTCCACCGACTACAGCAGCGACGATGATAATGAGGTTCTTGCTCGATACGTCGGTCGGTGCGGACACCCCGAGAGGAGCGACGAGGCGGGTGACCGTCTCCACGGTGATGGTGGGGGCGCTCGTCACCTGAAGACCGAAGAACTCGCTCGCCGCGTTCGCGTCTTCGAAGATAGAGGTGCTCAGGGACTCCTCGATGGCGGCACACGCGGACAAAGTAGAGGAGACAATGGTGATCTCCACCCGAGTGGACGCGGCATAGGCAACCGTGGTGACCGCGCTGGGGTCCACGCCCGACTCGGCGGCGACCGAGGTCGAGATGTTGTCCAGCCGGGCAGGCGTGAAGGCCTCGATTGGCTCCGCAGCAACGAAGCCGATCACAACCTGGTAAGTCGTCACCGTGGCCGCTCCCGGCACCGAAGGGGGCGGCGCGAGGGGCGAGGGCGAGGGCGTGGTGGACGGCGGGAGAGGCGGGGGCGGTGGCAAGGGCGAGGGCGGAGGTGGCGGTGGCGAGGGCGGCGGGGGCGAGGGCGAGGGCGGCAAGGGCGAGGGCGGCGAGGGCGAGGGCGGCGGGCACGGAGGCGGAGGCGACTGCGACGGCGGCGGCGGCGGCGGCGGCGGCGGCGGGGACGATGGCGAGGAGGGTAACGGTGAGTTCCCGGGATGGAATGGCGGCGGGGACGGCGGCGACGGTGGTGGCGGTGCGGAGGGCGGCGGTGGCGAGGGCGAGGGCGGAGGTGGCGAGGGCGAGGGCGGCGGGGGGGATGGCCTCGGCGGCGGGGCCGGCGGGGGGGAGGGGTCGGGTGGCGGTGGCGGCGACGGCGGCGGCGGGCCGCGAGGGGAAGAAAGCGGCGGTGATGGTGGATGGGTCGGTAGTGGCGAAGGCGGTGGTAGCAGCGGAGGGGGCAAAGGTGGGGGACGTGATGGAGGGGGCGAGGGCGGGGGCGATGCAGGTGGTGGTGATGGAGGAGGAGATAGCGGCGGGGAGGGCATAGGGGAGGGCGGCGGCGAGGGCGGCGGCGGCGACGGCGGCGGCGAGGGCGGGAGCGATGGGGATGGCGACGGCGGTGGCGAAGGAGGGGGCGAAGGCGGTGGGGACGGCGGTGGCGACGGCGGCGGCGAGGGCGGGGGCGGTGACGGGGGCAGTGACGG
>Ga0180439_101472_pt1 | contig 14617 bp, 13 predicted proteins | sample ChrtobMetaP5_0mM_FD_119744 | JGI IMG/M metagenome (GOLD analysis project Ga0180439, IMG submission 119744) | Chrysochromulina tobin associated microbial communities from unialgal haptophyte culture, Seattle, Washington, USA - P5_0mM MetaG | ecosystem: Host-associated > Algae > Haptophytes >...
CTCGACCCGTACTGTCGAGCCCGGTGCGCCGGCGGGCGGGTGAAACTAACATGCATGCATGCATGAATATACAGAAGCATACTGTCCTTGCCAAATCTGGCGAAGCAAGATCCGTTATTATTGCGTGACGTGTCGCATATCTCTTGAGACGTCGCTCCAAGCGCGTCGCGCATTCTGGTCAGCGGCTCCGCCGCGTTTGTCGTGCACAGAGAAGACTGCATGGAATACGAATTCGAATACTCCTCGCGTCGAGTTATAGTTTGTAAGCATTCATCATGTGCATGATTCATGTGAGCGGTGGTCGATTATGGCTGAAAATTGCAAATTGTCTCGTCGAATTCGACTCGAGATCTTTATTAGTAATCTAGACGTCTCTATAATTTGTGAATTGTCTATAAGGACTCAGAGGACAGAGGTCAGAGCGTCGGCCTTCGGCCAGCTCTCGGGGCTGTTCTATCTAAACATCCCTAAGTGTGTGAAGCACAAAGAAGACATAACAATATACAGCTATACACTCGAAGTAGGTTTCGACTTCGCATCTCGCATTATTCTCGCTTGTATGGTCCATGGAGAGCGGTCGCGTCGAGATTCTACATCGTCTTTGGGACATGGCGGCTTGGCGGAGGTCCGGTCGCCGACCAGTCGTGAATATAAACAATGAACCGCTCAGTGAGTTTCCTCTCTGTCTCACGGACGCACGACGGGTCCGCCACCCACGCAGGGGCGAAAGACCAGGTTGGAGATTTCTTCATATATATTATTTGTTTTGGGAACGGAAGGAAAGCTCAAGCACCTGTGTTTTTTACTTGGTTTTTCAAAAAGACAGGGGTTTTTTAAAGACACCGCTCACCGGGGGGAGCCGGTAAGGCCGGGGTGGGGGTGCGCCATGATCGCGACCTACAGCTTGCGTAGACTTATGAACACAAAACGCCTCTCGGAAAGGTTGAGGAAGTGTCCACACTTTTTCCCGCAAGATCCACACTCGCTCATGCTTTCCATCATGGCTATGACCTCGGCGGCATTCGTTCCCGTCATGACACCGGTTCGACCGGCGCCTTTCGCGACGCGGACTCTGGCACCAGAGATGAATGCGGCCTTCCTCGCTTTGGACGCCATCGAGCCGGCAGTCTCCTCATACGTCAACATCTGGGTGCCTCTCTTCGAGAGCGCCAAGGCGTCGGGTCTCGCACCCGACTTCCTCCTGCACTGGGGGCACGGCGCCGCAATGGCCACGGTGCTCTTTGCCATGGGTGGCTTCGGCGCCTTCCTTGGCTGGCAGATCCGCTTCGGCAAGGGCGAGGAGGTGTACTCACTGACTCTGGGTGAGACCGTCCGCGAGCTGCACCCCAAGCTCATGGGCGCTATGCTCTTCTTTTTCCTTCTTGGCGGCCAGGGCGGGCTGGTGCTGCTCGCGACCGGCGGCCAGCCAATCCTCCAGTCGGCGCACTCGTCCACGGCCGTCATCGGCCTGTCGCTATTGCTGGCGCAGGCGGCGATCGGCGTCACCATGAAGGACTCTGAGCTCGGCCGTACGGTGCATGCATACCTTGGTACCGGCACGCTGCTCGCCCTCGTGGTGCACGCCTACTTCGGGCTCAACCTCGGCCAATCCTTCTAAGGCCCCGGGCGCGCGCTGCTGGCTTGGCTTCTGTGGGTAGGTGACCCCTAGGTGTTCCACAGCCACAGGGCAGCATCACTGGCATATGGTCCATACGACGGTGGACGTGAGGTCGCATTGGGGTGGCAAGAGACAAGGATTGACTGTGAGGTGGCACTTATCACACTCACGGGAGGGGGCGGAGGCTGCCCCGACGGCAGGCAAGAGCAAGCTGTTCAGCTTGTTCCAGCATATCGGCTCGGCCTGCTGTGTAATTGCTAGCCACATGTGGGTGGGTGAGTACTTGGGGTGGTGCGTCGATCTTTAGAAGAGCTCAGACGATTTCGAAGGCGGGGACGAAGAGATGCCGTAGACTGTGGGACCTCATCCCCACCTTAACTCTGAGACTTCGCGTACACCAACTCGGCGCGAAAGCTTGCCGCGTAAACGTGCCGATGCGACACGAGGGACACTCTCCCTCAGACTGTCGACGTCCGTTCGAGTGATCGCGCAGACGATGAAGGCACCGCCCCCTGCAGGCGACTTTGCGGACACCTTATGCGGTGGAGATCCTGGGCCGTGTGGGTGCTGCATCTCCGATCGCCGAGTGGGTTGCGTGTCCGTGCTCGTTTCGTGGTGCATCCCGGGTGTCGTTGTTGCCCAACTCTTCCAGCGCGTCACACGGATACCCGACTCGTTTGCCATCATCGCCATCTTCTTGTTCGGCACAACCATCACCAACATCCTTCTAAACTCGCTCTGTGGCGATCAATCCAGCCTCTTTGGGCTGCCTGGCTTGCTTACGCGACCCTTCTGGCCGAGCTTGTGTCCCGTCGGCCAAAAGTGCGCACCGGACAACGACGGCGCGAGTGGCGACGACGCGGAGGACGGCGGTCGATCCGACGTATGCATCTTCAACGACTGGCTCGCGTTCACGTCCGGGCTGGTCCTCTTGAGTCTCTTCTTGGTGGTCCGAGCGCGCGTGCGGGAGCAGTATCGCATCGCGCCGTGTTGCTGCGGTGTCCTCGAGGACTGCTTCCATGCCCTGTGGTGCTTGCCGTGTGCGGCGAGCCAGCTGATGCGCCACGTCAGCACGCACGAGGCCACCGAGTACAGCCTCTTTTCGGCCGACGGCACGAAGACGTTGGACCCACCGCTGCGGGACGCGAGGGGTGCTGAGGCGTCGCCGGCGCGCGCAGCCTCGATTCGCGCTGAAGCCTCGATGCGTGTCTAGCGCGTACGTGCGGCTGAGAATAACTTTGCAGCCGGTAGCTTGACTGAAATAAACTGAACATAAAAATTCTGCACACGCCGCCGTGGAAATCTGGCCCCAATCTGCATCTATCTCGCTGCCTCGGTCCAGATCTCCCGCGCGTCTCCCGCAGCAGCGCGCTGAGCCAGCACGGCCATAAGACCGCGACGGGTCGGGCACGGGGGACCCGGCATGATTACGCCGCCGCTGTCCCCCCGCTCTCCTGCCGTGCCGTCGGCGTCGTCGGCGCTGCGTCATCCTCGTCGTCGGCTTGGTCGTCGGCTTGGTCGTCGGCACGATCCCTCTTGGCTTGGTCGATCCGAGCAAAGCGCCTCGCCATAAACCCTCTTGGCGGGCTGAGCACGGCTGCTGCACCTGACTCCGAGGCAGCTGCTGCACGTGTCGCCGCGCCAGCAGCGCCGCCGAGTGCCGCTGCTGCTGCTACCGGCTGCGCGCCGTGCCGTGCGCCCACGGCCTCCGCCTCCTCGATCTCCCGGAGCTCCGTGAGCGCTCGATACGGCGCGCTCGGTACGGCGCGCACCGCCTCCTCGATCTCCCGGAGCTCCGTGAGCGCTCGATACGGCGCGCTCGGTACGGCGCCCACCGCCTCCTCGATCTCCCGGAGCTCCGTGAGCGCTCGATACGGCGCGCTCGGTACGGCGCCCACCGCCTCCTCGATCTCCCGGAGCTCCCTCAGCGCCACCGACAGCTGCGCATGCAACTGCGCCTCCGCGACCCGCCAGGCGGAGCCTTCGAGGGCATGGGCGCTCAGGACGGCGCTCAGGGCGGCCTGCATGCCTGCGTCCTTGTCCCTCTGCGCGCGCCGCGCGCGCCGTACCGAGCGCCCGAACAGGAGGGCGAGCGCGAGCGCGCCGAGCCGGGCGCCGCCGCTCAGTGCGCCCAACGCGACGCCGAGCAGCTGCCACGCCCACGACAGCGCCCACCATGCCCAGCGCGCCGCCTCGAGCAGCGCCGCCTCGAGCGCGCACGCGGGCGCGGAGCCGGCGAAGCAGAGGGTGCTGACGACGACGTAGGCGGCGGCGGCGAGGAGGGTGCCGACGCTGGCTGTGAGCGCGGCCATGCGTGCGAGGGAGAGGGCGGACGCGAGGATGACGTGGCCCATCCCAAACAGGAGCGCCGTCGTGAGCGCGAGCAGCACCGCGCACGTGAGCTGCCACGTGAGCAATCTCGTCTCGAGCTCGGCCACCCGTTCGCTCAGTTTCGTCAACTCGTGGGCATGCAGCGCGCTCAACGCGGCCTCGCGCTCACGATGGCGCTCCGCCGCCGCCGCCAGCTGCGCCGCGTGTGTGCGCGTCTGCAAGGAGAGCGCCACGTCGGCAGCCATCCGCGCATAGTCCGGCTTCGATTCCGCATCGGCTTCCGTAACGACTTCAAGCTCATGCGCCACATTGGCGTGCACGGGAGCCGCCGTCGGTTGGCTGGAAGCCGAGTCGGCATGGGAAGGCTTGGAGGCTGTGGAAGGTGAGGGAGGGGTCCCTAATAAGGAAGGGGAGGCTGTGGAAGTGGCGGCCGCTCCGCACGACGAGAGCTCCGTGTCACCGCTAGCCGTGTCTCCCTCTGCAGGGCAAGCACCAGGCTGGCCGCCTACCGCCGCTGCTCCCGCCGCCGTCGAGGGCAACGGCTCACAAAACTCGGCCACGTCAGGCACCTCGTTCGCCACGTGGAGCATCAACCGTGCCAAGCGCGCGCCGTTGCGGGCGCATGCATCGGCTGCGCGCGCGTAGAGGCGCTCAACAGAGCGCTCATCCAATCGCATCAGCTCCTCAATCCGTTTCCGTAACGACTTCCCATCGTTACCGGTCAGGCCACTCGAAGACACCGTCGACCCGAGAGCGCCGTCATGAGCACCGCCGGCTCTGGCGGCGGCGGTGGCGGCTTCAACGACCGCACGCATGCGCGGCGGCTCTGCGCCGGCGCCACGCTGGTCGACGCCCAGGACGGCACCACGCTGGCGCACGATGAGCCTGGCGAACTCGGGCATCCAAAACAGCCCAACGGGCCGGCGGGAGGCATTGTACAGCTTGGCGCGCTCCTCGAGCTCACGTTCAAACGCGGCGACCATCTGCGGGTCTGTGAGCGGCAAGAATGGGTACAGGTTGCCCCGCATGCGATCGCGCATCTTGCCCGCGGCAAACGGGTTCGGCGTGCCCCTCTGCGCGTCGCACGGGATCCGCTCGTCGAAGATCATGGCGTCCATGGCCTCCCGAGTCGCCTTGTACAGGGCCGTGGGCTCGCTGATGCCGGCGCGTCGTTGACGCGCGACGACGTCGGCCAACGCGTCCATGAAGCAATTGGACGTGAGGATGATGAAGGCACCTGTGGGGAAGAGAGAGCGTCGTGGTGAGCATATGCATGCCGGGTCGGGGGCTGATGAGGATGATGGGCGCACCGGCGGTGCGCGCGTGCTCGCTCACGCACGCGCCCTCAGCTGTCTTACGGCTGAACTCGACGAAGCCCCGATGGTCGATCGCGTTCACCAGGGCGGACGTCATAAAGTCCGCACGCGCCTCCTCGATTTCGTCAAAGAGCACAACGGGCGCTGGCCGCGCGCACGGGTCCGCGGCCGTGGCCGTTGAGAGGGCCCACGAGGACCAGGAGGCGTCCCCGCCACCCCCACCGGCGCCTGCACCGCCGCCGCCCGCGCCCGCGCCGCCCGCGCCGCCCGCGCCCGCGCCTGCGCCTGCGCCGCCACCGCCCGTGCAGCCGACACGCCCGGCGAAGAGCGCGGCGAACGCACCCTCGCCCTTGACACCGCACGGCGGCGAGACGAGCTTCCACATATCCTCATCCGTCTTGTAGTTCTGCATGCTGAAGCGCTGAAAGGCCGGAGGCGAAGTGCGACCATGCTGCGCGAGCGCCACAAGCTCCGCAAGCATCGTCTTCCCCGTTCCAGGGAAGCCGTAGAAGAAGAAGACGTGCGCATCTTGGCCGCCGTCTGCACCACTCGCGATGCCGCGCAGCCGCTGCACCACCTCGGAGACGACGCTCTGCTGGCCCGCGATCCTGTCGAAGACGCTCAGGTCAGGCCACGTGGAAGCCGCCGAGCCGTCATCGACGCCGACGTGCTGCTGCGCCGGCTGCGCCGACTGCTGCTGCTGCCGCCCGTGGCGCGACTCGAGCTGCTCGCGCATGCGTGCACCGAAGCGCTCCGTCGGCTCTTCTCCGAGCACAACGGCGACCGCCGAGCGCAGCAGGTGCGGCAGCAGGCGCGGTTGAGCGCGTTGCGCGGCACTGAGCCACGGCGCCGCCTCTCCTTTTGCGGAGGAGAGAAGCCTGTGCCGTGGCCCGCTCCGCTTGTCGGGCTGCGCCAGAGCCTCGGCGCCCCAGCTCGTCGAGAGCGCGAAGAGCACGAGCCGGCAGTCGACGTCCAGCCTCGTGTCGTGCGCGGCGGTCGCGTGCGTGCACTTTGCCTGCTGGAAGAAGCGCGTCGCGAGCGTGCCCACGGCCGCGGCCGGCGCAAGCTGCGCCTCGCGGATGAGCACGAGAGTCCACAGGCCCTGGCGCTCGCGCAGGACAGCGCCCACGTCGTCGACGAGCGATGGGCACCCGCCTACGTTCACAGCACACGACAGCTCGCGCCACCCGGCCATCGGTGAGGTGAGGTGCTGCAGCTCGTGGAGCCGCAGCCAGCACTGCAGGGCCGCCGCGTGCGCAGAGGCGTTGCCGGCGAGCACGACGTGTCCCGAGGTTCTTGGTTCGCCGCTCACCCAGCGCTGGAGCGGGAAGTCGGTCGAGTGCACGAGTGCGAGGGCCTCGCACATCGCGACTCTTCCCGCCACAGGGGGAGGTGTGAACGGAGTTGGTGTGTTGTAGTGTGGCCATGCAAATGAATGCGCGGAGCTCGCCGTTTCTCCGCGACGGGCTGCATGCTGACGCTTCCATTCGATCGCTTCAATCCTCTTCAACTGTAGCCCTTGTAGATCCCCGCCGTACCCCGCTTTTCTCGGCCCACGGGCCCACGCAGCAAGAATCATCACCGGGCTGCACTTATCAAGCAATCGGTAGCACCCGCCCTTTCCTTTCTCCCGACACATCCAATCCGGACCTTGCCCTCGCCTCTTTCAGATGCAGCTGCACACTGCATCCGCTCACGGCTCCGCTCCGCCCAGCCTCCCTGGTGCTCCGGCCTCCGCCGCCGCACACGCAAGTGTGAAGTGATCATTAAGTAAGTAAGTAAGTAAAACATGCCAACAGGCAGCGTACACGTGGCGAGGGGACCGTCCCCAGTGATCATCGGAACCCAGTGAAGTTAGATCGCGACGAGCACCAGAAGTAAAATATATTTGGTTATACATGTGAGATATATGGTTCGAGTCGCCCACAAACACCAGGCAGGCTCGGAGGATGCAGGATCACACCAAATCACACCAACCACGCCTACGCTTGCACGACTCTCAGCTCTTGAGTATCATTTTTGTTGAGCTTGTGCACGGCTGTTGAGCGAGCATAGACGTCAACAGATAGTCTCAACACGTCAACAGACGTCGCCTACAGCTCAAGAATGTCCATCTTTCGATCTAACTTCGGCCTAAAGGCTCATAAAAGGCTCAGCTGGAGAATTTCGCCATGCCAAATGTACCGTGACATGCGTGGCACTGCTGTGGCATCATGCGTCTTGCGTGACACAATTCCTAGGGTGCATCGATGCACTCATAGGCCTTGCCAAAGTGGATTGAATCTGCGCAACGCTCACGAACATGCTGAATTCTCGAGTAGCATTTCGAGTGGTAGTAGTAATATTCAACTGTTGGGATCTCCGTGGGATATTCCGGCAAGTCGCGATGAGCTCTCGGGACTTTGCCGCCGTCCAAAAGCTCTTTGATACGTGCAGCGATCACATTCAGGCGCGTCTCCTTCTCAACATGATGCCCAGGGTCGCGCCCCTGTGGGTTCCAGCGAAGAACAATCACGTGCGGGAAGAAGCCATCTTGCACGTACCCATTTTGGCGATAGAGGAACGTCAGCGCCTCGTGCATATCTGTCATCCAGGTAGCGTCGCACTCTTGGAGGCGATCAGGATGGCCGCCATCTTCATCGCATTCCCAAATTACACACCTTGCTGGGCGGTGACTAAGCCATAGCATATCTGGCCGGCGGCCTTTGTTCACATCGCAACTTTTTTTGTGTGTGCCAAACATCGTGTCATCGATGCTTGAAGGCAGGTGGCCGGCTCCCAGCTGTTCAAGCTTCGAGAGCAGAGCAGCACGCATGATGAGCTCGATCCGTTGGGGAGCATTCGAGCTGCACTTGGCACATACGTGGATGTTTGCGTTGCGACGCTGCTGACTCAGGCGGCTACCATCACAGTGTGTGTGCGCGATACATGAAAACGGGGATCCGGAGCCAAGCTTGCGACCCTTCTCATAAGTGCTGCTTTTGCCGCTCTTGCCGCTCCTGCCACTCTTGCCACTCTTGCCGCTTTTGCCGCTCTTGCCACGCGTCCCAACAAGGCCGTTTTCACATCTGCATTTCCCCTCCACGTCTCTCTTCTGCTTGCATCGCCGGCAGCTGGGCAGCGCGGGGCCCCGCATTAGGATGTACAGAGATCCCAATGGAACAAGTATGCATGCGGATAAAAAATGGACCACTCACTCACGAGTGGCGCGTGAGAGAGTGAATTTTGAATTGAATCCTCAACACACATTCACATTCACACACTTCGTGTGCCTCCTGCTCTCGTAGGAGCCACAGCGTCTGTAAAGAGAGACGTGTGCCACTGAAAATGGCGATGACCGAGCTCGAAGCCGCTTACGCCAGGCGCAAGAGCCACCTCATCACTAGTCTCGAGCACGGCATCTTCCTCGGAATGGGCGCGGCGGCGGCAGACTCCGGCTTGCTCAGCCACAACAGAATCACCCACATACTGAATGTGGCCGACGACGTGCCAAGGTCTGCTGCCACCGAGGGCCTGGTGTACTGCTGTCTCAACGTTGGAGATTTCGGCGCGGACGCTGGCATCTCACGTGTGTTTGACGCTGCACTCGCGTTTGTGCGTCCAGCTATCGACTCTGGTGGTGTCGTGCTCGTTCACTGCGCGAATGGCTCCAATCGATCACCGACGGTGGCCATTGCGCTGCTCATGCAGCTGCGGGATTGGCCGCTCGCTACCGCGTACGCCCATGTCGCCAGCCGGCGACTAGTGCAGCCGCTCGCCGATAACCGTCGCGAGCTACTGCGCTTCGAGGTGGCGCTGCGCGGCGTGGCCAGCATGGAGGAGGGCTCCGGAGGCAAGTTGGTGCCCCTTGCTCTTGACTCTAGTGCCGCGCCGCTGACAGCACGAGCAACGCCGCCGCAACCATCGTCGCCGCCGCCGCCTTCGCTACCGCCTTCGCCTTCGCCTTCGCCATCGCCATCGCCGCCGCCTTCGCCGCCGCCTTCGCCGCCGAACAAAGCCACCGCAACGTTTCTGCCGCCGCCGCCGCCGCCGCCGCCGCCGCCACCGCCGCCGCTACCACGCAGCACCTTGGAGGCGGCGATGGCGGGACGGATGGAGGAAGTGGTCACTTGGCTCGACGATTGGCTTGAGTGCGGCGATGCTAAGCTCGACTCGAGCGGTGATGTCGTCTCGGAGTGCGCCGCGGTCAAAGCGAAGGACGCCCTCGAAGGCAGCCAGGGCTGCGTCTCGGCGTGGTTTCACATGGACTCTCGAGTGGAGGCGCGCTGCCAAGAGTGCCGAGAGATGACGTTACTCATTGCTGCCTCGATGGGCGGCCAGAAGGCTCTGGTGGCCCGCCTCCTTGAGTGCTGTCGGAGTGCGCCCGCGCGCCTCAAGATGACGGGAATGCGCGATGCTGACGGGTACACGGCGCTCATGTGGGCGGCGGAGCGGGGCGAGTTCGGTGTGGTGGCTGCGCTGCTCAAGGCGGGGGCACTCACAGATCCGCCGTGGCCGTCGGGGGCTGAGTTACAAGAATCACCTTCGTCTGAGGCACCATTGTCGTCGGAGGCCAAGGCAGTTTCGACTGAGGGGACCTACCCCCTTATTTCGACGGAGACAGCCCTCACGATTGCGTGCAAGCTCGGTCACGCTTCGATTGTGTTTGCGCTCGTGCGCGCCGGGGCGAGCACGAGCGCTGTCGACGGGGACGGCGCGTCTGCCCTCGAGTGCGTCGCGCGGCAAGGGCACGTGGCCGCTGCTAAGGCCTTGATTAGCAAGCAGCAGCTCTCGTCACATGACCCGCACGCGCTTGGTGCCCTGATCGTCGCGGCGATGCGGGGGCACGGCGCGATGGTGGAGCTCTTGCTGCTGAGTGGGCTCGAGGCCGACGCGCTTGATGGTAACGGGCTATCTGCGCGCTCGGCTGCGCGGATGGAGGGGCGAGAGGAAGTCCTCGCGGTGATCGATGGCGTCGACCGTCTGAAGCGTGCTGAAGCTTCAAGCTAAAGGCGAGCGAGTCGCCGAGCGGAGATGAAGAAGCGACGTGAATAGTGATTTTGTTCCGTTTATCGTGGGTCCCTCGACGACGCGAAGTTGGCGACTATCTCAGACTACTTTTACAATCATACAATGTACCATGCAGGTCGATCCCGAATCAGACGAAACTTTCCCGCGCGCCCGCAAAGCGCGGACGGCGTTTCCCGCGCGCCCGCAAAGCGCGGACGGCGCGGCGCGCGCGCCGCTCGCGCAAAGTTTACCGGCAAAATGAAACAGAGCCGGCTTTCTGTTTTTTTCGTCGCGCCGTGGGCCTGGGACTTTGGTTGTTCTCGCGGACGTGTCGAACGATCTCGATACATGAGTTCCACTACGTTGCTCGACGCCTCGTGGCCCAACAAGACATCTCGGCACGTCCCACCGGTGGCGGCCAATAGCCTGACCGGGTTCCTTGGCACGTGGGAGCGCAACGTGCTGAGATCCTCGCAGCAGTCAGGCACACTCGGCGCGCAAATGGGCCAGATTTGGAAGTCGAGCCCAGCAAATTTCATGACGCTTCCTGTCGCGGTGCAGATGGTGGACGTCGACAAGAGCGGAACCATCGACCGCGAAGAGTTCCGTAGACTGTTGGCGATGAGTGGGTCGAGCGTGAATTCAGACGCACTCTTCAACAAGTTGGACAAGGACGGTGATGAAACCTTGACCAGGGAGGAGATTGCTCAGCTGCTCGACGTGAGGCGGAGTTTCATGAAGGCTCGCAATCCATAAGCGTTGTACGGACGCCACAGCAGCGCCTGTGCGCTTGCGCGGCATAGAAGCATTGATGCAACATCGGTTGCTTGACAAAGCAACGCAAAGAAAGGTGGGAAAACACGCTTGCTCCGCACTCCGCACTCATGTTCAAGTGTCACGGACAGACGAGAGACGGAGCGCCTCACGCTGCGAGGAAGGACCGTCGGAGACCATGCAAGTCCCAATCGCAACGCCGTCGGTATAGCAGTGTCACGCGCAAGGTCAAGCGGCCTAGATAGGGTCGCTCTTTCCTCTCTTTCTTATGTCCGATCATGCCTGTACTGCCAGTGTGAGCGCCGTTTTGCGTATTGGTGATCCTTACTGTCTTAGGTCTTCAAGGTCGAAGGCTCGTGCCGCGTGCGTATGCACTCGGGGCTCCGGGGCGCGCGCGCGGGCCGCGGCGCGCCCCGCGCTAAGCCTATAAAGCCTAAGGGTCGCCTTGCTCGAACATTAGTTACTTGTCCTGCCATAATTGCCTGACTGTCTATGTCTCTCTGTTGTTCAGTTGGCAAATAAAAACTTCTCTGTTTCTGCCTGTAACGTGCGACTGCGTTTCGTCAAGCATTTCGCTTTCGGGCAATTTGGCGCTCCGCCGATTGTGCAGCCGATATGCACGTCACCATGCAAGGGCACGGGCGCCCACTACGATCGAACATCCATATGTGGTCATGCGCAGTGGTGCTGGTCCTGCTTGCGCCCGAGGTGAACGCGCAGCAGCCGCCGTCTTTCGTCTCAGGAGGTTCTGTCAAGGTCGACGGTCCTCCTCCGCCTACACCCATCCCCATGAATCCGGGAGCCCGTCACTCGCACGATGCCGAGATAAATCTTGTGCAGCCGCGGCATGCCCACAAACCGCCGCGACACAGAGCGCACGACAATGGCCTAGCGCAGCGCTACCTCGGGACGGCTGGCAATGCCGCCATGAGCGGGAACTGGCGGCTGTGCGCCGACAGCTACCTCGCGGCTTACTGGGCATGCACCGACGACTGGGAGTATCGGTACATTTGCTGGTCGGGCTACACGTCAGTGCTGCGCGAGGGCAACATCCAGGTGGCTGCGAGCGACGTGCAGCTGCTCGACGAGGTCGCGTCCGACTCGAGGGCGCCTTCACACCACCGGGTGCAGGCCTTCTTCACACGCGGTTTCGTCGCGCACTCGATGCTCAGAGACGACCAAGCGAGCGCGGCCGGGTATGCGAGCGCCGTCCGGGAGGGCGTCAAGGCGCTCGCCGACCTCGCCGCCCGCACCAGTGCCGAAGGGAAGAGCGCCGTACTGAGCGCCGATGCGAGCATCCTCATGGCCACGTCGGCCGGGTACGTGGCGCCGCGCGGCCCGAGAGAGTGCTCACCACGGCGCCCCGTCTCCCAGCACGCAAGGGCTCACGACGGCGCCCTCTCCCCACAGGTACGTGCACATGCTGACGAGCAAACTGCTGCACGACCTTCTGGACTACGCCGAGGATAATCTCGCGCTGGTGAAGCATGCAATGGCCGAGCAGAGGCGGCTGGGCGAGCTCTCGCGCCCAGGACAGCGCGACGTGCACGACTATGACGAGGACGAGGAGGGGGAGGGTATGACTTCCTAATGACTTCCTAATGACTTCCTAATGACTTCCTAATGACTATGACGAGGACGAGGAGGGGGCCTTGGCCGGCATGCAAGTGCTCACCACGGCGCCCCCTCCCCACAGGTACCAAGATCGCCGCCTTGGCCGGCATCGCGCGTCATCACCATGGAGGGCCGCTACGCGCCGTCGTGGGCGCCACCCGCGACGGGCTGCCCCGATCGGCTCCACGAGGGTCGTGCCCCGCCGCCGTGAGCGCCGCCTTGAGCGCCCAAGACGGCGCGAACCCCGCAGGCGCCTACGACACGCCGTTGGTGCACACGTCGGCGGCGCTCGAGTTTCGTCACACGTACTATGAGATCGCGCTGCGCAAGCGCGACGAGCTGCGCGCTGCGCAAGCGCGCCGTCGCAAGCGCCTCGCCGCTGCCGCGATGGGCACGGGCGACGGCGACGACGACGGCGACGACGGCGACGACGACGGCGACGACGACGACGACGACGTCATCGTCGGCGACGGTGGCGGCGGCGGCGGCGTCGTGGCGAGCGCCGTGACGGCAGATGAAGCTGGCGGCCTGAGCGAGCCGCCAGACGCCGTGCTGAGCGCCTCCGCCTCTGGGTACGTGGGCACCCTCGCCTTCGAGCAGCCGCTGCATGCAAGTGCTCACTACGGCGCCCTTCTCTCCCCACAGGTACGCGGGCACCCTCGCCTTCGAGCAGCCGCTGCCGATGCCGCAGTCGTCGTCACGGGAGTGCCACGTGCACTCGTGCGTGCTCACGGAGCGCGACCACGAGTGCCTTCACAGCCGGAGCTGTGAATGGCCGTTAGGCCATCTAAGGCCTGTGGGGGAACAGTTTGTGGCGCCGCGGAAGGTGCGTGAATGGCGGGTCAAAAGCGGCGGCGGCGGCGGCGGCGGCGGCGGCGGCAGCGGCAGTGAGGACGACGTCAGCGACGAGGAGGACGACGTCAGCGACGAGGAGGACGATGAGGAAGGGGTCGTGGTTGCCAGCCTCGAGCCCGAGCTGAGCCCGGGGGCTTTTTGGCGCCAGCACGTAGGCGCGTACAAGCCCGTCATCGTGCGCGGCGGCGCGCGCGCCGCCATGGGCGCCCAGCCGTGGGATGACGCCTTCCTAATCGAGCACTGCGCCCTCGCGGATGGGAAGCCGTGGTACGCTAATGACTTCCTAATGATTTCCTAATGACTTCCTAATGACTTACTAATCGAGCACTGCGCCCTCGGAAGCCATGGAACGCTGATTGCCACTCATGGGCTCTGGTGATACCCTTGATTGCCTTCCTCATCGGGTACGCTCTCATCGAGAAGAAAAACCGCATGCAAGTGCTCACCGCGCCCCCCTCCCCACAGGCACGCTCTCATCGAGAAGCAGAACCGCATCACACACAACGACCGTCACCCCCTGATGACCGGCTGGACCTTTTGCGACTTCCTCAAGCGCTACAACCGACCCGAGCATGAGAATATGTTGTACACGGTCACGCCACTCTCGGAGGCCGGCAGTACGCTACGTCGCTTCCTTTGGCTGCCCGAGCCACTCAGGTGCTCCCACTACTGATGACCTCCCTTGCCTAATTAGGTGATACCCTTGATGACCTCCCACTACTTATGACTACTGATGACCTCCCTGATGGCCCCATGATTGCATTTGATGGCCACTCCGATTGCGGCTGATGACCACGGGTGGGCGCAGGTGCGCTGAGCTGTATGAGAGCTTGCACGAGGCGCGTCTGTGGATGAGCGCAGGCAACACAACCTCCTCCATCCACTTTGACACCCATGAGAACTACATGCTCCAGCTCGATGGGTCCAAGGACGTGTACATGTACTGCTCGAGCCCAACGGCCGCCTTCCATGCTGATTGCCTCCCTCATTGCATACAGCTCGAGCCCAACGGCCGCCTTCCATGCTGATTGCCTCCCTCATTGCATGCTGATTGCCTCCCTCATTGCATACTGCTCGAGCCCAACGGCCGCCTTCCATGCTGATTGCCTCCCTCATTGCA
>Ga0180439_101487_pt1 | contig 14545 bp, 9 predicted proteins | sample ChrtobMetaP5_0mM_FD_119744 | JGI IMG/M metagenome (GOLD analysis project Ga0180439, IMG submission 119744) | Chrysochromulina tobin associated microbial communities from unialgal haptophyte culture, Seattle, Washington, USA - P5_0mM MetaG | ecosystem: Host-associated > Algae > Haptophytes >...
CGCCGCCGCCACCCAGGAACCCCTGGCTGTATGCTCCGTTCCCGCCGCCGCCCTCGCCGCCGCCGCCCTCGCCGCCACCACCTTTCCCGCCACCCAAGCCGCCCGGATTCTATGCCCCGTGTGCACCGCCTTCTCGCCCCCCGCCACTCCCCCCGCCGCCGCCCTCCAACCCACCGCCTCTCCCACCACCCTTTCCGCCGCCGCCGTCTCCTCCGCCACCATCACCTCCACCACCGTCACCTCCACCTCCTAGGCCGCCACCACCCTCGCCGCCGCCTCCCTCGCCGCCGCCCCGTCCACCACCATTCCCGCCACCACCGCCCTTGCCACCACCGCCCTCACCGCCACCCCCCTCTCCCCCTCCACGCCCGCCACCCCTGCCTCCGAGTTTGCCGCCGAGGTCACCGCCGCCGCCCACGCCCTTACCCCCCTGGCTTCCACCGCCGCCCAACCCCTCGCCACCGCCACCGCCACCCTTGCCACCTCCTTCGGGGTCCCCTAACCCGCCGCCTCCCTCGCCGCCTCCGCCCTCTCCCCCACCGCCATCACCTCCACCTTCGCCTCCGCCCCCCTCGCCGAGGCCACGTCCACCACGACCATCTCCACCTCCTGTGCCGCCACCCTTTCCGCCGCCGCCGAGCACGCCACCAAGACCGCCGCCCCCATCGCCACCGCCGCCCTCGCCGCCTCCGCCGTCGCCCCCGCCGCCCTCGCCACCGCCACCATCGCCGTCGCCCCCGCCATATCCCCCACCGTCGCCCCAGCCGCCATGGACGCCCATCCCGCAGTTGCCGCGAGAGCTCCAAAACCACACCCCCGGGTTTCCGCCGATGCTGCCTCCGCCGCACTCGCCGGTGCCTTTCCCGCCGCCGCCCTCGCCGCCGCCTTCGCCGCGGCCCACGCCGCCCCCGCTCCCGCCGCCCATCCCTCCACCGCCCGCCGAGGATTGCTCCGCCGTCTGTCTGTACGTGCAAACCGACCTGCGCGAGCCCATCCCCTCGTTCATCCACCCTCTCATCCCGTCTGCATTGGATGGCATGTCACGTCTGCCCGAGGTCTTTGTGTATCCGTACCCTGAGACCCCCGCCTCGTCGCACATCGCCGCCGCCACCGCACCCAACGGTCTTCGAGGCGTGAGCACCCATCCATCCGACCTCATCATCGGCTCCGACGGCCAGACCGCTGCCGAAGCCGCTGCCTCACACCATCCCGCGCTTGTGTTTCGGGACAGCTACAGGGTGCTCGGCGTGGCGCTCGATGAGGCAAACACGGCCAACGTGACGATGGTCGCCAGTGCCTCGTCGAGCGGCATGCATGCGCCCGAGCCGCAGCTGGCGGTGGGGGCACACGTGAACATCGGCGTGCTCTACACAACGTGTGAGTGGCTTCGACACTGCGACGCCCAATTAGGTGAGCGGCTCGGCTCTGCATGCGCCATCCAGCAACACGGCCTGACGCTGCGTGGCTTCTGCTTCCAGAACGGGATGGGCGACTCCCTCGAATGCGGCCGCGCACTCCGTGTTGACCGCGGCACGCCGAGCACCGCACGCCAGGTGAGCGACGTGCCGCGCCGCTGCCCGCGTGGAATTGCTCTCGACGCGGGCGGCGGCGCTGCTCAGATGCGAGTGCGGCGGTTGCCCGTGGGCGGTTGCCTATTGAGTCGCGATCTGAGGTACGACCCACTCGCCGACGTGCACGTGGCTACAGCGTGCTCGGTCCCTCGCGATCATCCGCGCAAGGGGTGCATGCTCTTTGGAGCGTTCAATTTCGATGCGAGCGCACGCCAGAATGCCCGGTGTACGTGGGCAGCTCTCGGCTGCACCTCGTCCACGGCGCTCAACTACCGTTCCGACGCGAGCGCCGACGACGGCTCGTGTATCGAACCGTCGTACGGGTGCACGCTGCCCGCCATGCACTTTCCAGGCGTGGCTGACGACGACACGCCGAGCGGCGGCAAGGGCGGCGGCGGCCAGGGCGGCAAGGGCGGCGGTGGGGCTTGGTCACCTCCGCCTCCGCTGCCCATGGTGCAAGCTGTCCTGAACGCGGCGCACGGCGCCAATACCCTGGGCACGTCGAGTCTCGGGCGGTTGCCAGGGCACTTGGCGTGCGTCCTCGTGATCGAAGGCTGCATGAACTCGTCGGCGGTCAATTACGACCCGCTCGCCACCGTGACCCAATCCACGTGGTGCGTGCCACGAGTCGTGGGATGCATGCTGCCTCTCCCTTCGGCCTTCCACCCGGATGGCGGCGGCGTGGCCACGGTGGCGGGCGGCGGGGTGGCAGGCGGGGTGGCCACCGGCGCAGGACGGCAGCCGTTGCCACCAAGCTTCCTCTGGTTGTACGGGGGCTCAGCCAACTATGACTCCACTGCGACGGTGCATAACATCAATCGGTGCCGCGCCGCCATCCCCGGCTGCACCTTATCCGTCGCGATCAACTACGATCCACGCGCGACGCTCGACGACGGCCGATGCTTCCCAAACACGGCAGGCTGCTTCAACCGCTCCGCTCTCAACTTCAACTGCACCACGTACGGCCCCGAGCAGCCCTGCACCGCTGATCGGCCGCGTGCCACCTTCCACGCGCCGAGACTGTGCCGATTTTCGCGCGACAGCGCGGACGTCACCTGGGCTGCCTTCGCGGCGGCACGTCCGTCCACGCTCGCTCAGACCGCACTCGCAGATGCGCCGCTCCCTGAATGCAGGGCCGCTGCATGCATCGTCGTCACGAGTGTGGAGGTTGGCATGTGGGCGCAAGGCGAGCCGGCGGATGTAGACGTGAGTGCCGTGCAGGCAATCTTTGGCACGCTCGCCGGTCGGCTCGCCAGCGCCCCGCCGGAGGTGTACGTTCTTCCGGGCTCTGTGCTGCTGCTCACACGGATCCAGACGCGACGAGCGGCCGCGCTGACTGCGACGCTCGCGCCGCACCTCTCGGACTCGGCGAGCGCCTCGGCTCTCCTCGGCCTCGCCATCATCTCGACGCCCGTGCTCGTGACCGTGCATACGCAGATCGAGGTGCCTCCGGAGCCTTTGGCCCAGCTAACCTTTGCCGAAGAATGGTACGGCTCACTGACGATCGTGCTCGTGGCGCTGATCGTCCTCGCAGCCGTTGCTGTCGCCGTCCTCTGGCGCGCTGCGAACCGTAACGGTCAGGGCGTCTTTGAATTCATCCTCGAGCAGAGCGATAATGCACGGGAGGCCCTTCGGACCCTTCGGAACAGCCTGCGCGAAAGGGCGATCTCCCCTCGGCGTGTAGATGTGTCCAAGCGAATGAGCGTCAGCCGCGTGGTGGTCGCGCCACCACATGCTCAGGCCGAGCTCGGCCCCACATCCGAAGCCCGCCTGTGGAACCCGAGCGCGGAGCACCGTACATCGCCGCCTCCGCAGCCGCAGCCCGCAGGCGGGCCTGCGGGCACGAGCGTGGCGATCAAGCGTGCCGACGGTAGTCACTTGCTGAGTCTCAACTATGTCGGCCGCGCGCCCGAAGACAAAGAAGAAGCGAAGGACGCCGAGGCCGGGTCGGACAGCGAGGAAGGCGTTAGGGCTCGAACGGAGGCTCCGAGCTGAGAGGGTCGACGCCGGCCACATTCGAATTGAGACTTTGGCCGCGCCCATGGCCATGCGCTCGTTTGGCCGCGCCACAGGCACATCCCCACAAGCGTCAAATGAGCGCCGATCCTCCGCGTCCTGGCGTGTGTGTGTGCACGTGGTTAGCATGTAGATATATTGTCTTTTTGTCTCACCGATGTCCGACGCAACCTAACGCGTCGGGCGACCGTTGGGGTGGCTAGAACTCCCGCCTCACTGTGGACTTTGGTCTACTGTGCGCTCTGCCTCGCTGGCGCCGCGACCCACGGAGGGGCGGTGGGGTCGTCGTTAGCACTTAGCTTCACTACGATCTACGTGAACTAGCCCACGCCCCACCCACGTATAAGCTATAACGGCCTATACGGCCTATATCCCCCACTTTGGGAACAATGACGCGGAGGTTTTGAGCTTTCGGGGGGCAATCCGCTACCCAAGGATTATACCCCCCCACTTTGGGAACTATGGACCGACTGCCGTATTAGCTAATACCAACATGCGGTTACAGACCGATGAGAATCCGATCAGCAACCACAATCGATATGTGCGAGCACGGGACGAGACAGGCAAAGGGCGGCGATGGCGCGCGCGGGGTGGTGTGGGGAATTGGACACTCACACACAGACAGATTGAGATTCCAAGAAGGCATGCAAGTAGATTTGCGCGGCCCGTCCAGAATCCAGATTCCGCGCCTCGCCCCGGAATTTCACAGGGAAGTTTGACAGTGAATTTCCAGGGGCTGGGGCAGGGCTGGGGCCGGTTCAATCAAAGTTCAAACGATACGCTGTCTCGCCAGAGTTGCTGCTGGTCACGTCTGGTGAGAGGGCTGGTCTTGGTCAGATCTAATCTCCTGGGCCGCGCACGAGCTCAATGAAAGCGAAACCAACAAACAAGCACCCGCCGCCCAGGAGAACGGATCGCTCTGAGATTCTGGAGGCTAGAAGCTTCCCACCAACTACCGCGATGCCCGTGCAGAGAGAGTGCCCCAGGATACCGCCGACGATGATGCCCTCGACACTCTGGTCTGCACCCATTGCGATCGTCGCCATCTGCGAGCGATCTCCCCACTCGGCGACGAAGGTCAGCGTGAAGGCCTGAAAGACAATCGTCATGCATCCTGCCGCAGGTGCCGCGACGGACGTGCCAGCTGCACCCTCCCCGTCTTCAGCAGCCTCGCCGTCGATCCCCTGTTCTGCTTCCTGAGTTGGGATCCCCATGCGCGTCCCCACGCCAAGCTCCTGCTCAACTTCTTCTAACTCTTCCGAAACCTTGGATGAGGCACTTTGCCCGTCCTTGAGCATGCGATATCCGAAGAATGCAAAGAACACTACCGCAATGTAGTGGGTCATAGCAGGTGGCAACAGCATCGGGGCAATTTGCCCAGCATACGCCGAGAGCACCGTCATGAGCGCTAGCGCACCGACTGCGCCGATCCATATCACACTGCCCGAGTGGCGCATGGTGAGCACCGCCGCAATGAAGAACGTCTTATCCCCGATTTCGGTGGCGACGATGACAAAGAATGAAAGGGTCAACGCGCTCAAGAAGGCTCCTGAGGACGTCATCTGTACTGCTTCAGGAATTGCCGAGTTACTATCTTTGGAGCTGTTGATCAGGACGGAGCTGACATTGATCAGCAGACTCACCGGTGCAAGATCAGCCTGTAGCTCCGTTGTCGGCGCCTTGCTGTGCGGCACTTTTGCTTGCTCTGTATGGTGCGCAGGGCTAGGGTGAGGAGCTTTGTGGACTTCCTTGTCGTGCTCCTTTTCGTGCTCCTTGTCGTGCTCGGGCTTCGGGTGCATTTCGCGCTCATGTTTGGGGCTCTTCTCCAACTTCACCGTGCCAGTGGCCTCATCGGAGGTGTGGTTTGCCAAAGCACAGGCGCAAATCCCCGCGAGGAGCAACGAAAGTGCCCGCGGCATGTGAGCACGTTCGTGCCCCGGCCGGCCGCATTTGCCTTCGTGCTCGCCTTTCTGAAAGTTAGAGGCCAACACGAACCGTAAGTGAACAAGCGAACGTCGAGGTATTCGCGCCGCTGTTGATTTTGCCGCTCGCTCGTAAACAATTCGGCGCTCGACACTAGCCCCTCTTTCTCCGCATTGTGTCGAGTCATCATTCTTTTGGATTTGACTTGATTTGACTTCTCATTGTGAATGGGGGCGCCCTCGCCGAGCCGGCCCGCCCGTGTGCCTTGGCGACCCCTGTGGGGAAAACGAAAAAGGTGCCACAGGCACATGTTGAGCTACCGGCTCCTGTGTCCTGCACCGGCTGCCGACACGAGCATCGCCTCCTGAGCGCATGCCGGTATTTGCGACGACCCGACAACAACCCGTGTCCGATGCCAATCCGGTGCAGTTCAAACAGTTCAAGGTCGCCGGCCTCGACCTTCCAATTAGCGAATTCGCCGTGCTGCCGCACACACGCAAGTTCCCTCAACAGCCCAACTCTGCGAGCCGTCCAAAGGCCAACATCAACTGGTCCTCGTGGTCGGCCAAGCTGCCTACCGGCAACGACTCGGTCTCGCAACATGTGCGGCGGGAGCTCTTTGACAAATTCGATTTGTCAAAGAACGGCTACCTTTCGCTCGCCGAGGTCGACAAGGCTGTACGCCATGTCCTGCAGTGCGATGCGCTGTTCAAGAGCAAGTCGGCCGTGATGCGCGCGTTCCAGGCAGCACGGCAGGCAAACGGCCAGACCGACGGCTCTGCCGGCGACAATGTCGAGCGCGGCGAGTTCCTCACACTGCTGCGCGCTCTCAAGAGTTACTTCGAGCTGTATAGCACCTTTGCAAAGTTCGACACGTCTTCTGACGGCCGGCTCACCCTCGATGAGTTCCGTCGCGGTGTGGTGATCCTGCAGCGGCTTGGCGTGGTCATCCCGCCGGCAGAGGTCGACGCCGAGTTTGCGCACATCGACGTCAACCACAACGGCCTCATCCTCTTTGACGAATTCGCTAATTGGGCGTGCCGCAAACGGCTTGCGCTGCACGGCGGCGCAGGCCTTGCAGACGAGCCCCCTCCGCCGCCATCGGCGCCGCTGAGCGCCCCCAGCCCACGCGGGAGCAGAGCCTCTTTGCACTCACAGATCGGCCCGAGCCTCGAACTCGGCCTGCCGGCGCCGCCGCCGCCCCCATCAAAGGTGCCGCTGCCGATTAAAGCATTCGCTGGCAAGCCGCAGTCACCGCGTCCGACGAGCGCGAGCGCGCCGCCGGGCACTGTAGGATGGCGTGGCGGAGGCACCTCGAACCGCGCGCGTAGCTCGGCGGCCGACCTCGCCGAGCTGGCGCGCCGGCAGCAGGCACAGGGTCGGGTCGCGGCCTCCGCCTCGGCTGCCTTCGCACGCGCCAAGACGCCTGCGCCGCCTCCTCCTGATGAGGAAGCCATCCGGCGCAAGGAGCTGCTGCTGGCGACGGCTGAGACAGCGCGCCAGAAACGGGCCGCGACCCTCACAATCGATCAGATGCAGACTCGCGCATGGTCCGCGCTCAATAAACCACGCTGCCAGAAGGACTTCATCACCAATGCGCCTGCGAAGCACTTGCCCTCTGACGCTGACCCCATGCCTGGTATACACTCGGATCCGTCACGGCCAGTCGACCTCGCCATCGTCCTGGGCGGCCAGGTGGTCGAACCTGGGCACATTGGGTCCGCATCCAAGATCATCCGTGAGCCATGGATCAAGGACGAGCGCGCGTGGCGTTGCCAGCGCTGCCTGGTGCTGCAACGGCCGGGCGCGCTCACGTGCGTCAGCTGCACCAAGACGCGCAACGGAGGTCAGCCCGAGATCATGAGTCGACCCTTGGGCCGCTGAGATGAATCGAGGTGCTGGCCATGGGCTGGCAATGGCCGAGACTGTAAGGTTAACTGAATGGCAGACTGACAGGACTGACAGGCCCGAACGGGCCTCGCGTCTGGGACGTCGCGCGGGTGCGGGCGCCCGGCGGCGCATCCGCGACTACTGTAATACCAAGTTCAGAGATAAAACGAGGCTCGAGTTGTGTGTAGCATTATCGGAGAGAATGTATCAACTATGAGAGTTTGATCTCAGGACACAGGACCACAGGACGGGAGCATGCACAGGAGTCAGGACGGCGCGGCGCCCCCGCGTGCCGCGACGCGCGACCGCCTACCCCACTGTACACACAGAGAGAGACGAGAGAGCTCCTCAGCTGAGAGGAGAAACAATTAACAATGATGTAGAATCCTTCGCTTGATCGGACAGACGACACGGCTCAGACACGGGCACTGGCAGCAGCCACCAGCCAGCATCAGTGTGTGCATCACGGAGCACATGTCCACTAGGTGCTATCCATTCCGCTCTCTGGTCTCCCGCCTCTGTTGTGGGACTGGTGTACCGTATCAATCCGCACTCCGCTCTCTAAATTTGGCTACAGAGCGCGATCGCCGAAACTTGCGAAACGCAAAGCCACAAAACAACTCTTCGCGCCCCAGGCGCCCACGAGCGCAAAGTGGCCATCTGACTCCCATCGTCATGCCGGTGCTCAGCGCAGACGAAGCCAGCTTCGTCGAGCTGGGCCTGCTCGGTCGCGGGTGCGCCGCGCATCGAGAATCGCTGTGCTGTCTCCATGATTCTGTCTCTTCAGACCCTCACTTCGAACTGCGCGCGAAACACACAGAGTCTATGGCGAGGCCGTGCTCCTGCAGCGGACTGACACTGGCGAAAAGTTGGTCGTCAAGCATGTTCCGCTTGACGAACTGGATGAGAACGAGGTTGGCTGTGCACTCAAGGAGGTAGCTGCGCTCCAGCAGCTCGATCATCCAAACATCATCAAGTGCTTTGGGAGTTGGGTGACGTGTGATGATGACAACGACTACGACAACCCGATGTCACGCCCGTGGGATCGTGTAAGGCTGCCGGTGACACAGGCTCGCGAAACTTGGGTGGCATCGCACGAATCATACGGTCCTTCTCCGTCGCTCAACATTTTGATCGAGTACATGAACGGCGGCTCGCTCGACCACCTGCTCAAGCGTAACCATGAGCCTTTCGACGAGATGGTCGTCGGCATCTGGTTGGCGCAAATTGTGCTGGGCATTGACCACATGCACCAGCGCAATGTGCTCCATCGGGACATCAAGCCAGCCAACATCTTTATCACCAAGTCGGGCATTGTTAAGATTGGGGACCTCGGTTGCGTCAAGATGCTCTCCAAACCGGACGAAGAGTGCTCGAGCGAGTACGGCAGCCCGCTGTACCTCAGCCCTGAGGTGTGGCGCAGCGGTACATGCAGCAACAAGAGCGACATCTGGGCCGTTGGGTGCGTTGCATTTGAGCTCCTGGCTCGTGAACCACCATTCTGCGCACCTGAGCTCGCATTCAAAGTTATCAATAACACGCCGAATCCCCTCCCGGCTTACTATAGCGCACCCTTGCGCGAGCTCATCGGGCAGATGCTGCTGAAGGACCCGACCGCACGCCCGAAAAGCGCAGACCTGCTCTGCACGCCGTGCATGGCGGAGCATGTCGAAGCCTGGCTGAAGGTGGCGTTTACGCCAGCGGCAGCTGACTGAGGTCCCGAGGTCCATTTCGCGCGCTCCGGGAGGCACGGTTAGGGTTACCCTTCAGGCTAACCTCCTCGCCTTTACGCGCAGACACGGCGCCCGCGCACGCTACGCGCACGCAGCACGGCAGGTCGTCTCCTGCGCCCGCAAGGCCTACTTTGCCGCCGAGTGAGAGCACGCGCGGGCGCGCTGCGAGCATCTCGTCAGCAATGGGGGTCCGTACATGGCGTCCGTAAGAGGCGTCGCATAAAAGGAGTCGCACGGTCAACAGTGGAGAATAAGTAAGTAAATAAATTGAAAAAAAAGCCTTATCGGCAGCGGTGTGGCATCGGTTCAATCCGATATGCTTTTATGTCGGCGCGGCGTAGCCGCGCTCCGGGCAGACATCCGCACTCGCATCAAGAGCCTGCGCACGTCGTCCATGGCCTCGGCCGAGAGTCCGTGCGACATCTCGGCCCACACGCCGGCAAAGTCGCGTGGCGGCCCTTTGACGAACTCGTCCTTGTCATCGGAGGAATCGTCCTCGCTGTCGTTGTCGTCTTGGCGGCGCACGCCACCAGGAGCCGCGCCGCCACCACCGAGAGGACCCGAACCGACTTTGGAGGCACCTCCAAATAAGAGCTCGTCCCTCCAGCTGCTCCGGCCCGTAGACGAGGCTGACGAGCTTTGCGTCCAGAAATCCGTCAACGGCGCTAGCCCGCCAAAGTAGCGCCAGCACCACCGACGAAGCGCCATGCTGAGCACCGCGCGCCGCTGGCTTGTTAACCATACCACGACCTGGCGGCCCTTCGAGGCGAGCCGTGCCCAACGGTACAAGAAACGGCGTATCGGGTTGACCACCGTGGCCCCCGTGGCATCCCGCCGAGGTGCGTGCTGGCTGATCGACGGCAGGGTTGACGAAGTTGACATCGTTGACGAAGTTGGCACCGCGGCATCCCGCCGAGGTGCGTGCTGGCTGATCGAGAGGGCGCACAACCGAGGTGCCGTGCCCGCCTGCTGCTGGAGCACCGGCTGCGCTAGTGGAGCCACGCGGGTTGACGACGTTGACTGCTGCTGGAGCACCGGCTGCGCCAGCGGAGCCACGCGCAGCACCGGGGTCTGGAGGGCCCAGTGGCGGAGCGCTCTCCTTGCCAGTCGGCGCCGCATGCCACGCTGGATGAAGCCGATGCTCGCATCGAGCGACTCGCCGCGCGCGCTCCACTGCCGACGCGCCGTACGGTGCCAGCGCCACTCTTTAAAGAGCCGCGCGCGCGCGTGGTAGGCGAGTGAGTTGGTCGCCGTCTCCTCGATCAGTAGCCACCACGACGCCGTGCGCGTAGCCAGCATCCATCGGCGCAGGGCGAGGCGCGTCCCAATGTAACGGTTCTCGCGCCCCAACGATAGGGAGAGCGACTGGTCGCGCGCGACGGCCTGCCGCCACGAGCGCAGCGCTGCCACGAGCTGTGCGTGTGGCATCTGCTGCTCGCTGCTGGCCGCATGCATCTCGTGTGGCATCTGCTGTCCGATGCTGGCCGCATGCATCTCCTCGATTGGCGAGGATAGACCGCCGCTGTGCAGAGAGGGAAGCGTCGCCCGCTCAAGCCCCACAATACCCAAGGTATCTCTAGCCCCGCGGGCACGAGTCAGCGGCGACACGCCATGACCAAATGGACCTTGCCCGTGGGCGCAACGGCCGTGGGCGCCATGCCCGTAGGCATTGGCGCCAATCACGTTGGGGCCACGTCCGTTGTCTCCGAGACCCTGCCCTTTGGCGCTCGACACGACGCTTTTGGCTGGGGAGGCCCAACTGCTGCAGGCCAGGGCGGGGGGGGAGGGGGTCGGGGGCGCGCTGCCAGCCACGGGCATGGGCGCACAGCCCTTTGGAAGCCGGGGCCGATTGCCACACATCGCCTGGGCTTCTGAGAATTGCGTGTGCGGCGGCGGCGGTGGCGACGGCCGCGATGGCTGCCGTGATGGCGGCGGTGGCGGCGGCGGCGGCGATGGCTCTGGCGGTGATGAGGCGGCGTCGGTGGGGGTATTGGAGGCACTGCACACAGCTGCTGCGTGCGTAAGCCACGCAGGCTCGTCATAGGGAGGGGACGAGACGGTAGCTGCCGCCGCGCGCTCGGAAGAGGATGGCATCGAAGATGCAGCTGGCTGCTCCTCCTCCTCTTCGTCCGTGTTGGCGGCCAGCGGCGGCGCCGGTGTCGCTGGTTCGAGCGGCTCTGGGCGTGCGCCTGCACGTACCTGCCGGCCAATGACGAGTGGCGAGGCGTGTGGCCAATACTCAGGTCGCTCGACGTATGCGTATCGAGCGTCGACCGCCTGCCTCGGGCATGCGCATCGAGCGTCGTATCGAGCGTCGACCGCCTGCCTCGGGCGAGCGCATCGAGCGTCGTATCGAGCGTCGACACTCGGTACGTGCACCTGCCTCGGGCACGGCTGGCCGCGCATCAGCCGTGTGGGCGTCGTCATGGGCGTCTGCTCGAGCGGCGACTGGCGCACGCCCTGCTCGAGCGGCGACGGCTGAGACGGCGTGCGCCAGAGATGAGCCACAGATGAGCCAGAGGACGGCTGATAGAGACGGCCTGCTTCCCATGCCCGATCGCACGCGCTCGTGGGCGAGGGCACGGCGCGGCACGGGTTGGCATCGAGCGGGCTGAAGGCTGATCGCGCGCTCTGGCCTAAGGCGGAGGGCGAGGCGGGCGGCGAGGCGGGCGTCGCGGCGGGCGTTGCGTCAGCCAAGAGCGCGGTGGCGAGTCCACTTCTAGAGCGCCCAAATAAGGGAGGTGGCGAACGCGCCACGAGCGGCGGCGAGGACATCGCGGGAGGGAGCGCCCCCCCCGAATCGTTCTCAATCATCACAGTGATGCCCCTCTCCGCAAGATAGCGCGCCAACCCAATCGAGCGCGGCCTCGGAGATTCGGATGGGCTTGGAGGCTCTACCGGGGCGAGGGCTGGAAGGCCCCTTGGCGCCAAAAGCGCTGCCGGACTGGCCGCCTTGCCGGGACTCTCCTCTTCGGCGGGACTTTGCTCCTTGCCGAGACTGTGCTCCCTGGGTGCGGCAGCCGCCAGGACGGCGTTCTCCAGAGCTTGCATGCGCGCCGCACGTGAAGCTCTGGAGAGGCGGGACCTCCAGCGCCACATGGCTCTGTGACACCGGAGGCTGCGCACCGCTCCGTGCTCTAGACGCCGCCACTCGCATGCGCTCACCCAAGCGCGCCAGCTCTGCCAGGCGCGCCCGTAATGACGGTGCTTCATACGGCTCAGCACCTGAGTCGCCACGGCCCGAGTGCGTGCGCGCGCTCGGGAGTGGAGATGCCAGCGACGCGCGCACAGCATGCCGCGAGCAAACCAGCCGCGCAGAAGCACCACGCTGTCCAGCGCCCGCGTCACGCACGCTCGATGCAGGGCCCGCAGCCGGCGCACCATGAAGAATGGAAGCGCTCGCCGCTCAGAAATCTCCGTCCACCACGCTCGATGGGCGGCGCCGCGCCGCCACCGCCTAAGCGCGTGCCGTCCCAGGCAGTGCACGGCAGACGCGACGTATGTCAAGCCCGCTTGTAGCTCAAGACCGCGCGCGTGCAGCGACGAGCCGTTCGCCTCGAAGCCGCCCACCGCGGCGCCCACCACGGCCGCTGCTGTGCCAGCGGCCGCGCCGATCGCCTCACGTCGTCGACGGGCCTCATTCTGTGGAAGCGAGGGGGCGTACGATGGAAGCGCATGCACGTACTCGAGCGCTACGAGAAATTGACGGTGCCGGCGCCGGCGCGCGGCGCGTCCCCAACGTCGCAGCCCGGCGGCAAGCACTGCACAGCGTAGCCCCCGCGGTGTCAAGAGTACTACGAGATAGGAGTAGCGTTGCCGCTGCGCGTCGCTCATATGGGCAAGGGTTCGCGAGGTCGAGCGCACTGACGCGCGCCACCGGAGGAAGCCATGGCGCCGCTGCCGCGTCTGAATATTGCGCCGGCTGTCGCTCGCGTTGCGGCGCAGGGCGGCCAGTGACAGCGCCAGCGACAGGACTTCCTTCTGACTGCGCCAAAGCACCTCGAGGTCCCGAGCGCGCTCACTTGCCGCCGCCAGCCTAAGCCCAGCAGTCGTGATCTCTACGAGAATCCGCCACGTGCGGCGAAGCTCGAAGTCTAGCCATCGCACCGCGGCGAGATGCACCGCCCTAGCGAGCGCCCGGCACGCGCGGGCGTGCTGCCACAAGGCGTTGAGGGCCGCACAGCCCGCATACTCCAAAAAGCGATGCGATGCGCTCGCCTGCCGTTTCGTCTCAAGGTGGGAGCGCGCCGAGTGCTGCAGCAGCCGTCCCCAGCCTTCGTTCAGCTGGTGGCGCCTCAGGCGCACAGCACCGGCGCGCTCGCACCAGCGCACTACCGCCAGCGCGTCGAGGCCGGCGCGCCACTGGCGAAGCCCGTGCCGCAGCTCGTACGCTCTGCTGGTGGCGCGCGCCCGGCGGCGCGCACGTTCCTGCAGCGTGCGATGCTTGCGCGAGTCGAGCGCCCACGCGGACCACCACCGCACGCAGCTGGTCGCTAGCCTCACCATACCGCGTCTCGTAGCCTCCTCCTCCAGCAGCCCGCGAACCACAACGCGCTCCCACCAGCGACTGAAGAGCAGCATGCGCGAGCGCTTCGCCGCCCACGCAGCCGCAAAGCGCGCCGCACGCGCTACTCGATCGCGCTGCATCACGAAGCGCCGCCAGCGTGCCCAGAGCACAATCGCAAAAGGGCGCGGCACCATGGAGTAAGGTGTGAGGAGCGCCGCATCATGCCCAAAGGCGTCGGGCATTGGCGTGGCGAAACCATCGTGTTGCCCCTGGGCCTGGAGAATGAGCTGTGCGGTCAGGGCCGCCGAGCGAGCTGCTGAGGCTGCCGAAAGCGCCGCCAGGTCGCTAGGGCGCCATGACAGCGCCGGCGCAGACGGCACCATCACTCGCCCTGGTGCACGCATTGACTGCGAGAAGTTTCAATTCATCGTCCATTCATTCGTTCGTTACACACATAGGGCGCACTCGGCTTGGAGCGTCTCGGCGACAGACGCGAAACCCGTGTGCGCCCGGGTGTGTCCCGTGTGTGTCCTGTGCGGAGTCGGATTGGCGGGTGTGGCGTGCAGCTCGTAACGCAAGCAGTGTGAACGGAGGGCGCCTCCCATACTCTCTTGGCACGGTCGCGAATGCGGCACGAACAAGTCAGCTCAATACGGCGCGTCAAACCGAACTTCCTTCGGACGGTTTCGCCCCAAAAGTCTTTACGCGCAAAGAAGGCACGATGCCGCGAGCACCGTGCCTTCTTTGCGCAGCGTCCATCCCCCCTCACCTCCCGAGGTCGGACGACGTCGAAAAGGCGACGAGAGGGCGTCTCTATACGAAGGCGCTCACGCACATGCACACCGGATCGTGCGGGCGCACATCCGGGCAGACGAAGCGCAATTGCGCTCCCTCTGCTTTCTCTC
>Ga0180439_101518_pt1 | contig 14365 bp, 14 predicted proteins | sample ChrtobMetaP5_0mM_FD_119744 | JGI IMG/M metagenome (GOLD analysis project Ga0180439, IMG submission 119744) | Chrysochromulina tobin associated microbial communities from unialgal haptophyte culture, Seattle, Washington, USA - P5_0mM MetaG | ecosystem: Host-associated > Algae > Haptophytes >...
ACTGATCGCCGGCTTTGTCAACTTCGACGGCGACAATTTCCAATTGCCTCCCGAACCGCTTCGTAACGGGATTGCCACCCTTGGTGCCGCATGCCGGTTCGGCATCTATGACTTCACCGGCTACTACGACGTCTGCACCATGGGCGGCGAGGTCCAGAAGCCACGGCGCACTATCCCCGGGTCGTGCATCATCACGTGCAGCGTGCTGCTCTGCGTGTACATGCTCACCTACATCTCAATCCTCGGCTACTTGCCGTGGGGTGGTGACGACGGCTTCGCCACTCGCGCAGCCAACGACGACGCAGTGTACATCGTGGCGGAGGTTCTTTGGCTGCGACCGAACCCCGCGCTCCATCCGCATCTCGCCCAGCGCACTCCCATCCCTCGCACCCTCTCTCATTACTCTCTCATACAGATCGTCTCCCTCTCGCGCGCCTTCGGTTCGGCGTGTCGCAGTTTTCGGAGAAGCTCGCCGGCCGCGCGTTTGCGTGCTTCTCCGCCGTCATTGTCTGCATCGTCATCTTCGGTTCTGTGTTCTCAAACATGGCCGGTATGATGTACTTGCCTGGGGCAGCGGCGGAGAGCGGCCTATTCATCGAGGCCTTCGCCCGCCGCTCCACCCTTGGGTGCTCTGAAGGCGTGCCCACCCTGTCGCTCCTCGCGCTCGGTACGCTCTCCTCACTGTTCTGCTTCTTGGATCTCGATGTCGTCGTGGGCGCGATGACCGTGATGCTCACCCTCGTCCAGTTCATCGGCCAGGGAATCGGCATCTGCGCCTTGCGCTACCAGATCTGGGCCGGGCGCAGAGAGGATGACCCGAGGGCCTGGAAAGTTCGTTTCCTCCCTCTGGTGGTGATCCCGCAGTTGATCATCTTCTCGTTCATCTTCGTCACCACCGACAGCTACTTTAGGGATGGGAGCGACCCGCTACTCGAGCTGTCCATCCTCTACATTTTCATCGGGATCGCGGTTTTCTTGGGCCGCCAGAGCTACCAGAATAAGTGGCCGTTTGCTCAGGAGGAGGACCCTAGCAAAGTCACCTTCTCGACAGCGGCCGACACTGTCAACAGCGTGGCCCTGCGATTCGCTGAGGAGCAGGCGAAGCATCGCGAGGCGCTCCTCCGCGCCGCACGCATCGAGCTGCTTCGCCGGCAAGTCACGCGTCGCATCATGAACACCGACCTCGCGCGCGGCTGGACGGCTTGGTTTTATATGTGGACCTACGGCAAAAACGACCGCCGGCTGCTGCAAAAGGTAGCAAGCCGGGTCAACAAGCCCGAGCTCAACGAAGCATTCACCCACTGGCGGACCGACTGGAAGGTGATGGCGAAGAGGGCAGAGGAGGCTGAGCTGTGGAGTCGGCGGCAGCTCGAGGCTGCCACCGCGCAGGCGGCGGAGAAGGTCGTCAAACGTGTCCAGCAACGACGTGACGAGGCATTGTACGCAGCCTCCGACGATGAGGAAGCCTACGGAGGACGTCGGTCCGGAAGGGCTACACCGAGCGACGGCGGATGGACCCCGACATCCGGAGCTCGGACCCCGGCATCGGGCTCTCGGACGCCAAACTCTTCCTTCCTGCCCCCTCCCATCGCCTGGCATCGGCACTGGAGCGAGCGGAGTCCAAGCCATTCCTTCCAGCGGAAGCACGAAAGGCAAGTGCGTCGAGATCGGGAGAAGGAACGGGAGGCGACTCGAGTCGCAGTTGTCCACACCCACCCCGCCCCGGTCCAATCCGTCATCGATGAGGAGATCGCCGAGGAAACTGAGATTACCATGTCGATGTCCAACTGGTGAAGGGCGTGCACGTCGACACGTCACAAGAATGAGCAAGTCACAGGCGTCACCACTTTGAGGCAGGGCTTTGAGGTAGTGCGCGCGCAAGACCGCACATGGGTAGAGTACATGGAACGGAGCGTGCATGATTGATGAATGATGCAGAATGATGGGAGAAGGTGTTGCGTATCTTAACTGAATGCTTGTCTTGAGGTCTCGAGATGTCGGATTAGCCCGCGAGGCTGTGTTTTGCGATGCTCCCGATTGAGAGTTTATAAGCGACTCGTCTCGAGACCCCCGGGGGGGCAGACCGCTGGGCGCTGCGGTCTCATGTTTTGACATCCGTAAGGTGTCCGACTTTGCTCCATTCCGCCGCGACCCAACAAAAAATGGCTGCAATCAAATGCAATCATCACCTTCTTGCGACCAGCCCCACCTTTCTCATTTGTGAATGGGGGCGCCCACGCCGGGCCGTCTCCCCCTGTGGAGCCGTCCGCACCGTGCCTCCCTATGAATGAGATGCCTTGATGTTCTAAAATCACACAGGAAAGGAGCAAATCCCCAAGGAGGCGCCCGCGACGGCTCCCCTGGTTCCCCACAGAAAGTTAATGTTTGCGATGCTCCCGACTGAGGACAACACCCCCGCGAAGTCCTTCTTCTAATGGCGGACGTCAACGTCCCGCCGCCTCCCGAAACGCTCGCGCGCTACGACGCCATCTTTGCTCAGCTCAAAGACGCACCCGACTCATTCAGCGGGATGTGCGCCAAGGAAAAGTGGGTCGCCTTCGGGCTTGCAGGCGATCAGCTGCTACGCGTGTGGGCGCTCGCGGACCAGCAGAAACGAGGCAAGCTCGACATGCACGAGCACCGCATCGCGATGCATCTCATCCAGTTCGCACGCGCGGGCGTGCAGGTCGAGCAAATGACCTCATGTCCTCCCGCTCTGCTGCAGGCGGCGATGACGCAACTCAACCAAGCACCTCCAGCCGCACCTCCAGCCGCCGCACCACAGTACCAAGCGCCGTACCAAGCGCCGTACCAAGTGCCCTACCAGATGCCTCCAGCCGCCGCGCCGGCTCCCGCCGCGCCGCCTCCCGCTGCGCCGCCCGCTGCCGAGCCTGGGCCTTGGACACTCACAGACGCGGATGTGGCGCTGTACAAGACCATGTTCGCGGCGGCGGACGCGGCCAAGGCGGGCAAGGTGACGGCGGCCACGAGCCAGCTCAGCCGATCGGGCCTGTCGGGCGAGCAGCTCATGCACGTCTGGCAGCTCGCCGACGTGGACCGAGACGGTTTCCTCGATCTCCATGAGTACGCGTTGGCATGCCACATGATCACCCGGAATAAGAAGCTGCAGATGGCGCTGCCTAGTGCGCTGCCGCCCGAGCTGTTTGCGTCGGCCAAGCAGATGGTGCCACGCGAGGGATTCGCGCCACCGCCCGCGCCCGCACCTGCGCCCGCGCCCGCGCCTGCGCCCGCGCCCGCTCCCGCGCCGCCACCCGCCTGGACGCCACCACCCGCGCCCGCGCCCGCTCCCGCGCCGCCCACCTGGACGCCACCACCCGCGCCCGCGCCCGCGCCCGCGCCCGCTCCCGCGCCACCCGTGGCCACTTTCGACGGGATGAGTCTGGGCGGCGGTGGCGGGCATGGCGGCGGGTATGGCGGCGGGTATGCCTCAGCGCCACTGCCGAGCGCCACGCCCCCTTCGAGCGCCGCGCCCGTCACCCCTCAATCCGCGTCCGCCGGGGCTGCCACCGATCCTTCCGCCGCCGCCACCTCGGCAGCCGCCACCGCTGCCTATGAGCGCCTGCTCGCTGCGATCGGTGGCTCTGATGGCGGCGTCTCGCGCTCGACTGTCTTCGAACTGCTCCGTCTCGCCTTCGACCCAGGCGCGGCACAGACGGGCGTCGCCTGGGCAGGCTCATGGAGCCAGGCAAGCAGCAGCGTGAGCAAGGCTCACTTCCACATGGCGTGCTCGCGACTGCACACCATCCTCGCCACCGGCGCGATCGCCGACAAGCCTCCGTCAAACGGACTCGGTGCGAGCCATCCTATCGCTGACGCGCCCCCGCCACCTCCACCTCCCAAATTCACGGTACACAACCCGCCGCCGCCACCGCCGCCGCTGCCAGCTGCAATGCCGTGGGGCGAGGAGGCAGCGAAGCAGTACAAGCTCATCTATGACAGTCTCAACAACGGGCAGCCAGTCACTCGCCCACTGGTGCAGACGACGATGCAGCGCGCCAATCTCCCACCTCATGAGGTCGATGTCGTTTGGGCGCTGTGTGACCTGAACGCGAGGGGCGTGCTCGACCTCGAAGAGTTCACGATCGCGCTGCACCTGGCGGCCGAGCGCTTCAAGGGGCAACCTCTGCCAGAGTCGATCCCTCCATCGTGGCTCTCTGGCGCAAAGCGGGCCGCGCTCGCCCGCCCTTCTCCCGCCGGCGGCTACGGCGGCTACGGCGGTGGCTTACTACCGCCTGCGCCACCCGCTGGTGGCTTCGGCGGTGGCGGCAGTGGCGGCGGTGGGCTCCTGCCCCCGCACAGCGGGATAGATGGAGGTGCAGGCGGTGCCGGCGTGGAGGCAGCTGGTGACGACGACGACGACGACGACGACCTGAACGAGAAGAAGAAAAAGGGTGGCTTCTTTGGTCGCAAGAGCAAGCCCAAGGCGCCGAAGGAGACAAAGGACAAGGGGAAAGACGCCACCGGGGCCGGCGGCGGCTTTGTACCGCCCACGCTTGCTCCACCGGGCGACGGCTTTGGCAGCGCTAGCGGTGGCTTGCTGCCGCCTTTGCCTGCCGGCGGCGGCTCTGCCTTCGGCTTCATCGGCGGCAACGGTGGCGAGCCAGCGCATCCGGGCGGCTTCGGAGGAGGCCAGTGGGGCGCACCGCCGCTGGAAGCCCCCGGCTTCGGATCCATTCAGGGCCCGATGTCGGTGCGTTTGCCCGGCGCGCCCGCACAGAAGCCTATGAGCGCGCCGGAGCAGGCCGCGGACTGGGGCGGCATGAGCCGGAGTGGGCTGCTCCAGTGCGAGCTGGCCGGCAAGAAGAAGCCACGCTGGGTCGTCCTTGGCGCGGGCAGCGTCGCCATCTACGGCGATAAGAAGGACTTTAGCGACGCCAAGCCGCCCAAGGCGACGCTCGATGTGCGTAGGGAGGTACAGCGCGTCATGTGCAGTTCGATGTCGTCGTTTGCGATCATCCTCAAGGAGGACGTGAAAGCCCCGGGCGCCAAGCCCAAGGACAAGCCGATCGCCAAGGCGGGCGAATCGATCAAATTCGAGTCGGAGGACTCCAAAGAGCTTACCGCATGGGTGACTGACATCACCGCGGTGTGGCGCGCCGGCCAGCAATTCTAGCGAGCGAGCGCCGCTACAGCCACCATAGGGTGAGAGCGGACGGTAAGTGTGGTAGCGGTCAGGAGGCGTCGGGGGGTGTGCCTACTGTTGGCAACGTCACAACGAGCAATGACCAGTTTGAGGCGTGTGTGATGGTCCTCGGTGTGATGCGTGTCCCGGTTGTGCGGCTGTCCACGACCACCGTGCGCGCTGCGCGGCCCGACGTGTCCGAGAGTTGTGTGCGACGAGGCACCATCAGCGCAGCGGCAGCCAATGGATGTTGAGGTACCGACTACCGTGATCCGTGGTTGTACCATGTGAGCCGCGTGGCCGTGAGACCCGTCAAAGGTCAAAAAGACACGATCGTGCTATCGGTGCCGTGCAGACCCGGTGTTCGATAAGGCGACCAGCGTGCAACTGCAATCTGCGTACGCGTATTGAATCAGCGTTTTCCGCCCCTCCGGGCCAACGGCGAACGAGAGCCGCCCACCTAGAAAGTGCACGTCTAGAACTGTGATTTGAGAGTGAGAGTTTGCGTAAGAGTTTGCGCGCGCTCGACGTGCTGAGTCGGCCGGGCTGCCTTAGGGCTGCCCACGGCAAGGCGAAGGGACCTATCTTGACCTTCGCCTATCTTGACCTACGGTAAGGCGAAAGGGGTCTCCCTGGGCATTGGCCGGACGCCGGGGAAGCCGAGCTCTGCCTCAGACTTGTCGCCGCCGAGGAACGTTGGGATCTGGGAGCGGTCAATTCTGTGCTCGAGCGCCGCGCGCGTGTTCGCCGCCGAGACTATCTTGACCTTCTTGGCTGTGTCCGCCGGGAGCAGCGGCGAGATGATACCGAAGAGGCGTGCGACGATGCCGGGCGCATTGACCAGGAAGACCTCTTCAGTGCCTTCGGGAAAGTTGGCGAGCCCCATCTTGGCCGCGAACTGGACGAACGCCACGCCTCCAGACCAGACCAGCGAGGGGCCCACGCCTGAAGTGTCGATCACCACGATGCCCATCGCTAAGCGGCCCTGCTCTGCCGAGGTTGCGCGCACGCATCGCGTGAGGGTCTCAAGGTGCGCAATGTACGCCTGCTTCATGAGCTCGGTCCCATTTCGCTGCCTACCGTAGCCCTGAAAGTCCGCCTTGCCCATCCGCTCGATGATGTACGGGGTGCCGTCGCGCGCGACGCCGCCGATGCCACCGTAGAAGTGCCCGTGTACGCACCGCTGGCGCTCGCTGGCGCCGGGCTGCTGGCGGGCGAGCGGGTGGAACTCCCGGTAGAGTTGGGCCACCTGGTGCTCGACGCGCCACTTCATCGCCTGCTCGAAGGCATCCTGGGGCGGCACCGGAAACTGGCCGATGACCCAGCGCGCCAGAGAGAAGTCGTCGAGCTGCGCCTCGGCCTCGGCACGCACCTCATTTCTCCACCCGCCCTTGCGCTGCTCGATGGCCGCGCGCAGCGCCTTCACGTCACGCATCACCTTGTCAGCCAGGGCACCACTCGGCGCCTGCTTGGGCTCGCAATGCATCGGAGCGGCGCTCTTCTCCGTTGGAAGCGTGTACAGGACTGGCTCGAGCGCCCGATGCACGGACGCAGCAGTGCTAGGCGTGGCCGGCGGCGACCGCTTGGTCACCGACTCGTCCTTCGCAGGGGTTTTCAACGTCGGCGGCACGTGAGTCACGGGGACAGGGTCCAGCGAATGCTCGGGCTTTGACCTCTGCTGGCTGGTGAGCGTCGCAATGAAGGAGAGGCAGAAAATGAGGAGGAGCGAGAAACAGAAAGTCGTGTCATCGCGCGAGGGCATGTTCTCCCATGCCGTCAGCCAGCTTGAGTTGCCGACCGCGATCGCGACGGGATTCGACATGAACTCGATTCTCGTTTTCGGTATTGTGTGTATTCATGTGAATACACATGACGCATGCACACCAACACGCAATCTCAAATGAAGGGCAACACCTCGCACACGTTGCCCTCGATTCATTCTCATGCTCGCGACGTGTAACGCGTGCCGCGCGCACAGACACGGTTGAGAGTCGCCATACATTGTATTACATGTACAATACTCCGGGTCAACCCGCCGGGTCTGAACCCGTGCAACCACCTCGCCTGTAGACAGGCATGGTACGGCATGGTATGGCATGGCATGGTATGGTATGGTATGGTATGGCCTGGGGCTTAGTGCCTCCTCATCGTCGTCGAGCTGGTTAACGTCCTTAACGAGCTGGTCGGTCGAGCTGGGGGCGCCGACAGGCGGCGAGGCGGGCGGGAGGTGGGCGTTTATAGCTTTATACTATTAGGTGGGCGCGGAGGCGGGGGTTAGGCGGGGGTGACGACTGGCGAGGGCTATAGGCGAGGGCGGGCGGGGGCGCGGCGGAGGCATCGTCGGAGGCGTCGCATGCGGAGGCTGCGGAGGAGGCGGCTAGGAGGCGTAAGAGGCGGCGAAGGCGGAGGCGGTGGGGGCGGTGGCGGGGCGGTGGGGGGGTGGGGGCGGCGGGCCCTGGTCGAGAGTCGGGGAAGCGTCGCCACCAGCGGTAGATAAGGCTTAACGCTTAAGGCATTAAACGGTAGACAGCAGCAGCGAGGCCTCGTCGGGAAGTACGGGGCTACGGGCGCGAAGCCACAACGAAGGGCCATCCGGGATCATCGTAGGATCATCGGGGCGAGCCCAGGCGCAGGCGCGCAGCCCAAGATGCTAGGTCAGAGAAGGGTTCATTCACAACACACGAACACGTGCAACGAAATCTCAAATACGTGAGCGTCCGTCCGTCCGTGAGGGGAGTCTATCCGTCTTCCGTGAGGGGCATTGGGGCAACACCTCGCACACGTTACACTCACACACATTCACAACACACCAACACGTAACTTAACAGCCGGAGCTGTGCTGCTCTATGAAATTTCAAATGAGACAAACCAACAGCAACACGTGCAACGTTCACGGCGCAGTCATTCAAGTCTGCCAGGCGCCAAAAGGTCCTGTCAAAAAGAGTCATTTCGGGTTAGATTGTCGGGAGGGCTTTCTGTGGAATGTTATAGGAATGTTAAAAGTGAGGGCATGGGTCCGGCTGCGAGATGTTGGCGGACGGCGTTTGCCGTTTCGACGCGGGTTCTACGCGGCCGACTTCGACGGCGCAAAACGAACCCGGGCTTCGTGAGTCTGATGAGTGATGCGTAACTCTAATGTAACTCTAGCGCTTCAAGCTTGTAGTTGTATGTTGTAATAAGACTAAGAGTAACCGCGCACGCCCCCACACTGGAGAACTGCTGACTGGTCGGGGTCCCGGGGTAACTCACTAACGAGTCACGCGTCTCACCCCTCGCGCGGGAAAGGTCCGCCGCGCGCATCCACTAGCAGTACCTACCAGACTACCCACGGCGCTTGAGTCACCCGCTTTAGACCACACCGTGTGCATGCCCCTCCGCCCGAATGATTCGTGCATCCCACCCGGGGTGCCGACTGCGACTCGCACCAACACACCACACAATAGCATTGACACGAACAACAAACTAGAGCTCCATATCGTACAGTGGTAGGGGCGTCATCGTAATGTGGTCGGGGCGCGCTCGCTGTCACGACAGTTCTCAAATTTTGTCTGGGATCGAGGCGACAGTGGTGACATCCGTTGCACGCGCGCGTGTCGAGCGAAATGGTGACAACCGTTCCGATGAAGCCATCCGTTGAAGAGATGAGGCGAGCACCATGTGGTTGGGCATGATCGCCGCATTTCTCTTGCTGTCCACGATCCGTGATGTCCACGCATCCTCGAGCACGACGGGAGAATCATTAATCACGTTTTCCCCGGGGAGCGAAATCTCGGTCGGCGTAAATTTGGCGGTCCTCGACGAGGGGTTGGTTGTCGACTCGGGCTTGGGTGACTTGACTACGGGTGACCCGAGCTCGGCGCCGGAGGCAGCAGGGCCCTCTTTCCCGTTATCTTTCCCGGCCGCCTTCGCCCGAGCGCGCTGCAGCTGCGTGCCCGCAATGGCAATGATGGCAAGGCCCACGACCACGAGGACCATGCCGAGGATGTACAGGATCCAATTGGCCCATCCCAACCGGCCATCATCGACGAAGTCGAACTCGCCGAAGAAGATGCCGCCCGAGATGCCTCCGGTCACGATAAAGCTCCCAATCAGCAACGGCAGAATGATCAACGGATCGAACAATCCTAGGCCGAGGGTCTGACGCTGTACCCACAAGATGCCGGCTGCGACGGTGATGAAGAGCTCGACGTAGATCGGCCAGTCGGTGAACACGCCGACAACGTCCCCCTGAAACGCCAGCGTGAGCAGCGATGAGAGACCCTTGCTGTGCGTAATCACCTGCGAGCCACCTGCGAGTGATGCCGAGAGAGTGTACAGCACCGGTCGCAAGATGGCCGTGCGTTGCGCATAGACCGCGTCCATGTCCGCGCGAGCTTTCATGCATGCATGGACGAAATACGTGACGATCGCGATGATCATGGTGCCGATGAAGTACACGAGCCATGCGGGCCCTCTCCATAAGCCCTCCATGTAATCGCCCTGGAAGCATTTCTCGCCCTGCGCGCCGAAGAAGACCGTGAGGCACGTGCCGACGACGGCGCACGTGACGCCCGTGACCATCAATGGGCTCACTGGTGCGCCATTGTACACGCGATTGTACATGATGTTGGTCACAAACTGGATCGATTCGATCGGTGTCAGGATGGATGCCGGCGCGAAGGCGAGCGCAACAAAGTTGAAGAGGGAGGAGAAGATGAACACGAGCATGCCAATTACCCACAGCCTAGACTGTTGCGGAGCGGATTTTTGCTCATCGGTCAGCCGATTGATACCTTGCGCCTGCATATTTTGCCCGATGTTGATGCCGATCGAGGCGACCGTCGAGAGGATGACGCCGAAGGGCACCCCCCACGTCGGCAGCGCGTTTCCACACCGTTCCAGATGAACAGCATCGGTGCTGTTGGGAGCGAAGGGCATGTATGGAGGAGACGCCGACCAACCGGAGGTGTTGTTGGAAGCAAACTGCACGTATGGAGGAGGTGCGACGGGAGAAGGTGACGCCATGTGTGGCTGTTTACGCCTTCGAACCTCAGGATTCAAGGAGGAGCAGAGTTCTGATACGCGTTGTGTTGAGCACATCCTTGATTCATACGCCCAGTTACCGTCATCTCCGCGATGATCGCTCTCTCTACGCTCTCTCTACGCTCTCTACTCAGCCGCTACTATTGTAGAGCTCGTGAGCTCCGCCCCCGCGCGGCTCAGCTCTTGATCCCCGAGATTGGATCGGCCTCGCCCTCCTCCTCAGCGCGATAGTCGATGAAACGTCTTCGAAAGTCGCCCGTCGGCACGCGGCAATCGTCGCGCTTCCCAAACACTTGGTAACGTACGTTCGCGACGCCCACGTATCCCAGATCTCGGAGCGGAGACGGAATGAGCCACGCAACCGCGAGAGCTTTGTATGGCCAGTCCATGAGCGCAAGCGTCCTCAGCGCTGCATTCGACCGCGTGTAAAACTGGTCGCCCTGGATGAGGACAAGCGTCGAGAGGTCTGTGGGCGCTCCGATACGCGCGAGCAGATCCATGTGCTTCTGCTGTGCGCCGAACTTAACCCTCGCTCCGCTATCACCATCGTAGACAAAGTTAACGAAGCCGTCGCACAAGTTGCACACGCCGTCGAACATGAGCCACGAATCGACGCCCGCGGGCGGCTGCAGCGCCGACGGCACCAACCCGACGCCCGCAGCAGAACAAGCGACGATTGCAGCCGCTCTGAAGCTCAACATGGTCTTAGTTTGTCGACCCCACGAGGAAGAGACACGTCAGCTGTCAGCGCGACATCTTTTTGAATGTACTGTACCGGTAAAAAGACACCGGGGGGAGCCGGGACACACACGGGACACACGGGACACGCGGACGCACAAAGGTAAAAAGGTCCCGGGGGGAGCCGGGACACGCACGGTACCGGTAAAAAGGCTGCGTGGTCCGTGTGCCTTTGTGCGCCCGCGTGTCCCGTGTGTGTCCCGGCTCCCCCGGTGTCTTTTTACCGGTCCGGCTCCTCCGGTGTCTTTTTACCGATAACGCGTTGCGTAGCACGCTTTTTTTGGCAGACCCGAAACCCGATACGAACGAAAGGGACGGCCCACATTCACGCGTTCTATCCCATCACCACCACATCGCTCACTGCTGTGCTGCCAGGTCGCAGCTCGAACAGGCCGTTGATGCGGAGCGGGTCGTCTAGGCTGAAGCAGCGATGATGATGCCACCGCAAGGTTTTCCAGCACCGCAAGATCAGCATGAGTCGCTGGCCATTGCGCGTGATCATGTCGCATGGCTCGAGGAGGAATACAAACGTGTCTCGCAGCGGCAAGGCGCAACGGCTGTGTCGCGGCTTCTGCCAACGGCGGCGTCGGCATCGGCGTCGGCATCGGCGTCTGCATCGGCGGCGTCCGCCCACTCCCAGATGGGTAAGCAAAAGCAGCGGTTCTCACACTTGAGCAACCTCAGCAGGAGCACACCAATCACGCCAGGACGCGGCAACCGCCATGCGCTCCCACCGGCGGTGAGGCTGCCATCTCCAGTGCGTATGCCATATCCGCTGCCTTCATCACCGACGACGTTGCCAGCGGCGGAGTACATGCTCAACACACGACGTCGTGCAACGTGTTGGCTGCTGCTCCTTCTTATAGTTCCTTCGGCTACCGTCGTGCTCTTGCATGCCACCGATGTGAACATCGAGCTGGACTTCAAGAACAGGCCACCCACAGCTCCTCCGCCTCCTTCCCCACCACCGCCGTCTCCACCTCCATCTCCGCCACCACCATCGTATGATCCTTCTCCACCGGCTCCGCCAACACCACCGCCGGCTCCACCTTCGCCACCGCCTTATCCACCGCTACCCTCCCCTCCGCCATCACCGCCCCCACCTTCGCCACCACCGCCTTCGCCGCCACCGTCGCAACCGCCACCCTCGCCGCCGCCGCCGTCGCCGCCGCCACCCACGCCGCCGCCGCCATCGCCGCCATCACCGCCGCCACCACCGCCACCATCGCCACCGCCACCATCACCCTCGCCACCTCCGCCACCCTCACCTCCGCCGCCATCACCACCGCCACCCTTGCCACCCTCGCCGCCGCTGCCATCACCGCCACCACCCCCGCCGCCGCCGCCGTCGCCGCCATCACTGCCGCCGCCACCGCCACCCTCACCGCCGCCGCCATCACCGCCGCCACCCTCGCCGCCGCCGCGGCCGCCGCCATCACCGCCGCCGTCACCGCCACCGTTACCGCCGTCGCCAGCGCCTTGGCCACCGCCGCCGCCGCTGCCGCCAAGACCATCCTCACCTCCACCGCCGTCGCCACCGCCGCCGCCGCTGCCGCCAAGGCCATCCTCACCTCCACCACCGTTCGCATCGCCGTCGCCATCACCGCCGCCACCATCGCCACCGCTGCCGCCAAGGCCATCCCCGCCGCCGCCACCGCCGCGGCCAGGCAAACCGCCACCCATGTCGCCACCTCCATTCATCGTGCCACCGCCATTGCAGCCGCCTCCACCACCTCCATCTCCTCAACCGCCTCTGCCTTTGCCACCACCTCCTTTGCCTGCGCCACCGTCGCCGCCACTGTCACCACCACAACCGCCGCCGTTGCCACCCGGTCCGTCGCCGCCGCCGTCGCCGCATCCATCGCCCCCGCCAGCTCCCCCCCCCCCACCCTCGCCATCACCCCCACCCTCGCCACGGCCTCCGCTGCAGCCTCCACCGCCGCTACCTCTGGTTCCGCCATCTCCGCCGCCACCGCCGCAACCGCCGCCGTTAGCTCCGCCACCCCTGCCACTGCCGCCGTCACCCTCGCCACCGCCGTCGCCGACACCGCCGCTTCCGCCACCTTCGCCACCCCTGCCGCCGCCGCCGTCATCCCCGCCACCGCCGTCGCCAACGCCACCGTCGCCGTCATCCCCGCCACCGCCGTCGCCAAAACCGCCGCTTCCGTCAACCCCGCCACCCCCGCCACCCCCGCCACCGATGAGCCCATCGCCGCCAAACGTTCCGGACCACATCCGCCTTGCCTTCGCCAAAGCCGTCAACCTAGAGGATGCAGCACGGCAAGACCTGGCAAACGGGGCCCAAGCCTCGTGGGATGCCGCGACTGCGATTGCACATGCCGCAGAAGCCGACGTGAGCGGTGCTCTCGGCAGTGAGCCGGCCATGTTACCACTGACGCGTGAGCCTCACTCCTCGATCAGTGCATCAGTATTATACGAAATATTGTACGCATTCGAGGGAGTGGCGATAGCCCTCGCAGCCACGGCTTTCATCTTGCTCTTCTTTTGTGGCTGCTTCCTTGCCAACGCGCAGCGTCAAGGCTCGTTGCAAGCAGAAGAGTCCGATACCAGCGCCACGCCACTGCTGCCCTTCGGTGCTCCTCCTTCGGACCGGCCGCAGCCCGCCGCCTGCGCCGCACCTACACGCGCGTCCACGCCCTCGGCCGCGCTTGGATGGTCAACTTCACGGTCAGACTCTCCTTCAGAGTACAGGACGCCACGATCAACTGCACGGTCAGCAGTCACTAGTACCTCAGAGTTTCAGAGACCTAGCGGCGGAGTGCCGAGCCGAGGGGGGCGTGATGTGGGAGGGCGACCAGGCGTCCTTATTCCCACGCGACCAGGCAGCCCCATCAGGGAAAAATAGGTAAAAGATCGAACGTCTGCACTGCCGACCAGTAGTACGTCAACTTGAGGCCACCTTAGCCGGCTTAGCCTTAGGAACCTAGGGTTTGCAATGCACGGAATGCCCTTGACCTGCTTGTATTAAATCGTGTCCTTCTTCCGATGTAGAGTCCGGTGATTATCGTTCTCTCGTGCGTCGACCGGCTCGACCGTATGTCTTATCGTAGAAAACGTTAGAAACGCGTAGGTTTTAGGACGGTTAGTCCGGACGGTATTTGAAGATTAGCCCGGGAGCGGTCTGCCGGGACTCCGGACATGCCGGACATGTGTACACATGTTCGACCGGACCGCCGGTCTGCGAGCCCGCAAGGTTACCCGCAAGGCCGCAAGCCCAAGCCCACATTAACGCACATCTTTGGTGGATCGGCGCAACAAATCACAAATGTACCTGTATAGTACATGTAATTAGTATTGACATTCCTTTTCTGTGCCCTAGGGGCTGCGGGGGGGTTTGTTATCGAGTTTGGGGGGGTTTGTTATCAGGATACGTATCCTGATGTATCGTGATGTATCCTGCGTGTATCCTGAAGGATACATGTATCCCTCATGTATCCTGAT
>Ga0180439_101583_pt1 | contig 14045 bp, 11 predicted proteins | sample ChrtobMetaP5_0mM_FD_119744 | JGI IMG/M metagenome (GOLD analysis project Ga0180439, IMG submission 119744) | Chrysochromulina tobin associated microbial communities from unialgal haptophyte culture, Seattle, Washington, USA - P5_0mM MetaG | ecosystem: Host-associated > Algae > Haptophytes >...
CATGAGGCAATTAACGACACCCACCGCTTGCGAGAAGCCCCGAGCCTCGAGCATCTGAGGGTAATCAGAGGCAATCATGAGGCAATTAACGACACCCACCGCTTGCGAGAAGCCCCGAGCCTCAAGCATCTTCGCCTCCGCCGCCCGCAGCAGCTGCCGCGTCTCCTCCCGCTCATTCGATCGTTGGGCGAGCGAGGCTGCGAGAGACTCCTCATGCCATCTGATGAGGGACGCAATCAAGGGTCATTAAGCGCCGCAATCAAGGGTCATCAAGCGCAATCAAGGGTCCGAGAGATTCCAGTCTCACCTCGCCTCCTCTTCCGCCCGTCGCCTCGCGTCGTCGTAAGCGGTGCGTACCTGCCCAATTAGGGGCGTCATCAGCGCTCATCAGACGTCATCAGCTCAATTAGGGGCGTCATCAGCGCTCATCAGACGTCATCAGGCAAACAATCCGTTGACCACGGTGCCATCAGACGTCATCAGGCGCCATCAGAGGTCATCAGGGTGCCATCAGAGGTCATCAGGCGCACTCATCGGCATGCGACGAAACTCCGCGCACCTCGGCAATCTCCCGCCGAAGCTTGTCGACCTCATCTCCCGCGAGCTCGGCCGCATCTCCCGCGAGCTCGGCCGTGGGACGCCGTGGCTCGGTGCGGCTCGGCGGCGCGCCGTGTCGGGCGCCGCCGCCGCCGCCGCCGCCGCCGCGCGCCGCCACGAGCGCCGTGTCGAGCGCCGCGCGCGCCTCGGCGGCCTCCTGCGTCGCGGCGGAGAGGGCGCCGTCGTGAGCGCGTGCATGCAAGGGGCGGGGGGCTCGATCGCGACCGCGTGCTCGCCTGCTGTGCGGGCAATCAAGGGCAATCAATGGAGATCGAGGGAGATCGAGGGAGATCGAGGGAGATCGCACCTGCTGTGCGGCGGAGAGGGCCGCTCGCAGCGCCTTGACGGTTTCGGCAGATTCTGCATCGTGTTGGCGCCTCTGCACCTCGACCTGCCAAATTAGGGAGGCACTCAGGGAGGGCATCAGACGCTATGGGAGGCGCCATCAGCGGTCATCAGGCGCCATCAGCGGTCATCAGGCGTCATCAGGGGTCATCAGGCGCCATCAGGCGTCATCAGGCGCCATCAGTAGTCATCAGGCGCCATCATTGGTCATCAGGCGCCATCAAGTCAGTGGTCATCAGAGGTCATCAGAGGCAATCAGAGGCCATCAAGTCACCGACGCGAGCTGCATCTGCAGTCGCTCCTCTCGTGTCCCTCGAGAGCCCGTGTCCACGGAGAGGGCGCCGTCGTGAGCGCTTGCATGCAAGGGACGGGGGCCTCCCGTGTCCCCGGAGAGCGCCGCGCCGCCCGCCCCGCTCGCCTTCACCGCGCCATGCGCCGCGCCGAGCTCCTCTGCGCTCGATACGGCGCGTGGGCTGCTGCTGCTGTTGCCGCCACGTGCGGCGGCGGCTTCGAGCGCATGCAAGCGTTTCGTCAGCTGGGCGAGCTGTGAATGGAGGCGCGCGAGCTCGGCCGAGGCGGCAAGCGCCTCGCGCTCGGCGGCCTCGGCGCTCTCCCGGGCGCCATCCGCCTCGAGCCGCAGCGACGCAGCGCCTCGTTCCAACAGGCTGAGCTGCAGTGCCTGCGCGTCGCTCGCCGTTTCGGCCACCGCCGCTGCGAGACGCCCGCGCCCGCCGCCGCCGGCGGCGCCGCTGAGCGCCAGGGTGCTCCCGCCGCCGCCAGAGTCGACCGCGTTCTGCAGCTCGTCGATCCGAGCGCGCAGCGCCAGCTGCTGCTGCAGCAGGATGCCCAGGTCGTTCGTGTGCGCCGCTCGCTGCGCTGCCGCCTCACCTCGAAGTTCAAAGGCGAGTCGGGCCAGAGCCTCCTCGTACTCCCACCACGGCTTGGGCACCTTGCGGTTGCCGCCGCCGGCGCTGCTGCTGGCCACCGAGGGCGGCCGCCGCGACGGCGGCGGCTTGATGGACCTCGGCGACAGCGAGGGACTCGGCGCTCGGCCGGTGGGAGCCTTCTTGAGGCCTACCGACGGGCTGCTGCTGCTGCTGGGCTTGGTCGGAGTGTGCGAACGTCGCCGTGTGCCTCCGTGGCCCTGCCCGGTGGGCGGAGACGCCTCGTAGCCCACGGACGGAGCGGCTGACCGGGGCCTTTGGTTGGAGTCCATTTCGAGGCGCCGGGACGGCGCGTTTTGTGGCCTAACATACCCCTCACCGTTCCCCACTACGCAGAGGCTGGCAGGGTTTGTGGTGTAGGAACGAGTTTCGAAAAAAAGCGTGCAAGGATGCGCGCGCGAGCGCGCGGCGCGCCCCAACGGCCAAACGCCGGTAAGCCAACCTCGCGCCGCGGAGCCGTCGCCAGACGCGCCATGCTGGCGGCCGACTCCTCCGACGCGCGGCTCAGTCCGCTGCTCCGCCACTTTGACAATGTGTGCGTGCACGTCGCGTACAAGGGCTCGATGAACCGACAGGCGTACGCGTGGTTTTCCGACGTGGACGTCCACGGCACCAAGCTTGCCGAGCGCAAGCGGCCGGAGCCGCCGCTCTTCTCGCGCCACACCGAGTTCCTGCACTCGGTGGACGAGCTGAAGCGTGTGAAGCCGTGGTGGAAGCCCCAGGATGTCAATCGCACCGTGGGTATCTGGAATATTCGCACGAGCGCCTCCGATCTCAAAACAGCCCCTCGGCCCGATCAGGTCATCTGGTTGCGCAACACGACCTGGTTTGTCGACGTGTCGCACGGCGGAACGCCCAACCTGTGGACCAACATCTGCCACTGGTCAAATAGCATGTTCCCCGTCTTCGAGGCCATCGCCAAGGGTGAGCTCTGCCGCCTGCCGCTGCAGCAGCTAATGATGTGGCAGGTGCCGGAGGCTAATTGGAACAAAGCGCAGCAGGGCTACCACGCAGGCGTCCTGAACGCATTGCTCACCGAGTACGAGCAGCGGGGCCGCGGCATGGCATCGAGGCCGCGCTTCTTTTTTGACGGCCACGTGACCGCAGGCAGCACCTTTTGCATGGAGGAGGCGATCGTGGTCAAGGAGCCCAACCTGCAGCACCGCAAGATTTACTTGCAGGTGCGTCCGGCCTCATCATCGGCCGAGTGTGGTTGCCCTTGTCCATTCTCCCGCCCCTGCCTCAAGAAGTCGACGAGCCGCTCACGCGCCTCTCTCTCTCTCTCTCTCTCTCTCAGACACGCGCGTCGATGAGCACGGCGGGTGTGGCGCGCGGCTTCTCGACCGTCGAGATTCGCTTCGCCTTTCGCACCGCCATCTTGCGCCAGCTGAAAGTGTCGCCGCCCGGTCCTCGCACGCCGACGGTCACGTACCTGTCGCGCCCCTTTGGTGCCAAGGACGCCAAGTTGCACGGCCGGGCGTGGCAGCTGCGCTGCCACATCCGCCCGCCCACCTTCCGCAAGCTCGCGCAGGCCGTGTTTCGACAGGCAGGCTATCGGATGGTCCGCGCCGTCTTCGAGAAGACCACGTACGCGTACCAGGCGAAAATTATCAGCGAGTCGGACGTCTTCTGGGCGTCGCACGGCGCCGGCATGGTTCATCTGCCGCTGCTCCCCAAGGACGCCGTGACCGTTGAGATGTTCAACTGCGGCCACTTTTCGTACCTGTACGCGCAGCTCGCGCTGCACGTGGGCGTGCGCTACTTTGTGATGCAGCGCACCGAGCCGTGGTGCTACAAGCCGCAGTCGCTGTACGGCGACACGCGCAAGAATATGAGTAAGACGTACGCGTACACATTCGAAGAGGCCGAGCCCGTGCTCTTCCAGGCCATCCGGTACCACATGTGGCAGGACCCCGTTGAGGATCTCAGCGGGCGCGAGCCCATGTGCGACTTTGCGCGCAAGCACCTCGCGGGGACGGGCACGCTGCCCACCAATGTGCTCCCCAACCGGTGGAGCAAGGAGTGTGCGCCGCTCGTCGCGGGCCCCGTCGCGGCCGACGGCGGCAGCGGCCGAGCCGACGACGCCACGGCGAGCACGGAGTCCGCGCTCGCGGGCTCCGCAAGCGTCGCCAACATTGCAGGCGAGTGGATGACCAATTTTGGGCAATCCTACCGAGGCCGCAAACGGCTCGTCGACCCTCCAGAGGGCGACGGCACGCCCGGCCAGTGGACGCGCTGGGCGGGGCTCGGATGAGGCATGAGCCCGCGGAGATAGACGAGATGACCGCATCGCGCATGGAAAGGCGGCTGAGAACCGGCGCACGACCCAACCTCACGATCGGGTACGAGCGCGCCTGGGATGTGTTGACCTCAGTTGGGCCATGCACGGCGCCGTTGCACAGCCGTGTGCTGCGCGTAAGCAGTACTACGTATTTTTCGCTGCCTAATTACGCGTTACGCGAGAACCACACGGACCGCACACGAGTACACCGAGTACCATGGTTTAGTGTGTAGCGCGACTAGCCTCGCTCTAGTTTTCTAACGCGCTTGGTTTCATCCGCTCGCATGCAACACGTCCATGTAGGATCTTTATTCGCTTACCGTGTGTGTAGGACCGGAGGTAACGGCGGCGGCGCTACCACCAGACACCCCCTCGCATGTGAATTTGGCGGCCGCGTCGGGGACGTGCACGGGAAGAAAAAGGAGCCGGGGATCTTATGCTGTTTCATGAGTTCGCTATCGTTGAGGAGCGGCGACCAGCCGCATGGGATAGCCTTGGCCAACACCATAACGATTGGGAGATTCAACATTAGCAGTCGAACCCCGCGCGCTTCGAGATGAAGGGCAGTTTGCTCCTCCTGGCACAATCCAAAGCAGCGCACGAGGGTGTTGCTCGTGTAGAATATCTTGCGGTCGGCCGTCATGCTGGCTAAGTGCGCCATCGAGCGTGGAGTCCCTATCTGCAACCAGTCTGACCACTGCCAACGCATCTTCGCTCCTTTGGGGCACTCCAGTACAGCCTGGCCCATAGCCGGTTCGCTTCTCAGCTGAGTGCTCATCGACCAGGGCTGATGCGGAGCCTTGCAGGGACGCATTTGTATGTTCCGTGCACCTGGCTGAAACTGGGTGTAGTAGCCGACGACCCCAATCTCCGGAGGTTCACTCTCCGGAGGCCAAGGTGCGCTCGTGTCCGATGCTGCAGAAGCGCTCGATGTGTCACTCGAGGTGGGCTGGGGGCGCTGCGCTGGGTCATCACGTCGCACGTGGAGCACGACTGCCGAGTGATTGGCCACGACGCGCACAAAGCCGCCGCGGAGCGCGAGAAAAGTAATCGGCACAGTTAGAGACACGTCGAGCCGCAATCGCACGATTACGTCATGAGGGCCAAAGGCGCGGCGCAGCAGCTCCGACTTGGCGACGTGATCATACTGCGGGAACCACTTGTACATAAAGACGGGCGCTCGGCTAATCGAACGTCCACTTACCAATGGGGCGCCAGTTGACGGGTTGATTCTTCCACCAACGGCGGCTCTCAGGGCGTCCTTTGCACGACCGCCGTAACTATGTGGCATTGTCGGATCCTCCGCCGAAACGAATGCCACGTGCAGCCTGGGCCAGAACTCGAAGAGCACCCTAGCTTGGCGGGTCAGCTCATGCTCGGCGGTCGCAAAATCGCCGTCTAGGTAAGCCGTGCGAGCGTGCTTTGGTGCGACGCACCAAGAGGTGGGATCGACTGTCAGGAAAACATCCATTGAGTTTGGACGAATGATGTGCTGCAGGTGCTCACGTGCAACGTGCGCAAATGCAGATGGCCCAAACCAGCGTCCAGCGTACAACGCTGCAATTTTAAGCGTTTCAGAATATGTATTTCTGCTGGGGACGAGCATCTCCTGACGTTCGCTGCGGAGTCCAAGGCTGTTCGTCACGTTATCGTCGTCGTTCGACGCCGCCATCGTTATGTACCCGGTTTCCGGTACGTGCTGTGCGGTGTGGCGTCGGGTGGCCTTGTGCTTCGCCGTCGCCGTCGCCGTTTTGTCGTCGCCATCAGCTCTAGGTGGGGCGTTGCTCGCATCGCCCGGCCTCATCCCTGTTTACGAACAGAAATCCTCAAAGCGCTTAGTGACCCTATGTCAAGCTCGGCTTGCAGAGAGCCCCCTTGGTACACTGTGAACAAGATTTGGACAGGTTCAGAATTTTCGATAGTTTGCGAATTAGTGATCTTTGTTAGCACAGGTGTGTTCAGGCGTCAGGACGCGTGATCGAGACGCGTGATCGAGATGCGAAGCGCCGTCTCGGGCCGACGGCAATCGTGAATGGCGGAGGCGGCCCTTTTGACGACCGTGGCGTCCGCGCCGCTTGCGGCACCGACCGAAGATCTAGACCCGCCGCAGGGCCCCGTGCCCGCACTATCCGAAAACCTGGAGGGCCTCGTGCCCGCACTGTCCGAAGATCTAAACCCGCCGCAGGGCCCCGTGCCCGTGCCTGCGACATCCTTCCTCTTCTGGGTTGAGCCGCCCGCGGGCATCCATCACGCCGAGGACTGCGAGCGCGTGTGCGCGGCGGTGCAATCGGCAGACGAAAGGCTGGACGCTGCGGCCGACGCGACGTCCGCGGGCGTGCGGCTTTGGTGCTTCAGCCGATTCCGCCTGCGCGAGGCCTTCAAGCTCATGGGCTGCAAGCTGCAGCACGCCGAGGAGCTCACCGAACGGGTGCTTGCCGAGGTCGCGATGCGGCAACAGGAGGGTGGGCTGGCGCCGGCGCCGGCGCGCGCGGTGCTGAGCCGTCGCGGCTTCCTCTCGATCGTGAGGGCAAGCCTACTGCGCCAAAACTATTCGAATTCCGAGACGCTGCTGCACTTTTGCATTGCGTGCGACATCAAGGAGCAGCGACGGTGCGTTGATCACTGATGAAGACCGTTGAGGACCGTTGATGACCAGTATAACCTCTGATGACCACTGATGACCGTTGATGACGGCTGGACTGCCGCGGATGATCACGCATTTCCACTGATGACTACTGATGACCTCCGATGACCACTGATGACCACTGATGACCTCTGATGGCCACTGATGACGGCAGGTGCGTCATCCTTCTCTTTGGTGGCACCTCGGGCTCCGGCAAGTCCACCCTCGCGTCGCTGATGGCCAGTCGTCTTGGCATCACCACCGTATGGATCCGACCCCTGCTGATGACCTCTGATGACCACTGATGACCGCTGATGACTTGGCATCACCACCGTATGGATCCGACCCCTGCTGATGACCTCTGATGACCACTGATGACCGCTGATGATTTGGCATCACCACCGTATGGATTCGACCCCCGCTGATGACAGCTGATGACCACTGATGACCGCTGATGACCACTGATGACCGCTGATGACCACTGATGACCACTGATGACCGCTGATGACCACTGATGACCGCTGATGACCACTGATGACCACTGATGACCTCTGATGACCCTTGAGTGCCTCTTTGATGGCACAGGTGCTCTCGACGGACTCGATCCGCGCCACGCTGCGTCGCTGCCTTGCATGCATGTGCTCACTAGCTCACCACGGCGCCCTTTCCCCACAGGTGCTCTCGACGGACTCGATCCGCGCCACGCTGCGTCGCTCGTGCACCAACGCTCAACACAACGCGCTGCTCGAGACCTCGACATACACCGCCGGCGACGTCCTTCACAGCTCCACCTTCACAGCCCCGCCTTCACAGCTCCACGTTCACAGCCCGTCGCTCACAGCCGGTGACGGCCATGAGAAAGCAGCGGCCTTCACCACGGAAGGTCCCCCCCTGGCCACTTCCCCGCTGGCCGCTTCCCCACTGGCCACTTCCCCACTGGCCACTTCCCCACTAGCCAGCCCAGCCGCCAGTAGCGCCGACAGCCCAACACGGCGCCCACCCGCTGGCACCTCGGCCGGCAGCAGCGGCAGCGCCGTCCTGAGCGCCGTCGGCAGCCCGACGGCCAGGTCGAGGGCGGACCAGCGCATCTCGTCTGCCCTCCGCCAGCGCGTCCTCCGTGGGTACCGCGCGCAATCGCAGGCACGCTGATTGCCACTGATGACCTGCTCGGCATGCCAGTACTCACCACGGCGCGCGCGCACCGACTCGCTCTCGCAGCTGCTCGCGCGCCATATTGAGCGCCTCGTCGCCTCGTTCGAGCTGACGAACCAGTCGCTCATTTTGGAAGGCGTGCACCTGGACGTGGCGCTCATCACGGCGCTCCTCGCGCGCCACACGTCGTGCATCCCCTTCCTCATCTACATCTCCAACGAGGCGAAGCACCGCGAGCGCTTTGCGGTGCGAGTGAGATTGAGATTGAGATTGAGATCGAGATCGAGATTGAGATTGAGGAGCGAAGCACCGCGAGCGCTTTGCGGTGCGGAGCGCCGTGATGAGCGGATCCGCCGATGGCCTCTGAGTGGACGTGATTGCACCTGATGGCCTCTGAGTGGCCTATGTTTGTAAATGATGACTGTCCTGATGCCCGATTGATTGTGCCTGATGCCCGGCTCATCAGGCTCATGATTGTGCCGAACGGGCTCCTCGGCCGTAGGTTCGAAGTTCATTGACGCTCGAGCCCTGCCTTGCATGCACACGCTCACCACGGCGCGCCTTCCCTCTTCCCCACAGGTGCGCTCGAAGTTCATGACGCTCGAGCCCAACGGCAACCGTTACATCCGCCACTTTGACTCGATTCGGATCATCCAGGCATGCTGATTGCCACCGAGGCCCCGCCCTGCATGCAACCGTTACATCCGCCACTTTGACTCGATTCGGATCATCCAGGCATGCTGATTGCCACCGAGGCCCCGCCCTGCATGCAAGTGCTCACCACGGCGCGTTTCGTTCCATCCCCAGCGCGCGCTCACCAAGGATGCCGACCAGTGCCTGCTACCTAAGGTGGGCTGATTGCATGCCTGATTGCACGCCTGATGGCACGCCATTGCCTAAGGTGGGCTGATTGCATGCCTGATGGCACGCCATTGCATGCCTGATGGCATGCCTGCTGCCTAAGGTGGGCTGATTGCACCCTGATGGCATGCCTGATGGCATGCCTGATTGTGGCTGATGAGTGCTGATTGCCTTCCGTATCCGGCAGGTGGACTATACCAAATGTGGACCGATCCGTCGCAACCCTGGCTTGCATGCATGTGCTCACCACGGCGCCCGTTCCCCACAGGTGGACAATACCAATGTGGACCGATCCGTCGCAACCCTTCACACGACCGTCCTCCGCTGCCTCGCCCGCACGGCCGCCGGCGAAAGGCTGTTCGATCCGGTGCGCCCAACACAGCGCCTCCATGGGCCCAATACAGCGCCTTCATGCGCCCAATACAGCGCCTTCATGCGCCCAACACATCGCCTTTGTGCGCCCACGATGGCGCCCGCAGAGAGTGCGGATGGCCCGGCCCTGCATGCACACGCTCACCACGGCGCGCCCCCCCTCTTCCCCACAGGTGCGCCAGCAGATTGTGGTGATGAACGAGCATGCACCCGCTCACCACGGCGCGCCGCCCCTCTTCCCCACAGGTGCGCCAGCAGATTGTGGTGATGAACGAGCATGCACCCGCTCACCACGGCGCGCCCCCCCCTCTTCCCCACAGGTGCGCCAGCAGATTGTGGTGATGAACGAGCATGCACCCGCTCACCACGGCGCGCGCCCCCTCTTCCCCACAGGTGCGCCAGCAGATTGTGGTGATGAACGAGCATGCACACGCTCACCACGGCGCGCCCCCCTCTTCCCCACAGGTGCGCCAGCAGATTGTGGTGATGAACGAGGTGTTCGAGTCGCACAATCGGGCCACGTGGTCCTCGAAGGCGATGCTCCAGGTGCATGCCACTGATTGGATGTGATTGCGATGCTCCAGGTGCATGCCACTGATTGGATGTGATTGCGATGCTCCAGGTGCATGCCACTGATTGGACGTGATTGCGATGCTCCAGGTGCATGCCACTGATTGGACGTGATTGCGATGCTCCAGGTGCATGCCACTGATTGGACGTGATTGCGATGCTCCAGGTGCATGCCACTGATTGGACGTGATTGCATCCGATGGCCACTGATGGCTACTGATGGCCACTGATGGCGATGCTGCCGTGCCAAGCTGGAAGAAGCGCCTTGCATGCAGGTGCTCACCGCGGCGCCCTTTCCCCACAGGTGATCCGTGCCAAGGTGGAGAAGCGCGAGCTCTTCCTTCGCCTCTTCAAACGCGTCGATGGCGCCGAGGTGGGCGGCGCCGAGGTGGGCGGCGCCGAGGTGGGCGGCGCCGAGGTGGGCGGCGCCGAGGTGGGCGCCCCGAGCGCCGTTGTGGGCGTTGGCGTCGTCGTGGGCGGCAGAGCTGCTGGTCAGGGCAGCATGCGCGGCGGCAAGGGCGACGACGGCGGCGACGGCGGCGTTGGGGCCGAAGATGACAGGAGCGGCGGCGGCGGCGGCGAAGCTCACGCCGATGACCTTCCTAATATGGACGCCGATGACCTTCCTAATATGGGTCTACATGCGACAATATCACCTTTTGAGGTCGAGGGCGATGAGGGCAGCGAGGTCGTATCTCCCGCGGAGCTCGGCGCATCTCCCGCGGAGATCGTGCCGTCGGCGGCGCGATTGACGAAGCTCGGTCGTCCGTTGACGAAGCTCGACGAGCCATTGACGAAGCTCGGCGAGCCATTGACGAAGTTCGGTGAGGGCTCGAGGCCAACGTCGTCCATTGACGAAGCTCGACGACCCATTGACGAAGCTCGGAGGCCATCGCCTTCCACACCGCCACGCTCTCCTCCTCAGCCCTCCTCCGTCGGCGCCCAGGTTCGTCAATGGTTCGTCCATGAGCCCTCCTCCGTCGGCGCCCAGGTTCGTCAATGGTTCGTCCATGAGCCCGCCTCCGACGGCGCCGTGTCGGGCGACGAGGCGGCGGCTGCCTTCACCGCCGGCGCCGCCGGCACCGGCACGGACGGCGCCGTTCTGGGCGCGAGGGCGGGCGCCGTCGCGGGCGCCCTTGCTCCGGCGCTCGTCTCGGGCGCCGTGTCGGGCGCCGTGACGGGCGCCGTCGCAGGCACACTCGACGACAGTGTTCCCTTGATCCCGCCCTACCCGCCCTGCCCGCCCGACACGGCGCCCTTCCCGCCCTCCTCGCACGTGCGCCGGCCTTCGATCAGTGGGACGGCGGACGGGACTGTGGACGGGACTGTGGACGGGACTGTGGAAGGGACTGTGGAAGGGACTGTGGAAGGGACGGTAGGTTACTCTGAGTATGGACCGCTCGAGATTGAGCGAGATCTGGAGGGAGATCTGGAGCGAGATCTGGAGCGAGATCTGGATGAGGACGAGGGCGAGGAGGACGAGGACGAGGACGAGGACGAGGACGAGCATCGATCTCGTTTCGATGATCTCGCGGATCTCGCGGATGAGTGCGGCACGCTGTGCACGTGGCAGCAGGTGCCCACCTCTGCGATGGGATTGCGTCCGGCGGACGAGATGGGCGGCGCCATCAAGGAGACCCTTGCACCCAACCCAAATTTGGAACGGTCCTCGGAGGACAGCTCAGCTCGAGACCTGTGAGGGGTTTTGGCGCGTGGGCATAAATAGCGTACTCGAGTCCTCCGCGAACGCTTCTCAGAGCTCATAGCTGCCAGCTCAAGCGCGATTGGTGTGAACCAAAAGATGATCTGTGACCACATTTCGGTCCTTTTAATCTTCGTGATATGATTAGATATGTGGGACTGACTCACAGTGTCCCTGTTGACAGTGACTCCCGACAGTCGGCATCCCGACACGCGAAGCCGATCGATCTGCCGATTTACTGTTTCCCGACCCCCCCCCCCCCCTTTCCCGTTTGTTTTTTCCCCCGCTTTAAACCCGGGTTCACATTTTCTCTCCCTTCCCCCTGCCTCCCCTCCATCCCATCCTTCCACTCTTTCTTTTTTTTGTTCCCCCCCCCCCCCCCCCCTTGTTCCGCTTGTGATTTCATCCGCGTTATACCGGTGTGTACATCTTCGTTCCCTGTGGGATCTTGCTTCGTTGGTCTGTCCCCGTGTCCTTTGGAGTGGTCTCACGGGCGAAGCGCACCTGATGAAGTCGAGTGTTGTGCGGGTTTGTCTACTTACCTCTCAACGTTCGAGGACACCAAAGGAGCAGGAGCGGTGGGTCAGTTTCATTTATCACTCTCTCACAGTGTTCAAAGCCTATGAGGTAATTACCTGAGTAGTGGGAAGGTCCCCCTAGGTCAAAAAAGTGCGCCGTCTCTACCAAGTAACACGGCGTAGTGAGTTTGTGTTCATTTTTACGTACCGCGGCTACCCGACCGGCACGTACCGGCGAAGTGTTCCGTGTGTGTCCCGGCTCCCCCCCGATTTACCGGCAAAGCTCAAAAGCCATAGAAAACCCAGAGACGCGAAAAGCCCGCGAAGGATGTACAGCTCGTGTTCGCGGGCTTTTCGCGTCTCTGGATTTTCAAAGCTCTTGTATAGAGTGTGCCTCCCTATGCTTGGGCGAGGTCCTGTGCCCAACGATCCCGAAAGAGGCAAAATAGGAATCTGGCCGAGAATGCATGCATTATATACGATCGTTGGGCACAGGGACTTCGCAACGGACCTCGCGTTACTTCGACGTGTTACTTCGAGGTCGATTCGTGCGCGCGCTCCGTCGTGTAGTGGCACCGACTGCACCGACTGTGGACCGCGCTACATGTTCCCGCCGCCGCGCTCGACCCCACCGCCCTCGCTCTTGCAACCCTGGACCCCGCCGCCCTCGCCCTCAGCATCGCCCACAAGCCAGTCCGCCCTGCTCGAGCTCGGATCCTATCACACGTGCGCGTACCTGACGAACAGCGCGCTCCTCAAGTGCTGGGGCAACAACAACAACGGCCAGCTCGGCGACGGCACGGGAAGCTACAGCCGCATCAACCCGACCACGATCGAAGTCGGCGGCGCCGTCGGGCTGCTGGCGCTCGGATCGCAGCACACGTGCGCGTACCTGACGAACAGCGCGCTCCTCAAGTGCTGGGGCGACAACAGCTACCGCCAGCTCGGCGACGGCTCGCAGGCCAGTAGCTACAACCCGACCACGATCGAAGTCGGCGGCGCCGTCGGGCTGCTGGCGCTCGGACTCTATCACACGTGCGCGTACCTGACGAACAGCGCGCTCCTCAAGTGCTGGGGCGCCAACTTCAACGGCCAGCTCGGCGACGGCGCGGATTGGTTGAACGATCCGAGCACCACCCCGACCACGATCAACGTCGGCAGCGCCGTCGGGCTGCTGGCGCTCGGACTCTCCCACACGTGCGCGTACCTGACGAACAGCACGCTCCTCAAGTGCTGGGGCTGGAACTACTTCGGCCAGCTCGGCGACGGCACGACGACCGATCGCAACACCCCGACCACGATCGAAGTCGGCGGCGCCGTCGGGCTGCTGGCGCTCGGATCGCAGCACACGTGCGCGTACGTGACAAGCATCGCGCTCCTCAAGTGCTGGGGCGACAACTGGGCCGGCCAGCTCGGCGACGGCACGACGACCACTTGCACCACCCCGACCACGATCGACGTCGGCGGCGCCGTCGGGCTGCTGGCGCTCGGATCCTCCCACACGTGCGCGTACGTGACGGCCGGCGCGCTCCTCAAGTGCTGGGGCAACAACGCAAACGGCCAGCTCGGCGACAATACGACGACCGATCGCAACACCCCGACCACGATCGACGTCGGAGGCGCCGTCGGGCTGCTGGCGCTTGGATACTCCCACACGTGCGCGTTCGTGACGAGCAGCGCGCTCCTCAAGTGCTGGGGCCAAAACAGCTACGGCCAGCTCGGCGACGGTACGTCGGCCGATCGCATCAGCCCCACCTTGTTCCAAGGGCTAGCCCTTCCACCACCCTCGCCGCCCCCGCCCTCATCGCCACCCTCGCCCCCCGACCTCACCCTCGTCCCCACGACCATCATTGCCAACGTCGCCGCCGCCATCACCCTCTTCGGCAACGCGCTGACTGACGGCGCGACGTGCGCCTTCCTTCCCTCGGGCAACGCCACGTGCACGGGCGCCGCGGGCCGCGGGCTCTTCCCGACCGGCGGCGTGCTCTCGAGCCGCTCGCTCCCCGTGCGCCTCGACGGCCCGATGATCTACAAGCTCTGCGCCGCGCCGGCCGGCTCGCCCGCCAGCCTCGACGCTCAC
>Ga0180439_101595_pt1 | contig 13989 bp, 7 predicted proteins | sample ChrtobMetaP5_0mM_FD_119744 | JGI IMG/M metagenome (GOLD analysis project Ga0180439, IMG submission 119744) | Chrysochromulina tobin associated microbial communities from unialgal haptophyte culture, Seattle, Washington, USA - P5_0mM MetaG | ecosystem: Host-associated > Algae > Haptophytes >...
CTCGTGCATGCGACGCTCGTGCATGCGATGGTGTACGTACTCGAGCTCAACCGCGGGCACCATTGGCATGCTCCATACGCCGCCTCCTCTGCCTCGTCGCGTAGCAACGCCTCGGCCTCCGCATGCACGCGCGCGCCTCGGCCCGCGAGCTCGCCTCGAACTGGGCCGTGTGCGCCGGCAGCTTAGCCGCCTCATCTTGCAGAACGGCGGCATCCTGAGCGACGCGTCAGCCCTACCATCACTGGTACTCGACCGTCTGACGGATGCATGCACACATCCTGTCGACACGACTCGGTGTGCTCCTTACCGAGCGCCAGCGCGGCCTCCTACCGCGCCAGCAGCGCACCGCGGTACGCATGACTCTGAGCCTCGGAGGCGCTCGCCCTCTCCTGCTCGCGAAGCGCCTTGGCCATGGCCTCCACCCGCGTCTGCGGTGGATGCACTCGCGCTCGTCGTGATCGGCCTGCAACCGCGCCCGCGGCATGCATCCTCCGCAAGCTCCGCCCGGCACGCGGTCAAGTCCTTCTTTTGGCAACCCCTCGGCCTCGGCGTACGTGCGCCGCTCGACCGGCTCGAGCGACTCGCGCTGCACCTCGAGCTGGGAGCGCAGCGCGGCGGCCGCGCCCGAGGTGCTCACCCACGCCTGCGGGCTGCCGTTGAGGCGGCCGATGGGTAAGAGCGCGTCCATCTGGGTCTTGGGCGACGACCAGCGGAGCCTTGCCCTTGGAGATGTACTCGTTCATGAGGTCGTCGAAGCGGGCCCGGGTGGCATCGGGCGTGCCACGTGCTGCGCGAAGTACATTTCTCCTCCCCCGGCCGCATGCGTCAACAAAACACACCCTATTTATAACTGACGACCAATAGAAGAATGACCAACCGGCCCCCAAACTTATACACGCGCCGACGGAGCCGTCGGCGTGTCCATTTCTTCGGCGGCCCCGTCCCCAGCTCGTCACTATCTGGAGATTCCCTCCCGAGAAGAAATATGGTGGCCAACAGCAACATCATCTGGGACAAGCGCTTGACGCCCGCCGAGAGAAACGAAGTGTACCGGCTGGCCGCGCACAAAACGCGCGTGCACCTCTACAAGTTCACCCTCGAGAAGCCGCCGCCCAAGTACGCACACCTCAAGGGCATCACGCGGATCGGCCAGACCGCCGAACATCTTGGGCAAGGAAAGAAGCGGGCCCTTGCCAACCGACGTAGACAGTACCTGCAAGGCCGCGGCAATGACATTTTCAAACAGCTCGTCGCAGAAATAGGCTGGGGCTGCTTTTCGGACATGGAGGTGATTGAGACCATCGAGGAGCCAAGCATGCCGATTGTGACTGCCCGCTGCCAGAAAACAGTTGACAACTTTCCGCGAATGATGGCACACCGCCGAGGAAATATTCTCGAGACGAAGCTCATTGCCAAGAAGGGGACGTGGCGCGGTTTCAATGTGCTCAATCCCACGCGGCAAAACCTAAACGACAGACAAGGAGGGCAAGGAGATGAATGGAAGCGAATTCAGTCCGAGGTCATCGGGAAAAGGTACCAAGCAGCGCCCTGCACACATGGGCGCGCGAATCGCAGCGTGTGCAAGGAGTGCGGCGGCAGCGCCATCTGCGTGCACGACAGGATACGCTCCACGTGCAAGGAGTGCGGCGGCAGCGCCATCTGCGCGCACGACAGACGACGCTCCCTGTGCAAGGAGTGCGGCGGTGGCTCCATCTGCGCGCACGACAGACAACGCTACCGGTGCAAGGAGTGCGGCGGCAGCGCCATCTGCGTGCACGACAAACGACGCTCAGAGTGCAAGGAGTGCGGCGGCAGCGCCATCTGCGTGCACGACAGGATACGCTCCCTGTGCAAGGAGTGCGGCGGCAGCGCCATCTGCGCGCACGACAGACGACGCTCCCTGTGCAAGGAGTGCGGCGGTGGCTCCATCTGCGCGCACGACAGACAACGCTACCGGTGCAAGGAGTGCAAAAAATACAAAGCGAATACTATAGTGTGTGAACCTTGCCAATAAAAATAAGAAAGGTCTTCACTGTGTCCTGTTTCGCTGCTAACAAAAGAGCCCAAAAGAAGAGAGCGTTTTTTTGCGCCGAGCGCGCGCGCGCGCTCTCTCGCGAGGTTGGACGGTCACGCTTGAGAACAGGAGCGCCCGGCCAGACTTGCTGGAGACGCGCCGCTGCTTGCTAAGCAAGTCCGGCATGCCCGGCATGACTGGGGACGAGCAGTACTCCAACACCCTCGAGAAACTGGAGGACCTGCGCCGGGTGGAGGCTGAGGCTCGACGGCGTGCGCTGCCCTCCGAGCAGCCGGTGCAGGTTGCGAGACGGCAGCTGCAAGGCGTGGCCGCGAAGTTGCATGATCTTTGGCCGCCGTCGGCCGGCACAGAGCTGAGCAACGAGCGTCGTTCGAGCGCACTAGTGGAGCACGCGAAGCGGTCTACAAGTATCAGAGCCACCGTGCATAGCTTTCGTTCAGCCACGGTAGACGAGGAGCACTGGCTCAAGGCGTGGCAGCTTCGGTGCGAGACCCAGCTCACGCTGGCGCAGGCTGCGGCCGCGGCGGCGGCCGAGAGCGTTGCCAAGGGCCCGCACTACGTCGACTCGTGGCAGCGGCTTGGGCAGCATATCGCCTCCCTGGGTGCGACCCACCACGGAACCCAGAAGGTGCGTGCGGCGCGCGACGAGCCGCGCGCATATATCGAGGCGCTCGAGCACTCGCAGGAGCGCCACGCGCGGCTTCTGCTCGAGGCGGCGGTGACGAGCAACGGCATGTCCACCTACGCCGCGCGTGAGCGCACTGTCCTCATGGGCCACGTTGACCTCGCGGCGCTGCGCCGTTCAACAGACGCACACGGCGTGCCCCTCGAGTCGGCGCTGTGCCTGCTGCTCGATCGCGATGTGAGCGAGCTCAAGGAGTACGCGCGTCGGCCGCTGCTGCTCGGCGAGAGTGCCTGCGCCGTGCTCCATCCCGCAGGCATCATGACCTTCGCCGTCCACCTAGCGCACACGCCGCGCGCGTTCCACTCGCCCTTGTACCGCCGCGATCTCGCCAAGGCTCTGATGATGGCCGACCAGCAGGTGCGGATCACGATGCCAACGGCCGAGGGGCCTGTGCTGATCGAGCTCAAGGTGTACGACGCGGCCGAGGCAGCGGCGGCGCGCCCGAAGGTGGTTACACGCCTTGAGCAGTGGCAGGTGCTGGGGACGCGCGTCGCGCGCGTTGCGGAGCTCGGGAGCCGTCCAACCGTCGCTGTGATCGAGGACGTTCGCTGCGACTTTTGGTTCTTGCAGGCGGATGTGCTGCGTGGCGCACTCGGTCCGCTCCCACCCAATCTGCACCGGCAGCGCTCGATGTATGAGAAGCTGCCCATCTCGCTTTCGGCGGCGCGTGTCGGCGCGTACGTCCCAGACGTCCTTGTGGTGAGCCATGTTTGGGAGAGCGCGTCTGATCCCGACCCGCGCGGCCTGCAGGTGGACGCCCTACGCCAGTTTCTGCGCGAGAACCCCCGCTTCAAACACGTGTGGTATGACTTTTGGACGCTGCCAGCGGTCGGAGGGCGAGGCGTCGTGCCGAGAAGACTCGCCGGCGGCCTCGAAGGTGGTCAGAGCGCCGTATCGAGCTCTGACCTTACGACCGACGCCAATGCCGACGCGCGTATGCGTGAGCTGTGTCCGCTGCTCTTCCTCGGCTGCTCCGTGCTCCTCTTGCTTAGTGACGAGTACGCTGAGCGCTTCGAATGCACTCTAGAAGCTTGGCTGGCGATGCAGGCATGTACAGACGCGGGCATGCGCCCCGCGCCGTGCCCGCGCGAGCGCTGCTACATCCGCACACTGCCTGGCTGCCACCGTGCGCAGCCGGCCATGCTCGTCGAGTCATGGAGCGGCTTGCCTGTCGAAGAGGCGATGGTCGTGCACGGGAATCTCGCCAACTTGAGTCCCTTCCAGTCTCCACGAGCGGCCTTTGGTGGCGAGCGCTCACGTGTGCTGCAGCGCGTGCAGCGGCTCGACGAGCAGGTCCGAGAGGCCTCGGTGAATGCACGCCTCGCCACTTCCGCCGGCGCCGTCGAGGTGCGAGGCCTGCGCCAACAAAATGGCCGCGTGCTGCCCCGCGCCGTCGCCACCAGTGCCGTCGAGGCACCACACGTCGACGCGCTCTGGCGCCCACCTGCCGCCGCTCCCACACCCAAGCGAGTGGCACTCGACGCGCCGGCAGAGTCTGAGCGTGAGGTGGACGACGCGCCGGCGCCGGCCTCGAAGAGAGCGCAGCAAGCGGGCCCAGATTGGGTCCAGTACGCCAGCTGGGTTGTCGAGCGTAACCAGGGCGAGTTTTCTAACCTTGAGCTGTGAACAAGTTGCGCAGTGGTGAATAGTCTGTGTACACAAAAGTGTAATGAGTTATTACCGGCCCTCCCTTCTCTCATGTCCTCGCTTTACGTTCGCACGACCCTCTCGAGCGTCTCGCTCGTCGTGAACTCGCGGTCGCAAACCCAGACATTGATAGCCAGCTTTCCGTTACCCGCGGCCGGTGGTCGGCCCTCGTGCAGCGACCTGGGATTGGGCGCGCCGTCTGCTCCCACATTCGCCCAGACGAGGGCGTCGCCGAGGCGCGGCGCCACGGACACGTGCAGGTGAGGGAAGTGTGTCTCGCCGCCTGCGTCGGGGCCGAGAGTCGCCCCGAACACGAGGACTGTGAACGCGCGCTGCTCGCCCTGCACGCTCGAGCCGAGCTTGCCGTCCGCATTGTACTCGTGGTAGTCGTGGTGCGGCCCAAAGCGCTCCGTCGCGGCATAGCGCACCAGCTGCAGCGGCTCAATGTGCCTGGCGCTGACTTCCATCCCGGTCGCGCTGAAGAGTGCTGCCACGCGATGCATCAAATGTGAGACGAGGTCGAGCTCGTCGATCAACAGTGGATTGCGCGCGGCGAGCTCCTCGCGCCGAGAATCGTACACGAGTGGCCAAAGCATCGGGCAGCTCGATGAGTTGCGGTGGTCCGATTCCAGCAACTCCCCAGCACCTTGTGTCTTGAGCGGAGAGCGCACCCATCCTTGCCTTGCTTCGGCCAGCCGGACGAGATCCGCGATCTCGTCCTCGCCAACGAGCCCATGCACATAGGTGAGCTGGAGCTCGGGGTCGTCGTGTAGGGATCGCATGGATACGCTGCGCCCTTCCTCGAGCTCCACCGTCTCCGTGATTGGTCGAGTGACCGCTATTCCATTGTGGGTGACGTGCGGCGGCAGCGGCACACCTTGGCCGCTAGCGCAGTCACCGTCGGATGTGTCGCTAGAACTCGGTGCGCTGGCTGTCCAAGCTACCTTCGAGCTTAGCGCCAGCGTGCATAGGAAGACGCTGCGCAACGCAATGAGGCGCATCGATGGCCGCGCGCGCCGTTCACACGCTTTTTTTGGAGAGGAGATCGAACTCTCCTCGCTAATTAGGGATCCCATGACCGCCTCTTTCAGCGGACCTTCCGCTGAGCGTGAGAAGTTATTGACGGGCGGCCTTGAAACCTCTCTGTCGAGACCTAAGAACGAGTCTCTATAGATCTCATCGCGCACGGAAATCCTTTTTGGGCATGTTTTTGTTCCCGTCGAGGGGTGCCACACCACACGGAGGTCATGCCACGAGAGTCGCGTTGGGAAGAGACCTGGCATGCTAGCCAGCGAGATCCTTGCAAACAGCGCCATCAAAACAGACCGACACTGACTCCTGGGCTGGAGGATTGTGGGTACCTTGCAAACGTATACCCGAAAGAACACGCGCGCTGGAGATGCGAAGGCCGCCTGCTAGTCTTCTGCGCTGAGAGTTCTGGCCTCGGATCCTTCATGAAGGCATTTCCCGCGGCGGTCATTGCCTCAATATTGACAGAACGTGCACTGATCCTCGAGTGCCCGTTCGACCACCAGGCAATTGGAATCTCCAACAGGATTGGCCGGTTCTTTCGTGGCGCCAACAGCATCGACTGGAGTGCTAAGGGTCTGAACTTTGGTGACACAAGGTGCTATCCTGCAAGTACACGTTCATGTGTCGCAAACAAGACGGTTCCTCAGGTACACGTTCCGCAATTCAAAACGCCCAGGTATATGTATTCCCGCGACATGGTGCAAGGCCACAAGATAGAGGGAAAGATCGTTGGCTTCCATGCTTCAGAGCACACTTCCATCGACAAAGTACTCAGAGGAGGTTCACAAGCTGGGAGCGGGGCCATTATCCAAGGCACGTTGGATAACATTACAAACCTTTTCCAATTTCCAGCGCCTTGCATCTCGAGAACTTTCTTTCAGCCGACGGAAACACTCTTGGGCTTGCAACAGCGCGTGGTGCCAGTAGGAACGCCCTACATGGCACTGCATGTGCGACTTGGTGATGGTAGCATGGCCAACACAAGTCTTGCGCCGAATGACAACAACTGGTTGTGGTCGACAGAAGCCCGGCCGTCAGCCATCCGACACAATCCGGGAGCTGCCCTGGCTTGCTTTGCCAAGCACAGCGCTCAGTTTGGTCTCAAGCCACTGGTGATATCCGACACACCACAGGTTGAACACATTGCCCGGAAACTCGGCTGGCTCAGCAGTTCGGCCATCGGGCGTGCTGTGCATTTAGGCATGCGGGCGGGTCCTCCTGGACACACCTTCAACGACGTTACCCGCGATGGTGATTCGAGCAAGGTGTTCCTAGACTGGTGGTTGCTCGCGAATGCAGTCCGTGCGATGACCTTTGACGCCTCGTCTTTCTTACTCACTGCTCGGTGGCGCAATAATGACGCCTCGTCTTTCTTATTCACTGCTCGGTGGCGCAATACATCCGGGCAATACTATAACTATGTTACCATGCACAACCTCACTGAGATTGAATCGTGCGTGACGGCGGAGGAGGTTGCAGCCGTCGTGGGGATTTGTGCCGAGCTGTGCAATATCTCTCAGCGCACGTACAGTCCCAGGTTTTGGGGGTCAGCTTTCATAGGTGACTGCCGTGGCTGCACATCTCACCGCGCATGACACCTGACACGTCGCTTGACTCTTCTCTCTTGGGTGGAGTGTTGTTTCTACAGCGACTAACTAAAAGGTTACTTACACGCGAGGGTGTGATCTTCTGGCCCTCCGTCCTCCGACGGGGTGCCCGCGTGGCAGCTACGCAAGCGAAGCACTTCGTAATTTACGTATTGGATTAATTATTATTTTCTCGCTCCCGCCCACCCGGCGGACCCGGGTATACGCCTCAACCAAGCATGGAGCTCGGCTAGCGGATACAGACGATTGCACGAGCACGAAACAACACGAGTGTACCGAGAGGGTACCACACACACGCAAAGTAAACAAAGAATGAGGCCGCGCCCTGTGCCTATGTTAGTGCGGAGACCTTAAAGGTGATTGATTGGTCTTGGCACTCTTGGGGTCAATGACCCGAGGTCCGAGTTGGAGTGCAGGATAGAGCGGTCGAACCTCAAGGCGACGAAGACACGTTGATGGGGCCGTACTTCCGTTTCCAAGCCTCCTTCAGGGTGATGACCTCAAAGTCGTTCCGCGTGGTGGTCGTGTTTGGGAAGGGAGGAACAATGTGCTCAGGCTTCTCGGGCGCATACGAGATCGTACGAGGACAATCCTTTGGAAAGAGGTATGCGGCGCGTTGTGTTGTCATAGCTTCGAACTTCGTCTCTTTGGGGGTCGGAACTTCGCTCTTCCGTTCGTGCCGACTTTTGTAGTAGGCTGCGTCAAACTCTTTGTAGTCAGCTCTCTGCGTGCTTGTGCCGAGCGGCGTGAGGTTCGGGACGTACTCGTGCTCCCCAAAGGTCTTGGGGATCGGCGGCAAGGGGTTGATGGCATAGGCGGCACGCGAAGTAGTCGAGTTTTGGAACTGCGGGCTTTTTGAGCTGGGAATCGGTTGTGGAGCCTTCGAGGGTGTGCGCCCCACATTCCACTCCAAGAAGGCAGCACGGTAGCTCGTGGTTTCCGTGAAGGGAGGGACCGGCCGGCTCAGCCAGTCGGGTTTCTCCTTCGGCTGATACCACACCGGGTGCGGGGGGAACATCTTGCGATGGGTCGTCGTCCCTGTCGGCATGTCATGAGCGGAAGGCATGCGGTCCTTCGTTTCCGAGAACGAAACAGCAATCCCGCGTTGGAAGAGAAAGGGCGACCCGGCGGTGGAACGCACCGCGCCGCGGCCCTACACCACCCACGTTGCATCCAAAGTATTGTGACCAATACGAACATTCACACCCCTCGAAACCTTCTTCACGGAAGCTGAGCATGGACGGCAGCGCTGGGTGCGTCGCATTCGTCGTCGTTCGCCTCCGTTTCGCCCAGTTGACAGGATGAATCAACGCTGGCTAGCAGGCTTCATGCAAGCCTTCCTTATTGGCGCAGCCGTTGTACTTGCGTCTCGCGATGTGGAGCGCACGATGCATCAACAGCCCGTGCGCCCAGAGCAAAATGCTGCTCTTCTGGAGTATTTTGAGAAGCGACAGCAGCAGCAGCAACGGCCTTAGCATAAATGGACGCACACGATGGCATCATCGGTGTGCACAGGCTTACGACGACGTGATTATTCTTCATCAGGTGGGTGTGCTGCGGTAATAGGCTTGTTAGCTGCGACTTCCACAAGCGACACTAAGGACTCTTCTACGCACTAGCGGTAAGTAACACTCGAGGCGTCTCGTTGTTGTTGTTCTAGTAAAGTGTTTTCTGCCTTTCCGTATTTCGCATACTCTGTTCATTAACTGCTTACTCAAACCATGCCGGCATGCGCCAAGGACAAGACAAACGAGGCCGCAGAGGGCCACCGAGACCTGCTGCGGGTGGCCCGCATCAAAGTGCCGTGCCCGCATCAAAGTGCCGTGGCATCAAAGCGGGCACGGCACTCGCTCCGCTGTGTTGTATGTGCTTGCACCACGCCCATCGCCTGGCGGCGCACGCACTACCACTCGTCGTGTTCCTTGGCGTTGTCCTCCTCGTCATCGTGCACATGCGCCGAGATCATCGAGAGCGAGAGAGCGAGGGGATTCGTCAAGATCGGGAGAGTGGGGGCCGAGTCGGAGCGTCGGATGGTCGGGTGCGCCGAGGCGCCCGCGTGGTCGCCATTCCGCAGCGCGTCCGAGCTCGCCGAACGTCCCACGGTCGTCGGTGACAAGCCGCTCCCCTCGCCGCGCATCGCCGCCGCCGCGTCTGCTGCCTCGAGCTTCTTGACGACGGATTCGTACTCACCCCACGCGTACGCTGCGTAGCCTCGCGCGCGGCTCAGGTCGGCGTTGCTCCCAGGCGCGCGCCCCGCGCACGGCGTCTTCTGCGCGAGTCCGAGCACGACGGCGGCCTCTGCAATCTCACGCTGGTCCTCGGGGGGATTCTCGGCGGGATTCTGGGCCTCGGGGCGCGCGAGTGTCTCGATGGCGCGTAGCCGCGCCTCGAAGCTGTCGCGCAGCAGGCCATACTCGACGACCAGCTCCAAGTGCAGCAGCATCAGTGGAGTGAGAAGCCCCGACGCGCTCGTGACGACGCTCTCGCCGTTCCTCTCGCCCAGGGAGCTATTGGAGTTGCTCTTGTACAGCTGGCTGTGCACGCTCGGCTGTGAACGCACGGGTTGCAAGCGGGCGGGCGGCAGCTCCTCCTCCTTTTCCGAGCGCTCGCGCTCGCGCTGCAGCAGTGAGTCGAGCAGATCTCCCTCGCCATCACCTCCAAACCCACCGCCAGCGCTGTCGCGCTCGGACACTTCTTTTGAGAGGGACGAGACAGACGAGTTGGACCCAGCGCGCGCCATCTGCATCTCCCTGGAGCGGCGAGGTCCAGGGTGCATCTGCGGACTTGGCGGGCTGTAGCGCGCCACCTTGACCACGACAAGGTGGAAGAAGATGGTACGCACCACACGCGACCAGTGCAGCGAGAAACGAGCGAAGCGCTCGAGTAGCCATCGGAAGATGTTTAGACGTGTCGTCTCGCCGCTCGGAGAGTTGCCGAGAACGTCCAGGTGCGTGTAGTAGAAGATGAGCGCGGAGGCGGCCACCTTGAAGTGCTCCGACTCGGCCAGGCGGCAGAGCTGGTGGACGAGGGGATCAGACGGGAAGGTTTGGGGCAACGGCTCGGCAGAGACGGCGTGGAAGATGGTATCGAGGTGCGCGAGGACGGCGAGCGCGGGGCGCAGGTGGAGCGACGAGGTGCGCACGAGCAGGATGCGCACGGCCACTTGCAGCAGCTGCCTATTGGCCTTGAGGACTGCGACCAGGCAGCTCTTCATCGACTCGGGCCAGAGCGCGAGCTGCCGCTGCTTGAGCTCGATGAGGAAAGCCTTGATGAGGGTAGCGAAGCCAGGCACGTCCTGCCACTGCACCGTCTCTCCCGGCTGCACGCCCATCGCCATCGGCACATGCTGCACCCAGTGCTCGAGGAGCATGAAGAAGCAGTGCCCTCGCTTCTTGAGCCGCTCACGCCAATACTTGCCACCGAGCACTTTGTCGGCTCCGGAGAAGGACGAGCTGATGCCCTGCCGCGACGACCAGAGCGCACTCCATTGGTCGACACGTGTGGCGGAGGCTCCGGTGAGCGTGGTCGCGGGCGAGAGCTGGCTGAATGGCTGTGCGCGGAGCTGGCCCTCGAGGTACGACGCGTCGTCTTGTGCATGCATGCCAGCAAACTCGAGTCCGACGAACTCGGACGCGAGCGAGTCGGTGGATCCGAATGGGAGTGGTGGCGCGACGGCCGGTGCGTTGCGCGTGGGCAGCGACGGCAGCGACATGCGCCACGCCATACGCTCCGCGTACCCGCCGGCTTGGCCGGAGAGGGACGCAGCCGAAGGGGCCTTCGCGTGCGGCACAAAGTGATCAGCAGCGGCCTCGGCGATGGACGACTTTTGCAGCGACCAGGGCAAGTTCCACTCGCGCACATGCTTATGGCGCGACTCGGCAGGCGGCAGGATGGTGGTGAGTAGCTCGTGACGGAGCGCTGGCAGCCGAAAGAAGGCGATGGTGAGCGCCTGCGAGCAAAAGACGCGCACCTCCGTGGGCGCCGCTTTCCTCGAGAGCTTCGCGATCACGTAGGCTGTCGTTTCCCACAGGGCACGCTTGTACCTCTCGAGGAGGGAAGAGGGCCCATCGATCATGGCCGAGCAGTCCAGCTCTCCTCGCAGCATGAGTGCGTGCAGCGTCTCGAAGACGGCAGGCTGGTACCGGTAAGCCATTGAGTCGACCTCCGAGATCAAGTACGCCCACAGTCGGAGCAGGAGGCGCTGCGTCCACTGGAGCGCGTTCACCGACGAGTAGAAGAAGGCCTTGCAGCTCTCCTTGCTCGAAAGGCCGAGGAGCAGCTGCAGCCGCGCCATGAGGAACGTGAGACGCCGCGCCGCCATCTCAGAGTTGGCGAGGCGGCCAGCCGCACTGTGGTGCCGTCGCCCATCGCCGCCGCCGAGCTCGGCGCCTGCGAGGTCCGTCAAGCTCTGCGAGTGCTTGAGGCCGTCCGACAAGGTGGCCGACTGGAGGGCAGCGGAGGAGGCGGAGACGCCAGCGGCGGTCGCGGGGCGGCTCGCCTGGTCACCCACGAGATGCAGATCGAGGATGACTTTGCGCAACGATTGGACAAGGGAGACGAGCAGCTCCACCTCCTTGGGCAACTTGAGGCCGGTGGGAGGCTGCTCGAAGTCCGCAAGTGCTGTCGTTGCCCCTACCCCGAGAGGTGGAGAGGCGCCGCCATCGAAGTTTTGCCACTTGGCCGAGGCGCCCAGGCTCGCCAAGTCGACATTGTCACGCGCCGAGCGATCCTTCCCAGCGGCGATGGGTCCGATCGGAAGGATCCCCATCTCGGTGAAGAACCCGCTCGGCAGCTGCACGAACTTGGGCCCGTTGGTGATCTTAATGCAACCTTCGAGGCGGCCAAGGCGCTGGCCGTTGAGCCAGAGTACCTCGCTGAATGGCGTCTGCGTGGTCGATTCGCCGTGGGCGGTGCTCGGCTGCACGCTGAGCTGCACCTTGGTCACCGGAAGCCACACCTCGCCGAGCAGCCTCGGCCCCGACGTGTTCCCTAGTCTCGACGGCTCGATGGCCGGGTGGCCTTCCCACACGCACAGGTGGAAGGACTCCTGGTCGAAGGCCTTGGCGGAGGCGGTCGCGACCAGCGCGAGCCTCGGCTCGAGCTTATGCGACTCTGGCAGGTGGAGCGACACCTGCGCGCCGTTGAGCTTCAGAGATCTTGCGTCGAACTCCGCGCGGGCTGGCTGGGATTCCCCCTCCGCCATCGTGAGCGACACCGAGAGGGAGTAGCTGCCCGCGCGGTTCGCCGCATCCTGCGACGCCTGCGAGGTGTGCCGCGTGAGCGCGCGCATGACGCACGACACCTCGGGCAGGGAGATCGAGAGCCCACACTGCTGCACCATCTTCGCCTGGAAGACAATCCTGCCAGCATGGCTGCCCGAAGGCGTGATCACCGGCAAGTCAAATTTATGCGGACCGGTGGCGATGTCGTACAGGGCGACGCGCACGTGCCCGAACTCGATCGGCTGGCCGAGCGGCCAGCACCGATGCACGAGCCGCAGCTCGAGACGACGCGATCGCAGCTCCGCCTCCGTCGCGCGGTATCGAAAGCAGGCCTGGAAATTCCATCGAGGGTTGCCTGCCTCGCCCTCGCCCTCGGCCGTCGAAAAGGTCACCGGGGCACTGAGCAATCCCATCTCGTCCTCTTCGCTGTCACTGCTGCTCTCGAAGGTCGGTGACGCCCCTATCGCGGTGTCACCATAGCTGCTGCCGTTGATGCCGCCGTTCCCATCCTTGGTGGCGCCTTCTTTGGTAGCAGCCGCGCGTGCGCCCAGATTGCCGCCGTCAGAGTTGTTGCGATTCCGAGCGAGCGATGGGCGACCGTTCCCACGGCCGTTACCGAGGCTGTGCGCGGAGGCCTCATCACAGGACGACGAGCCACCCCAGTGACACTCGACAACGGGCCCGCCGCACAAGGGCGGCGGCATCGGGAACCCACGCGCCTTGAGCACGGCTACGACCACATCAAACGTGATGGTGTCGGTTTCGCGGTGTGCCATCGAGGAGGTGGCCAGGCTGTGTACGAGCGACCCGTGCGGCGCATGCGTGCTCGCGAGTTCGCGTGGCATCGCGTTCAGCACGGCCGACTCTGAGCTCAGCTCAATAGCGGCCAGCGAGTCCTCGGGCGAGATGGAACGCTTGAGCTTGGCGCGTACAGCGGAGCACAGCGTGGCCGCACGGCCGGATGGATCCGCCTGGAACCGTAGCTGCTGACGCAGCAGCCCACATGTTCCGTGTGTGAGCACCACCAGCAGTAGATGGCCGCCACGCAGCTCGGCTGAAAGCACGTCGCTTAAGGCAAATCGATTGGTCTCGCAACGGCTTCCTGGGTCAAGCGTGCACAGTGCGGACTCGGTGAGGCGGACGAGGCGCTGGTACTCGCCGCGCCACGAGACCTTCGTCAGCGTCCACTCCTCGCTCCGACGCATGGGTTCCCACCGAGTCTCCTTGACACCTCTGACGAGCCCAAGGTCTCCCCCGGTCTAGGAAACTTTTGTAAAGCGTCGAAGCCTGCTTTGGGCGAATGAAAAAAGCAATCGTGACTCGAAGACCAGAAATCCATATCATAAGCTGGGCTCCAGCAGAAGATCAGCAAATGAGTGTGACTGCGGCCGATTCATCGTGTATGTTGAAGGGTTGAGGATTGGTTGAGGGAGCTGAGAGATGGACCAAGTGCGACGCGATGATGAAGAAGATGACGCTTTCGAGTACAATAGTAAAGTTGCGAAATATTCTTCCCCACCCCCGGTTTCGTCTGAATACCGGGAGGGAAGCCTCAGAGATTAACCGCCAGCGTGAAATTAGCGCGTGCGCGAAACGATAGGAATTTGCGGTGGTGCCCGATTTCCGACCTGTCCGTCCGTCCGTGTGCCAGTCTGTCGTCCCAAATTTGGGAGCACAAAAGCGGGCGCTTCAAGAACTGCTTCAAGCTCCTTCGAACCGCGTCCCAAATTTCTCCACCGGCCGAAGAGGCTTCGATGTCAC
>Ga0180439_101596_pt1 | contig 13984 bp, 10 predicted proteins | sample ChrtobMetaP5_0mM_FD_119744 | JGI IMG/M metagenome (GOLD analysis project Ga0180439, IMG submission 119744) | Chrysochromulina tobin associated microbial communities from unialgal haptophyte culture, Seattle, Washington, USA - P5_0mM MetaG | ecosystem: Host-associated > Algae > Haptophytes >...
AATCAGAGGCAATCACGAAAGTGGCGTGTGGGCTCGCACCTGATGAAGGAGGCCATCAATGATCATCAGAGGCAATCAGAGGCAATCAGAGGCAATCACGAAAGTGGCGTGTGGGCTCGCACCGGCGTCGAGCAAATCCTGAGCAATCGCGAGGTGCTGGTTGTACACGGCCACGTGAAGAGGGGTGTACCCTTCCTTACTTGGCAGGTCGACCTCCACACGATTGAGTAGTTGCCTCACAAACGAACTCCGGTTGCCAAATACTGCAGCATGCAGCGGTGTGAACCCTTCGGTGCCTTGAGCGTGCGGGTCCGCACCCGCCTCGAGCAGCGCTGCGCCCATCTCCTCGCGCCCGTTGAATGCGGCCAGGTGCAGTGCACTGTACCCATTCTTACCTCGAGCCTCGAGCGATGCGCCACAGCGCAAAAGCGCCGCCACCACGCTCGCCTCCGCCCGCTCGGCCGCGTGGTGCAAAGGGGTGTAGCCTCGGCCGTTGGCGATGCTCGCATCGGCGCCGAGGGAGCAGAGAAGCGCTACGTGCGAGCCGCGCCCGTGCATAAGCGCATGGTGCAACGCCGTGCAGCCGCCATCGATGTCCGTCGACGCGTCACGCGAATTGACCGCTGCGCCGCCGCGCACGAGCGTCTCGATTGCGGACTCAGCAGCCGCGCCCTTGCTCGCGGCAGCAAGGTGGAGCGGCGCGAAGCCGTGTTTGTTCAGCGCGTTCGGGTCGGCGCCTCCATCGAGCAGCGCCCTCAGCCGAAACACGTCCCCTGCCGAAGCTGCAGCGTGCAACTGCCGGCCAGAACCTCCTGCAACATCAGCCGAAGCAGCATCTGGCTTAGGAGTTGTGGTTCTCAAGCGGGGGATTGGTTTGCTGTTGATGCTCCTGGTAGTGTGTTCATCATCTGCATCGATTGCAGGAGCCGGGACGCTCGTAGTATTGGACGTGCTTGATCCGTGAGCAGCATAGCCCACCGCCAGCACCACCGTGGCGAGGATGAGCGCGCCGGCTGGCAGCAGCCACCGTGGCGAGACGTTTGAGGGCTGCTTGGGCGAGGTAGTGGTCGCAGCTTGTAAGCCGCTGGCTGCCGCCGTCGTGAAATGCGTCATCGGCATATGTGCTGTGGGTCGTCTACAAATTCTTCATTCACAACACACCAACACGCACAGACCAAACTCAAACCTAGCGTGAAGGTCGAACACTCGGCGACGTGAGTGCGCTGCTGTGAAACACAACGCCAGTCGTCAGTCAGTCAGTTTCGTCGCAGTTCCCCCGCGCTCACCACAAACGCGCACACTGGAGCCCGCAAGCACGGGGGCCTCTATTGCAATGGACGGAGGAGTGACCGACATGACTCCTGAGACTTGACAGCTGGTTTGGCGCTTCCGCAACGATATGATCGGTACACTTTTGCTGACCTAAACGCTGAACGGGTTAATAAAGCTCTGGAGTTGGGTCGAACCCGTTCGATCGGATCCACACGCCCTTCACTCAGAGACTCAGTTAAAAATGGTACCTTCAAAATCAGGTGGTGCTGGCGGGGATAGCCGGTGTCGGGTATGTGTGTGAATCCAGATACCAGATAGAGATACCGCCAGAAGCGAACGACCGTCCCCCTACCCCGCTTTGGGTCAATGCTTCGTAGTGGGGATGTGTGGTGCGTGTGTCACAAGGAGTGTAGCGTGAATGAAGAACAGAATCGACACACCGACGATAGGAACACGATAGCGAATTAGCGAAGCATGGAAGGCATACGAGATCAAGGTGCATTAGGTGCAAAATTGTCCAGAAAAGCCCATGCGTCACCAGGTGAGAGTTGCGTCGTCACCAAGACTTCCGGGCTGCGCGACGTCGTCCGGAAGGGTTCGTCAAATGGAGAGGGAGTGTCCCACCAATCAAGTTGAGGAGCATCGATCTGACGGGGTGGTGTCGCCGATACTGGTGGTGGCGCGGCTGGCGGTGCGGCTGGCGGTGCGGCTGGTGGCGGTGTCATCAACTGACGGAGCGGCATCGCCGATACTGGTGGCGGTGCGGCTGGTGGCGGTGTCATCAACTGACGGGGTGGCGGTGCGGCTACTGGTGGCGGCGCGGCTGGCGGTGCGGCTGGTGGCGGTGCCATCAACTGACGGGGTGGCGGTGCGGCTACTGGTGGCGGCGCGGCTGGCGGTGCGGCTGGCGGTGCGGCTGGCGGTGCGGCTGGTGGCGGTGTCATCAACTGACGGGGCGGCATCGCCGATACTGGTGGCGGTGCGGCTGGTGGCGTCGTCATCAACTGACGGGGTGGCGGTGCGGCTACTGATGGCGGTGCGGCTGGCGGCGCGGCTGGCGGTGCGGCTGGCGGTGCGGCTGGTGGCGGTGTCATCAACTGACGGGGCGGCGTCGCCGATACTGGTGGCGGTGCGGCTGGCGGCGGTGCCATCAACTGACGGGGTGGCGTCGCCGATGGTGTTGGTGCGGCTGGTGGCAGGCTCTGCTTCTGCTGCATGGCCGTCTGCTGCTGCATGGCCGTCTGCTGCTGCAACTGCCGTCTCTGCTGCACCTGTTCAAGTGCCTGTTGCATTTGCTGCGCCTGCTGTCGTGCAGTGTTGGCCAATTCATCCGCCGCTGCATGTGGCCCCGCCTGCCCACGCGACGTTGTCTCCTTGGCCGTTGCAGGCGCGGCTGGCGGCGGCGTCTCTGAGCCTGCGCGAGCGCCTCGGCCGCCATCGCCATCGCCTCTGCCTCCATCGCCAGCGCCTCTGCCGCCAGCGCCTCTGCCGCCAGCGCCAGCGCCTCTGCCGCCAGCGCCTACCTCGAGCGCCGAGATCTTGGCCTCCGCCTCAGAGATCACGCCGAGATCTTGGCCTCCGAGCGCCGAGATCTTGGCCTCAGCTTGCTCGGCGCGCTCCGTCACGGAAATCAACTCTGCCTGCAAGTGCGCACAACGGCGCCCAAATGTCTCGGCGTGCTCCTTCGCGGCAACCAACTCCGCATGCAACTGCGCACCACGGCGCCCAAATGTCTCGGCGTGCTCCTTCGCGGCAACCAACTCCGCATGCAACTGCGCACCACGGCGCCCAAATGCCTCGGCGCGCTCAGTCGCGGCACGCACTTCCGCGCGCGCGTCGGCCAACTCCTTGTCATGAAGTCGCATGCGGTTCGCTTCGCTCCGGCGCGCGCGCTCGAGGTCTTGTGCGAGCGTTTGGGCCTGGAGCTGCAGCTGGCGAATCTGAGCATCCTTAGCTTCGATCAGCTCAAAAAGGGCGAGGTTGGCCGCTGCCTTCTCAGCCGCTGCCTTCTCAGCCGCTGCCCTCTCAGCCGCTGCCCTCTCAGCCGCTGCCTTCTCAGCCGCTGCCTTCTCAGCTGCTGCCCTCTCGACCTCCGCTTTCGCCGCCGCTGCCGCCGCCGCCGCTTTCGCCGCCGCTTCCGCCGCCGCTGCATTCTCGGCCTCCGCCTTTGCCGCCGCCGCCTTTGCCGCCGCTTTCTCCGCCGCTGTGGGGAAAAAGGGATTGGTGGCTTCTTCCTTGAACGCAGGGAGCTCCGGGATCGTCTGGACTTCTAGGTTGCTGCTGTTCCAGCCCACTGGAAGCCTGCCAACTCCCATGCTGCCCTGCTGGAACGGCAGCGGCGGCGGCGGCGGCGGCGGCGGCGGCGGCGGCGGCGGCGGCAACGGCGGCGGCGGCGGCGGCGGCGGCAGCGGCGGCGGCGGCGGCGGCGGCAGCGGCTGCGCCAAGGCGGCGGCCTTGGCCCTCTCCATCTCTTCGAGTACCGCCCGCATCGCAGGAGGCACGTTGTCCAGGATGAACTTGCCGGTCCTAGGGTCGACTTTGACCCCGCCCTCCTTGCGCACGTTGCTTGGGTCGCTGATTTCGCGCACAAACCAGTACTCCTGCCCCTTGGATTTCTTAGCGCGCAGCGCCAGATCGTGCAACGCCTTCTGGCGCACGGCTTTGCCGCTGAGAATAGGACCGAAGCCGTGTTCTTTGCCAACAAAACCTTGTGCACTGCCGGCGCTGCCCACAGCCACGCCGCAGCCGCCGTCTCCTCCACTATCAGCGCTCGTCGATCCTGTGCATGTCAACGGCCGTCCAATGCCGACGGGCGCGGCAGCGCCCCCCGTCTCGAGAGGGCGTGCAAAGGGAGGCCGCTTGGGCATGGTCGCGCGCATCTGGGCTGTGGTGGGCTCACGTGGCTGCAGCTTCGAGGACCATTGCTTCACTGCGGGCGCGAGCCAGGGGTCTGCCTTGAGCTCCGAAACCGCCGGGCGTGCCGCCGGGTCGCTGGTGAGGCAGCGGCGCACAAGGTTCTTGGCCTCGTCGCTGACAGCCTCCCACTTGCTGCTCGGCCGAAACGCGAGATTGGCAGGGTAGTTCTCAGACGCGCGCCCGACCGACTCGAGCACGCTCTGCATGTCCGGCGCGCCGATCGGCATCGAGAACGAGAGGAGCTCGTACAGCAGCACACCGATCGACCACACGTCGCACGCGAGCGTGTAAGGGCGCATGGTGGGCTCTGCGCCCTTACAGCCGTAGAAGCCAACCACGACCTCGGGAGCCATGTAGCTGGGCGTGCCCACGCAGTGCATGAGCCCCTCGGCCTCAGTCCACGTGTCGGCCGTCCCAAAGTCGATCAGCTTGAGCTGCGAATGCCCCCGCCGCGTGAACACGAGGTTCTCGGCCTTGATATCGCGATGGGCCACGTGCAGCTCGTGCAGGTAGTCGAGGGCCAGCACGACCTGTGCGAATATGTCCTTCGCTTCTGCCTCCTTGCACGCGCCGCGGCTGAGCAGATGCTCAAAGAGCTCCCCGCCCGAGAGCAGCTCCTGCACGAGGAAGACGTGGGCCTCCGACAGCACCACCTCGAAGAGCTCTACGACGTGTGGGTGCCGCAGCTTCTTCAGAAGGTCGATCTCCAGCTGCAGGTCCTCTGGGATGCCGCCCGGCCACTGAGGATCCTTGTCGTACACCTGCGCGCGCAAAAGAACGAGTGTCAAGTCCAAGGTCTGAGGATGGCTAGGCCCATGAGTTACGACTCTCGCGCCACCTTGACAGCGACTTCTGGTGCTACCGGCCCGTTGGTGAGGTCACCCTCACGTGGCCGGCACTGGTAGACTGTCGCTTGACCACCCTCGCCGAGCTTTCTGAGGACAGTGTAGCGAGCGGTGAAGGCCGGATGCATCTTCGGGACGCCCCCTTACCAAAAGACGGTTTCGCCCTTGTAACTTTGGTGTGGGGTTTTCTGTAGTCAACGTTGACGAGGCAAATCGCTTGTCGTGATACTGTGGATTGTGAAATCCCAACGCCTATGGTTCGCAGCGTTCACGGTCACGGTCACGTCGTCTTTCCTTCGACGACACTTCGTAGCGACAATCGCGCGCCGAGGATGGCTAACCCAGCAGAGAAGCCGAAGCCGTCCTTCAAGCCGAGCCTCACTGCAGCGCGTAGCAAGCGGCCGAGTGCCGGGACAAGCACGCTCGACCGGCTGCTGCAGGCCGAGGAGCAGGTGCTGCCGGCGCGAGTGCCTCCCGGCAGGCCTGGCAGCAGTGCAGCGTCTAGCAGGCCTGGCAGCGCGGGCCCGAGCGGTAGTGGCAGTGCTGGCTGTAGCAATGGTAGTGGCGGCGGCGGGAGTGGCGGGTGCGGCGGCGGCGGCGGCAGGAGCAGCGGTGTCGACAGCGGTGGCGGCGGTGGCGGCGGTGGAGGGTCAGCCTCGGCGAACGTCATGGGCAGGGGCACAGCGCCTGGGCTCGCCGAGGCGGACCCTCGGCCAACATCGAGCATGGGCGGTTCGGAGGAGGGCGATGCCGAGTTCAACGCGCTGAGCGAGGCGAGTGGCGAATGGCTTCTCGAGCCGGATGCACCGCTCGCGCTGCCGCTCAGGCCGGTACCCCCAGGCGCAGGCAGATCGCGTGCCTCCTCGCGCGCCGCCTCGCGAGGCGCCCAGAGCCCAGGCTCACGGCCAGGCTCGCGCCCCGCCTCGCGCCTTGCCGCCGATGGCAGCCCGCTCAGCTTCCCTTCAGGCAGCGCAGCCGCAGCGATCTTCCACCCGCCGGCGGCGGCGGCGCTCCATATGTCGGCCGCGGCGGCCGAGGAGGAGGAGGGATCGCCGCCCTTGTTCTTCCTGCAGCTGCCTACCCACCTCCCCCTCCGACTCGGAGCGAGCGGCACCGCGGCGAGCGTGAGTGGCCCCGAGTACCTCGCCGCCCTCGCCGGCAGCGGCGGCAGCGGCGGCGGCGGCGGCGGCGGAGGCTGCGGAGGCTGCGGTGCGGGCGTCGGCAGCAGTAGCAGCGGCGGCGGCACGTGGGCCGAGGGTGCCGCCGCCAAGTGCGCGCCCGCCTCGCTCGGGCAGCTGGGAGCAGGCGAGCTCGGCGAGCTCGTTGTGCATCGATCGGGCAAGGTTAGCTTGCGCATCGGCGAGCGGCTGCTCGAGGTTCAGCCAGGGACTGCGTGCTCCATCGAGCAAGAGATCGTCGCCATGCGTATGCCCACTGCGCCCGGCGCCCACGTTGACCTCTACCGGCTGGGCAAGCTGCGCGAGCGGCTGATTGCCACGCCCGACCTCGACCACCTGCTCGCCGACACGCGGCCGAGGGAGTGAGTGCGAGACGCTCGCAGTCGGAGCGCGCGACCTACGCGCGCCCCGGGCGGCGACGGGCCCGGAGAGCGGCGGGTCCGGACACCTAGAAAGAAGTGTCCGCTTGCGGATCGTCTTTGCATCGGGCCGTAATGCTCTCTTGTGTGCAAGAGCTGCTTGGTTTATATAATCAACGCAAGTTGTATCGCGTGTAGACGGAATGATGCAGTATCCTCAGTTTTCATGGTGATGGTCGTTTATCGTTTACGTTTTTATTTGTAAAATTTTAGGATGCGAGTAAAAAGTAGATTTCGCAACGTTGATCCGCCCGGGTTTGAGAGTCAGAGCGTGGTTTTCATGGTGGTTTTGCTCAAGGTTTTGCGGTGGGCCCTTTACGACGGTGGGCCCGGGATGCGCGGACCGGCGCGGTCTCAAAAACCGTCTGATGTCGACCGGATACATGTAGATGTAGTCTCGGCTTAATCGGGAGATTAACAGTGAAGAGTCGCGCGACAGCGCGGCCGCGACAGCCGAAAGCAAAAGCGAAACCCGCGAGTCGCGAGAGCACAGAGCAGACATAACTATAACGACACTTGCGACACTTTCGTGTTTCACCGGTTCCGGTCGGTGCCTACCGGGACCGGGATCAGTGCCCATAATAGTCCTGTTCCGCGACTCTAAGTCCACAATCCGGTCTCTGTGAACGGGGTCTTCACGCGCCCAAGACCTGTTGTCCCCCTTCTGCGGCTGGAATGTGGTCTTTGGTCAGGCCACCCGCGCCGCCCCTCGTGATTCCACGCACGCTGCCACTAAGCAAGGATCCCAACTGGCCGCCATCAGCACCGTCTACCAGTCCACGTCCGCCGACGTCGCCGCGGTCCGTGGCAGCTCGGCGCTCCACACAATCCAACAGCGCACGCGCCCAGACTGCTGCGCTCGGCCCCGGGCAGGTCCATGAGTTCGAGCGCGCGTTGGCCAGCAGCGCGCCCGGTGGCGCTCAGAGAGTGCCATCGGCCGCTCTGTCAAATATGCTCGACTATCACTTGGATGCATGCCGCACCAACTACATCGAGCAACTCCCTTCGATACCGCGTCCAAAGGAGCGTCTCGATTTTCGATCGCAGCAAGACCGCGAAGAGGCTACACGAAGCAAGTGGCGAAGGCTTCGTTGGCAGTTGGGCGTGCAGGCAGGCTTATCGTTGGCCGCAGCCGATGACGGCGGCGCCAGCGGCGGCGGCACCTTCATCACGGGGAGCAGCGCCCACGCTTGGCGCAGTCTGGCCACCGGCCCTGCTGCGGAGATCGCCGATCTCAAGGCGTCACTCGCGCGGCGCAGCCGGCAGATTCCGAAGGTGTCACCGCGTCGGCTCGGTGAGCTGCCGGTGGGCAGCTCGTCCACTCTGGCCGGCGGGTTTGGGGCACCCTCTTCGACCTCCGCTCAGGCCAAGCTGGCCCGGCGAGAAAGCTGGAAGCGCTCCGCGAAGAACGTGATCAACCGCCGCACCTTCACGCGGCCGCATGTGAGCGCCAGTTGCCACTTCGTGCCACGGATTGTCATGGATTGCCACTGATCGTCGCTGACTGCCACGGATCGCCTCTGAGCGCCACCGATTGACTCTCTCTGACGGCGCAGACTCCCCTGTCGGGCAAAGCGGAGAAGACGTGGTGTGATCAGGAGCACCCGGATCCTATTTTCGATTCGACGCGCCGCTTTGACCGCTCGCACCGCCAGTGCACGCGCAAGTGCACATTGGCGCTAAGCAACGTGCTGACAGATTTTGAGTCCGAGAAATCCTGCATCCAATTCGCGATACACCTGCAGGACTTACACCGCTCCCGCTACGTGATGAACGGCCGACTTGACGCCGACGCGCGGGCGCACCCGGATGCGGTGTGGGGCGTGCGGCCCGATGCGATGTCGCATGTAACTGGCGTTGGCGGTCGGTCGGCGGATAGCGTTCGGCTGCGCAGCGACGAGGGCGAGCTGAAGCGTAGCTCCGGGCTCGAGTTCTCGCAAGGCGCACACACGCTGCCCGCAGTGCGCCGTCCGAGCCCGTGCCTGCCCAGCCACCGTTACCACTGCATTGTGCCGGACTCACACGTGGCGGTCGGTGCCTTTGTCTCGAATGACGGGCGCGGCGACGACTGCGATTGGCGGAGGTATGTGCGAGACCGCGAAACCCTCGACCGCAACGCGGAGTATATCGCGGCGCACAACGCTGAGCTGCACGAGTTAAACTCGGCGATCACGGCGGCGTCGGCCGGTCGCGACGCCAACCGGCGCCGGCGGATGAGTGGCGATGGCGAAGATGGAAGCGGCGGAGACGGGAGCGGCGGAGATGGGAGTGGATGGGGCGGGAGTGGCGGGGACGGGCGCGGAGGTGGCTGTTCTCTCGCACTGGACGAGGACTCTCTCAAATCCATCTTCGCCGCGGTTGCTCCCGATAAAGACGAGGGCACTGACGAGGACGCAGCATTCGATGAGCTTTCCCCGTCACATTTCTCATCGACCGGCCACGGGAGTGGCGGCGATGGAAGCGGTGGTGGCAGCGGTGGTGGCAGCGGTGGCTGTGGCGGTGGCGGCAGCGGTGGCGGAAATGGCGGTGGAAGCGGAGGTGGGAATGGTGTTGGAGCCAAAGGTGGAAGGGGAGACGGAAACGGTGACGCCAGCGGTGGCGCCAGCAGCGGAGGGAATGCAGATATCATTGATGAGATCCTGGAGGCCGCATGGGGGAATCCCGCACTCTCGGTGGCGCTTTCGGACTACTTTAGCGACCAGTCTGGCATTCCCGATTTCTGGGGCTTGATTAGCGACGACAGCAGCGACCTGAACTGGCTGGACGGCACGTGCTGGGCGCCGCGCAAGAAAGGACCGTTTCAGTGCGACTCCGCGGACTACGTTGACACGAAGAGTATGTACAAATTGAGCTTCATCCACGATTGGGAGAAAACGTCAGGCGGTACGGCGCTGTTGAACAATATGGAAGGCGGCGTACGCCCCTTTGGCGTCAAGACGATGAGTGCGGCCGTGTGCACGAAGATCCGCGATGCGCTCGAAAAGTTGTACCCTATGCTGCTGCACATCTTCTCCTATTATGCGTGCATTGAGGCGGAGGTGATTGCAATTGATCACGACTGACAGGAACTCAGTGCGCCTGACTGACATCAAATGCCACTGATTGCGATTGATCGCCTCTGTCTGAGCCATGCCCCCAGGTCTCGATGACGGTGCACGGCATGAACCACAGCGGCTACGCGCTGATGCTCGACGAGGCAGGAATGACAATCGACACGGGCGATGATGAGGCCAAGAGAGTCAAGGAAGAGCGCAGAAGCATCAGCGTGCCCAAGTCACGCCACGCCAAGTCAAACGGAGAGGAGGGGTGGGACCTGCTCTGGATTGCGGTGAATGAGTCGGGGCTGAGCAAGTCGCAGAAGGCATGGAACAGCAAGGTGCGCCTGTCGCGTAACGAGTTTCTAGAGGTCCTCGTACGCGGCGCCATCATGGGCAAGGCGCCGGACGACATGCCGCGCTGCGTGGGCGAGCTGGTTCAGGATATGCTCAACCTCGGGCGGCAGCCGCACGCGTCTCTTATTCTGCACGATGCGAACGCCTTCCGGCGAACGTACTGCTACCTGAAGGAGGTGTGCGCCGTCCTCAAGCATCACAGTAAATCGCTGCGCAACCTGTACGATGTGTACGCTGAGGTGGGCACGGGTGCGGTGGACGTGCATGGGTCTTCCAAGCTGCTCAGCATCGCCGAGTGGGTCGCGCTGGTGCGCGACCTGGGCATGCTGAAGGAGCTCACGATGCGCAAGGTCATCGTCGCTTTCTCACTCAGCCGGATGGTCACTATCGACGAGTCGGCGCGTAAGAACCAGATAGGCACGCTGACGCAGATCTCCTTCGAGGGTTTCCTCGAGGCGATCGTTCGCCTCACGCTTCTCAAGGCGATGCCCACTGATAAAGAGATGCGCAGGCATGGCTTCGAGTACCCCGGCGAGTTCTTCGGATCGCTCATGGAGATGGGGCCGGCTGTCTATCAGAGCTGGCTGACAAAGGCGCGTCTCAAACAGCAGCGCGGGCTCACCGACCCGATCTGGCGTCGCCTTGACATGTTCGTGCTGCTCATCATCTGCATCGTGCAGTTCGGCGTTGCGAAGTGCAAGAACGGTGCAAAGGTGCTCCTGCGCGGCCATCCTGATGAGGAGATCTCATACGAGGAAGCGTACTACTTCTTCAGGAAGCCGACGCCGTACGTGTTCGAGACTAATACGGGAGCGTAGGTTCTTGCGTCGGATATTTTTCACAGCGAGAGTCGAGAGTCGATTTCGTCGCGAGTTACCCAAAAGTCGGACTGCCTCGAAGAGAAGCCAAGGGGCAAGGCTCTCGGCGCGGTATGCGCCCCCCGTCCGGCCTAAGCTTCCGATTATATGATTTCCGTCCTCTCGAGCTCGGGACGGCGCGCGCGCGCGCGTGGTTAGGCGCGAGCGTTTCTCTCGCACGTCGTTTTAATTATGTTTTTCCGCGCCCAGAGCACCGTGTCGGCGGCGTTATGGCTTCTCCCCCCACGAAGAATACAACAACGTCCAAGACGCCGCGTACAATGCTACTCTCGTCCTCCGTTTGTTCATGTAAGTAGCTCGTGTTGGACCGTGTTCACAACTTTTGTGTTTTGTCTTCGATGCAAGACTTTTCCAGTCTGAACGATGACGTTTTGCGCAGATTTGTCGCGTTGATGATGGAAACACGAAACAATAATTTGATGAGGACCTTCCAGCTGCTATCTCTGCCGTGAGGGCAAGGGGGGGTGGACAAGGTTGGACGAGCAGCACTTTCCGAGCAGCACTTCATGCGCTCGTTCGTGAAGCACTTCCGGTCAGAATCCAATTCCGTGGTTGTCTGCCCCCCAGCCTGGCCCCTAAACACGTGGCTTGAGTGACCCGCATACAATTGTACCCAACCATACATAAACGTAACCTCCCTGCGAATCTTTTTTGAAATTGCGGAAAGCAAGTTTCCTCGAGTCTTCAGTTTATGCATCTCTGTCTCTACCATGTAGCCTTTGGATGCATCGAGCAAGATCATTTAGAGCCCGCCCGAAGCCCGCGGCTGCGCGCGCGCCGCGCTGCGCGCGCATGTCGGCCTGGCGGGGCTGGCGCGAATTGCGCGCGGCGCCGTGCCGCTTCTTGGGCCTCGCCGCGTTCCTCTTCGCGGTGCTCACCGGCGGGACCCTCTTCGTTGTGATGAGCTACGCTACCTCGTACGCGAGCGAGCAGCACGTGCGCGCGCAGGCGCTCGTGTCCTCCGTCGCTGTTTCCTTCGGCGCGCAGCTGCGCGGCGCGCTCAATCCGTCGCTCGCGGTGGCTACCTTCGTCGAGTCGGGGCCACCGCCCACGCACGAGGCCGTGCAAAAATGGTTCACAAGCGCGGCGCCGGCGCTCGTCATGGCGTCGCCGGCCATCGACGACGTCCAGATAGCGCCATACGGCCACGTCGAGGCCATCTACCCCCTCGTGTCGGCGCGGCTCAACGCGACGGGCATCCTGCTCGGCGGCGACCCGGGCGGCGGGCACGACTTGTTCAATGCGAGCTCGGTCGTCGCCAACCGGCGCCAGGCGGCCATCCAGGCGTTGACGACGCGGCAGCTGCATGTTGAGGGCCCTTCGAACCTCCTGCCGCCCCTCACGACGTGCACCTCATCTGCGAGAATCTGCAAGTACGGCCAGTTCGCCCTGGTCTCGCGCATCCCACTCTTCGCTTCGACGACGGCCGCTGCGGACCCGTGGTCGCTCGGCTACCGCTGGGCGGCCGCGCCGGGCGGCCCGCCGCTGGGACCCTTCACGAATGTCACGGGCTGCGACGTCGTGCGGTGCGCCGCGACGGGCGCGTCCCTCTGCGACACCAACGCGACGGGCGACGGGCGCCGCTTCTGGGGCTTCTTCAGCATCGTCGTCGTGTGGAACGAGTTGCTCGGTCTCGCCGGCATCGAGCGTTTGGACGCCGAGTACAAGTGGTCGATCGCGCGCTCCGACGAGACCTCCAACGGCACGGACGCGTCGCCCTTGGTTGTTGTCTCATCGAGTGACGGTCCGCTGCCGACGAGCGCGTATGACGCCGGGGAAGTTTCGAGCTTTGTGCGCGCCTACTCGTCCGCCTGGGTGATCACCATCGAGCCGCGCACGGGCTCGTTGACGCCCGTGCTGCAGGACGGCGCCGTTGCGGGCGTCGTCGTCCTCGCGGCGCTCATCACCGCGCTCATCGTCTTCATCGCGCTGCAGCAGCAACTGAACGACAGCTTGCTGCACTCGATGCTGCCGCGGCACATCGTCTCGAGGCTGCGCGCCGGCGACGAGAACATTGCGGAGCACTTCGAGCACGTGACACTCATCTTCACGGACATTGTCCGCTTCACGGACATCGTCGGCACCATCACGCCGCACGAGACGATGGCCATGCTCAACGACCTCTTCATGGACTTTGATGAGATCGCGCGGGGGCACGGCGTGGCGAAGCTCGAGACTGTGGGCGACGCCTTTGTCGGCGTGGCCGGCATCTCGGGCGAGCGCGACCCGTGCGTGCAGGCTCTGCAGATAGCGCGCTGTGCGCTCGACATGGTCGAGTGCGCCGGGCGCCACGAGCTTCCGACCTCGGGCAACATGCTCATCCGCGTCGGCCTCCACTGCGGGCCCGCCGTCGGTGGCGTCGTGGGGCGCACGCTGCCGCACTACTCACTCTTCGGCGACACGATCAACACGACGGCGCGCATGGAGTCCAACTCGCTGCCGGGGCGTATCCACGTCTCGGACAAGTTCGCGGCCGCGTTTGTGGCCGCCGAGGCGGCCGACAAGGTGGCAGCCGCCGCCGCCGCCGCGTCCGGCGCGCCGCTGCCGCCCTCCCTCCCCTTCTACTTGCAGCCGCGCGGCGCCATCGCAGTCAAGGGCAAGGGTGTCATGGAGACGCATTTCCTGCTGCGCCGCGGTGACGCCATTTCGCCCGATGAGATGCTCGGCCCGTCGTCGCCGCCGCGCACCTTTGACAGCAGCACCTCCAAGAACATCAGGTTCAACAGCAGCACCTTGAAGTACGCCATCGTTGGCCCCGTGGCCGTGACTAGTGACTAGAGTATGCTTTGTTTTCACAAGATTGTTTGTTTAAAATAGCAATTTATCAATTCGAGTCGCACCTTAGTCGCACCGCCTTCGCGCCTCAGCAGAGTCGCCGAAATAGCTAATAGCTATACTTGAAGTACCCACATCGGGATCGCCCCACGCTTCCCAGAACGCAAGTCTTCTGAAGTTACTGCAAGCAAGCTAATTAGTCGACACACACAAGTACCTAAACCAGCGCAACCGAGTACCCCTGTAGCCAACGGGGTAGGAAAGGGTGGGCGGAGAGGGAGAGAGATATGCCCAGAACCGCTAACGCTC
>Ga0180439_101626_pt1 | contig 13801 bp, 10 predicted proteins | sample ChrtobMetaP5_0mM_FD_119744 | JGI IMG/M metagenome (GOLD analysis project Ga0180439, IMG submission 119744) | Chrysochromulina tobin associated microbial communities from unialgal haptophyte culture, Seattle, Washington, USA - P5_0mM MetaG | ecosystem: Host-associated > Algae > Haptophytes >...
CTCAGTGAGGCGGAAAAGCGCCTCAGTGTGGCGGTTTCGCGTCACACTGTGGCGGTTTTGCGTCACAGTGTGATGACTCTGACTTGGTCTGTCACTCTGGGTTGGTACCTCCGACCTTCCTACTACTAGTAACAGGTGTAATGAATCCCGAGAATCGCGACCTCGCGCGGGTCAGTTTTGCTTGGACGCGACCGTCGGTAGCGCGCACAGCAGACAGCATCCCCGCACTCAACCTCGCGCGCATGCTTTCAGCCAACGAGCGCGTATCGCTGCTGTGGACCGCGATGGCGACGCAACTACACTGCGCCAGCCGCCCAGCACCTTGCTTCCGCCTCCAGCCTTGTGTTGATCCACCCTCACCACCCGTCTTCTTGATCCCGAATGCCCTTCGCAACCCTATCACACAGACGCTCTCTCGGCACCCTCCTTCTCGCTACCTTCTCGCGCAGAAGCTCTCAAGGGGCGCCGCTCATTCAACTGCTACTATTGACCTGACGGAAGAATGTCACAGCAAGATTCCAAGCGAAAAGTGTCCCTGCAAGTGTCACGGCAGCTCGTCAGTCTCGTGAATCCACGCCTTGCATTGTATACCCGCGCTGGCTTCCTTGCAGCAATCATTCTGGCGATCAACTTTGCCATCGTTGCCGGTCTCGCTCTCGTGTTGCAGCAAGACTGCACCAGCTCGACTATTGTTGATCGCTCCTCGCCTGTGACGTTCGGCGACTTCCTCACGTACGAAGAGTTCATCAATACGACGTTGGACCGCGAGGGTGTCGTCCAGGAAGGCACGACCACGACCACGACCACAGTCAGTGGGTGCGTCAAGAGAAACTCCGCCGTGCTTGTGGCACCGTATATGACCAGTCTATGCACAGACACCTGTAGGCTGTATGAAAACAACTACAGCTTGACCAATGACGGGATTTGCGACGATGGCGGACCAGGTTCCGAATACGACTTTGACCGGGACTTGCAATCGCAAATGACAAGGTCAAGCTCGTGCCCCCTCGGATCCGATTGCGCCGACTGCGGCGTTCGAGCTCCGCCCCAGACATATTCGGGCACAGGAATCACAGCTGACGTGCCGTGCTGGAATCAATATGTGCCTTGCTTTCGATCAACCTCGCCATCGACCGGCCTGGCGGATTGCTGGGCGATGCCTACCGGGTGTTCGTTCTGTGCGCAGTACGCGCCCTGCCTCACGTCCTCGGACGCGGCCTGCGCCATAGCGCTCGCCAATTCGTCGTATTGGTTTTGTCAGGAGTGCCTCAACTACGCTCACTGCGGGTACTCCTTTGAAGCACCCACCTGTGGTTGGTACCAAACAGAAGAAGCTGAACAAGTGGGGGGACCAAGCTACAAGGCAGAGATGGGACCAAAGGCTGACCGCTTTCCATGGTGCTCAGAGGAGGTATATGTTATTGCCCGTCGAAAAAACGACAGACATCGCAACCTTACCTCGATGGATAAGTCTAGCGTCAATCTTGCAATCATGTGTGGCTTGAGCAAGATGAATGGCATTCCTGTCTCACCAGGAGGCGTCCTGTCCCCAAACCTCTCGCCGGCTCCGGGTGAGAGCATTATCGGCACGATGACCTCATTCACCACACACTGGAGTCTGACCGTGACGACCAAAAGAACAGTGTGCCCCCAGTTTTCCGCCGCTTTTTCAAGTGCTTTAGCGTTCGCCGCGTATATTGAGATCATCATTACCATGGTGCTGGTCTACGTGTTCAAGATGTGTGCTCTGATCGAGGATCAGAAAGGCGTCATCGACCTCAGTGACGGGATCATCCGGCATGACAAGATTAAACAGGCGGTTGAATCCCAAGCTTGAAACCGCTATTGTTTCTACGGAGCACAACGGAATTTATTAGGAGAGCCGTCACGGCACACCGCGCTTTGTTTCGAACGGGTGTAGATTGATGCTTGATCGGGTGCTGTGCCATCGCGGGGCTGTGGCGCCCTGTGGGTGACGGAAGCGGCGAAGGCGGCAACAGACCACGGTGGCCCGATCGACGTCGAAGAGGCGTACTACGTATGTTGCAACAGTCACATCGGGCTTTCATCGGGCTGTTCCGTTTATCGGGAGAAGATTGGGGGGCTTTGGGAACGACGGCCCACGCGAAGGGCTAGGGGGAGCTCTCAGCTGCGAGCGACGGCCCTCAGACAGCCCACACGAAAGGGGCTAGGGGGCGTTGAGCTGGGATCGAACGTTATATATTGTGTGAGGCCCCACCGGTACCGGCCGCTGGAATTGGGGATGGAGTGAGCTCGGCCAGGGAGCTCGAGTGCCAAGTTCTTGCTCGGGGCCGGTGTGATTATGGGTTGTAGCGCGTTGGCTGTGTTCCGAGTCTTTTGTCTTCGCTCTGCGAGAATTAAAGTACGGGTTGTCATCGGGAGAAGAGCAGCAAGGGCAATCCTTGAGTATATGAACTTCTATACAGATTTTGGGACTGCATGGCCTCTAAATGCATACCGTTCCTTTTACCAGGCTCTTACCAGGCGCTTAGCCGCCTGGTGAGTTTTGAAACGCGCCCAACACGGCGCGTCACACCGGTAATTTCTGAGTTGTTGTGTGAAGCATGCTAATCCAAGTGCAATCCAGAGAGATTGGAGCTCCAAACGACGTCCGATCTGCAATCGTACGAGCGCAACAGTACGCCGCGCGCGTCGTGCGAGCCCTCATTCGTAGTATGCGGAGGCTCCTTACCTTGGAAGCGCAAGGAAATTTGGTTGCGGCGTACATGCGCCGGCTGAACGAGCGCGCGCGAGATCGACTTTGGCATAGATCAAGGTCATTTGACGATGACTAAAGCGCCCAACACGGCGCGTCTCATCGGTAATTTCTAAACTTACTGTGAAACTACATGGGCGCGGGCGCGAGTGTGAACCCCAAACAAGGATACGCGCCACTAGAGCTCACATTACAAGCTTTTCACATCTTCAAAGAGTGGTTGTTTTTGCGCCTTTGGGAAATGCGCAGGCGTCCATGGAAACAGACCACGCGGCGACCTCCAAGAATACAATTAGGGTTAGTACCAGGGGCTTTGTATGCAGGAGGACACGTTTTCGACGACGAGCGTAGCAATTTTTTTAGTTACGGGGCGCACCGATATCCGTTCGATCCGCGCGATCCTTATGGACCGCCTAGGTGGGCGCCAAACCCGCCAGGGTGATCCGATATGAAAAGCACCCTACACGGCGCGTCACACCGGTAATTTCTAAACTTACTGTGAAAGACTCATGCCACCACAAACACGACAGCAGTCATATTCTGCGTTGGGAGAGAGTTGTGACTGGAATACTTAACCACTTTCAATGGATCAGAGAAACAGGATTCCGAATTTTTCTTGACGCGTATTTGTTGCCACGTCGTGCCGCGTACTTAGCACGTGTCACGACTCGATTCGAGATACTGACGCAGGGTGTGCTCAAACATTGGAGGATAAGGAGAATGAGAAGAGAGAGAGCCAGGGCTCCGGGTGGTAGCAAATTTCCTTTTTACTCACGCAGGCAAAGAGCATCGTTAGGTTGGGATACGGACAGTTCTGTACCTCCTAGTACTGATAGTGATGATTATTAGCGCCCAACACAGCGTGTCATCCGATATGAAAAGCGCCCAACACGGCGCGTCACCACTCTCCAGTATGGGGTCGGGTCGGAGGGGGTCGGGTCGCGGGATACGATATGAAAATTGGGCTCCGAGGTCGAGGTCGGGTCGGGTCGGGTCGGGTCTGAAGCGAGTCCAGGAAATTCAGTGTCGTTTTCGGGAAAACACCTTAAGAAAACACCCCCCCCTCCGACCCCGACCCCGACCCCCAAGCTGACCTCCGAGGTCAAGCCCCAACTTCCGTCCCACCCCCGCGAGCCGAGGTTTGAGAGTCGAAGGGTCACACTGGAGTGTATGACACTGAAAGTGCGGGAAAAGGTTCGTCGAAGTTTCGTCACTGACCTCGCAGGGTTTCGTCATATCTTTATTAGGCAACCAGGGGGTTTCGTCATTAGGGCTACCGGTCCGGATCTCGCCTACGATATAATACTCTAAAGGCGTCTAACGGAACCGGACTAACGCTTTGCCCGGGTGGGCGCGGCCGGCCGGCTCAAAAAAGTAATAACACTACGGCGTACTATGATGTATTCGGAGACCGGCGACAGTCCAGCCAGTGCGAGGGTAGTAAGTAAGTAAGTAAAACATGCCAACAGGCAGCGTACACGTGGCGAGGGGACCGTCCCCAGACATCAGCCTCAACATCCGCTTTGCTGAACACCGTACACGCTTAGTATGCCCAGCGAGGGGACTGAAAGTCATCAGTCAGCACCCGTTTGCGCGCTCAAGAGCTGCGGGGTCATGCATGCATGCCCTCTCTCGCCCGGTCCCGTAGCCGTGCCCTCCATTGCTGTAAGTCCCTTTCTCTCGTCCTGTCTCTGCCTAATGGCTTCCCGCCGTGAAGCTCGCCTACTTTAGAGGGGCCGTTGCTGCTGCCGCGGTGGACCTTGAGCCAAGGTCCAGGCACGCCAGTGCGAGGGCCCCACGCCAGCGCTCCGCTTCTGCCTTGGCTTGAGCGTTCTCCTTTCTATTATTATTATGAACAACACTCGATCACAGGTAGGTACTTCCCGTAGTTTTCGTTGTGGCCGGCCTCAAATACTCGGCGTGAGCCTCCGCTTCTCCTTCTTCATCGACTTGACGCCGTGCTCTTGCTCCTCCATGATGGCGCGCGCGCGCTTGCCCCGCGCCTCGAGATATGCATCGCGCTCCTCGCGCTCCTTGTCGCGCTCGCGAGCGAGGAAGGCGCCATCCTTGCGCAGCTCGCGGATCGCGCCCTTGGTCTCTTTCTTCGTCTTGCGGATGAGCTTCTGGCGCTCGGCGCGCTGCCGATCGGGGTCGAGCGAGCGCTCCGGCTGGAAGTCGTCATCGAAGACCGGATTGTACAGCTTGATAGGCGCGACAGGGGCACGCTGCAGCAGCAACGGCAAGCGCGCGTGCAACGCTGCCGGGATGGCCGCGCGCAGCTCCGCCAAGCACGCCGCGAGTAACGGCCGCAACGGTTTGGCGAGCTGCTTGGGCTTGATGACGCTGAGGCGAGCGAGGGTCGGGCCCCAGATCTCGGCGAAGCACGGGAGATTGGTCGAGGTGCGGATGAGATCGTGCGTGAGATTGAAGGTGGCGCCTGCAGCGTCCAGTCGAAGTGCCGCCGCCGCCGCCGCCGCCGCGCCGCCACTGTCGCCGCCGCCGCCCTCGGCGCCAAGCGACGCGAAGCGCAGCGGACGGAGCAGCGCCGTCGTGGGCGCGTCGGCGAGGAGCGCCGCGCGCGCGTCGAGGGACGCGCCGAGCAGCCGGCTCGCTGTCGCATGCAATTCGGGCAGCCATCGGCCAGCGGCGCTGCTCAGATGCAGGGCGAGGGCGCAGAGGAAGAGCGTCCGGCGCGTCCCCCTCTCACTCGACGGCACGCTGGGCTGTGAGAGCACATCGGCGACGAGGAGCACCGTCGGGGTCAGGATGACGTGCCGAAAGTCGGTCAGGGGGAAGAGCTGGACACACAGTGCGAGGAGTGCGAGCGCTCCAGGGCGCAGCGTCACGTACGGCTCGATGGGGGCGGATGGGTCAGCGGGGGGCGCCGCGTTGCCGCCCTCCGCGTCCGCCACCTCTTCGGCATCGTCCGCCGCCGCGCGCCTCTGCCTCCTTCCCGCGCGTTTGCTCGCACTGATCGTCTCGCGTCGCTCGGTGTGGAAGGCTCGCCACAGCGCCTGCAGCCGCGGGAGCAGCGACAGGGCCGTCTGGACCGGCAACTGCTGCGCGATCGCAAAGATCGACGGGCACAACGGATGGAGCAGGGCGGAGGGCGGGGAAGCAGCGGCGGCGGTGGCGGCGGCGGCGGCGGCGGCGGCGTTCTTCTTCATCTTCATCTTCTTCTTGCCGCTGTCAGTGCCCTCGCCCTCGCCCCCCTCGCCCTCGCCCTCGCCGCCGCCGCCCTCGATCTCGGCGGCGGTGGCGACGAGTCGATCAATGAGCAGCCCCGCGAGCGTCGAGAGCTTGGCCTTGTTCGCCTCGCGCAGCTTGGCGTGGTGGCCTGCGATCAGCCGGTGCAGCAGCTCGCGCTGGCGCGCGGCGTCACGTCCAGCGAGACCCATCAACACGTCGAGATCGGCGGCAGATTGCGGGCACTCGAAGACATAAGGGAGCTCCGCGACGGGCGGCGGCGGGACGGGTTTCGTCAGCTTCGTCAGCTTCGTCAGGAGCTCCGCGGGAGGTGCAGCGAGCGCGGGCACGCGTGGGGGGTCGTCGGCTTGGCTGGCGGCGCGGGGTGTGGCAGCAGAAGGGGCTTTGGTGGCGGTCTTGGTGGCGGTGGCGGCTTGCTGCCTGATCACAACGACGTCCTCATCCTCATCCTCCGCGCCCTCCTCCTCCTCCTCCTCGCCCTCCTCTATGTCCTCCTCCTCCTCCTCCTCGCCCTCCTCTATGTCCTCCTCCTCCTCCTCCTCGCCCTCCTCTATGTCCTCATCATCCTCATCATCATCATCATCATCATCATCATCGTCATCATCCACCTCCTCGTCCTCGTCCTCGTCCACGTCCTCGTCATCATCATCATCATCATCGAGAGGCGCGTCACCGGGCAGCGGCCCAAAGTCATCGACCAAGTCGTCATCCGTCAGTCGCAGCCCTGCACCGCTCGCCCCCTTCGCTGCCCCATCGGCCTCCGGCAGCATCCGACGACGTCGCTCCGTCTCGAGCGCACGGAGCCTCATCGCCTGCGATCAGTCGGGCAATCAGCATGCAATCAGCATGCAATCAGCATGCAATCAGCATGCAATCAGCATGCAATCAGCATGCAATCAGCATGCAATCAGAATGCAATCAGCATGCAATCAGCATGCAATCAGCTTGAGCGCACGGAGCCTCATCGCCTGCCATCAAGACGCGCAATCAAGGACCATCAGTGGCCATCAGAGGTGACAGGCGCGCCGTGCCAATCGAGGGGCCATCAGGACGCAATCAAGAGGCTATCAAGAGGCCATCAGCACGCAATCAAGAGGCCATCAAGGGGCCATCAGCGCACCTCCGCCGTCGCGAGCTCTTCCTCCGTTTGCATGCGGTCGCTCGGCTGCGCTTTCCCCACAGTGCTCATCTCGCCCTTGAGCTCGAATGCGAGCTTCTCAAAGTCGCGGTACGCCTCCGGGCCGACAGTGGCTCCCGATACGGCGCCGTCACCACCAACAGCGGCCGTGGCGGACTTGGCCTCGGCTTTGGCGGCGAGGGAGGAGATGGCGGGCTTGTTCGCCTTGTTGCCCGCCTGGAAGATGAGCCCCCGGAGCGCCTCGAAGTCCTCATCGAGCTTTTCGACGAGCTTGTTCTGCTCCTTGCGCTCATCTTGGCGCTCGAACTTGGCGAGCTTGTACCGAGCGATCGTGTCCTCGAGCGCCTCCTTTGCCGTCAGCGGCCGCTCCTCGCCCTCCTCCCGCTCGCCGCCGCCAAAGCGTGCCGCCGTCTCGGCCGCGTCGGCGTCGTCGCGCCGGCCGAACCCAAAGTCGCGCTCGTCGTCCGACGCGCCCAGATCGGCGTCGGAGAAGTCGTCCATGTCGCCAAGCGCGCGGCCACCGTGCGTGAGCTCGGTCGGCGCGCCCAAGCTGCGGCCGCCGAGGCTGCCGCCGCCCTCGTCGCCGCCCTCGGGCCCGTCGCCGAGCGCGTACTTGGACGCGCGCAGCTGTCGCTGCCGCTCGCGTTGGAAGCGGTGCACGAGCTTGTCCTCGAGGGGCATGCCCTCCTCCTCCTCGCCAAACCGGCCATCGTGGAACACGTTCGTACGGCCGCGCTGCTGGTGCTCGATCAGCAGCGTCTCGCGCCGGATCTGGTCCGAGCGCTCGCGCGCCTGCGTCTGCGAGTGGGCCTTGCTGTTGCGGTTGCGGTCGCCGATGACGGTGTGGCGCTTGCGCGCGTTCGGTGCCTGGTCGAAGACGGACCCCTTGCCAATCGCCGACCGCAGCAGGTCCTTCACGCTGCCTCGGCCCTTCTTGCCCATGGAGTACCGACCGTGGACGCAGTCGGCAGTCCGCCGAGCACGTCGCCGCTCGGCTTCGTCATTTAAGTTTGAGCGGAATGGATCTACTGTCCTGACACCTCTGCCGCAGTCGCCGAGGGCCAAATGGCCCCCACCTCACGTGCTTCATCATCGGCCCCCGTCGACGACGCGCTCTTTGAGACAGAAAAGTTTTAAAAAAGCGAAGGAGGTGATTTCCCGACTGAGAGACCCTTTGCCGTCTCCAAGGCGCAAGGGGCAGAGCGTGAAAGCCTCCTGTGAAAGCCTCCTGGGGTTCTCTACATTATATTGTGTGGGTGCCGTAGTGTTCAAGACGGACTCGGCTGGATCAGCTCACTCGCGTTGTGGTGAGCATTTGCATGCCTTCCTCGGTCAGCCGTCTGTGTCGGCCTCCCTCGTGCCGCCGAGCGCCTCGAGCATCGAGCGTACCTCATCATACGCCTCGGCGGATCGGGCGAGAGGATCTGCCTCGAGCTCGGCCACGAGATGCGCGATCTCCGCCTTGAGCGCGAGATCGGCCGAGGTGAAGACGCCTTCGAAGTCGTCTCCGAGCAGGTGCATGCTCGTGTCGCTCAGCTGGCACTGCACCCGATCGAGCATGACGAGGAGCTCATCAGTGGCAATCAAGGGCAATCAAGGGCCATCCAGGGCCATCCGGGGAGATCGCACCTGCACCCGATCGAGAAAGATGTCGAGCTTGCGCCGTCGGTGCGCCCGGTCCGCCCCACTCCCCGCCAGCCCCTCCCCCATCGGAACGGCCTCAAGCTCGGGCCACAGCTCTTCCATAAATGGTCGATCCGAAAGGGTCAAGGCCGAGCCAAAGGCCGAGCCGCCGCCCACGGACGCGCCCGGCGCGGCGCCCGCGGGGTCTCGCCATAGCTCGTTCGCGGGGTGCAGCGCTCGGCGGACGGTCGATAAGATCTGATGAGAGGCGTCATCAGTGAGATCAGTTCTGATGAGAGGCGCCATCAGTGAGCGAGAAGCCGACGAAGAGCATGCCAATCAAGGGCACTCACCTGATTGAAGGCGTCATCAGTGAGCGAGAAGCCGACGAAGAGCATGTGCTTCGTGATGAGGAGGGTCTGTACGATGCCGGAGAGCGCCTCGCGCTGATAGCCGTAAGGGTTGCCATCCGAGTACCTGATGAGGCAGGCCATCAGGGAGGCCATCAGGGAGGTCATCAGGGAGGTCATCAGGGAGGCCATCAGGGAGGCCATCAGGGAGGTCATCAGATCAGAGGTCGTCAGAGGTCATCAGCTTACGTGAGGATGATGTCCTCTTCACATTCACATTCACATTCACATTCACATTCACATTCACACTCACGTGAGGATGATGTCCTCCGGATGGTTCACGTCGCCATGCAGCTTGAGCAACCAGCGCGCCCTCCCGAGCCCTCCTCGGATCGGCGCGCGCGACTCATAAGGCAAGGTGCGCACCTGATGAGGGAGCAATCAGCATGCACTGAGCGCGCCGTCCCGAGCACTCCTCGAACCGGTGCCCACGATGGCGCGCACCTCGATCCCCGCCGCCTCGCACGCGGCATCATAGGACAGATCCGAGTTGGTAGTCACTGCAGCCGAGTGGGGAAGCGTCGCCAGCAAGGCATGGGACAGGGTGTAGTAGGCGCTGCTGAGGCGATCCACGGCAAGGCCTTGGAGCTTGGCACGACCGACTCGCTGATCACCATCGCCAAGGCGATGCTGCAAGACGAAGGCTTGATCCTTGAGCGCGAGCCGTCGCAGCTGACGAGCCTCCTGTGGGGAGATGATTGCATACAATCAGCATGCAATCAGCCTGCAATCAGCCGTCGCAGCTGACGAGCCTCCTGTGGGGAGATGCCGTGTGGGGAGAGGCCGTGTGGGGAGAGGCCGTGTGGGGAGAGATCAGCTGTGGGGAGATGCCGTGTGGGGAGATGCCGTGTGGGGAGAGGCCGTGTGGGGAGATGCCGTGTGGGGAGAGGCCGTGTGGGGAGAGGCCGTGTGGGGAGATGCCGTGTGGGGAGAGATCAGCTGTGGGGAGAGGCCGTGTGGGGAGATGCCGTGTGGGGAGAGGCCGTGTGGGGAGAGGCCGTGTGGGGAGATGCCGAGTGGGGAGATGCCGTGTGGGGAGATGCCGTGTGGGGAGAGGCCGTGTGGGGAGATGCCGTGTGGGGAGATGCCGTGTGGGGAGAGATCAGCAGTGGGGAGATACCTCAGACGAGATGCCGGCGTCGACTGCAAGGGAGCTGAGCAGTTCTGACCAGCCCGGGATGTCGTTCTCTTTCGAGGCGCCCGAGCCTAAGAATAGAACGAGCTGCCCAAAGAAGGAGGCGTGGGGATGACGAAGGTCATTGGATGACGAAGCTCATCAGGGGAGCACACGAACCAGAGTCACTCAGAGGCACTCGGATGCAATCAGGGGGCACTCAGACGCACTCAGACGCACTCAGGCGCACTCAGACGCACTCGGGCGCACTCGGAGGCACTCGGACGCACTCAGAGGCACTCAGAGGCAACAGTCACCTGCCCCGAGCGAGCGAGCGCCGCCAGTCGATCAGCCGATCGTAGCAGCCGCGTGCCGAGGATCGCCCAACACGGCGCCCGACTGGCGTCACGCGCGAGGGAGCGGCGCACGGCTTGGGCGGCAGAGAGGACCCGGCGTGTGCTCGTCACGAGCACCACGTCCGCCGCGTGCGACGCCACAAACTCCGACAGCATCCGAACGAGCGCCGCGAGCAGGAAGCCCGTCTTTGGCTTCGCACCCGACGATCCCGTGCCGAGCACAGGAAGGGCGAGGAGAGGGAGATCACGCGCGCAAATGGTGGCTGCGGGGCACTCGGAGCTCTTGCGCTGCTGCACACGCGCGTACGCCTCGAGCAGGTACTGCTCCGCCGCGCTCACAAACCACTCCACTGGCGGCTCGCTCTCGTCGGCCAGCCACACCCACGAAAGCCAGATCTCGGGCTCACTCGGCGCGGTGCCGGGCAGCGGCTGCACGCGGCGCTCGGGCGTGAAGCTATCGAAGGCCACGCCGCCCGCGCCCTTGGGCGGCCCGTTCGGAAACCACTTGCCATCGCTCACGTTCCGCGTCGGGAAGAGCACCGCGTCCGCCCGGATCCTCCGCACGTCGCCCTGCACGACGAAGAGGTGGCCGCTGAGCTTTGACGCGCCGTCGACGCCCTCGCCGGCCACGCTCGCCTGCGGCTTGCTCGACCTAGGTGAAGATCGGCGAAGCACGATCGGCAAGGGCAGCAACGCGCAGCAGCATACCCACGTGAGCCCCGCTGCCATCGTCCAAGGGGCTGGACCCTTGCATCGACCGCGGCGTTCGGCTTTTAGAGTGTGAAACAAAATTGGCTGTGAAACTCCCAGAACTCCGATCTGATTTTTGTCATTCGTGGTCACCCCCACGCGCTCACCACTCCACCGTCTCAACGTACGGTTCCGATCGAGAAAAGCCTCCTGCGTGTAAGAAGAGTGCAAGAGTCCAAGAGCCAAGAGGAAGAGCGAGTCTCTCTGCCAGTGTGCAGTCTCAGTCTAACGCTCTCAGAACTGTGTTCTGTGATGCATGCTGTGATGGTGTGTGTACCGTTAAAACGAAAAGTTACACACACCATGACATCGGAGAGCGGTAGATACTCAAGCGTATTGTGGTTCAAATCAGCGCAAACAGTTCAGCCATCAGGGCCTTCGCGCCCTTCGAGTTGTTCATTTTAGTGGCAAGCGCCGCGGCGCTGTTCGACTGGGGGCGCGCAGCGCTGCGGCGTGCGGTTCGACAGTGCAGGCGGCGCGGCAACGGGGGGGCTCAAATTGGAAACTGCGCAAGATCAATCCTCCGTGCAATCGCCAATGTGATCATCCGGCGCCCGCAACGGCGCGTGCTGTGTGACGTACTGCCCCAAGTAGCTGTGGCGGCGACGGGCAAGAGAGCTTCCTAATCAGGACCAGAGAGAGCTTCTGCGCCGCGCGCGCCTAAGCTTGGAAAGAGGCCAGCGATACCGCCTCCGCTTTGGCCCATTCCTTCTTCATGTGGCTTACGTCGTCCTGCACGAGCGCGAGCTCGCGTCGGAGATCGGCGACTCCCTTGCCCAGCGTGTCGATGCTCGCGAGCTTGCCAAGGACCTCATCCATCTTGCTCATGAACTGCAAGCTCGCCTTCGCGGCGGCGCCCGAGTCCACGGAGGATGCTACCGGTACGGGCTTGGGCGAAGTCATGAGGCCAGCTGACGTAGGAGTCCGAACAAGGGACGGCTTTGGCGGCGGCGAGCTCATCGGCGGCTGAGATATCTTCCCTGGGATCTCCGGGGGCGCAAACTCGTTGCCCGCGTGGCTAGAGGCCCCAACCTCCTCTGGTGCGTCCTCCTGCGGACTTCCCGAAAAGGAATCGAGAAGGACGGCGACCACCACGTTGACCAACACCATTTGCATCAGAATGACGAAGGTGATGAAGAAGATGGCGGCGGTGAGTCCGTGTATCCCGCCAAAGATGACGGGGCGCGCGACGGCCTCCGACCACGACTCGCCCGTCTGCACCTGGAAGAGCGTGTACAGCGCGCGCGAGAAGGTGCCGTAGTACTCAATCCCGTAGACGTAGCCGCGCGGCGTCATGGCGTTGACGTGCTCCATTTCTCCCGACACCTCATTGAACGTTTCGTAGTAGCCGCCCGCGCCAAAGTCGCGGAAGAGCTCGACGGCGAGGATGGCGTAGATGGCGAAGAAGATGAACATCACCACGAAGGCGTAGAAGACGGCCGGGATCGACTTAATCAGCGAGACGATGATCTGGTTGAGCTCCTTGACGCGCTTGAAGAGGCGGAAGACGCGGAAGGCGCGCATGAGCTTGAGCTTGTCAAACGGCGGCCCGAGAACGTTTGCCATCGTCATCACGCCCACCGTCACAATAATCGTATCGAAGATGTTCCAACCAGTGATCCACTCTTTGACAGGCCCGCCGGATGACCACACGTTGGCCCACAGCTCGAAGATGAAGATGATGTTGAAGAAGGTGTCGGCGCCGTGCCAAAATTCGTGGAACTGCAGATTATTGGGATCGGGGTCGATTTCCTTCTCGACGATGTTGATCACGAAGTTGGCGATGATGATGGTCGCAACCGACGCTGCGGTGATTGGGTGGTTGTAGAAGTCGTAGACGGCGTCCTGGAAGGGCAGCTTCTTCGTGGGGCCAAGTACAGACTTCCAGTTCTTCGTCGAAGGTGCCCCACCGTCGTCGGCCAACGCCTTGTAAGACATCCCACCGCTCGGTCCCGGTGCCGCCAAAGCACGCGACCGCCCAAGCACCTCCAGCGTGACCAGGGCGCAGCTCAAAAAGCGTTTTTCGACTTTTGGGAAACAGTGAAGTGAAGTCAAGTCAAGTCAAGTCAAGTCAAATCGAGCAAAGAGTGAATTTTGTAGACCCTCTTGGATCGCAGTCTGGAGTTGAGGTTGGCCAACGGTCACCAACGGTTTGCCATGCCTCAAAACCCCCGCCCAAAATGCGCCACCCGATTCCAAAAATATTGGGATGATTTTGCGGCGTTTGATCGGTCACCTGGTTGTGGCAAGGGACCGAGGCCAAGCATGGCGTCCGTGTCCGCGGCCAGTCGCCCTCCGACGCCGGCGCGGAAAAAGGAAGTGCGCGTGAAAGTGCACGAAGCAGAAAAGCTCTTCCGCAAGTTTGATACCAATGGGAGCGGTGGGATTGGGAGGAGCGAGTTGCGCAAGGCACTCGTCACGATGTTCAACCCCAAGCTCGACTGCTGCGTCAAGATCAGCGACGCA
>Ga0180439_101644_pt1 | contig 13589 bp, 8 predicted proteins | sample ChrtobMetaP5_0mM_FD_119744 | JGI IMG/M metagenome (GOLD analysis project Ga0180439, IMG submission 119744) | Chrysochromulina tobin associated microbial communities from unialgal haptophyte culture, Seattle, Washington, USA - P5_0mM MetaG | ecosystem: Host-associated > Algae > Haptophytes >...
CGTGTGTGTTAGAGTCACACAGACACACATTCACACATTCACATATGTGCGCGGCGGCCCGGTCAGAGGACTCATGCGATCTCCAAATCTCCCCCCGTGATGCCGAAGCGAAGAGCCAGCGGTGTGTTACTCGACTTGCAGGAGCTCACCGAAGAGCAGCGGCAGCACGTCCAAGAACTGCTCAAGATGGGCAGGGAATGGGGAGGAGCTTGGGAAGAGTCCAAAGTACGTGAAGCGGTGCTCATCACGGCCACGCTCGAGGACGCAACGAATTTAATGTTGAACCCGGATGAGTTCGAGCAGCAGAAGAAGGGTTTCCAACAATGGCAACATCGTCAGCCTGAACTCTTGGCCCGTTGGGCATCGAACGAAGGAGACGGAGCAAGAACGGCGGCGCCGCCGCCTCGAGCCGCCGCGGCGCCTCTGCGCGGGAGTTCACCTCGAGCCGCCGCTGCGCCTCTGCCACCACCATCAGCTCAGCCAGGGTCGCTACGTGCGGAGCACGATGAAAAGGACGACTACGAGGCAAAGCTCGCAAAGTACTTCGCAAAGCTGCGTGCGAAACGGCCTGATGCCGCCCTGCGCTGGTTGGAGGGCATAATTGGCGAGCTGACGCCGTCAGAGCGGCAGCGACTTGGCTGCATGCCAGAGCCTATGCCCCCGCACTTGGCGGAGCCTGCCGCCGCCTCTTCCGAGGAGCATGGAGAGCTGTCGCTGATCTTACGCGCGGATCTCCATGGAGGCCCATACTTGGACTTTGACGCTCACGATGGTTGGGCCACTGCGCAGGGCTTTGACGTTGCACACATACAGGAGTGGCTGGTACGACGCGAGCAAAGGCCTTTTCATTCCTGGATCACCTACGGGAGCTCGGGCAACACGCTCCAGTACTTCCTCGACAAGTCGCACGAGTACGCGGATGCGATGGCTTGGCATCTGCAGCGCTGGTTTGGACCAAGCCTACCCGAGGGCGGGAGGAGCATGGAGGGCTTCGAGAACCCTGCGAATTGGGAGCCTGTGCCACAGTGCGTCCTTCGGGTGGTGGCCCAGATGAAGCAGGTCCTAGTCGACCCCACAACGCACGAACCGCTGCTCGCCGAGTTCGAGCTCGCCTTTGCACAGTTCACGCGGATGCCTGTGTGTCACATCAACCATGCGATGCACCCTTCCGGCCTCGCCCCCCCATCGATGAGCAACGGGCGCAGGCTCGGCGCTCACTGGGACTCCCCCGGGTATCTCGAGGTCATCGTGACGATCGGTATCTTTGGGGAGGTCGATGTGCAGCTCGTGCTGCCTCCACAATCCCTCATCCGAAGCACCGTCTTGCCGCGCGAGCGCACAGAGGGCATTGCCATCCCCGCGGGCAGCTTGTACGCCATCTGGGGCAAGTCGCGCTGGAAGATGTTCCACGATGTCATTGTCGGCCGCGATGAGCGCGCCGTGCCGGGCATGAGGGCAGAGACGGCGCGCGTGGGCTGTACTCTGCGCTTCTGCCGCCGCTCGTTTGCGCGCCTCTGCGCGATGAGACTTGCGAGAGAGCGTGGAGCCCTCCCGTCGCTCACGCTCACCGAGGCCAACATCGAGGCAGGCAGCACGATCGTCGAAGCCTATTACTATGACATGAAGGGTGCCCGCGTCAATGAGCACGCGTACCCGTACACGTACCCCGCGCTCGTGCTTGAGGCGCGCGCCGGCTCGCTCCTCGTCCTCTATATCTCCGATGGGCTCATCCCGGACGATGACGACGAGGCGTGGTCGTTTGGGCTGGTGCCCATCGACCACGCAGTGCTAGCCTCGGACCTTGTCAGGTGCCGCTGCTTGGACAGCGGTACGAAGGCCGCACGCATGACGATGCGGCTGCTCGAGGACATGGAGACGGGCGAGTATACTGGCGCCGTGTGGCGCGGGGTGGCGGCGTTCGTGGATGAGTTGCGCAAGCGCGGGCCGGACGATATGCTCAGGCTTCTGAAGGGTAGTCGCATTCGGTGCTGACTGACCCGTCCTGCTCGTGCTCGTTTTTAGTACCATGCAAGTGCAGGGGCCACCGCCGCCCAAATAGTACTCTTTTGTATAGACCAGGGGCAGCGGTGCCGTCCTTTGAGACGGTGTGGAGAGCGCGGGGGAGCGCGCGTCGCCAAGCGCCGTGCCGGGCGCGAATTATGGCGACGGCTACGCGGATGTGCCCGCGTCCGCGTGTTCGGCCGCCCTGCCTGGCGGCGACGCTTGTGCTCTCAGCGCTCGTCACGATGGCGTGGAGTGCAGCATGGCTGCAGCCAGCAAGCGGCATGCTTGGCGATGTCGCCAGCGGGTGGAGGCCACTTCAGGAAGAGTTCTCGTTCCAACTGAACGCGCAGTTTGAGACTGTCTCCGAGAGCTTCATGCTGCGTCAGCTCGCGCGTTCCTTCTTAGCGGCCCCGTGGCTACTCCCCGACAATGGCCGCAGCCGATCGTGGCGACCCACGCCCGTCGAGGGCTGGGCGTTCCCATCGCAGGAGCTCGATGAGGAGGGCGTTGAGCACGGAGGCGAGGATGAGCTAGAGGAGGGCGTGATGTTGTCGAAATCGGCGAGCGTGGTCGTCACAAAAAGCACGCAGCAGGCACGGCGGCAAGAGTTTCAGCAGCAGCGACAGGATCAAGAAGAGTGGGGCGGGAACCGCTTTACATCGACGGACGACCCTTACAGCACTGATGGTAGTGATGACTTCGTCGGCGACGGCGACGAGACGGAGGACGAGACCGGATGGCAGCGTGGTAGTCTCACGGGCGAGGAAGCAGCGAAGGCGGAGGCGCTCTCGGACGCAGAGGCGGCGACGGAGGAGGAGGTGGAGGTGGTGGAGGAGGACGAGACCGCAGCATTGGAGGCGACGGAGACGGAGGCTGAGGCTCAGAGGTCCGAGGCAGAGCTGCTGGCCCAGCCAGACGCCACGGGCATCGTGAAGGCGAACGGCAGCGAGGTCGTCATCCTCTACCGCGGCGACGACGAAGAGGACGGCGCCTCAGGCGAGTTGGCGGACGAAACGGACGGCCACGTGGCGAACGTGACGGCCGTCGAGAAGGCACGCGTCCGCGGCAGCAGCGCCCGCAGCGCCCGCAGCGGCGGCATGGACGGCCGCATGCGGCAGCACCTGGCCTTGTGCGAGCGAGACTGGCTGTGCGTCGTGAGTGCGAGCCGTTTGCGGCGTAAGGCACGCTTCGAGCAGCTTTGGCTCCAACAGCCTCTTCTGATGCCAGCCAGCGGCGCCCCGAGGGATGATAGTGGTTCACATCCCTCAGCAACAGCGCCTCGGGCCAACGGGACAGCGCTTGGGACAGCGCCTCGGGCCAGCGGGACAGCGCTTGGGACAGCGCCTCGGGCCAACGGGACAGCGCTTGGGACAGCGCGTGCGGCGGCAGCTGCCGCAGCCTCGCCGAACGCAAGTGCGAGCGCGACGGACCGCAAGGTTGGCAGCGCGCCTGGCGATCCAAAGAGGAATGGCACTGACGAAACTGGCGATCCAAAGAGGAACGGCACTGACGACGGCATCGGTGGCGGTTGGTTCGCACTTCGGGCAATGGACAACGGCCGACTCGTTCAAATGTTGCCGCCAGATGATGAGGAAGCCTGGGTCATCCGCGCAGCCGGTGCCGTCACGAGCGCCGTCACGAGCGGCGCGGCTGAGCTGGGCGGTGGGGCGTTCAACGTGGCCGCAAACGCGAGCGCTGCCAGTGGCCTGCTCGTCGTGACTGCCCTCGAGCTGTGGAGGCAAGAAGGTCTGGCGCTGCGCAACCTGGGCACAGGCGCGCTGCTGAACTTTCGCGGCGCAGATATCGGAGGCGATGGCACCTCAGTGCGAGGGCACGGCGACACGAAGCCGCGCACGGCCGCGTGGCGACGCACGCCACGGACTCGCTTCGTGGTGGAGCCCATCCCGAGCGAACGACGCAAGCCCGGCGGCTTCCTCCGCAAGCCCAAGCGGCGAAAGAAGCGAGACCCAGATGCCAGAACGCTAAACACGCGTCTTAGAGGTATTTCTTGAAGGGTAGTCAAGAAACACCGCTACACGCGAAGCCTACCAGGCGCATTACAAGTTCGTGACCAGAAGGGCGCCCACACCCTCGAGATACACGGTGCACACACGACAGTCGAAACGAATCAGTAGAATCGATCCTCTCCCTCTGTTTCTTGTTAGCGTCATGCGCTCTTTATGGTCTTCGCCTGATAGGCTTGCAACTTCATGCGCAAGCCCAGGATGGACGAAGTCAGACCGATCGCGCCCACTTGCCACTCGTAGAGCGAAAAGGCGAGGCCATCTACGGCCCAATGCAAAAACATCAACGAGTCCAAAGCCATCTTGGCCAGATGGCGCCGCAGCTTCAGAATCTCGTTTTCAGCAGCCTCATCGCCACCAGGGTCGGACTGCTCGCGAGAGCCCAGCCGCCTGAGCCTCAAGCACGTGAGTGCGGCGTCGCACGCATTATACGCCAGCGTGAGCGCCGAGACAAGACGACTGTAAAAGCGGCACCGCGCCGTGTACACCGGGTTCTGCGACACATAGCCGATCCAGTACTGCACCTCTGCGTAACATAAGCCTAGCCAAAAGCCATCGCGACCAAGCGTAAGCGTGTGCTCCGCATCGCGAGGCCCACTGCTGTTCAGCGAGCTCCAAGCGTCCACACCGTCAAACGATCGGGAGATCATGCGCGAAGTGTCGATGTAGGTCGAGAGTTTGCGCAATTCGATCTGCTTGGTTTGCGGAAGCGCACTCACGTTGCCAAGGAACTTGCAAATGTACTGCACCAGGCGGATCAGCGCGTCGCGATGGCCCGGGCTCGAGCTGATGAATTCTGCGGCTTTCATGGACGACGGGTAATCAGAAGGCCACGTCGAGATTGCCCCGTAATCAGGCATTAAGGGTAGCTGGAAAGCGCGTTATGCGCGCTCGCGTGCGCGCACGTACGGCGAGCGAGTGTCCAATACGGCGCTCAATTCTTAGAGATGTCGGGCGTCATCCACGTGCCCTGCACCTCGTCGACGATCGTTTCGCACTGCGACGTGGGCGCCTTGTGCGGCCCGGGCGAAGCCGCGCACCTTGTGCTTGCGCGCGGCTCTGTGCTCGAGGCATACACGCTCCGTGAGGAGCCGGCGCCCTCCGCGCGCGGAGCCACTGCGATGCGGCGTGCTGTGCTTGATGGTGTCGGGGCCGCGAAGCTCGAGCTGGTCGCGCGCAGCTCGCTCAACGGCATCATCGAATCGCTTCGCATCGTCCGCCCGATCAACGCGCCGCGCGACCGTGTGTTACTCGCGTTTGCAGACGCCAAGGTGTCGGTGCTCGAGCTCGATTCGGTGTCGCGATCGTTCACCACAGTGGCTGCGCACGCATTCGAGAAGCTCGACGACGCAACGGCCTGTGGCCAGCTGCACGCCCCTCCAATGCTCCGAGCCAATGCGTGCGGCTCGTGCGCCGCCCTCCTCTCGTACGGCACACACCTCGTGTTGCTCCCAGTGCTCGAGGTGCGCGGAACGGGAGGTGCGCCTTCTGCTGGCGGACTGCTGGGGCCAGCCTCGCTCTTGTCGCCTCCGCTCGAGGCCCTCACCGCCATTGCTGGTGCGCCCCTCTCCGTCTGTGCCGACGCGGTAAGCGCCGCCGCCGCCGCCGCAGCCACCGCCACCGCCTCGAGCGCGGCCGGTGTGTCGAGCGCGGCGGGAACCTCGACCGCGGGCGCGGGCGCGTGCAAGCGCATCGACCTCGGGGCACTCGGGCTGGTGCACGTGCGTGACGTGGCCTTTGTGGAGGGGTATGCCGAGCCCGTGCTGGGCGTGCTGTGTGAGCCCGAGCAGACATGGTCGGGTCGGCTCGCGTTCAAGAACGACACGGTGACGCTCGCGTGCCTACAGCTTTGCACTGGCGGCACGAGCTTCGCCCCGCTGTGGGAAGTTCGCGGGCTGCCGCACGACACGACCTCTGTGCTGCCGCTGCCCGCACCCGTGGGCGGTCTTCTCGCGCTCTCCGACCACGTCCTGCTTTGGCTCGGTCACGCGCATGTGTACGGTCTGGCCCTCAACCGCGACGCGAGCTGCACATGCGTGCCACAGCTCGCTGCGTGCCCCCCCACCATGCGCCTTCGATTGCAAGGGGCGACGGCTTCGCTCTTTAGCCGCCAGCCGCTTCGCGTCGCCCTCTCCCTCGCGTCGGGAGATTTGTATCTCGTGCGCTTGCATGCGGACGGGCGCGGTGTGAATGGGATGGATCTCGAGAAGCTCGCGACCTCGGTGCCCGCCTGCTGCAGCTGCGTGCTCGCTCGGCGCTACCTCTTCCTTGGCTCGCGCGTGGCGGATTCCTTGCTCCTCCAGCTCGCCGAGGCCTTCTGTGACCCGGCACCGCGCCGTCATGGGCGCGGTCCTTCGGCAGCCGAAGTGCCACCAGGAACGCAGCAGCGGCTTCTGCAGCGTCTGCTCTTGCCGTCTCCGCTCCGCCGCCGCCACCACGATCCCCGTCGTCAATCGCTCCTCCAAACGAGCGGCACGGCCGGCGAGGCCTTCCGAGTGCCGCGGACGCCGGCAGAGGACGGAGAGGGGGCGAAGGCGGAGGTGGGCGCTCGCGCGTCAGAGGTGGAGACGACGGCGACGGCGGCTATGGAAGCAGACGGCGCGCTGGCAGAGGCGCCCGAGCCGAAGGTGAAGCTCGAGCCCGGGACAGTGGCAGCGCCGCCCGTGCCCCCAGCCAAACGGCCGCGGCTGAGCAGCGGCGGCGGGATCGACTTTGAGGGGCTTGAGCTCGTCGAGATGGCGGCCGAGATCGAGATGGCGACCTCGGAGGAGCTCACTGAGGAAGAATCGGAGGCGCTCGAGCGTGCCGAAGATGCCTTCCTCTACGGCGCCGTTGGCGAGGCGGCGGCGGGAGCGGCGGGAGGAGCGGCGGGTGGCAGCGGCCGCCCGCCGCGCGGCAGTGTGCGTGCTATGATTCGCGACTCCTTCCCCTCTACCGCCCCCCTGGCTGACGTGGCGCCCTTTAACAAGGCCGTAGCGGCGCGAGGCGCACCAGCGGCGGCCGGTTCGGAGGCGGCCGGCTGGGAGGTGCTCCTATGCGGCGGCCGTGGGCGGAGTGGGGCCCTCACTATGCTTGGCCGCGGCATCCACGTCACTTCCGTCGCCGCCTTCGACTTGCCGCCGTGCGACGTCCTCTTCACACTCCCGGCCACCGCTTCACACTCCGAGGAGCCAGCAGCACCCAGCTGCGATGCGGCCGCACAGGGAACAGCCAGCGGCGGCGGTGGCGGAGGAGGAGAGGAGTTCCATCAGCTGCTTCTTCTGAGCGGCGTCTTCGGTACGCGCGTTCTCTCTACAGGTGACGAGATCAGCGAGATCACACAGAGCACCGGCCTCTTTCTCCAAGGACCGACTATACTCCTCGCGCCCCTCCGCGGAGGCAGGCGCGCCGTGCAGGTGCATGCGGCGGGAGTGAGGCTGCTCCGTGGCCATGCTTTCGTGAGTGAGCTGGCGGCGCCCTCGGGCCGTGCGATCACGCGAGCGAGCGCTGCGGTTGATTGGGTTCTGGTGCTCCTCGACAATGGCTCTCCATGGCTGCTCCAGCTCTCTGCCGATGGCGACTCGCTCAAGCCGCCCGCAGTGCTGTCACAGCCGCAGCTGCCGCCGTTTGTGGCCGCGAGCCTGTATGACGACGCCTCGGCCACCTTTGGAGGGGAGGCCGCGGAGGCTGGGGAGGCGGCGCGGGCAGCAGCGCCAATGGTGGTGGTGCGTGCGGCATCTGGAGGGGCGGCGTGCCGCGACAGCATCGAAGCTGAGGCTCTATCTCCTGCGCCTGGCTCGGGCAGTCGGCGCTCCCTCACTCTCGCACCGCCGCTGACCGCCGCCGCCGCCGCGGCCAAGAAGAGCGCTGCAGATGCCGCCGCGATGGTTGCGATGGCTGCGGCGACTCACGGGGGGGTGCTCCTTGGAGGCGAATTGACCGCCAAGCTGACCGCAACCCTAGCGCATGCCGGCACCGGCCTCGCGGGCACCGTGAGTGCCGACCAGCAGCTGTTGTTGACGGCGGGGACGGCTCCCGGGGCTGCGGCGGTCGGACCGGACTCTCGGCTTCGGGAGACGCCCCTACCTCGCCTCACAGCGAGGGAAGCCGAGGCAGCGAGAGAGGCAGCGGTGCGGGTGGCGGCAGAGGAGGCGGCGCTGTATGCGCCCACTGCCGCCGAGGCGCGCGCGCACGATGCATGCAAGCCGCCATCCCGGAACGCCGCGAGCGGTGCCGCCCACCCGTCGACGACTGCACCGCCCTCGCCCTCGCAGCTGCTGTGTGTGACTTGCGACGCGGCCGGCTGTGTCTCTGTTTGGGCTCTGCCCCAGTGGAATCTGCTCTTCAGCTCGCCATCAGCGATGCTCCTCGGCGCGTCGGTGGTGCACGACCAGCGTCCTCGTGGCGGTCGGGCTGTCTCCTCTGCCGGTGGAGCGGGCGCCAGCACCCCTCGCGCCCTCGCTGTGCATCCGTCGGGGGGCAGCGCAGACAACGCCGACGCCGCCGACGGTGCGGGAACGCGCTCGGCGGCCGCGGCGGTGGCGGCGGTCGTGGCCGTCGAGGTGAGGTTCTTTCCCGTACGCCGGCGCGACTCACCACCGTTGCTCGCCCTCTACTTCGAGCCGCACGAGCTGCTCCTGTTCCGCGCAGTCAAGCATGCTGCCCTCGATGTCGGCGGCAGCGCCGGGTCCTCGCGCGGGAGTTTCGTCAGTTTCGTACGCGTACCTCACGGCGTGCGCCGATTGTTGCCGCGCGTCACGGACGGGCTTGCGGAAGAAGAGGCCGCCGAGGCGGCCGGCGGGCGTGCGTTGACCGCCTTCGAGGCCGCCTCACGCCTTGCGCCTCTGGGTCCGCGCCCCTCGCGCCTCGTGCCGCTCGATCACTTTGGCGGCGTCGATGGGCCTCTCGACGGAGCCGTTCTCGTCCTTGGCGAGACCGCAGCCGTCCTGTGCATGCAGCGCGACACTGTCTGGACACATGAGCTGCTGCCGCCGGCAGGCGGCACGGGCCTCGAGGACGCGATCGTGTGCGCGGCGCCGCTGCATAACATCAACTGCCCGCACGGAGTCGTGCTCATGGGGCGGGGAGGCCGGCTGCACATCAGCTCGGTACGTGCGCCGCCTCGCGCGGCGAGTGCGACACGGTACGACGTCGCCTGGCCGATGACGAAGATGGGGCTGCGGGCCACCGGCCACTACGTGTGCCACCTGCCGCTCGCTAAGGCCATCGTAGTCGCCATCTCGGTGGCCGAGCTACTGCCCGATACGGCGCCGCAGCCCAAGAACCCAAACGCGCCGAACGCCAAAGCGGACAACGTGGCGGTGGCGGCGCTCGAGGGCGCGCCGCGCTATCAGGAGCGTTATGAGCTGAGACTGCTCGACGAGACGACGTGGGCGACGCTCGATACGTACCCCCTGGGCGAGCAGGAGTGGGTGACCGCCTTGCAGCTGATGACGCTCCAGCGCGAGATGCCCAACCCGAACGCGCCCAACCCCGCCACACTCCCGGCGCACTTGCGCAACCTGCCCATGTCTGCTGAGCGAATCCGCAAGCCCACGCCGTTGCTCGTGGTCGGCACGGCCGTCGTGCTTGGAGAGGACAGCAACTGCACCGGCAGGCTCCTCCTCCTCGACATCGACAGCGTGCTGGAGGGCGGAGCTGGGAAAGGCGGCGGCGAGGCTGGCGAAGGCGAAGGCGAAGGCGACGCTGACGAGGGCAGCATGCGCATGGTCCGTCGCTTCCGCGTGGCAGTCGATCATGAGGAGCGGGGCCCCATCCTTTCGGTTGCGCAGATGCAAGGGAAGCTCCAGGTGCGGCTGAGCCACTCCGGACCGTTAATGAGATACGTTAATGAGCTCCGTTAATGAGCTCCGTTAATGAGCCACTCCGGACCCTCCAACAGTTGCCGTGCTCCCCTGCCCCCTCCCTCCCCCCATCCCCTCCCGTCCCCTCCCCCGCCTCTTGCTTCAGGTGGGTGTCGGAGCCAAGCTGGTGACATTTATTTACCGCGAGGACGCGCTCGTCACCTTCGCCTTCTACATCGCGGGCTTCGGCGTCTCCGCTCTCGCGACGCTGCGCAACTACGTCTTTGCGGGCGATGTGCATCAGGGCGCGCAGCTGCTCACCTGGAAGGAAGACAAACAATCCCTTGTCCTTGTCTCGCGCCACCTGCGCACCACCTCCGCCTTCGCGTGCGACTTCTTGCTGCACGAGGGCACGCTGCACCTGGTACTGGCCGAGGCGGGACCCGCAGGCAGCCGGCCGACCCTCCGGCTGCTCAATTACTCACGCCAAGCTGAAGAGAGCCGCCGCGGGACCATCCTGCTCCCGCGTGCGAGCTTCCATGTCGGGGCGCCGATCACGCGCCTCCAGCGCGTCGCTGTCGGCGGCGCCGGTGCCGGCGGTACCGGTGCCGGCGGCGCGCGACGGCAAGCGGTTCTGTGGGCGGCAGCAGATGGTTCGATAGGCTTCGTCGTCCCTCTGGGCGAAACGGCCTTCCGTCGGCTAGGCTTCCTGGCGACCAAGATGGTGGGCGGGCTGCGCCACGACGGCGCGCTCCACCCGCGCGCCTGGCGCGCCCTCGGCACGAGCGCCACCTCGGCGCGCGAGCTCAAGAATATGCTCGATGGTGGTCTCATCGGTCGCTTCCTCGAGCTCGGGGCCGACGAGCAGCGCCGGCTGGCGATGCAGATCGGGTCGACACCCGCCAAGGTAGCAGAGGCGCTCACGGAGCTGGCTCGCGGGCTGCCGTGACCCTTTAGAGATGCGCGCGCGGTGAGATGCCCCTCGCAGATCCTCGTGCATGCGTCTTGGAGATGAAGCACGGGAGGTGTTACACTGGAGGTACGAGATGCGCGCAAATGTAGGTTTTTGTTATTGCGCATTGACAGGGGATGATTTCGGTTCAACATCAAAAATGCGCTGCAGCTGCTGTTCAACACAACGCGCGCACACTCTCCGGACCCCCAAGCACAGGAGCCACTATCTCAGTAATATCCGACCATGGACCGAGCGGTGAGGGCAGAGAGCACCAGAGATCACACTGTGTGCTGGAGCGAGCGAGTACTCGGTACTTGTGTTGACCGAGGGGAGCGGAGCCGTCCTGTGAGACGGTGGTGTGGTGAGCGCGGGGGGACCGCGACGAAACTGACTGACTGACTGATTGAGGTGTGGCCGACACAGCCCGTGGAGTGCCCGTGGTAACACTACCCGCATTGACACAGGCCGTTAATCGGCAAAGCTTGGGGGAAGAGAAGGTGCCGGACTAGCATCTGTGCCAGGCCGGTGCATCTCTTCCCCCGCGTAAACCATTTTGCAACTGTGCGCACGCCGCTCACCATGGCGCTCGCTCGTCTTTTTTCTTTGCTTTTCTTCTACCATGGTAGGGGGCCGGATGCAAACCATGCTTTTCCAAACCATGCGGCCCGCGCGGGGCTCGTCTCCGGCAGCCACCTGGTTAGCATTTGCAATCCTGCTCAACATCTTGCCTGGTTCGGTTCACTCATCCCCGTCGACACCGTCGCCGCCGCCGCCCGCACCCCTGCCGTCGCCACCGCCGCCCACACCCCTGCCGTCGCCACCGCCGCCCACACCCCTGCCGTCGCCACCGCCGCCCACCCCCCCGCCGTCGCCGCCCCAGCCGCCGCCCTCGCCGCCCCCGCCGTCGCCCTCGCCGCCGCCGCCCTCGCCCTCGCCGCCGCCGCCCTCGCCCTCGCCGCCACCAACACCCCCATCACCGCCCTTGCAGCCCAGATGTGCGGGCGCCTTCAACCTCGTCTTGGTCATTGATAGATCCAGCTCGATGCTATGGAATATCAGTGACAATATCACTAAAACTGAAACCGCGCGGAACTGCCAGTCCAGCTGCCCAGGCGGCCAGGTCCCAATTGGCTCTGGGGTGTGTGCAGCGCAGGGTTCGGCCGCATGGAGAATTGCCCATAGCAAAGGGGCTTGCGGCGCCACCACGATGAGCGCCGTGAAAGACCTGGCCATCTCCATCCTCGATCAAGTGGATTTGAACGTGGCACGTGTGGGCATCGTCACATTCAGCTACAACACCGGCTCCCCCTCCTCCCAAATTTTGGTGCCGTCCCTCCTCAGTACCTCCGGTTCCACCCACCAGATCTCGATGCCGTTGAGCGCGAACCGAGCTGCGCTGACTGCATCCATCCGGAGCATATTCGCCCAGGGCGAAACATATATTTCCGCCGGCCTTCTTTCCGGCGAGACGTTACTCAGGAACGCCACTTCCAGAGTGAGCTCGAGCATTCCGAATATGATCTGGCTGCTGACGGATGGCCAGCAGAACGAGGGCTTCGGCGGCGACCGCGTTGCTATCGAGACGGCGACGGCGATCAAAGCCAACGGCGCGACCATTTATGCGGTCGGCATTGGTGCTGCTTCTGCACAGACGATGGCCATGATGGCTAGTGCACCAGCAGCGCAACACTCATTCGTGACGTGCCAAACGTGTGTCCAAGATGTTCGAAGCCGGTTTGCGGACTTTTGCAGCCTGGCTACGAGCCCGAGCTTGCCACCAGCACCCTTCCTGCCGCCGCCGCCGCCGCCGCCGACTGCTCCTCCGCCTCCTGCATCGCCACCGCCGCTCTACTCACCTCCACCGCCGTCGCCACCGCCGCCGTTGGCGCCTCCTTGCCCGCCGCCGCCATTGGCCCCCGCCCCGCCCAACGGGTATTCGCCCCCGCCACCGTCGCCACCTCCATCGCCACCGTCGCCGCCGAAGCCGCCGTCTTTTCCGTCGCCGGCGCCCCCGCCACCCTCGCCACCGCCGCCTCGTTCTCCACCTCCACCACCAAGGGCGCCGCCACCGATCGTGTATGCGTGCGGAAACGAATGCCAGTTCGGTAGCGACGGCCTTTGCGACGACGGCGGTGTTGGAGCCGAATACGCTGCGTGCGTGTTTGGGTCCGACTGTCAGGACTGCGGCCCTCGAGCGCTGATGCCGCCCCCACCACCGCCGTCGCCGCCGCCGGCCCCGCCTCGGCAATTGCCACGATCACCGCCACTGCTTTCACCCCCACCATCGCCATCGCCACCACCACCGTCTCCTTCTCCTCCACCGCCTTCTCCTCCACCGCCGTCCTCCCCCTCGCCCTCGCCCCCACCGCCCTCGCCACCTCCCCCTTCCCCTCCATCCCCTTCTCCTCCGCCGCCGCGTCCGCCGCCCCCACCGCCCCCACCGCCCCCACCGCCCCCACCGCACTCGCCACCTCCCCCTTCCCTTCCATCTCCATCTCCCCCGCCGCAGTGTCCACGGCCCCCTTTATCGCCACCTCCGTCGCCACCACCATCTTCTCCTTCTCCTCCACCGCCTTCTCCTCCACCGCCGTCGCCGCCGTCGCCCTCGCCGCCACCGCCCTCGCCACCTCCCCCTTCCCCTCCATCTCCATCTCCTCCGCCGCCGCGACCGCCGCCCCCTTCGCTCCCACCGCCTTCGCCACCACCACCTTCCCCTCCATCTCCATCTCCTCCGCCGCCGTGTCCACCGCCCTCGCCCTCGCCCCCACCGCCCTCGCCACCTCCCCCTTCCCTTCCATCTCCATCTCCTCCGCCGCCGCGTCC
>Ga0180439_101651_pt1 | contig 13527 bp, 13 predicted proteins | sample ChrtobMetaP5_0mM_FD_119744 | JGI IMG/M metagenome (GOLD analysis project Ga0180439, IMG submission 119744) | Chrysochromulina tobin associated microbial communities from unialgal haptophyte culture, Seattle, Washington, USA - P5_0mM MetaG | ecosystem: Host-associated > Algae > Haptophytes >...
CGAGTTTCCGAGTTTCCGAGGAGCCTCTTGGGCATGCTCTTGGGTTCAAGCCGAGAGGGACCCACATTTTCGTGTTTCCGAGTGAAATACTAGGGCTTACCTACGTAGGCGGAGCAGATTCCATAGAATACAGAGCGCAGTTTCTATTTCCGCTCCTGTACTGACGTGAAGCCGTTGTCTCCACGAACTCAACCGTTCTCATTTTCATTTATAAATAATGTTAAATAATGACGAGACCGACGACACCATAAACCCACCGCTCGATGCTTGCATCCATACGCATACGCCCACCTCGATGCATGCATCCGCTGCTGCCTCGAACCGCCCGCACATGCATCGCTAAGGTGAACTTATCAATGAACTTAGGGCGAGCAGGGTCCATGAGTGGTGGACGCCCTTCACAACGCGCAACTCCTCGCTGGCAGAACACCGTCATGAGTCCACCCCTACATGAGATAGCTGTGGCACAGACCCATGGCCACTGCAGAGGCGAGGCCGGTCGTCGCAGTGCTCATGAGGCCGCACGCCTCGTGAGCCTGTGAGCACCGAGAGCAGCCAACAGTCGAGGTGAGTGGATCGGGCGTCGTGTCGAGCGGCGCAGAGGGTACCAGTACCGGCAGGCCAAGGAGGCACCGAGTGCACGCCTCCACGGACCGCGCGGCTTAGCCTCGAGATGGCCTCGGGCGTGCAAGGCGGCGCGATGTGCATGCACGCGCATGCGCGCACGCACCTCAATGAACAGCTCCATCCATGCGACCCATAGCATCGCCCCAGCTGCAAACCCCAGGCCCATCGGCTGCACGAGCACGAACGCGTCCACGAACAAGAACGCAGCGATCGCCATCAGCGGCTGCCCGAAGGAGGTCACTCAGTGAGAGAGGGATGAGAAAAGGGGTGGCGCCGCGGGCGCGAGGTGATTCGCGTAGGGTGAGCGCTGGCAGCACAAAAGGATGCAGGCTGCAGCATGCTGTGGTCGAGGCTGTGCGGCAGGGGCTCTCTCTGCCGCTGCGCCACGGGTCCGCCCAGGGTGGCGCTGTGGAGCGTGCCCGGGATGGCGCATACATCTAAAATGCTAGCCATCGCGCTCCAGGAAGGCAATCAGAGACGCTCAGAGGCCGTTCGCCCCGCACGGCGCGTACCTGAGGAACGCTCGTCATGACGCTCCATAGGGCGGCGCCCCACACACTCATCCCCTTGGAGACGAGCACGACGCTGACCGCGAAGCCCTCTGGGACGTTGTGCACCGCCAGCGTGGTGGTCACGAGCATGCCCAGGCTCTCTTTCGTCTTCTCGCCGAAGGAAACGCCGATGCCGATGCCCTCGGAGAACGAGTGCAGAGTCATCACGACGACGATCAGCAGCGCGCGGCGCGCATCGATGCCCTCGATGATGCTAAATTTGACGTCGTCCGAGCCGTCGAGGATGCGCTGACTGGCAACGATGAACATGATGCCGATCACGCCGCCTATGGCCACGCACTGCAGCGGCGTGAACGGGGCGCGCTCGCCCACTCCGAGCTCCACGCCCTCGATAATCAGCGCGGCACTCGCAGACGTCATCATGCCGCCGGCCATTGCATTGGCGAGGCCGAGCCAGTACTTGTCCTCGTCGCCGCCTGTTGTCCGCAGGAAGGCCGTGGGAAGCGCGCCCAGCCCAGTCGACAGCGCCGTCACCCACCCGTACCACCAAACATGCGCTGCTGACCGGCCACCGTACAGGCTTCCGCCCTTGAGAAACCACACGCTCACGGCCGTGACCGCGATGTATGCCGCGGTCACGAGAGAGCGCAGCAGCACCGACTCGCCCTTCGCCATCGTCCACGCGTCGTGTTTGCGACAAACGTAGCTCGTATCGCGGAGAACGCAGAGTTCAAAGTTCCGTCGGCTGCCTAAGTTTCGAAACCACCTGTACTGTATCCGTAAGCACGCAAGTTTCAGATCGTCCATCATCGTAAACAACCGGAGTCATCCGAATCGTCAAACAAAAGGTCCGCTTCGTGAAAGTGTGAGTCGCCGCCCAAGGGCGCATGCCGACGATGGAGCCTCCCCCGTCGGAAGACGTGCCCTCGGTGGAACCGATCAGTGCGACGGTGGCGCTCATGCTGGCGTCCGCTTTCGAGCTGCTCGCCGCGAGCTTGCGGACAACAGGCGGCGACGGCCTCGTGAATTACGCCGTCGTCGTCGGCGCAGTTTCTCTCATGCTCGTCGCGCCCGTCGCGCTTGTGCTCTTCGCGGAGCCGCTCGCACAAGCGATTTCGCCGCGCCTCCACGAGGGGCTCCCGCACCTCTCGCTGATGTTGCTCGTGTGGTGGATGCCCGCCACCTTCGTGATGACCTTCGTCGGCCCATTCCAAGGGCTGTGCAACGGCTGGTTTAGCAGCGTGGCAGGCGTGATGGGCGCCTTCCAGCTGTGCCGCGCGCACGTGCCGCCCTTCGACCATGCGGTCACGCAGCTGCAGGCGCTCGCGCGCGGCGCTCCCAAGGAGAGAACCATTCTGAGCTACCTCGCGCTCACGTCGACGGCCGTATGGATCACGGCCGCGGTCGCGCTTGGCCAGGCTTCGTGGGAGCACCCTGCGGTCAAGGCGTGGGCGCTCATCGTGGGTCTCGTCTCATTCATCATGTGCAGCGTATACCTCCTCTTTGAGGAGGCCACCACCCACCGCCTCGCCTTTGCGCTCTCCCTCGCGCTGTGGTGGGCGCAGGCCATTGCCTTCTCCTTCGTACCTACAAGCTTCATTAGCACAATGAATGGCTTTGCCGCCACGTGAGCGCCCCTACGCCCATTACAGCGCCCTTCTTGTACCTCCTCGTGTGTCGCCGTGCTCTTCGTGTGTCGCCGGGCTCACCTGCCGATGTGCGCCTCCTGCCGCGGACTGTCGCAGGTGGGCTTCGGTGTGCCTGGCTGTGTACTTTTTACGTTCGAACGAGGCGACTCGTGCCCTCGCGCCCGTGCCCGTGGCGCCGCCCGATGAAGACGGTTTCGGAGCGCCCACCACCATGTACCAAGCCGCAGATGAGCCGCCCGTCGACCCGAGCGACGGGTTCTCGCGCAACTTTGACGGCACGGGCGTGGGCACGTCGAGTTGGATTTCTGGGGCACCGCCGCAACCGAAGATGCCCGCTAAACACTTAGACGCCCAAGACGATTTGTGAAGGTCTCTGCAGGCCAGTACATGTCAACGCTTTGTTTGGACATGTCAATGCTTTGTTTGGGAGATGTCGAGTTCCTGTCGAGTTCCCTCTTTCCTGTCGAGTTGTCGAGGCCAGGGCTCAATGTATGGTTTATCTTCTGCTCCAGATTTGTCTTCTCGCCCGACGCGGGAGAGCGGGACCTCCGGCGCTCCGCGGTCGAACGAGCTAGCGACCCGACCCTCGTCCGTCGAGAACCCTATAGTCCTCAGCGCTCGACCCTTAGACTATAGAGGAATCAGCCCAAAAATATCACACTGCTGCTTGAGACCATGCGCGCGGCGCTCGCGCCGCGCCCTCCACCGCCTCGCCAGAGTCGTCGGACCCGTGCGCGCGCAGTGCTCGCGCCGGTTCCCGGTCTCCCGGTACCGCTACCGGTCGCCTCGTCGCTAGTCTGGGCGCGCGGCCGGCGGGCGCTATTGGTCCAGTTCGTCCTTGCCGCTTGGTGTGGTCGTGCAAACTAGAAATGAGCGCGCCCGCCTTCCGCTGTCGCGGTTATTTATGTTGCGATGAAGACGTTTCAAAAGTCCAAGTTTCGCGCATCGCGGCGCGTCGAGTTTACTACGGTTCCTAAAATAATGGAAGTCGCCGGCCTCTTCTCGCCAAAAATAATGGGTGTGGCAGGCATCTTCGCCCAAACCCCGTCGTCAGTTGCAGTCCCGGCGGGGCAGCTGGTGCCAGCGGCCAAATGGCGGCATACGAAGCATGTCAACGCTTCGGGTGAGACGATCGTCACCGCCACCACACGCAAGGAGGCAGGAGAACGTCTGGATGGCATCAACGTACAGAGAGGCGACTTGACGCAGAAATACCGAGTCTTTCTCCAAGATGACCTGGAGCCTGCCGGGCTGAGACGGGGCGACCTGATAGATAGCATCGATGGCGAGACGATTGCCTCGGTCGAGCAAGCCATCGCGATCCTCACGGCGAGCGGCGGCACCGTGACCATCACCGTCCAGCGCCCGAACGGGAGCGTTCGGCCCACGCTCGCACCACCGCCCGACGTCACGCTCTCTCTGTCAGCGGCCGAGCTGCTGGTTGCGACGGAGGATCTGCAATACCTGCTGCGCTCCGTGCCGGCGTGCCTCCTCCGCAAGGGGGCCGAGCTCACGCATGCGCTGCGGCGCTATGAGACAATATGGATGCCCCTCGCAGCAATGGCGGTCGCTGAGAAAGACCTCTCAATGCTTGTGCCGCCCCCGGACGTATCGTGGGTGTGGCTCTGCCATCAACTGGCGCCTGAGCACTACGTGGAGGACTGCACGGCCCTCTTTCGCTCCGTGCCCACCCGCCTGCCGTCGACTTGGCAGCGCCGCACCTGGCCAGCCGGGATCGGCCTCGATCGCGCAAGGGCCGGCCTGGCGTACACGGACGCCGAGTTCGCCGCATCCGCGCAACGATGGGCAGCCTTCTGCGAGAGCCATGGCCTTGGCCACGAGCCCTTTTGGGTCCCGTGGGCGCCGCGGGGCCCCGCCGCGCGCAAGGAGGCGCCGCCCAGCGCAGACACGACCGCCTTCGTCTCCAAGATCGGCTACGACATCGCCGCGGCGGTGGAGCGCCAGAACGTCTTCAATTACCAGGTGAGCCTGCCGCATTACCTCGAGACGCCCTTCCTACAGCGTGCGGTCGCCCGCTACCTCTGCTTCCTCGAGCTGCGCCGGCGCAACCCGGGCAAGTTCCTCGTGCCAACGTACGACATCGACGTCGTGTGGCATGCGCACCAGCTGCAGCCATCCTACGTCGCCGACACGACCGCGCTCTTCGGCCGGCTGCTCGACCACGATGACTCGGTCAACGACCGCACGCCCGGCGCGAAGCTGGCCACGTCCGCCGATGCAACGCGCCAGATGTGGCATGAGGCCTTCGAGCACGGCTGGGCAATCGACGGCGGCATGTACCGCGGCCAGCCGCCGCCGCCGATGCCGCAGACAGCTCCCGAAATCGCGCGGGCGCTCGAGGGCCTTGTGGAGATAGAGGAAGCCGCCAGCAGGTGCCTGTGCTGCGCTGCCGAGCCGGCGAGCTGCGCGTGGAACTACCTGCTGCAGCCGGGCAGCTTCGCGCCCGTCCCGGAGGTGTTGCTCATGCCAGGCGGCGAGATGGTGACTCTGACGCCAGTCGACGGCTCGGCCAAGGCCAAGGCGGCAACCAGCCTCAAGGCGGCGACGCATGCACTCGTCTGCGAGCGCGTGGTCAAAGGCAATCTCAAGCGCGACGTCGCTCCGTTCACACTGAAGGTGGTCCACGCGGAGGGAGCCAGCCTCGACGCGTCGTGTGTGCAGGTGATGGACGCCGCGGGCAACGAGCTCGCCGCCGCGCGGCTCGTCGACTCTGCCACCGTTCCCAAGCGCGATCCCCGCGGTAGGCTCGCGATTCCCTTGGTGTTTGGCCAGAATCGGTGGGTCCGGCCGCTCGCGAGGATCGATCCTGAGACCCGCAAAGTTTACACGCAGGACGGCCGGACGAGCGACGTCGGGTTGCTCGTGACGAGCAGCGGTTCCGATGCGATGCTCGCCCTCTGTTCGTGGCAGAACTTTCACCCCGGCGCGCCGGGTATTCCTGGCAGAAGGCCCGTCGGGAACACGCCGGGGCTCAAGGGCACCCGGGGAACCAGGAGGGCCAATGGAGAATTTGTCGTGCAGCTTCACGAGCTTGATCCGTCACGCCAGGGCCAGCCGGAAATGTTGGCGACGGTAACGACGGTTGGCAGCGGGGAGAACGCGTACGGCGAGATCAGGATCCTTCGCCCGGGGCACACCCTCGTGACGGCTAATCTGCTCACCGGCGCCATCACCATCACCGACCTGAGCGGCGACGCTGAGACGATGCTCGGCAGCGCCGATGCAGCCATTGCCCGAGTGGCGGAGCACGCGGCGCTGATTGCGCTCGTGCTCGGCACGTGCATCACGCTGCAGATCTGCCAGAAGGTAGCGAAATGCATGACACCGCTCGCGACCAACTATGATTCCAACTATGATTCTACACCGCTAAACTCAAATCTGCTCATCGCCGCAGCCGGAGTACCCACACTCTCTCTCAGCTTTTGGATGGCGTGTGGTGCGCAAGACCTCAGTGAGGACGATCGCAACAAGGGTAGCGGTTGCGGTGGCTGCGGCGGCTGCGGCGGCTGCGGCGGCGGCTGCGGCGGCGGCGGCGGCGGCGGCGACGAGGGCGGCTGCGCCAGCTGCGCCGGGTAAGCGATCCGTCTCGCGGTGCGAGCTTCGAGATGCCAATCACAGTGGCGATCACGATGTCAATCAATTCCAATCGCCTCGTCCTCGTGCTCAAGATGGGAAATCAATCACAATGGCCCTCGAGCTCAAGATGGGATTTCAATCACAATCCAACACAATGGCCTTCACAATGGTCAGTGGCAAACACTACGTGGGAAGGCGATGGCTGGGGCGGCGTGGCGAGTTTGTGGAATGCAAGTGCGCCCTCACGAGGCGAGGGTGACAGATGATCTGGGGGTGAGAGCGAGGCGATCTCCTCCCTCCCTTGCCCGTACGTTCCGAGAGTGCCGAGTGCGTGGCTGTGAGGAAGTTGGCATATCGAGTTGGCATAACGAACCCACACCGCCGCACCAGAGGCCCAAGGCCAAGCGGAGTGCGAGATGAGAGATCTCTCCGCGTGCGGTGCGCACTGGACTCCGCCCCCGTGCGATTGGGGATTCGTCATTCGATAAACTGAAGGATATACACTCGATTTTAGTCGATTTCACATGCGAAGAGTCTCACAGACACGGCTCACGGGCAGCGGTTGCATCTCCGCGCGTACACGTCACACTGTCGGGAGGGGATTCTAAGTATAAAAATTCATCTCTCGGATCGGATAGGCATGTAGAACAAACGTGTAAGCAGTCCGTGAGACGCTGTTCATTGGGGCTTGGCCTTGACATTCTTGGTGGCCGGGGCCTCAGGCAAAATGACCACGTCATCAAACGTGGTGAGCCACTTGAGCAGCAGCCCGCAGCTGGCGAGCACCGCGACCATCAGTGGCTCTATGAGTAGCCACTGCACGATGATAGCCAGAATCCAGCCGACGATAATGTCCTCGCGCGCACTCGTGACGTCCATGTTGGCCGACATGGACACAGCTCCGATGGCCAGGGATGCGCAAACGAGGCCGACGATGCTCCACATGTAGTTATAGATGAGTTTGCCTTGCTGCTCGGGTAGCACCGTGCTGACGCGATTGGCGAGCAGAAAGAGCCAGCGCGCGCCCAGGATGCAGGTACAGCACACAATAGCTGCAGCCATCGCTACTGAGGAGACATTCCTCAGGCGATCGCTGAGCTCTGGCTTCGATCCGTCAGGCAAACTGTCAGTGGCTGGATTCCATGTGGCGCCAAGCCATGCGTACCGCAACTGGACGGTCGAGAGGTACAGCGAGCCAAGGAGCGTGCACCACAGCAACTGCGCGGCCTGCGCCACGCTCGAGAGATTGGGCCTGTCACCATAAAGCGTCGACGTCACTGCGGACACCAGGGTATGCTCGCGCAGAGCCCCGAAGATAATCTCTTGATGGCTGCGCATCTCCCATACTGGTGGTTCGGACGCCAGGGGGGGCTCGGGCTTCGCCATGGGATTGTTGGGCAGCACCTTGCTGACAGTTTGTAGGCGCGTGTCCAACTTTAGTCCGGACTTGGACTCGAGCACGGACTTTAGAGTTCCCTCGGGTGGAGAAGGAGGCGGCGACACTGGCGGGACGCTTGGTTTCGGACGAGGCATTGCGGGAATGCGCTCCTGGATGCCTTGCACCGGACCCTGAATCCCTGTGGGGGCGCGCGTGCTTCGGGGCAAGCCGTCCCGAGGCCGCCGAAGCCCAGGCATCGCAGGAAGGCGTTCCTGGATGCCATCTGTTGCGGGCATGCGAATCGTGTTCGGCAAGACGCCCTCGGCGCTCATGGTCAGGCCGAGGCCGCCAAGCAGATTTGCCGGTGCTACGAGGGCACTGCTCATGTACCCCGCACTGGGCGCGCCCGCACTGGGTGGACGCTGGCCGGAGGACGCCATTGCCTGCGCACTGCGCTGGCGAAGATTTGTCTTACTCCTGGTTGCCGCACCGGCGATGCCCGAAAATGGAATGCGCTCCTGAATCCCACCCGGCAGCTGTGTTCCTGGAACGGGTAATCGGGCAGGACCGCCAAGCATGTTCGACGCGGATGACGGGAGGGGCATGCGCCCACCGCAGAGGGACGTGGAAGGCGGAAGCATTCGTGCGCTGGCCATCCCTGCAGGAAGCTGGGTCATGCCTGCGCCGATACTTGCGCCGAGCCCCCCGATGCCTGCGCCGAGGCCTCCGAGGCCTGCGCCGATACCACGACCAACCATGGAAGGAATACGCTCCTGGATCGTCGGCACCATCTTTTCGGCCATCTTCTCATACCTCTTCTCGGGATCAGCAGCCTGCTTCGGGCCTAGGCTCGCCGCTGCCAAGTCTGCCTCGTCGACTGCAGCGACATCAACCTGCGGCTTGGCGACAAACTTGACTCCCAGTGCCACGCCGAGAGGCTGAACACTCTTTTTGAGGGTCTTAGCTGCCATGACAAGCGTGGTTGCGTCGGGGCACTCGATCTCTGCATCGATGACCACCGTGGTCGCATCAGCGCCAGAAGTGAGGGTTGCTCCGATGGCCGAGTCTTCGACGCCGAGGAGTGTGGCAAGACGCCGGAGCAGGGCTCCATCATCGAAGGTGGCGACGTCCCCCATAATTTCAAAGTGCGCCGAAAGCGTTGGGTTCTTATGTTTCACTTCCTCAGGGCCCTTGAGGGCCAGCTGTGCCTTCTTGCCCTTCTTGCTGGCAGCAGTCGGGTGGATGACGAGCTCAGCTTTCTTCCTCTCGAGCTCAGCTTTTCTCTTGATCCGCTCCTCCTTCCACCTGGTCCGGTCCTCCTTGAGCAGCCCGATCAGCCCGACCCGCGACAGACCGCGCTTGCCAAGGTACCACGCGAGGCGAAGGTGAGCCAAGTCAAGGATGAGCAAGATGAGGACCGTGATTGCGACCGGGTTATCGGCCAATTCTTGGGCGAGCTGGATGCTCTCCTCGACACTGAGGTTTTGTTCGGGTACCCCCACCTGTGGGGCAGTCTCTATCGACGTGACAGTCATTCCAGTCACGCCAGCGGCGCTGAGAGCTTCCTGGAGCGCAAACGGGCTCGAAAAAATCCCCAGTGCGAGCGTCCGGGTGATGGTGTTGGCGCTGACAACCGGGACGGTGATCAGAACAGTCACTCTCACTGAGGCCGGCTGCACGTTTAGGGCCACGTCATTCAAGGTAATGCCTGATCCAGCTGCATTTGCAATAGCCGCGCGGATGCCGGCGCGCCGTGGAAAGTCAAAGTCGTCTACGTCGCCCGAGGCCAAAAAGATGCTTTGGATCAGCGATGTCGGCCCGGGTGGTGGCAAGGACCACAACGCCGCGTACTCCGTTGCTGCGACTGGAAACTGGCTGATAGCGCAACGCACGACGCCCGACGTGCCCACCTCGATTGGTGAGTCCAGCGTTCGAACGCCCTCCTGGCGCCATTGGCTGGTGGTGACATCCCAAAAGTGACAAACAGCTTGTCGCTCGCACGAGCGGCCACCATAGCCCGCACGGCAAAGACACTTGCCCTTGTGGCAAACGCCGTGATTACTGCAAAAGTCGAACTCAGAGCAGTCGCCGTTGCCATACACTGGGTGGCACATGCGTGGTGGCATTGATGGTGGGACCGGCGGCATCGGTGATGGCGAGGACGGCGGCTTCCCTGGCGGCGGGATTCTCGGAGGAGGGGGGCTCGGCGGGGCTTTGGGTGACGGAGGCGGCCTTCTTGGTGGCGGCGGGCGGCTTGGCGGAGGCGGCGGACGAGGTGGTGGTGGTGACCAGCCACCAAGAGGTGCTGGTGGGAGTGGGGGCGATGGCGGTGGAGGACTCGGGGGGACTCGGGGGCACGGCGGCAACGGTGCCGGCGAGATCGGTGGTGGCCTTTGCGGAGTTGGTGCCTGGGGAGGAGCTGGCGGCGGCGGGGGGGGGGGCAGCGGTGGCGTTATGGCTCTTGGCAACTGTGTGATCGCCACCGCCGACGGAGAAATGCCCAGATTGCCCGCAATGTTGTTGGTGAGCGACGTCTCGTCTAGGGCACCGTCCATGAGCGACGTGGCTGCTGACAGGCTGCCCGGCAGCGTCACAGTGAGCGTAATCGCAGTCGATTGAACTGCTACCGTCGAGCTCAGAGAGCCTGGAGCAAGTCCAGCGGCCTCAGCAAGCGCATTTGTGTTCACCGCGACGCCCTGCAACGAGTCGGACGCAACCAATGAGGTGCGGACTCCAAAGTCTGCGTCGCTGCTCAATATCCGGCGCTCCACAGGTGCAGTCTGCTCCGAGCGGCGCCGCCCACTGGGCGGCGCATCGCAATTCAGACCCTCGAGGGTAATAGTGCACGTAGCTCTGCCCGCACACAACTGAGCAATCAGTGCCGCTCTGAGGGCGCAGGTTGGCGGTGCACCGGCGATTGCGATCGACGAGGTCTGCACGACTCCCACGGACGTTGTTGCTCCCGGGGTTCCGCTGGATACACCGCCCACGCCTGAGACAAGCTGGCTGAGACTCAAAGTCGCGGTGGTCGTGGGGTCGAGGGCAAGCTCGGTGACAATCTCCACAGCCAGTGGCGGCGACGGTGGAGGTGGTGACGGGGGCGGAGGAAGAGGCGGAGGTGGTGACGGCGGAGGTGGCGACGGTGGAGGCGAAGGAGGTGGCGGCGACGGCGGAGGTGGCGACGGAGGAGGTGACGGCGGAGGCGGCGAGGGTGGGGGCGGCGAGGGTGGAGGTGGCGATGGCGGTGGAGATGGAGGAGGTGGCGACGGTGGTGGCGATGGCGGTGGAGGCGATGGAGGTGGGCTGGGTGGCGGTGGTGATGGCGGGGGAGGCGATGGAGGCGGGCTCGGCGGAGGTGATGGAGGAGGGCTAGGAGGAGGAGGAGACGGTGGAGGTGGGGATGGCGGCGGAGGCGAAGGAGGTGGGCTAGGCGGAGGCGGGGATGGTGGAGGCGAGGGCGGAGGTGAGGGTGGGGGCGACGGCGGAGGCGACGGTGGAGGAGATGGTGGTGGCGATGGAGGAGGGGAAGGGGGTGGGCTGGGCGGAGGTGGGCTAGGCGGAGGTTTGGGCAGAGGCGGCGGGGATGGCGGCGGGGGTGAAGGGGGAGGTGAAGGGGGAGGTGGGGAGGGTGGTGGTTTGGGTGGAGGCGACGGCGGCGGAGGGCTGGGTGGAGGTGGATTGGGTGGCGGCGGTGACGGCGGAGGAGGATTTGGCGGAGGTGGGGATGGCGGTGGAGGCGAAGGAGGTGGGCTAGGCGGTGGCGGGGATGGCGGAGGCGACGGCGGAGGAGAGGGTGGGGGCGACGGGGGAGGCGACGGTGGAGGAGATGGTGGCGGCGATGGAGGAGGGGAAGGGGGTGGGCTGGGCGGAGGTGGGCTAGGCGGAGGTGGTGAGGGCGGAGGAGGAAACGGTGGAGGTGAAGGTGGGGGCGGTGACGGCGGCGGAGGCGACGGGGGTGGGCTGGGCGGAGGCGGCGATGGCGGCGGAGGCGACGGAGGTGGGCTGGGCGGAGGCGGGGATGGAGGTGGCGGTGACGGAGGTGGGCTGGGCGGAGGCGGCGACGGCGGAGGAGGAAACGGTGGAGGGCTGGGCGGAGGTGGTGAGGGCGGTGGAGGGGAGGGTGGAGGGCTGGGCGGCGGAGGTGATGGCGGCGGAGGGGAAGGAGGTGGAGATGGAGGAGGGCTGGGGGGAGGCGGTGATGGCGGAGGAGGAGACGGAGGAGGGCTGGGTGGAGGTGGGGATGGCGGAGGAGGCGACGGCGGTGGAGAAGGTGGGGGCGAAGGCGGGGGCGAAGGCGGTGGAGACGGAGGCGGGCTGGGCGGCGGCGGCGATGGTGGAGGAGGAGAAGGTGGTGGTGACGGTGGCGGGGATGGTGGAGGCGACGGAGGAGGGCTGGGCGGAGGCGGCGATGGGGGAGGAGGAGACGGAGGTGGGCTGGGCGGTGGCGGCGACGGTGGCGGAGGCGAAGGTGGAGGGCTGGGTGGCGGAGGCGATGGCGGCGGAGGCGATGGAGGTGGAGACGGAGGGGGGCTTGGTGGAGGTGGCGACGGTGGCGGCGGAGATGGAGGTGGGCTCGGCGGAGGGCTGGGTGGAGGCGGTGACGGCGGTGGAGGAGATGGAGGTGGGCTGGGCGGTGGGCTGGGTGGAGGAGGTGATGGCGGTGGAGGAGAGGGAGGTGGAGATGGAGGAGGGCTGGGCGGAGGCGGTGATGGAGGCGGAGGAGATGGCGGCGGGCTCGGTGGGGGGCTGGGCGGAGGCGGTGACGGTGGCGGAGGAGAGGGCGGAGGCGAGGGAGGTGGAGATGGTGGCGGCGAGGGAGGTGGCGAGGGCGGAGGAGAAGGTGGTGGTGACGGAGGCGGTGAAGGTGGAGGGGATGGAGGTGGAGAAGGAGGAGGGCTGGGAGGGGGTGGTGATGGCGGAGGAGGGGATGGAGGTGGGCTGGGCGGAGGGCTGGGCGGGGGTGGTGATGGTGGGGGAGGGGAAGGAGGTGGTGATGGAGGAGGGCTGGGCGGTGGCGGCGACGGCGGCGGAGGCGACGGCGGTGGAGAGGGTGGGGGTGAAGGCGGGGGCGAAGGCGGAGGGGAAGGAGGCGGGCTGGGCGGCGGCGGCGATGGCGGTGGAGGGGAAGGGGGAGGACTGGGCGGAGGCGGGGATGGCGGCGGAGGCGACGGAGGCGGGCTGGGTGGGGGCGGGGATGGTGGAGGTGGAGATGGGGGTGGAGAAGGTGGGGGTGACGGAGGAGGGGATGGTGGAGGCGAGGGTGGAGGGCTGGGTGGAGGACTCGGCGGAGGAGGCGATGGCGGTGGAGGGGAAGGAGGTGGAGAGGGTGGTGGAGAGGGTGGGGGCGAAGGCGGGGGCGAAGGCGGAGGAGAAGGAGGCGGGCTGGGCGGCGGCGGCGATGGCGGCGGAGGCGACGGAGGTGGGCTGGGAGGAGGCGGGGATGGCGGCGGAGGCGATGGAGGAGGGCTGGGCGGCGGCGGCGATGGCGGCGGAGGCGACGGAGGAGGGCTGGGTGGAGGCGGGGATGGTGGGGGAGGCGACGGTGGTGGCGAGGGCGGTGGAGAGGGCGGAGGGGATGGAGGAGGTGATGGGGGAGGTGATGGGGGAGGAGAGGGGGGCGGTGGTGGCGGTGGTGATGGCGGAGGGGACGGCGGAGGAGAGGGCGGCGGCGATGGCGGTGGTGAGGGTGGAGGGGAGGGTGGCGGCGAGGGCGGTGGGGATGGTGGTGGTGAGGGGGGGGGGGATGGGGGCGGGGAGGGCGGCG
>Ga0180439_101677_pt1 | contig 13359 bp, 6 predicted proteins | sample ChrtobMetaP5_0mM_FD_119744 | JGI IMG/M metagenome (GOLD analysis project Ga0180439, IMG submission 119744) | Chrysochromulina tobin associated microbial communities from unialgal haptophyte culture, Seattle, Washington, USA - P5_0mM MetaG | ecosystem: Host-associated > Algae > Haptophytes >...
AGCGCCAGCCGAGGCGCTGTCACATGGAAGCCTCTTCGGCCGGTGGAGAAATTTGGGACGCCGTTCGAAGGAGCTTGAAGCGCCCGCTTTTGTGCTCCCAAATTTGGGACGACAGACTGGCCGACGGACACACAGACAGACACACAGACAAAAGGGTCCGCCGGCCAAAACCTATCGGGTCGCGCGCGCGCTATTTTCACGCGGGCGGTTAATCTCAGAGGCTTCCCTCCCGGTGTTCCACGGGGTGGGGAAGAATTGGAACTATGTCAATTTGCATGCGTTTCGTTTCGTGTGTCTCGCTATCCGGATAGCCAGACATATACGGTAGCGCGCTAGTAGCGCCCGAAGCGCCAAGGTATATTAAAAATTATTTCTAGATTTTTGTCGGCCCCGTTCGGAAAAGAAGTACAGAGAGGAACCCGCGCGTGCGCGCGAGCTATCCGGATATTCTAGATTAGACTCGAGAAACGACGCAAACGACTGTCATTCAAACGACAAACGAAAGGGATCCTAAACTGTAAAGTCGTCTCTAATCACACGGTGCAGCATACCGTACGACGCCGTACGGCTCGGCGCGGTATTAAGCGCTGTACCGCAGCTGTTACTCCAACTGTTATACCTTAGTTTATAGTTACCGCCAGTCGGGCACTGAAAACTCCCTCTCCCTGAACGATGGTGAGATGGTGCAGTGCCTTTTTCTAGTTTACCGCACAGCGTACGTCTATGTGACTGCTGGGTGGCCCATACTTGAGCCGTCGCACATGGGGCGGAGCCCGTTCAGAGAACTCTGTTTGTGGCCATTCAGCTCTTCAGGTTCAGCTAGCTCTGCACCCCACACTGCCATGCGAGCGCCAGAGAGTATCAATTGCAGGTCGCTGAGCCGTGGAATCAAGTGGCGAAATGGCACCACGAGCTCTGGCTCGTCGCTATCTCCCTTGGCACGCATCAGCACCGCAAGATAGAAATGGCAACAGTGGAGACGCACCGCCTCCGCTATGAAGATGTCGGCGATTGCTGCAGATTCAATGAAGCGCGAATGCTCATACCCAAACGAGCGTTTCATGCGAACACATATGCCGGCACCAGTCATAGCAACCAACGATTCCTCGGTCACGCGCGTCAGCCTGAGGATCAGAGCAGCCGTGAGCAGCAAAAGTAAAAGCGCAGCACAGCGCACGTGCGACGATGCAGCTGCGGCCAGAGCAAGCACTCCGGTGAACCCGGCAGCCATGAGGCGTGTTATTGAGGTGTCTACAGGCTGCACAATGAAACTGCATCCTGACCGGACCCTCTCAACAGCGAGCACAGGCCGCGGATCCGCCATTTCGTCCCCGGTGAAAAGGTCAGCTCAGAACGACAGCGGCAAGAAAAACCCTGAGAGGTCATGGGACTTTCACACCGGCACCCGCCGGCCCGCGCGCGCCGCGAGATGTTTCAGGTAGAGCGGGGTACCGGAATGAGACTCGCAATGTATGCCGGATCGCCGGTTCAAAAACACCGGGGGGGAGCCGGGAAGCACAGGGACAGTCGCACAGTGTATGCCCGCAGGGCGGAAGGCGCGATTGGGATGAAAAGACTCGAAGAAATTCGACTTTGGCAACCAAAAAAGTTACGAAGCCCCACGCACGTGACGAGACGGAATGGCGTCGACTGCGGCCACAGCCGACGCCATTCCTTACGCCAGCGACGCATTCACTGCGCCGCTGGCCACCCACATAGCAACTGGCTCAGCTGCTGGCGCAGCAGCGGCGGTCACGAAACTCAGGCTGGGTCAACTGAATAGCTCGAAGGCCGACAGTGTGTCACGTGGCTCCAATAGTAGCTCGCGCCGTAGCTCGCGGCGCACGCCATCTTCGAAGAGCAGCTCGAATCGTAAGCGTCCTGGAGGGCTTGCCATCATCGATGAGGACAGTGGGCTTGCTCAGATCGCAGCACAATCTGAAGTCTCGATTCATAGCGCAGCAGTCCCACTTCGTGCAGTGCTTCATGCAGCAGCTATTCCACTTCGTGCGGCAGCGGATCTCGCCTGGGGCGAGGAGGAGGAGGCGAAGAATTCTGTAAAGCTCGCGTCGACCGCAGTCTTAAAAGCGCAGACTAATTTCAGTATGGCCGAGGAGGTCATGCGGCAGGCCACGAAAGCGCGCAAGAGTGCAGAGCGAAACGTGGCAGCAGCACAGTTTGACGTGAAGTCCAACAACAAGCAGGCGTTGGCGGCAAAGCTCGCGGACCAAGTCGCCGTCGAGGCTGAAGCTGCGCAACAAAGGCTGGAACGTGTCGTAAGCGAAGCCATCGCAAAAGATGCGGAGCTCGCGCAGGCCCTCGCCGAGTTGCAACGCGCCGACGATGCGGCTTCGATGAGCCGTGCGCAGCACTCAAGTAAGCAACAGGACTTGGCTGCTGCAGATCAGGCCGTAGCCGCAGCAGCAATGCGCCATCTAGAGGTGCAGAAGCGCGTTGCCGACCTGACAGCGGCATCTAAGGCACTCAACGAAGAGGCCGATCGCGCCGTGAAGCGGTCCAAAGGCAGCGCTGGCGCTGGCAAAGCGTGGGCGGAGCGGCTGTCCATCGCCCACCAGAAGGCGATGAAGCAAGCCAGTCTGGGTAATGAAGCACTCGCCGAAGCCCAACAGGAAGCACGGCATGTATCCACCCTACTTGCTGTGTCAGAGGCGGCGGCACGCGAAGCTGCCGATGCCGAAGCAGCAGCTGCCAAGATATCGGCTACGGATGGAGATGTTGCAACAGCAGCCAAGGCGACAGCGTTCCGCCTGGAGCAGGAGGCCGCCATGGCCAAGAAGGAACAAAAGAAGGCCGCGGAAGCAGCGAAAGCGGCCATGGACGTAAGAGAAGACGCCCGCAAAAACGCCGATCGCGAGGCTGCGATCAAAGCCGCCGACGAAGCTGCGCTTCGGGCGGCGATCGAGGAGCTGGAGCGGTGCAAGGAGAAAGAGATGAAGGCAGAAGCGCACCTCCAGGACTCGTGCGCAAAGGCGCTCGCTCAGGCGAAGCAGGCCTTAGCGGTGGCCGAGGCTCATCACGAAGCAAAGAGGGTCTTCGCAAACGACAGGGAGAGCGAGGCTTGCCTCGCTGAGAAGGCGGTGCGGGAGGAGGATTCCAAACTTGCTGCTGAGAAGGCGGCACGATTGAAGGCGCAGGAGGAGGTGCGGCTCCTCAAGGAGAAAGAGGAGGCGGCGCGGCACCAGCAGGTACGCGGCGCGGTATCGGTGGGGGACGCCATCAATAATGACGACGCATCGGTCCCTCAGCCTCACAGCGTACATGTAAGAACGAGGCCAACCTCAGCGAAGCGAAGCGTCGTCGCAGGAGCTGGTCTGCAACATTGCGTTTTCGGGCTCGAAGCTCACTTTACAATCGAAGCCTTCGATACAGAGGGCGAGCCGCAACCCGATGGCGGCGATGCGCTGTTCGTCTGCGTCCGGTGCTGCGGGCACGGAACACGAATCCGAGCGAAGATACGCGACCTGGGCAATGGCACATATGCAGTCTCCTTCAAGCCGGCGATACCAGGCCAGATGAGCATCGGCGTATCGCTCATGGGCGAGCCGCTTCCCGGGAGCCCCTTCACATGCAAGGTCGATGCGCCCACTGCCCACCCGGCCCAATGCGTGCTCTCTGGGAAGGCACTATCGGAAATCACCGCAAATCGGCAGGAGCATTTCCAGATCTGCTACCGTGACGTTTTGGGCCATCTTGCGCACGCGATCGAGCTTGAGCTCTCCATCGACAAGGTCGACAAGGTTGAAGAGGGGCACTCTTGCCGCAATTCAGAGAGCTTGCCGGACGGCCAGAACACGGGACGATCCCGCAAAGGTCGAAGAGGCAAGGCAACAGCTCTGCGACTAAATGTGGAGGCGAGGCAACAGCAGCTGCGACATTGGAATCATCGTCTCGCTCTCGACTCGAATCGCGAGCGTCTGAAGGCCAAAGACCGGCAGGACGAGATTGAGGCGCTGGAATCGAGACTAAACTCTCAAAAATCGGCGCGAGGCAGTCCACGCGAGCACCGGTATGCGATGGGATTGGGCTCGCCGCGTGGCTCACCGAGAGCAGTCGGCCCATGGGCACAGGAGCTTATCGCAGATCCAACGGGCATCGGACTGGCATACGGTGGGCTCCACCCCGGCCGGCTGCATGCCCATGGGCGGCTCTTCGACTCGCACAAGGTCTTCTTCTCCGTCGGCGCGAGTGGAGACTATCTGCTGCACGTGCATTTCCGGCATCAGGCAACGCCACTCCCGGGTTCCCCCTTCAAGCTGACCGTGCATCCTGACAGGGCGCATCCACTCGGCACTTACATCGATCCGGCTATGCTGCCCCTCCGAGGGCCTTCAGAGCCGATTGCAGGGTCGCGCAAATTCGGGCTCGGAGCAGGTCAATTGACAGGCAAATATGGCTGCACGCTGCGGGTGACCGCCCGCGACAAGATGGGCAATCCTTGCGTGTCAGGCGGTGCAGGGATCACTTGTGGCGTCGTGATGCAGGATCAAAATGTTGACCTAGGCCTGGAAAGTACCGTCGAAGACGAGGTGTGCAGCGAGGCCCCTCCCGATGGCCGTGACCTTCCCTTCCATGACTTCAAGCACACTTTATGCGGCGCCTTACATGCCTGATGAACCCTCTTGTGCATGCTGCGCGTAGGGTAACGGAAAATATGCGTGCAAGTGGTGCGGCTCGCGTGCTGGCCAATATCGCGTGTTTGTGAAGATGGACGGGCTGCACATCCAAGGCAGCCCATTGCTGATGCGGCTCGGGCCAGCCAAATCAAATCTCACGAAGAATGAGACTCCAGCGATGCCCGCCGAGGCAGATCCGGAGGAGTTGGCGTACTGGATGGGCATGATCCAGTTGAAGATGAAGGACAAGCATTCGAGCGTGATGAGCGCTTTCCGCTCACTGGACAAGGACGGGTCGGGCCAGCTGGACATGAACGAGTTCAAGACGATGCTGGTCATGTTTAACCTCGGCGATGTGCCGGACTACATCACCCACGCGATCTACCAGATGGTCGACATGGACAACAGCGGCTCGATGTCGTATGCCGAGTTCTTTCGCCTCGTCAAGCTCCCCGAAGAACTAGCAGAAACAACAGCTCCAGCCCCTTTAACTGTAGCTGCTGGCCGCCGAAGAAGCACCTCTGACTCCCTCGCCACCATACCCGCCCCCACCTCCGCCGCTACCGCGACCTCCTCCTCCGCCACCACCACCGCCGCCGCCGCCGCCGCCGCCGCCACCGCCGCTGCCGTGAAAGGAACGTCGGCGCTCGCTAAGGAATTCATCAAAATGCCACCGCCTCCGCCTCCGCCGCCGTCGGCCTTAATGCTAAAGGCGCAAGCCATACTCCAACGCCAGCTTAAAAAAGGCTGAGGAGAGGGCGAGACAGCCCGAGCGCACATCGGTGCTCGTACGACTACGTAGCCAGCGATCTCCATCTAGTTCTAGAATTCCGCATGATCCCATCTTTAGCGTAGTTCAGTATTCCGCATGTACAGCGACTGCAAAAACAGCTGTTGTATACGACATTCCGCTCAATTCCGCCATTCACCGTTTTCGTCAAAAAGGTCAGCTCTGACAGCAGCGCGAACCCCAGTGTATTAACATGAATGAACCATCCTAACCGTGGCGGACGCCGACCGGGGCGCGGCCGCGCCGGATGGCACCTTGGTGCAGCTCGCCCAAGAGTAAGGAGATTGGTGTCGGTAGCGCCGAGCAGGTGTCGCTGCCTGCAAGCAGCGACGATGAGGAGGGCAACGAAGCACGACAACCTCGTCACACGAGCGAGAGCGCAGACGGGGGGCCGCTCCACTTCCGCTTCTCCTGGCGGAAGCTGTGGCGCTTTGCGGGCCCTGGCTGGCTAATGAGCCTCGCGTACCTCGATCCTGGCAATCTGGAGAACAATTTGCAGCAGGGGGCCTACACGCGGCTCACCCTCGTGTGGGTGTTGTGGTGGGCGACGGTGACAGGCTTCGTGCTGCAAGAGATGAGTGCGCGGCTGGGGCTGGTCACTGGGCGCGACCTCGCGCAGGCGGTGCGAGATGAGTACCCGCGTTGGCTTTCGCTTGTCGTCTACGTGATGATGGAGATTGCGGTCATCGGCGCGGACGTGCAGGAGGTGGTCGCATCGGGCATCGCATTCAATCTGCTCTCGCACGGGAGCATCCCGGTCTGGGCTGGCTGCCTGATCACTGCGGTGGATACGATCACGTTTCTCGCGGTCGGCTACCTTGGCGTTCGTTACCTCGAGGGTTTTGTCTGCGTCCTCATGGGCATCATGTCGCTCTGCTTCTTCATCAACCTGGGCCACTCGGGCCTCGAGGCGTGGGACGGAGTGATTGAAGGCTGGGTCATCCCGACCATGCCGACGGGTGCCTTCACGCAGGTCGTGGGCACGATCGGAGCCGTCATCATGCCACACAACCTGTACTTGCATAGCGGCCTCGTACTCTCTCGTAAGTTGGAGCGCTCGTCCGACTACCGTGTTCACGAGGCGCTCTGGTACTCGCGTGTCGAGTCGGCGGGTGCGCTGCTCTTCGCCTTTCTGGTCAACCTGGCGGTGGTCGTCACCTTCTCGGCCAGGTTCTTCGACCCGACGTGCCAGGAGGCGGCTGAGGGGCCCTTGGCATGCCTCTCGCGCACAGCGTACGAGGAAGTCAACGGGCCGCTGCCTGCGCAGCCGCCCGTGCGCGCCGGGCTGGGTACGCCGTGCGGCGGCAGCCACCATATTTGCGGCGTGATCGGGCTTGAGAACGCAGGGGTCGCGCTCAAGGATGGCCTGGGCGACTGGTCACTGTACGTGTGGGCCATCGGGCTGCTTGCGGCCGGACAGGCCTCCACGATGGTGTGCACGTACGCAGGCCAGATCCTCCTGTCGGGCTGCCTGGACATCGAGCTGCCTCCGTGGAAGCGAGTCTTTGCGACACGGCTGTTTGCGCTTGGGCCAGCCCTCATCGTGGCGCTCCTCACCTCAAACGGCTCGGGCGCCTTCGACAACATCAACGAGTACTTGAACGTGCTCCAGTCAGTGCAGCTACCCTTCGCGATGTTGCCGACGCTCCACTTTGCAGGTACTGATTGCGACTTGAGTGCGACGTGATTGCATCGTCATTCCGACGGACCCTCTCCACTTTGCAGCGTCGACCAGACGGCTAGGGCGCTTTGCCACAAGTGCGCCGCTGCAGCTCGTCTCGACCGCGCTGAGCGCCATCGTGCTCGGTACCAATCTCGCGCTCATCTGGTCCATCGTCGACAAGCTTGAGCCTACGCCGGTGGTGCTCGGCAGCGCCGTCATAGGTGGCATGCTCTATTTTGGTGTGTGTGCGCGGCTCGTATGGGAGGACCTTACCGGTACAGCTCGTCGACTGCGACGGCGTCTCGGGGTGTGCTGGCGCCGAGTTCGGCGCGCGAGCCGGGAGGTTGACGCCGAGCTCATCGAGGAGGAGTCTGCGATTGAGGGTGAGCTCTTATCTCGATTTCTGAGTCCATCACTGAGTCCATCTCTGAGTGCAGGCTAATTACGTTCCTCATCAGGTGAGCTCTTATCTCGGCTCCTCACGCCCGAAGCGCTCCGACGCGCCGCGTGCATGGAGGCGTCGGCGGCGTCGGCGGCGGCGTCGGCGGCGGCGTCGGCGGCGGCAGCGGCAGGAGCTATTGGGGCGATGGGAGCGGTGGGGGCGGTGGGGGCAGCGGGGGCAGCACAGCAGCCTCCGCCGCTGAGCTCGAGCGCGCCGAGCTCCCGATCGAGCTCAAGCGCGAGCTCAAGCGCCGAGCCTCCGATGCCACCGAGGCTCGGCACAATGAGTGCGCGCCAAGCTTGCTCGCAAACCTTCAGCGTTGACAGCCAGCAGTCGCTGCACGTTGTCTTTGGCAGCTCGGGGTCGCTGGCCTTGGGAAGCACCGGTTCCCTCTCCGAGCTTCACGAGCCTAGAGAGCTGGCGACGCCCCCGGCGTACGAGCCGCCCGTGCTCCCGAGGCGCACGGAGATGTGAACACGCACTGTGAACACGCACGATGAGCTATCTGCCGGGCTGGAGCGTGCCAGGAAGAGTAGAGCCTGCAGGCGAGGACCGAGGCCCTGGGCGCCACCTGACCAGCAGCACATGGCCGATGTTATGCGCGTGGTCGGCCAAACAAGCACACCTTTCGTTGTTGCCGAATACCGATACCGTCTTTACGTTACTGGATACCGTTCCGCGAACGCTGCTAGTCAATCACTGAGTTCAAAATCAGGTGGTGGGGATAGTGCGGTGTATGAATCAGGAAAGAATACCTCCCCCCTACCCCTTTGGGTCAAACCTGCTCTGAGCTCTGGGGCCGTCCGCTGCTCGAGGGTTCCGCTAACTTACGGAGGCTATACTTTCATCCTGGTTGGACTGTGTGCTCTCTAATCGCGCATGGCGCCTCCGCGAACCAAGGGCGATCCAGTCGCGACCGGTGGCGGTGCTGGACGTAGGCCCTTCGATCGGAAACGGCGCGGCGAGGACCCGAGCCGAGAGTGCTGCGCGCCGCCACCCTTGAGCGCGCGCACGAGGAACCCGCGCCAGATCGCCTGCACGTACGTCGCCGCGTCAAATTCAAGGTCGGCGAGAGCGTTCCGCCACGCAGCAGCGACGCGCGCCTGGCGGCCGCGCGCGTGCGCTTGGATGGTGATGATGGCCGCCATCTGCATGCGTGACGGCCGATCGAGCACATTGTCGAGCTTGGACGACGATTCGAGGAGAGGCACGCCGCCCTCTTCCTCGGAAGCGGGCTGCCTGGTCAAGATCTCGGACCGCGAGATCTTTGCAGGGAGCTCGCCGGCACTGAAGCCCACCTGACGCCAATAGAGGCCGTTGAGCTCGCATTCCCATACGTCGGCCAAAAAGTGCTCGCCATCGTGGCCACCCACGATGAGCATGCGCGAGGTGCCCGTGATCATCGCCGTGTGGCCGCAGCGCGGTCGCATCCTTACCGGCACCGTGTGCGACTGGTCGACCCAATAGCCCGCATTGAACGAGAACTCCCAAAAGTCGCGAAGCATGCGTCCCTCGGCGCGCCCGCCGAAGACAAAGAGCCGTCCGCCCCAATTGACTGTCGAGTGCTGCACGCGCCCCGCGAAGGTCGAGGGCACGAGCGTGCCTGGCGTGCGCAGCCGGATGGCTTCCTTTTTCGCCTTGGCGTTCCGCTGCCTCCTGCCGGGATTCGAAGCGAACCAGCGGCGCTGGATGGTGCACACGGCGGTGAGCTCGATGAGATTGTTGTTCGCGATGGTGCGCGGGTCGAGGCCCTGCTCGAGCGTGTTCTTCATCTGCTCTTGCAGCTCCTTGACGATCTTGGCTTCCATAGGGAGCCCATCCACCGCCTCAGCGACGCCCGAGAAGGCGGCCTTCGTGCACGCCTGCAGCAACTCGTTGAAGGACACCTCGGGTGCGCCCGTCTCCTCGTTCACGTACGACTTGATGTCCTTGAGCTTCGAGATGTAGTTGGACACATCGGTGTCCTTGACGATCGAGAAGGAGAACTGCTTCGGGTCGAGGCCGAGCGGCGGCGGCAGCTTGCGGATGAGTGCATGCAGATGGCGCACATGCATGCGGCCCGTCGCGTACGGGTCGAACTGCTGCCACGCCTCCACGAAGAGCTCCGCGTGGTCGGCCGAGACGCGGTGCTTCCCACGCCCCACCTCCTTACCATACTCCTCCAGGATGAGTGCGATCATCATGTTGAGGATGATGAAGCTCGCGCTGATCTGGAAGGCGATGAAGAAGAGCATCGAGGCGAGCGGGTTGCCGCAGTTGCCCTCGTCTGGCGAGCAATGCTGCACGTCCACGTCCGAATAGACGACACCGGGCATGATCATCGCGTCGTGCATCAGGCCATTCCACGACTCGCCCGTCGAGCAGCGCAGCATCGTGAGCATCGCGGTCGGGAAGTTGCAAAAGTTCGCGTTGTGGTTGAGGTAGTTGCCGTACGCGATGTGGCCGAAAAGGCGCATCCCAAGGATCGAGAAGAGCGTGAGCAAGATGAAGAAGATTGCGCCGATGTTGGCCAGCGCGGGAAGCGAGAGCAGCAGCGTGGTGAGCAGTACGCGCAGGCCCTTGGCCGACTTGACGGTGCGGATGATGCGCAGCACGCGCGCCGTGCGCAGCGCGCGCAGCAGGGAAGGGTTGAATCCAATGGAGGCGCCGATGAACTCGACGATGTCGAGGAGCGAAAACGAGACGACGAAAAAGTCGAAGACGTTCCACGGGTCGCGAAAGTACTCGCCGGCCTCTAGGGCGTAGATCTTGGCCGCGGCCTCGAGCCCGAAGAGCAGGGTACACACGAGGTTGCCGAACTGGAGCTTTGCGAGCGTCTCGGACGAATCATCGAATCCATCGAGGCCGAGCAAGCAGGTGTTGAACAGGATGACCCCGAAGACGACGAGCTCGAAGCGCTTGTGCGAGACGATACGATAGACGCGCGCGCGTATCCGGTCGTTCTTGGGCTCCGGAGGGTACCGGCTGGGCTTGAGGGAGAGGAGATTCGCCATCGAGTCGACCCATTCCTGCTGCTCCTCGCTGATCATATGCAGGCCGTCGTCGACCTTCTTGATGTACGCGAACTGGTCGACGATCACGCCCACGAAGACGTTGGTCAGGAACATGCCGCCAACGACCGTCCACGCGACCATGAAGAGCCCCTGCGCACGCGAGGTGTTGCGCTCCGGCGCACGTCCAGGAGCCGTCGCGTCGATGGTGTAGTACATGACGTCAGGCCAGCCTTCCATAGTCGACGACTCGAATAGAAGGAGCATTGAGGCGCCTATGTTGTCGAAGGAGCCGAGGGCCGGGTTGGCCCACAGCCCCCCCGCACGCACACACGACCTCTCTGAGGCGGCGTCGAGGGCGACCACCTCGCCAGCCTCGGAGAGCTCTGCTTGGCGGCACGACGCGAACGTGCCAGCGAAGAGCTGCACACCGAGGATGCCGAAGACGACAGAGAAGAGCCCGACGACGAGCATCACGTTGACGCACGCCGGGATTGTCTTGATGAGCAGGTCGACCACCACGCGCAGGTTGCCAAATTTGGCAATCAGCCGGAGCGGGCGCAGCACGCGCAGCAGGCGCAGCGTCGAGAGGTTGCCGTTGTCCTGGGCGAGCAGGGAGAGCAGCGAGGCAGCGACGATGGTCGCGTCGAGCTGATGCCAGCCGGACTTGAGGTACGCGTTCGGCGTGAACAGGAGGCCGAAGGCGAGCACCTTGAGCACTAGCTCGACGGTGAACACGGCGGTGGCGAGCAAATTAATCTTCTCGAGATTGATCGCGAGCTCCGAGCTCGGGTCGAGCGTGCACGACTCGAAGGTCATCGCGACGCACGAAATTACGATCCACATGACGATCGCTCCCTCGAAGGAGAAGAGGTCGCCGACGCCAGAGTGTGCCGCGCGCCGTTGGTTCTCTTCGAGCACCGCCTTGTCTGTCACAGGCGCAAAGTAGTACTCACCGCCCTTAATCACGCTCTCGGACGTCAGGGGGCCGTCCGACTTCTTGTCCGCGTTCTCGAGGTCTTCGCGCGAAAAGTCGAGCTTGCCCTGCACCAGCTCGCGTGCAAGCCGTGGGCTCAAGAGAACGTGAGCGCCGGGCGGCGGCTCGCGCCCGAGCCGGCGCCAGTGAATCCCGACGACGTCCGAGTCTTCGTGATCGTCGATGGAGAAGTGGAACTCGATGGTTGCCTTCGCCATCCGGCGCGCCGGGTGGGACGGCGGAAAGAGGTACAGCGCCACGTCGTCTGGATCGTCCAGGGCCGGCGCGCCGGCTGGCGCGGCGGCTGGCGCGGCGGCCGGCGCGGACGTGGGTACTTCGACCTCCTCCATGTCGGTCGAAAAGCCTCCGAGCAGGATGGCGACGAAGAGGTTGAGCACGACGTAATTGCCCGTGATCACGAGCAGCACGAAGTAGGGCGCGCACCAATAGCCAACAGCCGCCGCGGAGGACGACCACACGTCGTTCCAGTTCTCGCCCGAGACTACCACGAAGACGGTGAGCATCGCATCGCCGATCGTGTCGAAGTTGGTGCGCGGCGGCTCGTCGAACCCGGCCTCGGGGGTGAACGCGCCGCCGAAGACGTGCATGCCGAAGAGAGCGAAGACGAAGATTAGGAGCAGCATGAGCAGGAAGAGGTTCGCGAGCTGACCGATGCTGTTCAGGATGCCCTCCATGACGCGGCGCAGTGTGGCCCACGAGCGTGCGAGCTTGAAGACGCGCATCAGGCGCATCGCACGCAGCACCGACACGTTCACTCCGAGGTCGATGTCGTAGTACACGATCGCGAGGTCGATGAGCGAGAGCGTCACGACGACCGCGTCGAACCGGTTGAACGCGTCGCCAAAGTAGCCGGCGCACCCATCGGCGAGTAACTTGAGCACCATCTCGGCGGTGAAGGCCAAGGTCAGGAGCAGGTTGAGGTCGCTGAGCTGGGCGAGCAGTGTGCCGTCCATCGGGTACTGCTCGAGCATCATCGCGACCGTGTTGAGCAGGATGAGGAGCACGATGAAGCTCTGGAAAGAAGGGCTATCCACGAGCGCTTGCACCGCGTAGAGGCAGCACCCGTCCGCGGCGGGCACCTCGACGCCGTTGACCCTCCGCATGCGGCAGGCGATCTTCTTGGGCTCCGGCCGGCGCATGAGCCTCCTACTCGGCGCCGGCTTGCGTGGCGGCGTCTCGTCCATGCTGTACTCGGACGGCGCATATCCCTGCAGCAACGACGCCTCGGCATCGTCCTCGAAGCCCAGTCTCCTCGTGCGATCGTGTGGGGAGCTCTTTTTGCGCTTCGGGTCGGAGCCGGCCGCGGCCGCCTCCCTCTCCGCCCGTGCCTCCTCTTCGGCTGCCGCCCGGTGCTCCGCCGCTATCCGCTCCACCCTCTCGAGCTCAACTAGTGCGCGATCCCGTTCGGCCAGCCGCTCGGCCTCCGCGGCCTCGGCCTCGGCCTTCTCCGCCCTTTCCGCGTCCTGCTGCTCGCAGTACGTGTCCCAGAGCACGGCGAGGAAGAGGTTGAGGGTGTAGAAGGAGCCGAGCGCCACGAGCGTAATGAAGTAGCCGGAGGCGAAGGGGCCGGTCACCTCAACCATCAGGTACCTTCGGGGTAGGGTTCGGGTTAGGGTTAGTGCACCTCAACCATCAGGTACCTGAATCATCAGGTAACTTCGCACGCAGCGGCGGGCGCGAGTGCGCAAAGGGGAGGGTCGCGGCGCACGAGCGCTGAGGGCGGTGTGTGCTGAGGGCGGTGTGTGCTGAGGGCGGTGTGTGCTGAGGGCGGTGTGTGCTGAGGGCGGTGTGTGCTGAGGGCGGTGTGTGCGGGGGGCGGTGCGTGCGGAGGGCGGTGTGTGCG
>Ga0180439_101689_pt1 | contig 13283 bp, 8 predicted proteins | sample ChrtobMetaP5_0mM_FD_119744 | JGI IMG/M metagenome (GOLD analysis project Ga0180439, IMG submission 119744) | Chrysochromulina tobin associated microbial communities from unialgal haptophyte culture, Seattle, Washington, USA - P5_0mM MetaG | ecosystem: Host-associated > Algae > Haptophytes >...
AAAACGTGGACGAGTACCAGAAGATGATGGACGACCCCGCGATTGAGTTCACGGACAAGGGCGACAGCGACTTTGTCGCCTACCTGTTCTTCAAGATGTCTTTCGATCTGAGCGCTGCCCAGCATGGTCAGCCGAGCGGCGCCCATGGCCCATAATCTTCAAGAACAAGCTTGGCCGTGCGACCAAAAAGCAAATCTCATCGTGAAACATCCATCCACGTAATTGGAGAACCTGTAGATTGCCGTACTGAGAGAGAAGAGGTTGCCTACTTGCCTTATGTATGCTTGGGGGGGCACGGTGCATTTCGAGGGATGAATGCCTGCTTGATGTGGTGGGGATTTCACAATGCATGCCTGCATGTTTTTATGCCTCATGCTGATGGCTTCAAGCCTTCAACGCCTCGACACTTGATGCGCTTAGTGTATAGGACATGATGACGATTAATTGATGAACGGGAGGGGGCGGGGGATGGGGGGAATACGGCGGAGGCGTATGCAGATATGCTGCTCACGTTTCAGGTTCCATGGGAATCTCAAAATTGTTTGGTGTGCTTTCCGAACGATCTCAGAACATGTACCGTAGTTCAAACGGGAGGCGAGGCACGGTCTCCGTCTCGTCACTCGTGGGTGATCTCGTTGTGTGAGATTCGCGTACCGTACTGTACTGTACGATCCAGCGCGAGTGGCTCAGCTTACCGCCCACCCCTCACAAGGATAGGAGCCGGACTGGCCAGGCCAACCGGAGGGCGCGCGCGCATCTGCCCGAGAGCCTCTCGGAACACTTTGGTGGTGAGGTGGTTGCCTCGCCATGTCTACCACCGATTCTGTGGCCCTGTTACGATATGTTGTCGTAGACGGCCCCGTCGGTCACACCTCCGTCCATTGCGATAGAGGCCCTCGTGCTTGGGGGTCCGGAGAGTGTGCGCGTTTGTGTTTCACAGCAGCAGCAGCCAGCGCGAATCGCGAATCCTCACAGAACACAGGCTTCACGGACCAGTCTTTTCGATGGGCGCGGGTGCCTCGGCTTTGTCCGTCGAGAGCCCAGACGCGGACATCAAGGCCGCGTACGAAGGTGCATCGGCAGATGAGCGGTCGGCCTTCCTCGTCAAAGTGGGCGATCAAGAAAAGATGAAGCTGGAAAGCCTCGGCCTTGACGTCTCGAAGGCAGCTCAGTCTGGAAACGAATCCGCGAACACCAATAACGTCCCTAATTACGAACCCAATGACCCACCGTATTTGGTGGAGCTCAACGCACGGCTGCGTCGGGAGGCGGATTCGGGGATGGTGTCAGCGGCAAGGGAGGTGGCAGCCCCCCAAAAGGAGCAGCCGCCCCCTCCGCCGCTGCCGTTGACTGCGCTTGGTGCTGATGGGCCCGACCCTCGTTGGGACCATGCAGGGTTCAACGAATGGGCAGATGAAGCGCAGCTCCAATTCATTCTTCTTGGGTACTTGCGCACGCTACATAAGGAGGAGAAGATTCTTCCGGCAGCGCAATGGATCCCACGGCACGCCTATCACGCCGGCGCGCCACCATCGGGCGTGGAGATCTACAACGTCATCCACCTCTGGGGGACAAAAGAGCACCCGGACCCGTGGGGTGATCATCTGGCGGACCTTGTCGAGTACCTCAAAGATGCAGACGACTCTGATCTGGTCCTGATGATGTTTTGCGCGCGGCCACAACGTCACTACACAGCAGCTGGCGATGGGAGCCGTACTGCATTCAATCCCAAAGGTCCATACACAGACTCACGTCTACGTCAGTCGACCGAGAGCGATGGACGGCCGTGCTTGACCGACCTGACTGTCGAGCAGGAGCGTCGCTTAAGGGCCTTTGAGGATGGAAGCAGTCGAACCTTTTGGAGCGTCACGTATTCGGGGCTGCGTACGGTGGTGCTGCACAGGCATAGCGACAGAGCCATACATGAGAGCGTGTGGGTCACCGCAGAGCTCATGCTGGCAGCGTTTTGCCAGCGGATTGTCAACGCCTCTGACCCTGAATTGAAGGAGCACTTCTCGGCTTCAGCGCTCATGAATCCAGTGGAGCGACTGCGTGAGGGTCACCGTTCCGGCACGCTCAAAATTGAGAGTGATCTCGAGGGGATCATCATTCCGGGGCTGACACGCTCATTGGAGCGCATGGTGCCAGTGCGAGTAGACGATAGCGGCTTCCGCGCCTTCTGCATCCAATCACGTATCGGTTGGATCAAGGTTGGCTTCATCCGACGCATCGTGTCGGCGCACCAGCGACGGGCACAGGACGAGGTGCTTCTCTTCCCGCGACGCCAGGAGCTGCCCCGTGGCAGCTTTTATGAGGGCATGCCGCCAGAGAATCGGCGCCGCTTTGCTGTGAGCCATGGCTGGGCCTGTGAAAACCACCCCACGCCGAGCGCCAAGCGCATCCAACGACTCGCACAAGCACTCAAAACCGCACGCGCGGATGACGACGATGCGGTCTTTCTCGACTACGCCAGCCTCTTCCAGAATGCCCGCTTCGGAACCGGCCTTGGCCTTCCGCCGCAGCGCGATCGGACGGCAGGCGAGAGCAAGTGCTTCCGCACGGCGCTCTTCGAGATATCGCGCATGTTCGCCTTCCGTGGAGTTGAAGTCATCGTCCTACCTCAGCTCGAACGCTGGCAGGACTTTCCAGCAGTGTTGGGTTCACAAAACGCGCCAGTTCCCGAGTTCAGCGAGGTCAAGAATCGCGACTGCGAGCGGTCTGCCCTGTGGGGTTGGATCAACGACGTGCCTTACCATAATCGCGGCTGGTGCGCCGCCGAATTCTCGTGTGCGCTCAAGGCGGGTATCATCGCCAACTTGGAAGATCCGGACGTGCAGCGCGTCCGCAACGCTCGGGCTTGGCCAAAAACCGTGGAAGAGTACCAGAAGATGATGGACGACCCCGCGATTGAGTTCACGGCCAAGGGCGACCGCGACTATGTCGCCTACCTGTTCTTCAAGATGTCTTTCGATCTGAGCGCTGCCCAGCGGGGTCAGCCGAGCGGCGCCCATGGCCCATAATCTTCAAGAACAAGCTTGGCCGTGCGACCAAAAAGCAAAACTCATCGTGAAACATCCATCCAGTCATTGGAGAACCTGTAGATTGCCGTACTGAGAGAGAAGAGGTTGCCTTATGTATGCTTGGGGGGCACCGTGCATTTCGAGGGATGAATGCCTGCTTGATATGGTGGGGATTTCACAATGCATGCCTGCATGTCGTGGCCTCATGCTGTTGTCTTCAAGCCTTGTTCAACGGCCTCGACACTTGATGAGCTTAGTGTCTCGTTGGAGGGGGCGACACAACCGTGTTCGTATGTAAGTCGGAGGTGGGTGGGTGTGGTAGCGATCTTGCCCCACGGTCGTCGTGGCGCTATGGCCGCTTGGGGGGGCACGCGCGGCGCGGGGCATTTCGACCATTCGAGGGATGAATGCCTGCTTGATGTGTACTTGATGTGTACTTGATCGGATGTGGCTAGGATGTGGCGGGGGGGATTGGTGATGCGGTGAGCCCCGATTACGGCGTAGAGACGCAGCAGCTCTAGCCACTGCGCGGAGAGAATTGAGAAAGGCAGTGCACACTGACCCACGACAGCACTGACGATCAGACTCGACCGTCTCGAAGCGGCGAAGCACTGAGACTTAACTGAGACTCGAGCGCGGTGAATGTCTCGCTTCTCGTCTCGGGCTTCTGCCTTCTCTCGTAGAGACTAGAGTCTGTGAGAGTCTCTATATTCATTCTATGAGAACAGCTACAACTTATATAGCGAGTATTGATTTTTTGTGACGATTTGTGATGTGAGCTCCCTGAACTCCCACCGTCGTCACATGCGTTGCTGATCCTCGGCGGCGCGCCGGTGCATGCGGAGCATCTGCTCTTGTTGGCTGAGCACCGCCTTGAGGTTGACAAGCTGCACCGTGAGCGACGAAGCCTCCGCCGCCTTGGCCTCGAGCTGCGCACTGAGCATAGCCTCGCGATCGCCCATTCCGCCACCAGCAGCGCCATCGCGGGAGCGGCCCTGCTCGGCGAGGCCTCCTCCTCCGCCGCCGCCGCCGGAGCCCCCGCCAAACAGACTCTCGAAAAAGCCAGCGCCGCCAGCGCCGCCAGAAGCAGCGCCGCCAGCGCTCGCGCCAGCGCCGCCCGAGCGAGCCTGCTCGTCGCGCATCTGGAGCTCGCGGTGGAGCTCCGCCAGCTGCTGCTGCAACGCCGCCACCTGCTTGCGCGACATGACCACGTCATTGTCGCCGACGCCGCGCGCCCGGCGCAGCGCCTCGAGCTCGGCCAGCTCGGTTGCATGGACATGGGCGAGCTCCTTACGGATCGCATCCCGCGTCTTCTCCTCGAAGGCCTCTCGCTCGAGCCGCTCGCGCTGCCGTTGGTTCTGCGTCTCGACGACGCTGAGCTGGCTCGCGCGAGATTCCTTGAAGTGCGCAAGCTCGGCCTGTCGGATGCGATCTTGTGCATCGAGCTCCGTCCTGCGAAGCGATGCCTCGAGCGACGCGATGCGCGCCTGTGCCTCGAGACGCGCCTCCGAGCGCACCTGACGAGGGAGGCAATTATGGGTCATCAGTGATCATCAGAGGTCATCAGAGGTCATCAGAGCTCGAGACGCGCCTCCGAGCGCACCATGTCGACACGGCGCGCCTCCGCCTCGCGACCCGCCAGCGCGAGTCGGAGCTGAGCTGCGAGCGCATCACGCTCCTCCATGGCCCGAAGCACGCTCCCCGCGTTCCCGTGCAGCCGGCTCGCGAGCACATGCGCGCGCCATGCGTGGAAGAGCTGTCGAGTCCAGCCGCGTGAACGGTGGACCTCAAAGGCGGTGAGCAGCTTGCTCAGTCGAGCCGCCGCGCCCTTCTCGGCCCGCTCTTCTTGCGCGTGCAGCATCTCATCGCGCTCGCGTGTCAGGGCAGACGTCCTCGCAAGCTCATGCCACGCATGCAGGATCCGTTGCACGGAGGCCCCGATCATCACCTTGAGGACCCGGCTCGCCATCTTCTCCTTATGGGCTGAGAAGAGCTCCTTCTGGAGCCGAGTCTCGGCGGCGCGCTCGTCCGCCGCCGAACGGCGCCTCTCGAGCTCACGAGCTCGAATCTCCCCTCGAACGAGATGGCTCCATGCGCTGAAGACGGCGCGTTGACCGATGCAGCCGGCCACGCCGTGTAGGAGCCTCTTCGCCGCTTTCAGAGTCCTTCTCTCGAGCACCAGCTCCACCCTCTCTCGCTCCCGCTCATCCCTCTCTTGCTGGGTGAGGGTGGCCCAGGCACGAAAGGTGGCACGCAGGCCGATGCCGAAGGCGACGAGGACGCCCAGCTTGCGAGCCAGCGTCTCCTTTTGAACCATCGCCTTCTGCTCGGCCGCCAGTTTCTGGTGCTCTTGCGCTGCGGCCGCAGCACGCGCCGCACGCGCCGCCGCCGTCTCGTTCTCGAGCTGCGAGCGGAGGGCCGCATTCTCTTGCCGGTAGGCCTCGAGGGCGGTGGAGCGGCTAAGGGCCTCGAGGCGCATTGCGCCAATGGACTCGCCTGATGAGGGAGGCAATCAGAGGTCATCAGAGGTCATCAGAGGTCATCAGAAGTGATCAGCCACTGCTGATCGAGGCGCATCAATGGACTCGCCTGTAATGGCCTTCTGCTGCTCGATTTGGCGAGCGAGCTGCTTGGACTGATCCTCGGCGGTACGGCGCACCTGATGAGGCAGTAATCAGGCAATAATGAGGCAGTAATGAGGCAGGCCATCAAGGATCCTCGGCGGAACGGCGCACCTGATGAGGCAGGCCATCAAGGAGCTCATTACAGGCCCTCAGCGGGCAATCACGCTCATCCATGGCGCGGCCACGAGCTGTCATTGCTCATCAACGCACCTGGTCCGCCGCGGCGACAAGCTGTGCCGCACGCTCCCTCGATGCGAGCAGCCGCTGCGTGCGAGCGTAGCGTGCCCACGCGCTGAGGACGATGCGCACGAGACGCTCGCGCGCGCCGTGCAAGAGCTTCTCGGCGGTGACCGTACGCATCTGGAGCCAGCGCTGCAGCTGGTTCTCGTGTGCCTCCTCGGCGCTCAAGGCAGCCTCCTCCCTGTCGAGTTTGCGGAGCTCCTCCTGCTCGCTGAGCTCCGAAGTGGCCTCGGTGAGCTGCGCCTGGCACCTTGCAAGAGCGGCCTCGGCCTCATCCAAATTGCACTGCGCATCGCTCAGGTCAGCCTGCAGCTTCGCGACCTCGGCTTTGGCAGCCTCGAGCTCCCTCTCATGCGCGCGCCTCTCATGCGCACGATCGAGCTCCGATCTCTCGAGCTCGCCCAATCTCCGCTGCATCCTCGCGAGCTGCTCGGGCGAGGTGGCCTGCTGGTGCGCCGAGAGCATCTGCAGCTGCTGCTGCAGGCTGAGCACCTCCGCCTGCTGCTGCTGCACCTGCTGCATGAGCGCAGCCCCTCGCGCGTGGGCGGCCTGCGTCGCGACACTCGCCTCGGCGGCCTCGCGACGCGCCTCGGCTAGCTGTGCCTTCCACGCCTCCTCGGCTGCGAGACGGCGCCGCTCGCGCTCCTGCACGTCGCCATACCGGTGCCCCTTTTCATCGGCGAGCCTTTGCTCGAAGCTCCTCTGCTGCTTCCCCTTTTCGTCCTCGAGCTCGGCCACTCGCCGCTGAAGCGCGCCTAGCTCGGCGGCGTGAGTCTGGCTCGCCTCGTCCACCTGCGCCGCCGCGAGCGAGCGCGCCACCTTCACCTCGGCCTCGAGCTCGAGGAGGCGCTTCTTGTAGCCCTCTCTCTCTTGGGCAGCCTCGCCGCTGTTCGCCTCGCGTTGCCTTTTGTGGAAGGCGCGCACCATCGCCTTCTCCTCGTCGAGAGCTTCGCGCACCTGTGGAGGAATGCAATCGGGGACGCCATCGGAGTCGCACTCGATCGCACTCTGAGGACTGATGAGGGACGCCATCAAGTCGGCACTCAACCAGGGCAATCACGCTCATCAGGGGGCTGATGAGGGAGGCCATCGAGGGAGGATGAGGGAGGCCATGAAGTCGGCACGAAACCAGGGCAATCACGCTCATCAGCCGCACACACACACACACACACACCTCGCGAAGGTGGTTCATCTTCTCAGCGAGGGCGGCAAGATCCGTGCGCTCATCTCCAGCGCTCGTGAGCGCCTCGAGCACGGCCATCAGCTTCACAATGCGCCGCTCGTGCGTCTCCATCTCGCGAGCTCGCTGCGCCTCCACCTCGCCCACCTTCTTCTCGCCAGTGCCTCGCAGACCGCGTATCTCGTCCTCGAGCTCCCGCAGACGCTTCGCCTGCGACGCCTCACGCTCGCGCACCTGCTGCAGCTCCATCTGCTGCAGCTTGTGCTGTGAGGCCGTCTTAAAGTTGCGTACCTCGTCCTGCAGCAGGTTCACCTTACTGCGGCTCGCCTCGCGCTCGCCAAGCTGATCGAGCTCCCATCGCAATCTCTCAATCTCCGCGGCCTTATCCCGCTCGCCATCCTGAGCTCGCTTGAGCTCGGACTTGTAGATGCGGCCCTGCTGCTTGCGGCCCTCCTCGGCGCGCTCCGCGGCCCGGGCCACATGACGGAGCTTCTCCTTGAGCACTTGCACCTGAGGAGGGAGGCACTTGGGAGCAAATCAGGGAGCAATCAGGGAGCAATCATGGAGCAACCAGGCGGATTCCGAGCGCAATCCAGTGCAATCCCTCCCTTCCAATCCAGTGCAATCGAGTGCAATCCCTTCCAATCCAGTGCAATCGAGTGCAATCCAGTGCCATCCAGTGCCATCCAGTGCCATCCAATGCCACTACCTGCCCCTCGAGTGAACCGGCGCCCTCGCCTAGGTCGCCCAACACGCCGCCCCAGTCAAAGGCACCTCCGTCGTCGAGGAGCAGCTGGGCATTGCCGTTAGGCGAGCCGCCAGAGCCTGAAGAGGCACCGAACCCAAAGCCGCCTGAGCATGTCGCCGAGCCGACGCCGCCTCCCACGCCGCCGCCGCCGCTGGCGCCGCCGCCGGCACCGCCGCCTAGGGCGGATGAGAAGGCGGCGCGCGACACGCTGCTCACGTGTGCCGAGGCCGGTGGGCGCGGCAGGCCCGTCCTCGGATCGACAGCCGGCGGCGGCGGCAGCGAGGGCCAGAACTCGGGAGATTGCGGCAGATGGCCGGACGACTGGCCGATGCCATATAAGGGAGGCGATCTCGGCAACTCAATCGGTGGGGGGGGTGAAGTTCCCTTGAGCTGCATCCCAAGCTCCCGTGCCTCCCTCGCGAGGGAGGCGCCGTCCCAAGCGCCCAGGCTCGCGAACGCAGGCGCCGTACCAGGCACTTGCTCGTCCGCCCACGCCCGTGCCGCTCCGTACGCGCTGTGCGGCTCGGCGATTGCATCTCGGCTGAGCTCGGCGCTGAGGGCTCGGCCGAGCGGCGCCGTGGCCGAACCGTTGAACCGGCCGGCCGCCGCGCCGCCCTGAGCGCCCGAGACAGCGCCCGAGCCGCCGCCGAAGGACGCACGTGGCGGCCGGTGCTTCTGGCGCGCGCCGTACTGAGCGTCGCCGCCCCCCTTCGTTGGGGTCGCGTCCGCCCCGAGCTTGGGCGCCGTGCTGGGCGCCCCTGGTTTGGGCGGCGTCGCGTCGCGCTTCTTGTCGACGGAGCTGGAACGTGCCTCGTGTGCGAGGTTGCGCGTGGCGACGTTCACCACCGCGCGCGCGCGCGACGCAAAGTGTAGCGTCGAGAGGGACTCGTGCAGCGACGAGATCGAGGGCGAGATGGTGCACAGCATGACGCAGAGCGCGGATCCACCCAAACTCTCCTTGAGGAGGTGGGTCAATTTCGAGTTGCGATAGGGCACGTGCGCGGCTGAGTCCTTACCGGTAGCTGACGAGGCGCCGCCCTGAGCGCCGCCCGCCGCTCCCGGCGGTGGCGGCGGCTGCTGCGGCGGCTGCTGCTGCTGCTGCTCGGCGAGCGTCTTGATGACCAGTCCGAGGGTCGTGAGGCTCTGGTTGATCGCGATCGCCTCTTGCTGACGCGCGGGCGCGTCGCCCGCGTCCTTGTACCGCTCCGAGCCAGCGAGATCGACGAGGTGCGCGCGCGAGGTGACTGTCTTGCCGCCTCCCGCGCGCGAGCGGGCGGGCAGCGTCAGCGCAAGCGTGAGCAGCGCGTGCGAGCGCGACGAGTGCGCATTCATCTTGGTCGCGGCCGTGATGCGCGCACCTTCCGCCTTGGCGAGCAGTTGCAGGAGCTCCTTCGCGGATTGCACGCGCGGCTCGCTGAGACCTTGGACGTGCACGCCCTTGGCCTCCGAGCGGCGCAGGCGAAGCTCCGCCTTCGAGCTCGGATCGAGCAGGTCGAAGAAGGTCTCGTTGTGCAGCTGGCAGTAGCTCACATGCACCTTGGCTCCCGGGATCGCGCCCACGCGCTCGAAGAGCTCGGCGCCAAAGCGCGGGATGATGCCCGCCGCGCGCGCGCGCTCGGCGGGCGAGGCTGTCTCGTCGCTGCTGCCCATCATGCTGAACGTCTTGCCGCTGCCCGTCTGGCCGTAGGCCAGGATCGTGCAGTTGAAGCCGTCGAAGAGCGCCGCCATCGGGCTGGCGACGAGCTCCGTGTACACCTCGTGCTGCGCCGCCGATTCGGCAAAGCACGCGTCGAACGTGAACGTCGCCTCCTCCTCACCCGAGGTCACCGTCACTGTCGTGTTCGACGGCATAGCGATGCACGGCTCGCCATCGGCCGGCGTGGACGGCCGGCATCGCACGGCGACCCGTACGGGCAGCCGCGCCGCCGCGGAGGTGGCGTCGCCCGAGCCCATGGGTTACGGACGTCTCCTGTGGCACGTCTCGACCTAGACTGACTCCGTCTGCACCGTCGATGTCCGCTGTACCTCCACCCCTCAAAATGGACGGCGCCTCAACCCAAGCCGTGCGGAAAAGCTCCAAGTGCGTTGAAGAGGTGCTCGCAAAACCCCTTTTTTTCTGGTTCACGACGGGGCATCTCGTTTTTTGGTGCATCGGCGCCCTCGCCGCTTCCGCCACCGCCGCCGGTTCCGCTGCCAGCGCCGATGCCGTCGACACCGCAACAACCAACATTGTCGGAAGATGAGGAGGTCGCCGCGCTGCGCGCGCTGCTGAACAGTGGCCCTCGGACCAACCGCGCACGGCCCCCAGCCCTCTCCCCGAACAAGTCGCCGGCACGGCCCGGCGCCGCCGCCAGCGGGGACCAGGCGGCACGGCTGCTGGAGCTCCTGCAGGACAAATCGGGGCTCGACCAGGCGAGGCCGATGCTCGAGGCCGAGCTGCGCCAGCGCGAGGCGACCAAGGGCCCCAACTCGCCCGAGACGCTCCTTAGCGTCACTTGTCTCGCGATGCTGCTTCAGGCCAAGGGCGAGCTTGCGGAGGCGCGCCCACTCTACGAGCGCGCGCTCATGGGCTTCGAGAAGCAGTACGGGCCCAACCACCGCGACACGCTCATCGCGGTCAACAACCTCGCGGTGCTCCTCAAGTCGATGGGCCAGCTAGACGCGGCGCGGCCGCTCTACGAGCGTGTGCTCGCGGGCGACGAGCAGCAACTCGGGCCGAGCCACCCGCACACGCTCGACAGCGTGTATAACCTGGCGCGACTGCTGCATGCGGAGGGCAAGACTGCGGAGGCCATCCCGCTCTTCCAGCGCGAGCTCGCCGGCTGCGAGCAGCAGTACGGCATCACGCACAACGAGACCAAGACGTCAGCGGCCAACCTATATAATCTCCATCTCGAGCTCGGGCAGACGAAGCCGGCGGAGGCGCTGCGCGTCAAGTACGCGCTCGGCTGAGCGCGTGCGAGCACTCAGGCGGGTGCGGCACGCATGCACGTGAGTGAGTAAGAGCACGGTGCTTTCCTCAGAATGGCACCCGGCTCGGCCGTGGAGACGGTTATGGAGACGACGCACATGCGTGAAACCTCAGGTGCAGGTGTATGGACGCGGCGGGCGGCGCTGGGGAGGCGTGTTGTCCACCCCCCCCGATGCACTGTCATGTGGACCGATCGAAGGCTCTTATTGCGAAGTAGCGTCGTGTGCCGGCGGGGACCGCGTCCGGGACCCCGGGCGACAACTACGTGCGAGAAAGGAAAGCATGCGTTATCCGTTTCGTATTAACGAGATTCTTTATTTTGTTTAATACGCGATACGCCCCCGGTCCGCGCGGTCGACGTGTCGGTGTTGAAGGCACCCGGGTCAACCCGGCGGGAGGCCTCGCGGCGGGCCGGAGCCCCGGACGCGCCTCGCACGGGGCGCCGTCGCTCTGCTCGTACTCGGCTCGCTGGCTCGCTGCCCCCGATAGTAGTGCAGCTCTAGGCTGGGAGGGATATTGTTTCTTCTCCGATCTGCTGATCTCGTGAACCGCACTGTCCGGCGCGGGTTGGGGGCCGCGGTGCGGTGTGGTGCACGCGCACAACGGCGCGTCAGCGTCGAACGCGCGTGATGAGGCGCCTCATCACAGCGGACGCTAGCGTTAGCGTAAGTGAGTGCTGCGGCTCGGGCGGCCCAGCTCAGTGGCCCCGGTGCTCACACGACGGAGTGGCGTGACGCCCTTGGCCGTGTGGAGCACTGGGGTGATGCGCGCCGCCGCCGACGAGCTGTGGGATGAGCTGTGGCTCCGTTTGAGGCATGCGGCCTCCACGTACTCAGCGCTACTGACCGCTAGGAAGCCCGACGAGACGAGCATCATGCCGAGGAGCAACGAGCCGTTGAGCCGCGCGCGGCCGCGCAGCACGTCGGAGGCCAGCGCAAGTGGGATGGAGAGCGACAAGCCGACCGTCGCCACGAGCGGCGACGAGAGGAGCATCGCCTTGGCGAGGAGCAATCAGACGTCATCAGAGGCAATCAGACGTCATCAGAGGCAATCAGACGTCATCAGAGGCAATCAGACGTCATCAAGGGGCCATCCGGTGCGAGCATCACCTTGGCGAGGAGCACATTCGAGAGCAATCAAGAGCAAACAAGAGCAATCAAGAGCATCACCTTGGCGAGGAGCACATTCGAGAGCAATCAAGAGCAATCAAGAGCAATCAAGAGCATCACCTTGGCGAGGAGCACATTCGAGAGCAATCAAGAGCAATCAAGAGCAATGAAGAGCATCACCTTGGCGAGGAGCACATTCGAGAGCACGGTGCCGAGGATCGCGTTGAGAGCGAGCGCGAGCATCGTACTACTGGAGGGCAGCGCGAAGAGCTCCCAGTGGAGCAGGTGGAGCAGTGGTAGCCCGACGGCCGTGATGACACTCGTACTCAGCCCTATCAGGCCGAAGAGGTAGGGCATCGGCAGGGCTGACTCGTCGGGCAGCTCACGCTTGAGCTGGGCAGCATACCCTCCGTATAGCACCGCAGACACGAGCGAGATCGCATTGCCCTGGAGCGGCCGGGAGCCATATGCGCCGACGCTGACGCCGCCACCCTGGAGCATGCGCAGGCCATGCGCACCGGCGCCGCTGCCACCGCCGCTACTGCTGCTGCTGCTGCCGGCGGCGCGCGCGCCGCCGCCGCCGTAGCGCACGACGACGAGCACGCCGCAAAAGGAGATGATGGTGGCAAGGAGCTTGACGGGTCCGACGCGCTCACGTAGGAACAGCACCGAGAAGAGCAGCGTCCACAGAGACGACGACGCCGCGATAAGCGTCACCGACGAGACCGTCGACATCTCGAGCCCCAGAATGAAGCACAGCTGCGACGCGAAAAATAGCAGGCCAACGCGCGCGCCAACTGCGAGCTCGGCGAGCGGGCCGAGCGGCGCGGCGCGGAGCGACTCGTCGCCCAGGCGGGAGGTGTCACCGCTCGCGCCGTGCACGAGTTCGTATTTGCTGCGGCAGCCGCACAGCGCGGCCCAGAGCTTCGCCGTGCGCTGCGGGTAAAAGGGAAGGTACACGTTGAGCATCGCCATCGAGAAGTATGTGACGAAGTAGGGCTTCTCGTAGTGATCGGACTCGAAGACGAAGTGCTGCATCGCCACAGACGAGGCGGTCCACAGCACGACGACGAGCAGCACGAGCAGCGCGCCAAGCACCCTCGGCGAGCACGGCAGCCGCAGCCTAGCAATGGCGCGCAGCAGCCGGACCGTCAGGGCAATGACCGTCACCACAAAAAGCCCGACGACCGCGAGCGCGAACTTACGAAACGGGGACTCGCCGCCGCCGTCGTCCATGTGAAGTCGAGACTACCGGGTACCCAAAAATGGGGCAATTTTTCCGTGTTGGGGAGAAAGGAAAAGGGGGGGGCGCGCGCAGCGCGCGGGGGCGCGGAGCGCCCGAGGGCGCCGCCGGAGGCGGCGCCGGAGGCGCGGCAATGCGCCGGAGGCGC